>Ga0123519_10013095_pt1 | contig 11963 bp, 4 predicted proteins | sample YelNatPaOPRAMG02_FD_87396 | JGI IMG/M metagenome (GOLD analysis project Ga0123519, IMG submission 87396) | Hot spring microbial communities from Yellowstone National Park - Yellowstone National Park OP-RAMG-02 (version 2) | ecosystem: Environmental > Aquatic > Thermal springs > Hot (42-90C) ... | reverse complement strand
GACATGCTTTTGGAGCGGTTGGCGCCGCGCCACGTGGTGGAAAAGGCGCTTGGCCCGGATGAGCGGGAGAAGCCGTTGGGCGAGATCTACGATGCCTTCCTCCGCTACCCACACCTCCCCTTGCTGGAGAGCGAGGAAGTGCTGTACCAGGCGGTGGCGAAAGGCGTCACCGAAGGGCTCTTCGGCGTGCGCAGCGGCGAGCGGCTCTTCTACCGGGAGCCTGGGGGGGAATATCTGGGGCAACGGGAGGCCATCCTGGTGCGTCCGGAGGTGGCGGAGCGGGAGAAAGCCGAGGTTAAACCACCTGAGGAGCCAGGTAAGGTAAAGCCTCCATCAGAGGTCACCGAGGTCAGACCGCCAGAGGGTGTGAAGCGCCTGGTCTTGAAGGTGTGCGTTCCCTGGGACAGGATGAGCGAGTTCGTGCGCGGTGTGTTGATGCCGTTGCAATCCGACGGTGCCAGCCTCAAGGTGAAGATCCTTGTGGAGGCCGACTCGGCGTCTGGCATCAGGAAGAGCACCCTGGACCAGAAAGTGCACGAGACCCTGCGACAGATCGGGGCGGAGGTGCTGGAAGAGCGCAAGGAGTAGGAAGGCCTGCCACAGCCGAGCCACCCAGTGAGGATATACCATAAAGAAACCCCGCCAGGCTACAAACCTGGCGGGGTTTTATGTGGAGCGGGTGATGGGATTCGAACCCACGACTCTCTGCTTGGGAAGCAGATGCGCTACCGCTGCGCTACACCCGCCTATATTCTACTCCTATTATAGCGCGGGGGCGCGACCTTGTCAAATCGCCCAGGGCTTTTCAGCAGGACGCGGGCAAGGCGTTTCCAGCGGTTCCGAGAACAGCAGGCGCGGACCGCGAAACTCTGCCCCCTTTCGGTCATCTTCCCCGCAGGACGAGGGGCAGCCTGACAGGCTGGATGCCCGGGGCCGAGATGACCAGGCGCACGTACACCTCCTTTGGCCGGGCTCCTCCGGCCACCCGGATCACCGCGTCGTACAGGCCGGGCTGGAGCCTGGCGGGCAACGCCCGCACCATGAAGGAGCCCGGCGTCTCCCCCTCGCTGGGCTCCAGGACCAGCCAGGGCGCTTCCGCGCGAGCGGTCCAGCCCAGGGGCTCGGGCCGGGTGTGCCAGACCATGACCTCCTGGGGCGGAGGCGGTTCCTCGCCCAGGACGCTGCGGAAGGTGAGCCTCTCGGGCGCAACGATCAGGCTGGAGGGCTGTGGGGTGGAGCCCCTGTCGGCCGGGTCCGAGCCCTGGTTGACTTCCTGGCCGTCGGGGACGCCGTCACGGTCCGTGTCGGCCCGGCCCATGGCCGTCCCGAAGAAAAGTTCATCCCGGTTGGTCAGGCCGTCGCCGTCGGGGTCCTCGTCGGCGTCGTCCGGGTCCCAGGGTGAGAGGAGGGACAGCTCGGCTTCCGTCGCGTCGGGGATCCCGTCGCCGTCAAAGTCCGGCTGGACCAAGACCGCTTGCTCGGCGCGGGCGCTCAGCCCCTGGCCGTCAAAGGCCTCCAGGGTGATGAGGTGTTCGCCGGTCGTGAGGGTCACGGTGAGGATGTTCCCCACGCCCAGGAAGCCATCTTTGTTGGAGTGCCAGCGCAGGGCTTCGCCTTGCAGGAGGCCGTCTTCCAGGTCGTAGCCGGCGCCGCGCAGGGTCACTGGGCGGCCCTGGAGAAGGGTATCGCCTGGCTGGGGCTGGAGGATGGCCGCGCCCAGAGGTCCCTTGCGGCCCACGGAGAAGGTCCCGTCGGAGCGGTCGCTGGCCTCGTGGAAGCCGTCGCTGGCGCGCACCTCAATCAGGGCGTTCCTTGTCCCGGCCAGGGCCTCCAGGGGGTGCGCCACCTCGGTCCCGCGCACGCCAGTGGCTAGGGCATCCCAGCGCTCGCCGCCATCCGCGGAGTAGAACACGCTGAAGGTCAGGGCATCGCGGTCTGGGTCGCTGGCTTCCCAGGTCACGCGCAGTTCGCCCTCGCCCCCGAACCGCTCTCCGCCGTTGGGGCTCAGGACGCGCACCCGCGGCGCGCGTTCGCTGCGCCGGAGGGTGGCCAGCACCACATCCCCGCGGCGCAACTCCACACGCAGGGTTCCCCCGGGCAGCGGACAGGTGGCCGAGAAGAAGGCGATCGTGTGGGGGATGGTTTCCAGCGAATCCCTCAGGAAGGGCACGACCACGGGCCAGGTGAGGAGCGGTTCCTCTCCCTCGCCATAGAGGGCCAGGGAGTACGGCGTCGGCTCTTCTGGCGCCGAGGGCACAGGGCCGGTGGTGGGATAGAATTCGGCGATGGTGGCCTGGCCATCGGAGGTGACGCTGCCGTTGACCACCAGGAGTTCGCCCTCCTCCACGCTCTCCTGGGACGTGGCCGTGAGCCGGGCTTTCTGGCGCTTGGCGATGTCGCCGTACTCGTATCCCTCAAAGAAGGCCTCGTCCGGCCCTCCCTGGGTGGCGTACCACATAATGGTAGGGAGGTTGCTGCCGGGGAAGGCCTTCTGGTTGAGGATGTCGTACCCCACGGCCTCGCCCGATACGGTCTGGTGAACCGTGTGTTTGTTGGGCGAGGCGTTGGGCGAGGAGGGATCTACCTGATAGTTGGAGTGGCCGTACTCGTGCAGGACCGAATCGGTAGGGGGGACGATCTGCCCCCAGGGCTTGCCGGGGGCCAGTTCCACCCAACTGCTCGTTCCCCAGCCCTGGCCTGGCCCGTAGAACGCGTTCATCGTGGGCCAGATCCAGAAGGCCGAGTGGATCGCGTCGTAGGCGGAGGTGGCATTGTACGCTTTCATGAGCCGCTGTGGGACGGCGTCCCTCATGATGGGGGCCATCTCCTCGCCCCTGGTGAGGAAGGCCGCCCTGGTCTCGCCGCTATCGTAGTGGTCGTTGTAGGGCGCTTTGTCCACGAAGGACCGGATGACCTCGCCGCGGCTCAGGTTGGCCAGGTTGGTGCTGCGGGTCTCCTGGCCAGTGGCCGGGTTCACATCAAAGAACTCGGCCACATAGTAGGGGAGTTCTGAGGCCTCAATGACGCCATCGTAGTCCACGTCCATCGGGACCTCAAACACGTTGTTCACCCATCCTCCGAGGTCGAGCCAGACCCCCGGCACGGTGGTCGTGAGCACCTGCCCTGCCGAGTTGTAGAGGAGGAGTCCGCCCTGGGCCATGGCCAGCAGGCGTGTTTCGTCGTAATCCAGCGTGAGGGTGCAGTTCTTGGCCGCGCTTGTGCCCGAATTGCTCATGTTGCTGCGTAGGACGACCACGTCGCCGCCGGTGGGAGTCCCGCTGAGGTCGGCATCCACCAGCACCGAACATTGGGTGCTCACCCCGAGACTGGGGGCCAGGGCCTCCGATGCCGGCCCACTTTCCGCCGGGGGAGTTGCCGGTTCGGGCTCCGCGCCCCCGGCTGTGGCGAGGGTGGAGAGAGGGCAGGTGGCCAGGTTGCCCGTGGTGATGATCATGGTATGCGTGGCATCCGGGCTTCCGGCCTGATCGGGGCTCTCCAGCGTAGTCACGTTGACGATGTTCGTGCCTGCAGCCACCGTGGGGGAAATGCGGCGGACGGTGTAGCGATACCCGCCATAGGCGTTCGCCGCCAGGGTGCCGATCTTCCAGGAAGTCTTGGTGCCGTCGTCGGTGGCGTCCTCCGGGTAGGAGGAGCCCGTGGCGTGCGTGCGGGCGATGGCCTGCCCGCTGAACTTGTCCTGGATATGGTCCCACAGGAAGCCGGTCTGCGGGCCAGAGTCGGTGTCCTTCTTGCAGTACCAGAGGAGAGAGGTCCCATCGCAGATCTGGGTGAGGGCCAGTTTCGCCTGAATGCCACCATTCCCGCCCAAGTCGCTCCAGCCGTCGCGCACCGGGTAGGCCCGGGAGATGTTCTCCAACTGCGTGACCAGCGAGGTGAGCGAGTGGGTGATGACCGGGATGGGCAGGGGCAGCATGGCGAAGACGGTCAGGTCGTCGGTCTTCCAGAAAGCCTTGTCGCCCAGGGTGTAGGCCCCGATGAAGGTGTCGCCAGCGTAGAGGTCGGCCTGGAAGTGGTAATTGCCGGGCGAACTGAAGTACTTGCCGTCCACCCAGAAGTCCAGGCTGCCGCTCTGGGCGAGGTTCTTGGTCGTGTTCTTGAACCAACCTTGGTTGGGGGCGCTGGCGAAGAACATATAGGGTGTGGCCGAACCCCAGGGGTAGATCCGCAACCGGGCGTGGCTGAGGTAGGCCGGTCCGCTGCTGGTAGAACTGCCGACGAAGACCCGCACCACGGCCGTCTTGCCGGCAATGAGTTTGGGGTACTGGCTGAGGCCCTGGTTGACCTCCCAGCCCAGGTAGACCGGCGTGGCGTTGGAGAGGGTGAAGTCCGTGCTGCTCGTAGCCGTGCCGGTCTCGGTGCGCACCCGCACCTTGCCGGTGGTGGCATCCCCCGGCACGCTCAACTCCACGAGGCTGTGGGTCTGCGTGATGAACAGGATGTGCCAGGAGGAACTGCCGACCTGCACTTCCGTATTCGTGTTGGAATTGAAGTTGTGCCCGTGGATGTCCAGGGGGGCGCCGACTGGGCTGCTGGCTGGCGAGAAGGAAGTGATGCTGGGGAGCGGCGAGAAGTCCGCGCTGCTGGTGGCAATGCCGCCGGCCGTCTCCACCTGGATTGGGCCCTTGGTGGCTTCTGATGGGACGTAGGCCCGGAGAGTCTGCTCGTCCACCACGTCGTAGGCCGCGTCCACCCAGGCATAGGGACCCCAGCCAAAGGCGCTGAAGCGGACGGCCTTCAGGTACTTGAAGTCCGCGCCGGAGACGGTGACGGCGGTGTTGTACACACCTGAGGTGGGCGTGAAACCGGTGACCTGCGGCGCAGGGTAGTTCGGTTCTTCCGGCGTGCCGCGCACGAAGAGACGCTGCTGGCCGGCAAAAGCCCCGAACCAAACTCCGTCGTCGGCATCCGAGGCGATGGCGATGACGAAGTCCTCGCGAAGCCCGGAATTGAGGGCGCGGTAGGTGGTCCAGGAGCCGCTGGAGGCACGCACGGACACGCCGTAGGGGGTGCCCACCCATAGCCGTCCCTCCCCGTCCGCGTGGAGGGCCATCACGTTGTTGTCCACCAGGCCGGAGTTGGCCGTGGTGTATGCCGTCCAGGCGGAGCCGTTCCAGGCGGCCAGCCCTGCGTCCGTGCCGGCCCAAACCGTGCCCCCTTTGTCCACGGCCAGGGCCTGGACGTTATCCGAAGGGAGGCCGGTCCCCTGGTTGTGCAAGGCCCACTTTTTGCCGTTGTAGACGCCGATGCCGGAGGCTGTGCCCACCCAGACCTGCTTCTCGCTGGCGGCCAGGGCCGCAATGTTGGCGTTGGGGTAGGTCTTCTCGCCGGCAGGGATGGTGGACCAGGCGTCGTCCTTGGGGGTGTAGACGCTCAGGCCGCCGTAGGTGCCCACCCACAGGTGGCCCTTGGCGTCCAGAGCCAAGGCTCGCACCTGGTTGCTGACGATGCCGCTGTTTTGGGTGTTGTAGGAGGTCCAGGTGGAGCCGTTGAAGGAGGAGACGCCTGCATCGGTGGTGCCGGCCCAGATCTTCTCGTCTGGCGTGACGGCCAGGGCCGAGATGTTGTTGCTCCCCAGACCGGAGTTGCTGGTACTGTACTGGGTCCAGGCCGTGCCGTTGAACCGCCAGACGCCTTGATAGTCGCTCCCCACCCAGAGCGCCCCCGACGTGGAGGCCAGCGCCCGGATGCCTGAGGGCTCTCCCCCGGGCACCTGCCAGTTGGGGGCGAAGCCGTCCAAGCCCTCGCCGCTCACGCCGAACCAGAGGACGTCTCTGCCGGCGGCCACGGCCAAGACGGTATTGCTGGAGAGGCCGTCGGACGTGCCCCAGTGCCGCCAGATGTTCTCCGAGGGCGTGTAGCGGTAGATGCCGCCGGGCGACTGCGGTTCGTAGTAGTTGGTGCCCGTGGCCACCCACAGGTGGCCCTGGGCGTCCACTGCCAGGTCAAAGATGGTGTCGGTGGTGAGGCCGCCGTGGCCCCGGTAGAACCGCTGCCAGGTGCTGCCGCCGTCGGCGGTCATGCAGAGGCCCTGGCCGGCCAGGGGGTCAGGGCCTGCGCTGCGGTTGGTGCCGAAGAAGGCGCGCCCCGAACCATCCACTGCCACCGTCGTGGCGCTTTGGATGACACTGCAGCCCGGGGTGTTGGCGTTGGTGTAGGAGGACCACGAACCGTTGACGACCTTGTTGACGCCCCCGGCGGTGACGATCCAGAAGGTCCCGGAGGCGCTATAGACGATGTCGTGGACCTTGTTGTTGAGAAGGCTGGCGCCCTGGGTACTGGTTGTAGTCACTGACCAGGCGTACTGAGCGCCGTTCCAGTACCTCTGGGCAACGCCACCGTCGGTGGCGAAGAACTGGGCGCGGCTGGGGTTGGGCCAGGAGCCAACCCAGGCGAAGGCAATGGCGTTGACCCGGTTGTGGGGCAGGCTGGAGTTGGATGTGTTGAAAGTGGTCCACTGGCCAGTGGAGGTGTTCAAGCGGCTGACGCCCGCGTTGTCGGTCCCCACCCAGACTTCGGTGCCGTCCACGCCGATGGACCGGACCGTGTCGCTCGCCAGGCCGCCGGAGGTGCTGGACTGGGTGTACTGGGTCCAGTAGAGGCCATCGTAGACGGCGATGCCGCCGCCGTTGGTCCCGACCCACACGCGGTCGTCGGACCCCACGGCCACGCAGGTGACGGGGGCGGTGGGGAAGTTGGTGTAGGGGTCGGCCTGGAAGTTGAACCAGAGGCCCAGCGTCACGCTGGGGTCGGTGGCGTGGACGGGCACTAGCCCACCGAAGGCCGCCCCCACCAGGAGCAAGACCAGGACCGACAGGAACCGATAGAGGAGTCCTCTCTTCATGTTCGCGTGACCTCATTTCTTCCGGCCTGTGAGGCCTGCAGGGAACCGCGATTGAAGCGGGCCCTGGGGTCCGCTGGCGCACCATCGCCCGCCCGCGCCAGTCGGCAGGGCGAGGCATGCCTCGTGCCCTGCATTCTCTCTTCCCATGTGGGGTAGGGGCGCACGGCCGTGCGCCCCTACGGGGTTTGGACGGGCGGCAAAGCCACCCGCCCAAACCTCAAACCGGGTCCCCCACCCCCTGGCAGGAGCGGGGGGCAGAAGGACCCCGCTCAGTCTACCAGGAGCACCCAGGCCTTGTAGAGGGTGAACGCATCCGTCAGGTTGTCAAACTGGATGTGGACGGAGACACCCAGCGTGGGCTGCCAGACGGCCGGGTTAAAGACCACGTCCACGCAGTGGTAGGCGTTGTCGGCCGGCCAGCCGATGACCTGGCTCTTGAACATGACGTCGTTGCCCCAGAGGTCAATCCGGGTTGGGCGCACCTTGGTCCCGTCGGTGGACTTGCCGCAGAACTGCACCTTGCTGATCTTCTGAAGCCTATCCTCCAGGCGGGTGATGAGGGGCACGCCCACGTGGAACCACGCACCGCCAGCCGCTGTCTTCTTCTTGATGATCGTGCCCCAGCCCACCGTTGAGACCGTCACGCCGCTCGGGATCTGCGGCTTCCACATCGTCCCATGTATGGCGACGTCGGTGCGGCCAGGGCTTTCGGGCGAGGGCGGGGCGTCAATCAGGTAGGTGTCGGGGCCTGGGGGTGGCGCTGGCTCCAGTTCGGGCGGCGCGCCCCAGGAGAGGGAGGCGCTGCCGGCCAGGAGCACCAGGGCCATCAAGATGGAAAACACGGTGACGAACTTGCGGCTTTCCATTGATTGATTCTCCTTTCCAAACACGGAAACGCTTGCCCGGGAAAACCGACGCACAGAGCGCGGGCGGGCTGGGCCGTGGCTCTGCCGGATGGCGGAGCGAAAGGAGCCTTGTTCACCTCGCTTTCTGTCCCCACCCACCAGTGGGGGGACGAGATGGGGCGATGCAGTGGCTCTGGTGGCCTTCTCAGGCCTTGGAGAGGGGCTCTATCTTCGCGAGTTCCCTTGAGGACTCACAGCGCACCCCATGGGCTCCCAAAGAAGAGGTCCCCTGCCCTTGGCAAACCCGCCGCCTGTAGCAGAGGCTTCATTGGGGAGGTGCACCGATCTCTTCCGCCCCAAGGTGCAAAGATCGCGGGGGTTATCTCGCATGTATTGTACTACAGAAGCGCAAAAAAGGCAAGCCTTTTGACAATTTCCTTTTTCTGTGATTCAATGCGTGGAGTTGTGCAGATCTCCTTGCCGGTCAACCCCTTTTGGCCCTTTTTGACAAGGAGGACAGGATGGCCCCCGATTCCTTCAGGTAGCGCTCCCTCGTCGTGTTCTACGCCCTGGCCTTCGTCCTTTCCTGGCTGGGATGGCTCCCTCAGGCCCTGCACAGCCGCGGCCTCTTCCCGTTTGACCACCCGCTGCTCGCCCTTCTGGGCGGGGTAGGGCCGACCCTGGCTGCCGTCATCACCGTCTGGGCTCTGGAGGGCAGGGACGGCCCGAGGGCCCTCTTTGCTCCCCTGTTCCGATGGCGGGTGCCTTGGCTGTGGTACGCGGTCGTGCTCCTCTCCTGGTCCGTCATCGCCCTCGTGGCCCTCGGCGTGGGCACGCTTGGGGGGCACCCCTTTCCACCTCTGGGCCGGGTCCCGTGGGGGGCCTTGCCCTCCATCTTCGTCGCCATGGTCCTCTCCAACGTCTGGGAGGAGGTGGGCTGGCGGGGGTTCGCGCTGCCCCGCTTCCAGGAGCGCTTGAGCGACCTGGCCACCGCGCTCCTCATGGGCGTCCTGTGGTTGCTGTGGCACGTGCCGCTGCTGCTGAACCCCGCTTCCCCCATGTCTGGCCTGCCATGGTACGCGGATCTCCTCTTCAGCCTCGCGCTGAGCGTCATCTACATCTGGCTGTACAACCACACCCGGCGCAGCCTCCTCCTCGTGACCCTCTTCCACGCCATGTCCAACACGGTTGCGTGGGCCCTGATGGAGTTGGGAGTGTACACCTCCTCGTACCCGTTCGTGGTCGGCGTGACGGCTGCTTGGGCCGCGGCCATCGTCCTGCGCTACGGCGCGAGGAGGTTCGCCAGCCCGGCCTCGGCAGAGACGCGCGCAGGTTGACCGCTGCTCCATCCGTGTTGGGGGGAACAGGCTACTTTGACGAGGGCTTCTTGACTTTAGGGGGCGGAGAGCTTCCGCCTGGCTCTCATACTTGCGTCAGGCCGTCCAGGAGGTCCAGGACCAGGCTCTCCAGGTCGCCGCGGTTGGGGAGCGTTGCCAGCATGCCGTACACCGCGGCGGAGCGTCCGCCCTCGCCGCCCACTGCGCCCCCGGCCAGCGCCGACGCTCGGGCCATGAGCGCGCTGACCATCTTCTCCGGGAGCGCCCTCACCAGGGCCCGCGCCAGGCCCACCTGCACCGTGTCCCACACCCGGTGCCAGGTAAGCCGGCGGGCCGCAGCCACTGCCTGCTCCAGGTCCGCCAGGAACGCGTCCACCACCGGCGCGTGGGCCGGCGTCACCGTCAGGTGCAGGCTGGGCGGGAACTGGCCCCGGTCCAGGTGCCAGCCCCGCAGGTGCAGTTCGTCCGCCACTTCGTACACGTTCACCCGGTCCGAGCCAATGGCCAGGATGCTCATGGCCGGCTCCCCGAGGATGTAGAGGCCCTTGAGGGCCGCGATCCCCTCCCGGAGGCGCGCCGTTGCCCGCATCACCGTATCTGCCAGGGCCAGGTAACCTTCCTCGCCCAGGTAGTGCAGCACGGCCCAGGCCGCGGCAATGGAGCCGCCCGGGCGGGTCCCAGCCATGGCCGGCGAGGCGTAGACGCCGCCAGGCCAGTCGGTGTACACGGAGAACTGGTGCCGCCGCAGGGCGCGGTTCCGGTAGAGGACCACGGAGGCCCCCTTGGCCGCGTAGGCGTACTTGTGCAGGTCCACCGAGATGGAGGTGACGCCGGGCACCCGGAAGTCAAAGTCTGGCACGGGGTAGCCCAGTTTGCGCACGAAGGGCAGCATGAAGCCGCCCACGCAGGCATCCACGTGGCAGAGGCAGCCGTGCTCCTGCGCGAGGGCTGCCAGGTCGGCGATGGGGTCCACGATGCCGTGGGGGTAAGTGGGGGCCGACCCCACCAGGAGGATGGTGCGCGGCGTGATGGCCTTGCGGACGGCCTCCACGTCGGCCCGGAAGCCGCTGTCCACGGGGACCACCACCGGCCGCACGCCGAAGTAGTGCCCGGCCTTGTGGAAGGCCGGGTGCGCCGTTGTCGGCAGGACCATCTCCGGGGCCTCCACCCCGGGGCGGTGGGCCCGCGCCCAATCCCGGGCCGTCTTGACGGCCATCAGGATGCTCTCGGTGCCCCCGGAGGTCATGGTGCCAGCCGTTTCCTCGTCGCCCCCCAGGAGGCTGGCCGTCATGGCCACTACCTCCGCCTCAAACTTGCGCAGGCTGGGGAAGGCCATGGGGTTGAGGGCGTTCTCGGAGAAGAAGAGGGTGTAGGCTTCCTTGAGGAGGTCCAGGATGTCGTCGCCGGCGTGGTAGACCAGGCACCAGGTCCGGCCCTCGTGCCACCGGGCGTCGCGCTCGCGGGCAGCCCGCAGCGCTGCCAGCACCTCTTCGCGGGACTTGCCTTTGCTGGGCAATCGGACCATCGGGCCTCCTCCCGTCTCCGCCCTGTTGGGTGCGGCGGTCGCGAACCTGCCAATCCGAGTAGGGGCACAGCATGCCGTGCCCCTACAGGTGGGTGCGGCGGTCGTGAACCTGTCAATCCTTGTCCTCACCCCTCTGGCGGCAGGGTGACGAAGGGATATTCCCGCAACTTGGCGAAGACCTCGCCCTGGATCGCCTTCAGGCGCTCTGGGGTGCGCGCCTCAAAGCGCACCACCAGCACGGGCTGGGTGTTGGAGGCCCGCACCAGCCCCCACCCGTCGCCGAAGAGGACGCGGACGCCATCCACCTCAATCGTCTCGTACCGTTCGCGGAAGTGCGCAGCCACCTCCGCCACCACCCGGAACTTCTCCTCGTCCGGGCAGTCCAGGCGCATCTCCGGCGTGGAGTGGTACTTGGGCACGTCGGCCAGCAGGGCGTGCAGGCTTTTGGGCGAGCGGGCGAGGAGCCGCACCAGGCGGCAGGAAGCGTACACCGCGTCGTCGTAGCCGAAGTACTCGTCGGCGAAGAAGAGGTGTCCGCTCATCTCGCCAGCCAGGGGCGCGCCTTCTTCTTTCATCTTGTTCTTGATGAGGGAGTGCCCGGTCTTCCACATCAGGGGGCGACCGCCGGCCTTGGCGATCTCCTCCGGCAGGGCCTGGGAGCACTTCACCTCAAAGATGATGGTCGCCCCGGGCTGCCGGGCCAGGATCTCCCGCCCGAAGAGGATGAGGAGCTGGTCCCCCCAGATGATGTTCCCTTCCTCGTCCACCACCCCCAGGCGGTCGGCGTCGCCATCGTAGGCCACGCCCACGTCGGCTCGCTCTCGCCGAACCGTGGCGATGAGGTCCTGCAAGTAGGCCGGCACCGTGGGGTCGGGGTGGTGGTGGGGGAAGGTGCCGTCCACCTCGCAGTACAGTTCCACCACGTCGGCCCCCAGGTCCCGCAGCAGCCGGGGCCCGGTGAGGCCGCCAGTGCCGTTCCCGGCATCCACGACCACTTTCAGGCGGTGGGCGAAGGGGCCCACCCGCTCCTTCACCGCCTGCAGGTAGGCCGGCAGGACCTCTGCTCGGGCCAGGCTGCCGGTCCCCTCCACGAAATCCCCTCTTTCAATGATCTGCCGCACTTCCTGGATCTGCGCGCCGTAGATGGTCGTCTTGCCCACGCCCAGTTTGAAGCCGTTGAATTCCGGCGGGTTGTGGCTGCCAGTGATCATCACGCCCCCGTCCACCTCCAGGTGGAACAGGGAAAAGTACAGCACAGGGGTGGGCACCATGCCGATATCCACCACGTCCAGGCCGCTCTCCACCATCCCCTGCGCGATGGCGTCCCGGAACTCCAGCGAACTGGGGCGGGCGTCAAAGCCCAGGGAGACCCGGCGCCCACCCTGCCGCCGCAG
>Ga0123519_10013092_pt1 | contig 11965 bp, 7 predicted proteins | sample YelNatPaOPRAMG02_FD_87396 | JGI IMG/M metagenome (GOLD analysis project Ga0123519, IMG submission 87396) | Hot spring microbial communities from Yellowstone National Park - Yellowstone National Park OP-RAMG-02 (version 2) | ecosystem: Environmental > Aquatic > Thermal springs > Hot (42-90C) ... | reverse complement strand
TCTTCAACAAGCCAAGCTGCCGTGTCGTCTTGCCCACCTCATTGAAAACGAAGGTTATTGAACCCTTCTTCGCATCATAGCCAGCTATTGTTAAAGGTACTCTCTCGCCCTTCTCATTGATAATCACTATTATGAATTGCCCTGGTCTGGCTTTCTCGGCTATTTCAGGAGCATAAACCTCAAACAACTTTATTTTCAGTGCAAGCTCCTCAACCCTTAAAATCTCATACATACTGCTAAGCCTCCCTTTTCAAAGGTTTTATTGGCGGTAAAGCCGCAACCTTGCGCACAAAATTTTCAAGCCTCTCCTCAAACTTGCCAGCCTCCCGCGGAGAAGTCTCATAAAACTCAAAACGCTCAATCAAGCCCATCTTCTTCAAAACATCCTTAAGAACAGCCATATTCCTCTCAGCAGTGTCACGTCCCTCTTGAAGCTTACAATCCTCAGCAGAACACACGACAGCCATAACCCCATCAAAACCGTTCCTCAAAGCATTGACAACGTGAACTGGGTCAAGAGCTTTAAAACATGGAACCTCAAGCGTGACAGCATTCCGCTTGAAAAGTATGCCCTCAGGATTGTCAAGGGCTGAAAACTCAGACCACTGGCAACAGAAGACAAGAATTACCGGCGATTTGCCCTCAGCCTTCAACCTAACAGCAGAGTCGCTGTAACGCTTCAAAACATTTTCAAACTCGAAACCCTTAACTTGGATGGCGTGATGCGGACAGACCAAGGCGCATGCGCCACAGCCCATACAATAATCGCTTAGAATTTTCGGTGTTGCAAAGGGCTCAGCCTCGATAGCAGCATAAGGACAAATAAAGACGCATTTGTCGCAGCCAACACATTTCGTGGTGTCGTAAACAGCCTTTCGAGAATATTTAACAACCCTGACAGCGTCCTTGCTAAAACCAAGCTCTTCAAGAACCCTCCTCCCGAGGAAAAGCCTTCTTGTGTTGATTTTTGTGCCTTCCTTAAAGCGGCAGAAAAAATCCTCGCACTGAATTGAAACCACATTTTTAATGCTTGAGCCCAGAACCTTGAATATGAATTCTGTTGGAACTCGCCCAGAACATGGCAGACGCAGCGGAATGTAATCCTTCACGCTTAAGCCCTGCTCAGACAAGATTTCCTCAACTTCTCTTGTTGATGGCGAGTTTCCACGACACATAAGCACAAGAGTTTCAGCTCCAGTTCTTTTCTGCTCCTTCTCAACATAGCCCACCAAACTGTCATAGTCGTAATAGACTATATCTATGGCGAAAACTGGACAAGCACTATAGCATATCCCACACACTTGACACTTTTGATTGTCTATTTCAACTTTGCCAGTTTCCGCATCCCGCCTTATAGCCTCGTATGGGCATATAGAATAACATATGGAACAGCGGCTACAGTAATCTTGGTTTATATTAACAACAACTGTTTGCTCTTCACCCATTTCAGTATATCTCCAACCACTGCTTGCTTAAAGCGCAGGTCAGCGCTAGAAGTTTTGAATGATAAGATTACGAATAATATAATATTTTTGGAGCAAAATTAACGCTTTATTGCTTAAAATAGTAGGGTCTGCGAATAAACCCATAAGCCTCTAAGGCGGCGGTTATCCCCTGCCCCACAGCTGTTCCAACCTGCTTAACAGGATGATTTGTAACGTCGCCAGCAGCGTAAACCCCAGGAATATTGGTTCTTTGACGGGTGTCGACAATTATGTAGCCATGCTCGTCCACGACTACTCCAGCATCCCTAGCCAGCTGGCTGTTAGGTTTCTCACCAACCTGAACAAAAATTCCATCAACTGGAAGCTCTGTAACATTTCCAGTCCTCGCATTAAACAAAACAGCTTTGCTCACAAGCTTATTGCCCTTAATCTCCTTAAGCTCGGTGTTCCAAAAAACCTCAACATTAGGCTTCTCCAAAAGCGCTTTTACACGTGCCTCCTCGGCGCGGAAAGCGTCTCTTCTATGAGCAACTTTGACTTCCGCAGCCAAATCAGCCAAATAAAGGGCCGTGACCACAGCAGAGTTGCCTCCACCAACAACCAAAACACGTTTTCCCTTGAAAAGGGGACCGTCGCAAATCCCGCAATAGCTAACGCCTTTTCCACGAAACTCCTTCTCGCCCGGAACACCAAGCTCACTATAGCTTGTGCCAGAAGCAATTATAGCGGCCTTAGCCTTATAAGAGGCTTTGATAGTTTCAACAATTTTCTCTTCACCTTTAAAGCTTAGGCTTGTAACCTTTTCAAACTCGTTAATTACCGCGCCAAGCTTCCTGCACTGCGCCACAAATTTTTGCATGAGTTCAAGTCCGCTTACCCTTTCGAAACCAGGATAGTTCTCAATTATCGGGGCATCGGCTGCTGTTCCACCAGCAATCTTCTCCTCAATAATTAATGTTTTTAATCCACTCCTAACAGCGTAAATTCCAGCGGTTAAGCCAGCGGCTCCAGCCCCAACAATTATTAGTTCCCAGTTGTCCATTTTAACAACTCCGACAATTATTTGCTGAGTAATATTTTTAAATATTTTAGCGGTGCTAGTCTTCTTCAAGGTCCATGTCAAGTTCAGCTATTTCAAGTTCGTAACATTCTGGACATAGCCCGTCATAAGTTTCATACTCCTCCCTTGTGATTTTTCTATCGCACAACATGCAATGGTAGGCTTCCTCTCCCTCATCTTCCCCCATTCATAAACCTCAAAAATTATACGCATGCAAATCTTTATAGGGCAAGCGCCAGCAGCTCCGCCACATCCAACACTTGGATTTTCCCCTCATTACCGGTCGTTTTAACAGCATCCTCCATTGTGAGCATGCAGAAGGGACAAGCCACAGCTAGGATGTCAGCTCCAGTCTCAACAGCCTCTTTCACGCGAATTTCAGCCAGCCGCGGTCCTGGAATGTCAACCCACATTCTTCCACCTCCGCCCTCGCAGCATAGGCTTCTGCTTCTTGAACGGTCAAACTCTAAAAGCTTGACGCCTTTTATGCTCTCGATAACCTTGCGGGGTTCATCGTAAATGTTGTTTTGTTTGCCAAGATAACATGGGTCATGGTAAATCACTTTCTTTTCCACTTCCTTTAAGGGGGTTAGCTTTCCAGTTTCAATAAGCCTAGCCAAAAGCTGCGTGTGGTGTTGGGGTTCAAAGCTTGTTTGGTTATACCTGTTCTTAAAGGCATGAAAGCCATGGGGACAACTTGTAACAAGTTGTTTAAGGCCATACTTGCCGAACACTCTCATGTTCTCCTCAACAAGAAACTCGAAAAGCCCTTTTTCACCCATGCCGTAGACTTCGCTTCCACAGCAGTTTTCCTCCTCGCCTAAAACCCCAAAGTTTAGTTTGGCAGCTTCAAAACATTTCACAAGGCTTTTTGCAACATTTTGAACCCGCGGGTCATATGCTGGTGTGCAACCAACATAATACAGGATTTCAGCTCCTTGGGAAAAAGGCTTAACGTTTAAGCCTTGACCCCACTCTGTGCGTTTCCCACGAATCCTACCCCAAGGGTTCCCGTTCTTAAATATGCTTTCTAGGGCATCCCTTATGGTAGGGGCTATTTGTCCCTCTTCAACAGCTATGCTTCGAATGTCTATTAGGAACTCGTATGGGTTTAGATCTTTAGGGCATCGCACACCACACGTAGAGCATGTCGTACAGCTCCACAACTCGTTAGGCGGATGTATTGTCAACTTTCCTAGGGCGGAAACTTCACGCATATACCGCCTAATGTTTAAGTTTGCTTTCTTGGCAACAGGGCAGCTTCCAGTGCAAGTGCCACATTGAATACATTCCAGAAGTTTATGCTTCTGAACAAGCTCTTGAACGTTCATTTTATGTCACTTTTCATGAAATTGAAGAGTAAGATTTTAAAAGCATTTCCCCTTTTAAGGGTTTAAACAATCATGCCACATGGAGATCTTCATCATGTCAGAGAAAAAGGAGGAGGCTGAAAAACCCCGCATAGGAATTTTTGTGTGTGAGTGCGGCGGCAACATTGGAGATGTTGTTGACGTTAAAGCTGTTGTTGAAGCCGTAAAAAACTGGGAAGGCGTTGCAGTAGCCAAATACCACAAATATTTGTGCTCAAAGCCAGCCCAGGAAATGATTGCAGAAGCCATAAAGAAGGAAAAACTTGACAGAGTTGTTGTGGCTTCTTGCACACCAAGAATGCACTTGGCCACGTTTCAAAGCGTTCTGGAAAGGGCTGGATTAAACCCTTACATGCTTGAATTCGTAAACATAAGGGAGCAAGACTCATGGGTTCATGGTCCAAAACAAAATCCTGAGGCAACACGGAAAGCCATAAGCCTAATAAGAGGTGGTTATGAACGCAGCCTCGAGCTTGAACCCCTTCAAATAATAAGTGAGAAAGGCTCGCGGGAAATTCTCATAGTGGGCGGTGGAATAGCCGGCATAATGACTGCCCTTCAGCTCGGATACTTGGGTTATAAGGTTCACCTCGTTGAGCGAAAGCCCAGCATAGGCGGAAACATGGCTAAACTGACAAAGGTTTTCCCCACACTTGACTGTGCCCAATGCATTCTGACTCCAAGAATGGCTGAAGTTGGAAGAAATCCAAACGTGAACCTGTTAACGTACGCTGAAGTGCAAGATGTTAGCGGACGACCAGGAAACTACACAGTTCGCGTTTTCATGAAGCCCAGAGGCGTTGACGTTGAAAAATGCAGAAGCTGCGGTGTCTGTGCAAAAGTCTGTCCAGTAACAGTTCCAGACGAGTTTAATGAAGGCTTATCCCAGCGGAAAGCCGCCTACATAGAGTTCCCACAAGCCGTTCCATCCGCATACGCCATAGACTTCAATGCGTGCACGAAATGTGGAAAATGCGAGCAATTCTGCCCAGCAAAAGCCATAAACCTAAACGACACCGGCAAGATTGTGGAGTTGAATGTTGGCGCCATAATTTTGGCCACTGGCTACAAGCTTTACGATGCAAGGAAACTGGAAAACTTCGGCTATGGCGTCTACAAGGACGTCATAACGATGATGGACTTGGAAAGACTGACATCGGCAACAGGACCGACGGGCGGCTACGTTAAGAGGGCCGATGGAAGCGATGTTCGAAAAATTGCCATAGTACTTTGTGCCGGCTCAAGAGATAAAAACCACATCCCATATTGCAGCCGAATATGCTGCATGTACGCCCTCAAGCAGGCCTTTGTGCTTAAGAAAATGCTTGGAATAGACGTAACCCTCTACTACACTGACATAAGAGCAACAGGAAAAGGGTATGAAGACCTGTACTGGCGAGATCAAGAAGCCGGCGTGGTTTTCATCCGTGGAAAGGTAGCCGAAGTGTGGAAAAACAACAATGGAAAGCTTGTGGTCCAAGCAGAGGATACACTTACAGGCGAAGTGAGGGAGGACGAATTTGACATGGTGGCTTTAGCTACACCAATGGTCCCACCCGACGGCTTGAAGGAACTGGCTGAAAAAATGAAGGTTTCCCTAGGCGAGGACGGTTTCATAACAGAGAAACATCCAAAACTCGACCCTGTGGACTCGCTTGTCACTGGGATTTTCGCTTGTGGATGCGCCCTAAGCCCCAAAGATGTTAGAGACACAGTTTCAGATGCTCTAGGCGCAGCGGCAAGGGCGGCCCTATTCCTGAAAAGCGAGTACGTGACAACAAGCCCGGAAAAAGCCTTCGTCATCACGGAAATGTGCAATGGATGCGGCGAATGCATAAAAATTTGCCCGGTGAATGCTATAACAATGCAAGGGGGCAGGGCAAAAATAGACCCGTTCCAGTGCACTGGTTGTGGCGCATGCATCCCCATATGCCCACAAGAAGCCGTAGACTTCAAAAATTCAACAACAAAGCAGATAAAAGCCACCATAAGAGGGGTTTTAGCTGACAAAACACCAGAGGAAATCCGCATAATAGCCTTCGTCGACAAGAATGTCGGCTATACTGGAATGGACTTCTTGGGACTTGACCGCGCAAACTATCCGGAAAACGTCCGCATAGTGGCTGTCCCAACAACAGCTATCCTTGGAAAGAAGCTTATCCTCACAGCCTTCGCATACGGGGCAGACGGAGTACTAGTAATTGAGGGAAGCGAAGAAATAGATGAAAAATTCACCAAAAAGCGCATGATAGACATGGGTAAAGAAATTGCGGCCTTCGGAATAGAAACAATGAGGCTTCGGTACAGCTATGTTCCACTCCCAGTTTACAAAAAGGCTGCAGAACTCTATACGATGTTCACAGACAGAATCAAAAAGTTCGGACCATTAGCGGAAGAAAAACGCCAAAACATTAGACAAAAACTGCAACTATAAAAGGGTGCAATTTTCAGCTACGAAAAATAAATAACCTTCCCCATTTAATGAAAAGCAGTAAAGGTTTAATTCAAGTTCCGCATTTGTTTTGTCGGTGCAAAACATGAGGGATTATGTTCTCTCCAAATAAAGACAAAACCTTTAATATCCCTCAGAACAGTTCAGAAAGCTTTATGGAATTTTTAAGGCGAATCGAAGAGAAATGGCAAAAACGTTGGGAAGAAGCAAAAATCTTTGAGGCAAACTCAGACCCATCGAAACCAAAATTCTTCATAACAGTGGCTTATCCATACCCCAACTCTCCACAGCACATAGGCCATGCTAGAACCTACACTTTGGCTGACGTTTATGCAAGATACATGCGGATGCGAGGCTACAATGTGCTTTTGCCGATGGCTTTCCATTATACTGGCACACCGGTTTTAGCCATGGCAAAGCGTCTGGCAGAAAATGATGAGGATTTGATAAGCGATTTTGTAGATGTCTACAAGGTTCCAAGGGAAAAATTGAAGGAGCTAACAGACCCCCTTGCAATGGCGCGTTATTTCCACGAAGAAATCAAGGAGGGCATGCGAAGAATAGGCTATTCAATAGACTGGAGACGCGAGTTCACAACTGTGGACCCCCATTACAACCGCTTCATAGAGTGGCAGTTCCACAAACTCCGCGAAAAAGGCTACATAACAAGGGGAAGCCACCCAGTGGGCTGGTGCCCCAAAGACGGCAACCCTGTTGGACAGCATGACACACAAGGCGACGTGGAACCAGAAATAGGCGAGTTTACACTGATAAAGTTTAGGCACAACGAATGGGTTCTTCCAACGGCTACGCTGCGTCCAGAAACAGTTTTCGGCGTTACAAACATATGGCTTAACCCAAAGGCAAAGTACGTGAAAGCCGTTATTGACGGCGAAAAGTGGATAGTAAGCCAAGAGTGCGCTGAAAAGCTCACATACCAAAATCACAAAGTAATAGTCCTTGAAAACTTAGAAGGAAAAGAGCTTATAGGTAAAACTGCCAAAAACCCAGCCACAGACCAAGACATACTAATTTTGCCAGCGGAATTCGTTGACCCTAAAAACGCAACTGGCGTAGTGATGTCTGTGCCCGGCCACGCCCCCTATGACTATGTTGCATTGGAGAACATTAAAAGCCAACCGGAAAGGCTTGCGGAATACGGGTTGTCAGCGGAGGCCGTGAAATCCATAGAGGCCATTTCCATAATTGAGGTCCCTCAATACTCTGAGGCCCCAGCCGCGGACGTTGTTAGACGGATGGGCATAAAGGAGCAGACAGACCCTAAACTTGAAGACGCTACAAAAGAGGTCTATCGACACGAGTTCCATAACGGCAAGATGAAAAACAACACGGGAAAATATGCTGGTTTACCGGTATCCAATGCAAAAGAAAAAGTCAAACAAGATCTGATAGCCTCCGGAAAAGCCACAATCATGTATGAGCTTTTGAACAGACCAGTGAAGTGCCGCTGCGGAACGGAATGTGTTGTGAAAATCTTTGAAAACCAGTGGTTCATAGACTATGGAAACCCGGAATGGAAAGCCCTAGCCCACAAATGCTTAGAAAAAATGAGAATCTTACCAGAAGAGCTTAGAGCAGAATACAAGTATGTGATAGACTGGTTACATGAAAAGGCATGCGCAAGAAAGTCGGGTCTGGGAACGCGACTGCCTTGGGACCCAGAATGGATTATAGAGTCCCTATCAGACTCGACAATTTATATGGCATATTACACCATAATACGCCACATAAAAGAGCATAAAATCCAGCCAAACCAGCTAACAGACAAAGTTTTCGACTACATATTCCTTGGAAACGAAAGCCCGGAGGAGATAGCTAAAGAAACAGGAATAGACGCTACGGTGCTGGAAAAGATGCGGCAGGAATTCCTTTACTTTTATCCCCTTGACAGCCGACACTCAGCCCATGAGCTTATACCAAATCACCTAACATTCATGATATTCAACCACACGGCCATATTCCCAGAAAACCTTTGGCCAAGACAAATAGTGACAAATGGGCTAGTCACTATGGAAGGGGCAAAAATGAGCAAATCCTTCGGCAACATAATACCCCTAAGAGAAGGCTTAGCCACTTTCGGTGCAGACCCAATAAGGTTAAGCGTACTAGCAACAGCTGAACTCCTCCAAGACGCGGATTTCAGCCCATCCATTGCAAAGGCAATGCGGGATAAACTTGAACGCCTATACAAACTTGTTACTGAAAAAGCCAAGGCAAGTTTGGAACAGCATTCATCAAAAGGGGAGTTGACAACCATCGATAGGTGGATGTTAAGCCGACTACAGGAGCACATTAAAAAAGCAACAAAAGCCATGGAAGAACTGGCGGTGCGGAAGGCCATCCACACAATCCTATTTGAACTGGACCAAGACCTACAATGGTACCAGAAACGGGCAAAGACAACACCCAAAGCTGCAATAACCCCCATAATGAACGAAGTGGTGAAAACTCAAATATTGATGCTGTCACCCTTCGCCCCGCACACCTGTGAAGAGCTCTGGGAAAAAATCGGTGGAAAAGGCTTCGCCTCATTGGCACCATGGCCAAAACCAGACGAAACAAAAGTTGATGTTAAAGCTGAAGAAAGCGAAACACTAATAGCAACATTGCTTGAGGACACATTACACATTATAAAGGCAACGGGTATAACGCCCAAAAAAGTGTTCTATTACACCGCAGCCGAGTGGAAATGGAAAACATATCTAAAGGCTTTGGAAAAGTCTATGGAAGGAAAAATTGAACAAGGCAGCCTAATCAGAGAACTATTAAAAGACGAGGATTCAAAAGGGAAAACCAAGGAAATATCCGATTTCATAGGCAAAATCGCGGAGGAAATTAATAGAACGCCCCACGAAAGAAAGGAAAGGCTGATACAGGTTGGAATAATGGATGAAACCAGAATACTAGAAGAGGCAAAAGAATTTCTGAAAAGCGAGATAGACGCCGAAATAACCATCCACAATGAAAAAGACATGAAACGTTACGACCCTAAAAATAGGGCAAAATTGGCAAAGCCGTGGCGACCAGCGATATACATCGAATAGCACGCCGTTAGTTACAGGAAACTCTTTAACGTGTTTAATGTTCGATGATTAACTTTAATATGATAGTTTTTTCTGCCGCCACTTGTGGTTGTTACATAAAAGTCCTCTTCTTCACGAAGCTTACTACCATACAAAAGCGCTAGTATGGTGCGGCAAACGTTAACTGTTGTCACTTTCTCGTTTTTAACTCTCTCCTCAATGGCCTCCTGCAACATTCTAGGATTAACCGTGTAAATAACTTCAGATTCTCTGCCGGCTCTTGCATAATGCATCTCCATTTCCGCTAACAAATGTTTAACAATATCGTAATAGGGCGATCTACGATATTTAATAAGGAAAACGTAGTTTACAAGGGGGATAGGAATTTCGCCTATCCTATTTTCAGACAAGCCTCCTTCCCTTTTTACAGTTGAAAAACTCCGCCCTTAAAAAGTTTAAGTTAAAATTTTCCATAATTATATAGATGAATATCGCGATAAAACTATATCTTTAACAGTTCACTATGAATCGTTTATGGGTCCGTGGCGCAGCTTGGACAAAGCGTAAGGCTTAATCCAAAAAGCGCGTCGGCCTTCTAAGCCGGAGATCCCGGGTTCAAATCCCGGCGGACCCGCCACTTTATGGAAACTTTATTTAAAGTCTTTTGTATCACCTAATCGTGTGTGAAAAGAGGGTTAATGGATGAAAGTTACGTTTTGGTTGTTGGATGTGAATTATGAGGTTAAGGATCATGAGCCTGAGGTTTGGCTTTGGGGTGTAGACTCTTCTGGTGACAGAGTTTTAATTATTGATAGAGGTTTTCTTTCGTATTTTTATGCCGTTGTTGAGGAGGGTTTTGATCCTGCAAGGGTTGCCAGTGAAATTAAGTCTAGAAAGGCGGAATTTCCATTTGTCGTTAATGTTGAGGTTGTTGGTAGGAAGTTTTTTGGCAAGCCTGTTAAAGCTTTGAAGGTTTATTGTCGTGACCCGGATATTATGGCGAAGTATGCTAGGGCTTTTAAGAAGATTGATGGTGTGAAGGGGTGTTTTGAGGATGATATTCGGTATTCTATGCGCTACTTAATTGACAATGGTGTTGTTCCATGCGGGTGGCATGAGGTTGAGGTTGCAGAAGAATTTAAGAATGCTGATTTGCAGGTGGACCATGTTTATGTGGCTGCTTCTCCTCCAAAATTTGTTGAAAGGGCAGAAGTGCCAAACTTGAGGGTTTTAGGTTTCTCAACCATTTGTTATAGCCGTGAGGGAGCACCAAAGCCTGACAGAAACCCTGTTGTCATTATTTCTGTGGCGACTAACAGCGGTGAGGAAAAACAGTTTGTTGCTGACGATAATAGGAACGATAAGCCTGTTCTTGAGGCTTTTATGGATTATGTTCGAAGCTTTGACCCTGACATCATTGTTGGTTATGGGGTTAATAGGCAGGATTGGGCTTACCTTAATGAGCGTTGCAAGAGGCTTGGTCTGCGTCTGTCTATTGATAGGGCTAAAACTGAGCCCCACACGAGTGTTTATGGGCATGTCTCAATTACTGGAAGGGCGAACGTTGACATTTTCGATTTTGCAGACGAGTTTCCAGACGTGAAAGTAAAGACTTTGGAGAATTTGGCTGATTACTTGGGAGTTATGAAGCTTGAAGAACGTGTTTTGATTGAAGATGTGGATTTTGCCGATTACTGGGATGACAAGGCTAAGCGTGAAACCTTGAAGAGATTTTCCATGGATAACACCCGCTGTATCATGGGAATAGCCAACGCCATCTTGGACTTTGCCATGCAGCTTTCAAGCCTTGTTGGCTTGCCCCTTGACCATGTTGGAACAGCAGCTGTGGGCTTCCGGGTTGAATGGTTCCTAATTAAGCACGCTCAGAAAATAGGCGAGCTTGTGCCTAAAAGGGTTGAACAGCCTTACAGGCCGTATGCCGGAGCCATAGTGCTCAGCCCCAAGCCAGGCTTGCATGAGAATATTGCCGTTCTAGACTTTGCTTCTATGTATCCAAATCTCATGATAACTTACAACATTTCACCGGACACTTATGTGGCTCCCAAAGAGGCGGTTCCGCCATGCGGGGTGTATGAGGCGCCTGAAGTTAAGCATAAGTTTAGGAAAGAGCCGCCAGGATTTTACAAAGAGGTTCTGTCGCATCTTATTAGTGTCAGAAACGAGGTTCGCTCACAAATGAAGAAGTATTCACCCAACAGTGTTGAATACCGCGTTTTAGATGCTAGACAGAAGGCTATTAAGGTTATTACGAATGCTTCTTATGGTTATGCCGGCTGGATTGGTGCGAGATGGTACATTAAGCCTGTTGCTGAGGCTGCCACTGCTTGGGGTAGACACACAATTCTGAGCGCCATAAAAATGGCTGAGGAAGAAGGCTTAACAGTTGTTTATGGTGACACTGACAGCATATTCATCAAGTATGAGCCTGAAAAGGTTGAGCGTCTTACTGCAAAAATTTATGATAGGCTTGGCTTGGAAATTAAGCCGGATAAGGTTTACACGCGCATATTTTTCACCGAAGCGAAAAAGCGTTATGCTGGGCTTCTCCCTGATGGACGACTGGACATTGTTGG
>Ga0123519_10013091_pt1 | contig 11967 bp, 7 predicted proteins | sample YelNatPaOPRAMG02_FD_87396 | JGI IMG/M metagenome (GOLD analysis project Ga0123519, IMG submission 87396) | Hot spring microbial communities from Yellowstone National Park - Yellowstone National Park OP-RAMG-02 (version 2) | ecosystem: Environmental > Aquatic > Thermal springs > Hot (42-90C) ... | reverse complement strand
TTGCCAGGACTCTAACGCGTAGGCGGCGACGATGCCGAGCAACAGCCCCCCCACAGCGCCGGCTGCTACGGTCTTGGTAACGTTGGCACGCTCCTCGGCGAAAGCGGCCGGAGCCACAAGGCGCACTTGCGGGCCTGTGACCTGCGCAGTGATGGCCAACTCTGCCTCCTTGCGCATCAGATTATCATAGCCTTGCCAGGCCAGGTCGCGCTGGGCTTGCGCTTCCTTCAGGCGGTTCTCCTCCTGCACAAGCTGGGCACGCAGCTCGCGCACGCGCTGCTCCAGATCGCGGATGGCCGTCGCCAATTGCGTGTTAAGGTCCACGGTTTCTTCTTGTCTGTCGCTCTCAGGGAATTGGGCACCCACGAAGAAAACGCTTTCCTCGCCTCTCGCCAGAGATTCAGCGAGGCTCCTTAGCTCCTCCTTGAGCGCGTGCTCGCGCCTCTCCAACGTCGCCGCCAGGGCGTCCAGATCGCCGACCATGGTCTCGGCGGTCACGGTCAAGGGCGCATTTTGGATCTGCAGCGTCGGCGGGGTAATCTGAACTGGCAGTAGCCCAAGGCTGATAGTAGGGGTCACCCAGCGTGACGGTTGAAGGGCTTGCTCCCATAGGGGCAGCTCACCTTCGGTATTGGCAAATGCCCGAGCCTTCAGAAGGACGAGGGCTGGTGCATTGCTTTCCGCCGCGGCTTGCCCCCCTGCTTGTACCTGGGCACGCATGGCCAGGGCATCCTCGCGCAGGCTTTGCAAGCGGCTTATCTCGCTGAGGAGCCTCGCCATCAAGGCTCCACGAGCGCCACGTAACCCATCAAGCACAGCCTGATATTCGGCGATGCGACCATTCAGTTCCTCAAAGCGGCTCTGAGCAAGGGCTTCCTCTAGCGCAGCTTGGGCTTGCTCGTAGCTCGCCTTGGCAGCCTGTACCTGGTTATGGACGATGAGGGATTCCTGGCTGATCACGCCATAAAGTGCATCCGCTTGACGTGCATATTCCTGCCCCCAGGCGTTGGCGATAGCTATGGCGATACTAGAGTCGCGATAGGTAACGGTGATATCAATCAAATCACTATCTTTCACCAGTTCGCCTTTGACCATGCCAAGGAGGGTTCTGACGTTGCGCTCACTTGCCGGCAGCTTCTCGCCGACGCTACGGAGCACCGCCTCGGCAACGGCGGGATTCGGAACTAGGGCCACAAGAGAGGCCAAGCGACGCTTCGGATCCGCCGCACTAATGGCGCTCTCGGAGGGAGAAGTGATCGCTGTACCAAAAGAAACCTGCCAGGTCGGCTGTGTCAGGGCCACGAAAGCATGCGCCTTGTACACTTTGGGCCTTGAGGCAACCAGCGTGCCCGCGGCCAACGCACAGACCAGGGTCACCCCGACGACGACCCACCAGCGTCGGATGAGGACGGCCAGATACTTGCCTAGGTCTATCTCTTCCTCCATCTTCGCTCCCCAAAATAGCTGAAACTAGGGCGCATTATAGTATCGCGCCCAAATATCGCCAAGCAGTAAATACATCCGTAGCACACGTCCCTTTTCAGCGTCCCCAGCTCGGGGCTTGTTCCTGAGCCACGCTTGTGGTGAGGTTCGTTCGAACGCCCGTCTCCAAATCCAGGGTGTAGATATCCCAGCCCCGATCACGGTTGGAGAAGAAGGCGATCTGCCGGCCCCAAGGAGAGCAGGTCGGGCCACGATCATCAGCCTGAGGATCTCGGGTGATGTTGTGTAGGTTGCTGCCGTCAGTATTGGCTGCATAGATCTCCATGTTGCCGTCGCGATAGCTCTCCCAGAAGAGCTGTTGGCCGTCCGGCGACCAAGTGGGGTTCTGATCGGTGGCCTCATGGTGAGTGAAACGTACGGGGTTGGAGCCATCCGCCGCCATAATATAGATCTCCAAGTTCCCGTCACGATCGGAGACGAAGGCAATCCGTTGGCCATCCGGCGACCAGGCCGGATGAGCGTCTACCCCTTTGCTCTTGGTCAGCCGCGTCGGGTTGGCGCCGCGAGCATCCATGACATAGATCTCCCAGTCGCCATCACGGAAGGAGGCGAAGGCAATACGCTTTCCATCGGGAGACCAGGCTGGCGTCCAGTCATCGGCCAAATTCAGAGTCAGATTGATCTGTTCGGTCCCATCGGCGTTCATCACATAGATCTCGCGGTTGCCATCACGATCGGAGACGAAGGCGATCTTGCGGCCATCCGGCGACCAGGTCGGCAGCGTATCGTTGTGCTCGTTATGGGTCAAGCGGGTTGGGTCCGACCCGTCGCTGCGCATAGAATAGATCTGCCAGTTGCCCTCCGGATTCTCCCTGGCCATGTAGGCAATATGCCCTTGCGAAACTCCCGTATTCGGCGCGATAGTGATAGCCGTTGGAGCTACATTTACCTTTTCGGTAGACGTGGGGGGAGTAGGGCCAGTGCTCCGAATGATCCCCGTCGGGCGTGAACGCCAAACGAAAGCGATGACCAGGACAAGAAAGCCGGCCACAAGCCATAAAAAGAGGCCTAGCCAATCCATGCGCTTGCGCCGGGGAGTTACAGTTGGGCGTATGCGCACGCGCCGGTAATCCCGTGCCTGACGCACGGTTTCAAGGGTGTTATGGCTTTGCTTCAGCCAGCGGCGGAACAACTCGTTCGTAAAGCGAAAGGTCCCCCCTCCTAGGCGTTCGAGCACATTTTGGGCCACAAGTTCATCCAAAGCCCGGGCCACGTCTTCCCCAGGCATTTGGACACCTAAACGAGAGAGATAAAGGCCGAGATCCTCGCCCGATCCTACACCATGAGAGTATCCCACCATCTCTGCAAAGGCGCAGAGCGCGATCCTGGTCGCCGGGGTACAGGCTTCCCAGAGGCGCTCAAATTCGGGCGAGCCCTGGGTGATAACCCGATCTATGACATGCTCTACCTCAGATATTCCCACCCAGCCAGCTCGCGCGCGCTGGTCAAAGATTATCCGGCCAAACAACTGCACAAAGAAAGGATGTCCTCCTGTGAGGCGATGCACGTGACGCACAGCCTCATAATCCCAGGCCAAGACGCCACGCACGGGCGCGGTGAGCAACTCCTCGGTCTCTTCCTCCTCTAAGGGCCCCAGAACGATCTGTGGCCGGTCAATAGGACTGCCCAGAAGGCCCGTATCCCGTGGGCTGCCCTCAATGGCCAACACGATCGCCAAACCACTAACGCCTTCAAGAACCGCGTGTAATCTGGCGAAGGCTTCTTGCCATCCCTTCCTGGACCCGAAAGTCGCTTTGGGCAAGGCATCAAAGCAAAACACGTTCGTCGCGCCCTTAGCCTCGGCACCGAAGGCATAGAGGTAATCGCGCGCATATACCTCAGGCTCAGCCTCGTAAGCTCGTCGGTCGGGCGGCGTTTGCCCGAGAGCCTCTGCAATACGAAGCATCACCGCCCAAAGCAAATCCGGCGCCTGTCCCTCCGAAGGCAGCCATTCAATGCGCCGAACGGTGTAACGCACACTGAGACGCTGAGAGAGCTGATTTAGGAAGGAGGTTTTGCCGATGCGCGGTTCCCCGTAGAGGAGCAGCAGCCGGACCCCAGCGCTAAGGGCCTCAGAAAGCTGGCCAAACTGGAGCTCACGCCCGAAGAACAGATCTTGGTCGGTAAGCGGACGGTCAACAATGTAAGGGTTCTTCAAGGGTTAACAGCTCCGCTTGCGCAGCTAACGCCGATAGAGGATGCGGCCACAACCATCGCACGTGACCACACCCTCGCCCGCCTCAACGACCTTGGCTTTATACGAAGGCACGACGACGTGGCAAGTCTGGCAGGTGCCATTGTGCATAGCCGCTAAGGCTAAGCCAGCTTTTTTAGCTCGCAGTTCATCGTAAAGGGCCAGCTCGGCGCGACCCAGAGCGCCGCGCAAGCGGGCTCGCTCGTCCTGAAGCTGTTTGAGACGCGCGCGCCAAACCTCAACTTGCCCGCCGAGCAACTCGCGCTCGCCAAACCAACGGGCCTCAAAAGCCTCTAGCTCCTCCTGTCCACGCTTGGCCGCCGCCTCAAGCTCGTCCAACTCTGTCATGGCCAACAAGGTCTGATCCTCCAATTGGGCGATTCGCCTCCTCAGATGCTCAAGATCCTTACGCAAGCTTTCCAACTCTTTCGGCGCACGAATCCTGCCTCCATAGAGGGCCGCCTCAGTCTCTCGGGCCTTCTGCTGCAGGCTGGCGAGCTCAAGTTCGGCATCGCGCAGCTTGCCTCGAGCAACGGATAGTTTCTCAGAAAGGCTTCGCTGCGCCTGACGCCTGGTCTCCAACTCAGATTGGTCGGCAAGCTGCTGCTTCGCCGCCTGGTAGAGCTGGGCCTTCTCGTCCCATTCCTGATCAACTGCTTGTAGCTGGATCAGAAGCTGAATGAGGCTCATCATTCACTCCACAACCAACGCGCGTTTCCCAAGATTGTGAAAGCGTTCATCAATTGGCAGTATAGCATGGAGACAACTGCTGGGCAAGTAACGGTTTGACAAGGGATATGGCGACATCGTAGACTCATAAACAGATGGTTATACTGGCCGAGGGTTCCATGCAAGAAGGTATACAGCCAAGAGCGTTCGCCAAGCGTGCCCAGATCATTCCATTAGGCTTCATCCTGTTGTTCTTGCTGGCCATGATGCTGCGCAATCTGAACCAGCCTTTGCTGGACCGCCATTCCTGGCGACAAGTGGATACGGCCAGCTTTGCACGAGGGCTGGTCGATGGGTCGTTTGATCTTTTCCATCCCCGATTCTTGGCGTGCTATCCCGATGAGTTCGGGCCTGATGGCGCGGTGGAGACCGAGTTCAACCTGTATCCTCTATTGGTCTCCATCCTGTATCGCCTCTTCGGAGTACACGAGGCCCTCGCCCGGTTAGTGTCTATCGCTTTCGCCCTGGGCACTGCCCTCTGGACGTACCTCCTGGGCCGACGATACCTGGACCACACCGCTGGGTTGCTGGCTGCGCTAAGCCTGGGCTTCTCACCACTTTATGTCTTTTACAGCCGCAGTGTACAGCCGGAATCCACGGTGCTCTTTTTGAGCGTTGGCGGGTTATTCCTTTTCATGCGCTGGCTTGAGCGAGAGTATTGGCTGGATTATGGGGCTGCGGCCGCGTGTATAGCCCTCGCTTTCTTGACCAAAGTCACCTCGCTATACATAGGCCTGCCTCTCCTGGTTGCGGCCTGGATGAAATATCGCTGGCAACTCATTCGCCAAAGGCGGCTTTGGCTTCTGGCCGCCCTTATAACCATCCCGGCCATTGCCTATTACCTTCACGCTCATAGCCTCTACCAGCAAAGCGGGCTGACGGTATACGGCATCACGGGGGGCTGGCCGGGGAGTGGCAAGTTCGATAACCTGGGCCAATTGCTGAGCGCCGACTTCTACCGTGTCATCCTGACGCGTTTACGGGGTGTGATCTTGGGGAACTATGGTTTCCTGCTTTTTCTTGTTGGGCTGGCTATTATCCCCAAAAAGAATGAGGAGTGGGTGCTCTATGCCTGGCTGGCGGCTGTGGGCCTTTTCATTTTAGTTGTAGCCCAGGGGAACCGCCAACACGAGTATTATCAACTGCCCATCGTGCCTGTGGCGGCGCTCTTCATAGGAAAGGCCTCGTCCGCCCTTATCAGACCAGGCACACTGAACCTGGAATTCGTTCTCTTGCGCCGCCATGCCGGCTCTGTGCTGGTGACCCTGCTTCTGGCGCTCAACCTGCGCAATACCCTACTTGCCTTGTCCCCAATGTACGCCCAGAGCAATGTACTCCTGGAGGTAGCCGAGGCGACGCGCCGACTGACACCGGAGGGACAACCGGTAGCCGTTTTGCACGATTGGGCGCGCGTGCCCGAGGTCTTTTATTATGCGCATCGTCGCGGGTGGTCACTATGGCTGGAACGCACACCGGAAGGGGAATATGGGCGACTGATTATCAGCGTCCGCGAAAAGACGCCCTCAGGTTGGCGTGTTCAGGAGAAGTTTGAAAGCGGTATTGAACGCGTTGATTTGCTACGCCGACAGGGCGCAAGCAGCCTGGTCGTCTCTTTGGAGAAGGGAACCCGCGAGGAGTTCGTCCGCAGTCCTATCGGCCAGGCCCTTGGCCGCTGCTATGCGCTGGTCGGCTCGGGGGAGCACTGGCTCATCTACGATCTGCGCCGCGTCAGCGAGAACTGCCATTGAATTGACCTGACGCGACGAGGGAGTATTACGCTTGACAGCCCTCGGCTTTGAGTTTATAATACTGGCATTAGTTAGGATAACCTAATCCTTTATTTAAGATATGGCTAATTTCATGTCAAGCGTCTCATGCCCATGGGCAGAAATGTTGACGCTAGAGGGATCTTGTCACAGCAACCGCTCAAGGCAGGTGGCCTACTATGAATAGTGACAACGTGATCGTGCTAAGCGATCTGGAGGCCGGCGGGCGAGGCATCGTGGTTAGATTAGAGGGCGGAAGGGGATTTCTCGGACGTATGGCCGCGCTGGGCTTCAATCCGGGAGCAACCGTTGATGTCGTTCGCAACGACGGCTTTGGCCCGCTCATCGTTAGCATTCTAGATACACAAATCGCCCTAGGGCGCGGCCAAGCCAGTAAAGTTTACGTCCGACGAGAGGGCCGGTGATGTTCGCGCGAACCGAGGTTACAACGTCTTCACCCGGCGAAAAGACAGGGCAAGACGCCCGAGTAGCCAAGATAGCCCTCGCCGGGCAACCCAATGTGGGCAAAAGCACTGTGTTCAACATGCTCACTGGCCTCAGCCAACACGTGGGCAATTGGCCTGGCAAGACCGTAGAGCATCGGAGCGGCACCTTTGAACACGATGGGGTGCCCGTGTACATCATCGACCTTCCGGGCACCTACTGCCTTACGGCCGCATCCCCTGAGGAAATGATCGCTCGCGATTATATCATCCGCGAAAAGCCGGATGTAGTGATCGCAGTGCTTAATGCCGCTTCATTGGAACGCAATTTGTACCTCGTTGCTGAGCTTTTGGCCCTTCCTTCCCCCCTGGTTATCGGGCTCAACATGATGGACGTGGCCAAGCAGCAGGGCTTTGAGATCGACCCTCAGGCTCTGGAGGACGCGATCGGGGTGCCGGTCGTCGCCATGACCGCTACGCGTAATGAGGGCGTTCACGAGCTGGTGGATGTCGCGTTGGACATCGCGAGGCACGGGCCTCGCCGGGAGCCAAACCGCCCCGAGATTCGCAAGGACCATCTAGAAGTACTGGCCAGATTGCGCACACTCATCGCCCAATACGTTCCTGATCCTTACCCCGTGGATTGGGTGGCGCTCAAACTGTTAGAGGGCGATCAGGAGATCACTGCTTTGATCAAGGCGGCACTACCCAGCGATATCTGGCCCGAAGTAGATGCCTTGCTCGCTCAACACGAGGACGCCTTTCTCGCCGTGGCAAGTGGCCGCTACGAGTGGATTCGGCGCGTGACCGCAGGGGCGCTCAAGCGGCCACGACCGGGTCGGGTCTCTTTGACGCAACGACTGGACCGCGTGGCGACTCATCCCTTCCTCGGCTTGGTCGCCCTTGCGGCAGTCTTGGCCGTCACCTTTGGCCTCACCTATTCCATAGGCAGCCCGCTTCAAGAGTTGATGGCAACCCACATCGTCGGCGGGCTAGCTAATTTGGCCGGCCGGCTGCTTGCTGGCGGGCCGGTGTGGCTCTCTGCGCTCGTCGTCAGAGGGATCATCGGGGGCGTGGGGACGATGCTCACCTTCTTACCGATCCTGGCGATCTTTTTCATCGCTTTGGGCCTGCTTGAGGATACGGGATATATGGCCCGGGCAGCTTATATCATGGACCGCTTCATGCACGCATTGGGGCTTCATGGAAAGAGCTTTATCCCCCTTTTCCTGGGGTTCGGCTGCAATGTCCCGGCCATCATGGGGGCGCGCATTATTGAATCGCCACAAGGCAGGCTGATCACCATATTGCTCACCCCGCTGGTGCCTTGCGCAGCGCGGCTGGGCGTCCTAGCCGTCCTGGTGCCGATCTTTTTCCCCGAGAACGCCACTCTCGTCGCTTGGGGTCTGACCGGCCTGCCTCTCATCGTATTGGCCATACTGGGGATGGTTCTATCCAAACTCGTCCTAAAGGGGGAGAGCACCGCCTTCATCATGGAGATGCCTCTGTATCACCTGCCCAATTGGCGCACTATCGGCCTCTTTGCCTGGAATCACGTTCTGTCTTTCCTACGGCGGGCAGGAACTATCATCCTGGCTGTCTCAGTGGCTATTTGGTTGTTAGCAACGTTGCCTCACGGCGATATAGAGACAAGCTACCTGGCAACTATTGGACGTTTGCTAGTCCCCATCGGCTCTTGGATGGGCTTGGATTGGAAGCCCTTGGTAGCCCTATTGACCAGTTTCGTAGCTAAAGAGAACTCGGTAGCCACATTGGGTGTGCTTTATGGCGTCGGCGATGAAAAGGGCGCCCTCTCGCAAGCGCTTTTGAGGCATCTGACGCCCGCCTCAGGGCTGGCGTTTCTGGTTATGCAGATGTTGTTTATCCCTTGCGTTTCAACGTTGGCGGTGTTGAAACAAGAGACAAACTCTTGGAAGTGGGCTTTTGTGGAGATCCTTCTTCTGGCCGCCCTGGCCCTGGCGGGAGGAGTGGTCGCCTATCGCTTGGCGCTATGGCTCATCTAAGGTGTTCTGTATGAACGACGCATTGCAGAATTTACTGCGCCGCCTTTCCACTGGCCAGGCATACACCCTTGGCGAGCTAGCCTCTGTTTTAGGTGTGGATGAGGCACTTCTAGAGCAAATGCTCTCCGATCTGGAGCGTGCTGGCTACGTTCAGATGACCCCAGCCCGTTGCGACGGCCTGTGCCAAGCGTGCGATTCCCGTCACCACTGTGGACTTGTGCTCCATGGGCGCATCTGGACGGTCACAGAAAAAGGCCAACGCGCCATCAGGGTATAAATCGGGAGTCATAACCCTCGCCAACGAGCGATTCCCCCGCCGATGCGTCCTCACTGGTGTTGCGACCGTTCCTGAACGGTGGTATACTGCCCCTAACATGAGACCTTTTTGAGGCGCTACAATGAATGGGATTCAGCACCATGCTTGAACCCGGCGCGATACTGGCGGACAAGTACGAGATCATCTCCGTCATCGGCAAGGGCACCTTTGGCAGAGTCTACCTTGGCTATGATCGGGGTATGGGGCGCTATGTCGCCATCAAAGAACTGCCTTACAGTGCTTCCAAGTCGTCCCCGGAGGAATGGCGGAAGTACCAGATGCGCTTCAGAAGAGAGGTACACGCCGTCAGTCAGTTCTCGCACCCTAACGTCGTGAGCGCCTATGCGTTAGAATCCGACGCCCAGGATAATATCTATCTCGTCCTGGAGTATGTTGATGGGGGTAGCCTCAAGCAGCTCCTTGAAGCTAAGGGACGCCTCGACATAGAACAAGCCATCAGGATAGCCATTGATCTATGCAACGCTGTGGAGGCTATCTATCAGCGCGATATCGTCCATCGCGACATCAAGCCCAGTAACATCTTGCTCACCCGCGAGGGGAGGGCCAAGCTCACCGACTTTGGTGTGGCCCAGGTGGGGCACGAGACGCGGCGAACACAAGAGGCTGTCGGGCACCCCGGCACGCCAGCCTACAAGTCGCCGGAGCAGGCTACGACGACCGGTTACCTTGACCAACGGTCCGACCTTTATTCTCTCGGCCTGGTTTTATATGAGATGCTGACCGGGCATCTTTACGTCCATAGTCGCCTATCCCCTCGCTATCATAATCGCGACATTCCCGAGGCTCTGAACGCCATCGTCATGAAGGCCTTGGAGGAGAAACCCGAGAACCGTTACCAGACCGCGGCAGAGATGCGTCGCGACCTGGAATGCGTGCTCAAACAAGACACCTGGGGGCAACTGCGCATCGTGGCCGGGCAGATGCCCCAGAAGCGGGTGGCGATTATGGTGGGCGTTTTCATGTTGCTTCTCCTTTCTCCTTGGCTCTTTCGGATCAAGCCACCCGAGCCCGCTGTTCTTGCCTCGCAGGAGTTTACCGGCACGTTGCCTCCACCTCTGATCACCCCTCTGGCCACCCATACGCCCCAAAGGGCAAAGCCTGAGGGCAGCCCCACGCCCGGATTAACCTACACGGGGACGCCCCTTGCTCCCTTTCAGGACGTTTACGAACCAGACGATACGATGCCCGTCCCGATCGCCGTCGGCGAGACCCAGTTGCGCAGCTTTGACCCCCAAGGCGATGTGGATCGGGTGACTTTTCGCGTCAGAGCGGGCCGTTCCTATCTTGTGGCCACGTCCAACCTTAGCCCAGGGGTGGATACGCGTCTAGAAGTGCTCGTGGATGGGCAGAAGCTGATCAATGAGGATGCCGCACCGGGGACGTTGGCCTCGCAGATCATCTTCACCGTAGCCCAGGATGGCACGGCGGTGGTCACTGTCTTCAACGAAGGCCAGTATGGCCCAACGCGCACATACGAGTTGAGTGTCCTTGAGGTGCCTCCGACGGCAACGGCCACGTTCCTTCCAACACCGACGCTCACGCCAATACCAAGCCCTACAGGGCCGACTCGGACGCCGTTGCCTATGCTTGGTACGGCCACCCTAACGACAACGGCGACACGTACCATTACGGCGACGCCTACCTGGACGCGGACTCCCACCGTGACCTTTACCCCAACTACCAGCGCCACGCCGACGATGACGCTCACGCCGACGGTCTCGCGGACGCCCACGTCCTCCCCAACCGTCACCCGAACGCCGCTACCGAGCAGCACGCCTACGCCGTGGCGCTCGCCGTTACCAACGAAAACGACTTCCCCGCCGGTTAAATGACCTTTATGGCGCGCTGCTGGCCCTTCCTGACCTTGCTTGGCGTTATCCTGAGCTTTCTTAGGCCTTCTCCGGCTCGGGGGGAGAAATCGTGGATCCTGATAGGCCCCCAAGACGGGCTATTAGGGCAAACGATTCACTCCCTATGCCCTACGGCGTCGGGTGGGGTATTCGCGGGCACTTCCTATGGGCTGAGTTACTGGGATGGGCAGCGCTGGGTGAGCTATGGCCCAGGCAACGGCCTGCCTGAAGGCGACATTAGTGCTGTCGCAGAGGATCAGGGCGTCATCTGGGTGGGCAGCTGGGGAGGAGGACTTGGCTGCTTGCGAGGCGGCTCCTGGAGGCGTTACTTAGCCTCCGACTCACCGCTTCCGAGCGACTGGGTCACCGACCTCCTGCCCGACAAAGGAGGGCTGTGGATCGCCACCTACGGCCATGGCCTGGCCTATCTTAAGGATGACTTCTGGACCACATTCACCCGAGAGAATTCGGCCCTCCCCAGCGACTGGCTGAGTTGCCTTATAGGGGATAAGGCCGGCGGGATTTGGATAGGCACCGAGCGTTCGGGATTGGTTCACCGAGACGCGGAAGGGCGTTGGCAAGCCTACGAGCTCCCCGATGCCGAACAAATGGAGGTAACCGACTTGGCCTGGCGGGGCCGGCAACTGTGGGTGGGCACCCGCCGAGGAGTGGCCATATTGGACCCTCATACAGGGAGCTGGCGCACCTTAGGCCCGGATCAAGGGCTACCGAGTCGGCACGTCACCGCCTTGGCGGCCCTGCCCGATGGCCGGATGTGGGTGGGGACAGACCAAGGCCTGGCCCTCTGGGACGAAGGGAAGATGCGGATCTTTACCGTTCGCGACGGCCTGCCTCATGACTATGTCAGTGCTCTAGCAGTAGATCTCCAGGGCCGTACATGGGTAGGGAGCTATATTCGTGGCCTAGCCGTGCTGGGAGAACTAGCTCCTCCCAAAATCGCCCGCCCTCCTGTGGTGTTGGTACACGGCTGGCGCGGCCCGGAGAGCGAGCTATTGGAAGACAGTGAGTTCTGGCATCTGGCGCGATGGCTACGCGAGGACGGCTTTGAACCCTATTACGCTACGGGGATCAGCCCCAAGAAAACGCTGCATGCCAACGCC
>Ga0123519_10013090_pt1 | contig 11967 bp, 10 predicted proteins | sample YelNatPaOPRAMG02_FD_87396 | JGI IMG/M metagenome (GOLD analysis project Ga0123519, IMG submission 87396) | Hot spring microbial communities from Yellowstone National Park - Yellowstone National Park OP-RAMG-02 (version 2) | ecosystem: Environmental > Aquatic > Thermal springs > Hot (42-90C) ... | reverse complement strand
TAGGATATCCTCGAACAACGGCTCGTGAAAAACCGATACCGTGATCCAATTCATATGGACAGGCGTCCAATCGTCTCTTTTCCTGATGCGCAGCGTCCTCAAAACACGCATGCTTCAAGTTTTCGATCTTTCTGTTTCAAGGCAACTCATAGACATAGCGATGCATGCCGCTTAATTTAACACGAGAAAGGTGAAAAGTAGCTCCTTGACGACTCGTTCACAAGCTCATGCAGAAAAGTCACTGAACTTTTCAAGTCGAATACAGGATTGGATTCTCAGGAGAAACCCGCAACTCTTTTCGGTCATTAATGGCATCACATTCAACATCAGCGTGATACCTGTCATCGACTATGCTCCGAGAGACTCCCGTCTCTTCTCTTTGGATACAAAAGGATCCTGGACTCGGACTTGGGTCATGGCAGCATTCGCTTCCAGTGAAGCGTGCAGCACCGCTCTGCACGAATGGAACATAGACGGATCGAGATTTCTCGACTCGATTTCCAGCCTGGATTTTACTGTCGTTACTTGTTTCATCATGGACAACATCACGTTCTACAAACCTTTACCAAATCTATAAACCATGCGCTGGCGTATGCAGCGGATAGAGTAATCGCTGAGGTCGTCGCCTAGAAGACGCACATGGTCCGCGGGTACGGCACCAGTGGCGCGCATCTGGGAGGGTACGGAGGCGAGCCCTCTGTAGCCCTCGAGCGCCGGTACCGGGCCATGAAGCGCGCCTTCACATAGCACAGGGCGGCGCTCCGAAGAGGCGGCTTGGTCAACATATCGGCCCACAGAGAGTGTATACCACGAGGATGAAAATCCCTACCAAAGCGTAGATCGCATCTACATTCTGTGCATGATATTGCTGGTCAATATATCAGCACGCTTGACCACAGCCAAGTCGCCGCTGTAAAGCGCGCACCGCAGCGTGTGTGCCACGAGGATGAAAATGGCTACCAAAACGTTAATCACATCTCCATTCTGTACATGAAATTACCTGGAAACAGACGGGCATGGCGACATCGGGACTTGGACCTCGTCATCAACTTGCCTCTACATATAAAAACGAAATTTGGGGGTAAAGGACGGATCCCGCGTATCTCAACCCGGAGATGAACGCGACGAAACCGAAGCAGCCCCATAAATAAATCCGCAAAACGCTGGCGATGATGATCGTAGAGCGAAGAAACCCAAACCACAGCATGTACACCGGAGCTCGGGTACCTTTTCGACTCCACTTTGAAAAGGGTATATCTGTAGCGAGTGGATGTTGATCGCTCGAGATCGCAGCGAGCGTCTGCCCGCCCTGGAGCGATACGAATTCCATCACCAGCTATGCGCTGGGCGTGCAAATATTTCATCGACTCGCGTTGGCGACTGCGGCTACAGCACATCGCCGCTGCGCAAAGCGCTGCATTACACCAACAGTCTCGCTTGCACCAGCCGCTTTCTCGAATGTACACGAGAGCACCCGCGTGTTCGCAGCAACGTCTCACGAACCCGATAGTAACGAGACGTTGCGCACTGCGTGGACAAGAAGACTTGCTCGAGACTCACAGTTAGGATTTTGAGCGCGCTCCGATCGCCGATAGCACGTCGTGCGCAGTACAACGGGCGTGACTGCCGTCAGCGGCACCGTTCCTGCTCCGAGCCCTGAGACGCACCGTTCCTGAAGATCCTCTGGGGGGCGGCTTCCAGCGTCGCAGCAAGCGTGCCGGCCACGTTTGACACCGGCTGGCTCTCAAAATCGGCCACGCTTCTTCTCGTACTCGTAACTCTCTTCTCGACTTTGACGTTGCTCGACGGCGTTTGCGATAGAAGCGCTGTGCTTTCCCCTGAATCCTCGCACCTATTCGCACACCCGGAGTATCGAATGCGTTGCAATCAATCTGCGGCGGATTTCAGCGCAATTCCGCACTGAATCTGATCCATGTGGCGACGGCACCGGATGCGAGCGAGCACCGGACAGCGAGCCGGCCGCCAAATTTGGCAGCTTCGTGCGTGCACGCCATCAGCCTGCAGTCGCTGTTCATGAGGCACGTGTCGCTGCTTGGAGCGTGCGCAGCGCCGTTGTCAAACGCGAGGCTGCGCTCCGCCGCCGTCATCCCAGAATGGCGCGCGCCGCCAGCGCTGGTGGATCAGCGCGCCACAGTGATCCCGAAATAGAACCACAACGGGTAGCGCCTGGATGGGCAACGACGATTTTTGCTCCACATATTTTGTAGTTTGCGTTCTTGTGTGGTGCGAGTTTCGGGAACTTTGCGGTGCAGCACGCTCGGCATGCGTCTGACTCTCTTTTGCGTTTGGGTGCTCTTGTTCGCGAGCTGGAACGCTTGCGGCACCATAGCTGCGGTGGCCGTTCGAGCTTCTTCCAGTGGCGGTGTGCTTAGCCAGGACGTTGCAGAGACGCTGAACTACACGCACTATGAGTACACGTTGTTGAATGCTTTACACCACGAAAACCCAAAACTATGTATCAACGAGGCCTTGACGATCGGTGCGGCGAACGTTGCCGATCTGCTGACGTACTGCAGTGTCGAGGAGGTGAACTCCAATACCTGTCACTATGTTACACCGGATCTGATTCGGCAGACTCTTGAGCAGTATGGGTTTCACGGTGGGGATTATGTGGGTGTCGAGATGGCTACGAGCTTGCCGTCGTCGTATTTCAACTGGACGTATGGCGAAGGCCTTGTCGGCCGGGAAGGCTGGAAAGCAGCACTCTTACAAGTACCGACGCTGCTGGACAAGCTTGGTCCCGAGCTCCGAGCGCAACGGCTGAACCTTGCAGGTGCAGGGACGGCAGTACTACGCACTGACTTGGTGTATACTTTTGTGGTGATTGGCACAGCACCGAACCAGACATGCTACGGGGACAGCCCAGACCAGCCGGTGTATAACTTTGGTGGACCAGATAGTGGCTACATTACTACGCTGTGACACTGGGTCCCTGCAGACTCGGACTCGTGGCAGACGAGAGTGTGCGGAAGCAAGTCGAATCGACGTTGCTTTGTGGGGAAAGGATGAGCGCGGCGCGCAACAAGGGACTGTCGAAATGGATCCTCTACAAGTTGAAGGGAAAACCTAGACAATCCGTACGCATGGCGACACAAAGCGGCCTCGCCACAAATCCGGCAACGACGCGTTTCAGGGCACGTACGAGATCGCAGCAGGTTGATCTGCTGATACTCGGAACCAGTATTGCTGTGAATGAAAGTTTTCCTGAACGCTCTGTGTCCCGTAGATCATGGCTGGCATTGCAGCGGTTGGTGCGGCGGATGGTTCGGTCGAACGTCGCAGATCCATGATGCGTAGCTGGTCCCAGCGGTCTTCGTACGCATACCCGGGTGGGCCAGCGACTCTGCAAGGAATCACAGTGATCGTCAAAAGGAAAACGAACCAGCAAGAAAAAGCCCAGTCCACAGACGTCGTCACCGACACCTCACTGCCAAACAGACCACTTGACCCCCAGCGATCCGTTTTTGCTTTAGAGCATCTGGGAGTCAGATACAGAGGAAAACGGCAGTCTGGTGAGTCGGCTGAAATCAGCCAAAGAGGCACGGGTAGAGAGGCACCCTCGCACAGCGCGTCGTCGCATGCATATCGACTTCTTGGCGCCGCTCTGGTCCCGAAAGCTCGCTTGCTTTACCGCTCCCGACATATTCGCAGACAGTGCTGGTCGACACCTCACACCGAAACCTAATCTTCTGACTGGATTGATTCCATTCGACAGCCTTCGTTCAGGCGGCTGCTTCGAATATGATGCCCTGCGAGTCGTGCGTCCAGTTGCAGCCACCTATCGAGTCCCGCGCGATACGGCGCGAAATCGCGACGCGGTGCCGCTTCCGCTGAACGTGCTGTGGTGGGATCGAGGTGGCGCCGCCCCGTATTCATGGAAAGCGCAACAAGGTTGATTCCAGAATCTATCAAAACTCGTAAACGCAAACCTGAAGCAGAGAAAAGACAAACCGCAACGCAGATAGGCCTGTTCAAGCGGGAGCGACGGATGGCGCAACTACCCCAAAACGCCCCGTCGCCAGAAGACGGCGTCGCTCGCTTATTCCGCGAAATCGCATCGCGCTCGGGACCCCAAGCCCACACCTATCCCGATACATATATCATCAGAACGAATGAAGAACGTGCATCCACCGTCTGGACTCTGGACGTTCCGAAAGCGTCTACGCGGGACTCGTTCAATTTTAGCGCAGACTAGCACCAGTGGTGTCAACCAGATATCCCCGGTATCGCGCTTGCTGCCAGGCATCCCGGGTGCAGCGTGGAGCGCAACGCGGCTCGCGCATGCGCAGACGCTCGATCGACGTCACTTGCCGCGAAACCCGCCGCGCGGATCCGATGCGTGGCTGCGAACCGCGCTGCGCTAGCGCCGGCGGGAAACGTTCGCATTCGATTTTACCCTCAACAACAGCCTTGCATTCGCGCGCGTACACGATCCATGATCCGGATTCAATTTGCGTGTACGTGAGGCCCCTGTTTGAAATTCTCCTTTGCCCTGTTCAGTGGTGAGTCGTGCACTATCCGTTCAATATGGAGAAACGTTCACGTCGCGTTATGAGGCATCGTTTTGAGGGCTTCCACTTGCCGGGTTCAGTGTGGGCCCCCACCGAGTACCGTGAACTGGAAAAAGTGGAGGACGACGAGCCGCAAAACCCAGTGAAACTCGAAAAGTTCAGTCATCACACCGAATGTAAGTCTCAGGACAGCGCGAAGGAACCTCTGGAAAAACCGTTGGTACAAGAGCAAGCGCGGCGTATTTCTTCCCCGGTGAAGCTGCCGGCACGTGCCCAGCAGGCGCACCGCTTTGTGTCCCTGGAGGATTCTCTGGTCGAAAAAAGGGAGCTCGAAAATATTCAAGAAAAAACGGACGAGAACGCTATTTATGGAGAGTCACCGAAAACAGCTGCGGACGTGGCAGATGCGGCTCGTGTCGAGCCGTCGCCCCAGACAGAGCCCGAGACACAGGTATCCCCGCCTCGAGCGAAAACCTCGCCCAAGAATCACCAGTACCGACAAGTACCGAAAACGAGACGCTGGTCGATACGCCAGGCGCTGAGCGTGCGTGCGCCACCAGCAGCGCCGACGTCGCCCGTTAGTGCCGCCACAGTCGCTAGTGTCAGCGACTGGTCCGCTGGTACCGGCGCCGCGACGGAGAACGCACACGAGCACCAACAGACCGCAGCGACGGACACGGAGCATTTGACCAAGACTAGGCCCGCAACGACAATTTCACTTCCGGATCGGGTTGTCAAGAATAACTTCCCGGGCATCGAAGCGATCGAGAATATGTCGCTGCCGAGCGTCTCGCCTGCTGCGCAGTCCGATGCAAGCGCATTTTCTGTGGGAGATATCGTTGCATCGAGCAACGATTCAGGCCGCTGGGATGAGGAGCCGTTCGAAAAACTACCGTCCGAGAGAATCCCGAAACGGGCGAGCAACCGACGTCGATCAGCGCTCGCCAGAATGCTTGTGTGTTTCCGCTAGTGTGCGGGGATCATCAATGACGGTGCGCGCTGGGCGATACGTTCAGAATCCGTTCCATTATATATGAGGGTAAATGGAGAGAGAGAGAGCAATGGAGTGTTTCGTTTCCGTTGTCGAACGAAAACGTGGATGTTCCGGTCCGCGCTTTTGGGATCAGGGCGGTATCCCGAATTCCTGCGTCCTTTCGCCTGCTGCAACTGCGTCTATGCAGGGCAGATCCGTTGTCTCAGAATGAGCAGCATCGCGTCTGTTGTCTTCCATGCGCTTACGACTCAGTCGCTGCGCTATGGAACCAATAGCATGCCGTCCAGCAGATTCAGGTGAGGTGTATCTTCACCATGCGCGTATTCTGCGGATGTCTGCGAAAGTGCGGCAACAGCCATTGTTGGCTTTCGATCGCCTTTGGAAACGCTCTTGTGCCGAATCGAGCCGCTGTCGACGTGCTTCATTCGGGCAAGCTGCTAGAGTCTCCGTTCCCAATGCAGCGTAGGCGTCCTCAACGACTGCATATAGGCACTCGACACTGGACAGAGAAACAGGCAGGCACGCCACTGCGCACGTACGGATAAGGCAGCGCTCACGATACCCATCTTCGCTCGCTTTCACCTGCACGCATACATCGTCTGATAAAACAAGATCTCGTGTAGGAAAGCTGAAGCCCTTGGTACCTCCGCAATAACGACGCTGCCGGATACCGCACGAAGCAACGAGTCCCTGGACAAAGAGATGTACACACACGGGGTACGTGACGCATCCAAGATGCCCTAGGCACGACGCGCTACCTCCAATAAACCCGAAACCTCGTTCGAATAAGGACGCACAAACCAGTGTACAACCCAGCACGCGCTACCTCCAATAAACCCGACAATTCGTTCGAATCAAGACCCACAAACCAATGAACAACCCAGCTCGCGTTGACACGCACCGCTGTTCCCCGAGCGAGCTATACGCGAACGAACTACCCCAGATGAGTCTACTCTCGACTAGATTACCCCAGTGCAGCCTTGAAGCATACCCTACAAAGCTTGACGCCAGGAGCGCTGGCCATCCGGCAGAGGCGATCACGTCTGGCGCGGCGGTCGCGCAGCGACGGTGTGTGCCTCACTACCTGCACAGCGTCTGCACACGGTGGTGTCGACGTCACTGTGTGTGTGTGTGTGTGTGTGTATCGTACTGGTGCCCGATTACAAGCAAAAGGTATTTCGGGGCTTGTGAGTGAACCACACAGCGTCTGGCATGCCTTCGCAAGAGAACCCTTGGGCCTATATCCCGTCAACCTTTGTGCTATGCCCGGGTTGCACGTGGTCAAGTCACCGGAGCGGAGTGGCGAACTTGGCGCCGTTGCCCAGAGCTAGTGGTGCCTGGACGACGACGACGTTGGGGACGTTCGCGACACCCGTGTCGGTGTTGCGCCGAATACGAGTCCCTCTGGACGACTTTCCAGCATCCATTGAAAGCGAACGGCGTGCTGCGTGCGTATGGAGAACGGCAAACCCGACGGGTCGTCTACGCCAGCTTTTTGCGAAACTCGAGCGCTTTAGCGTGGACATTAATGTACCGGGTGCGGAGGCCCCGATTCAACTCGAGACAGGGTTTTTCGCCCGTCAGGCCGGTGGCGCCGTGGCGGTGCGCTCCGGAGACACGGTCGTCTACTGCACGGCTTGCTCGGACGCGGAGCTCTCACCGAACATCGATTTCGTGCCACTTCGCGTCGACTATGTGGAAAAATTCTCCGCTGTCGGTCGTACATCCGCCGGATACCTGAAGCGGGAACGACCTGGCGATCGTGAAATTCAGGTTTCGCGCCTCATTGACCGACCACTGCGGCCTTGTATTGCTGAAGGCTTCTTCAAAGAAACCCAAGTCCTGGCCAACGTGTTCTCATTCGACGGCACCCACCAGGCGGACACACTGGCTATTTGCGGTGCCGGAGCGGCGCTGGCGCTCTCCCCAGTGCCCATGTGCGCTCGGGTAGCGGGTGTTCGCATCGGAATGCGTCAGGATGGAAGCTTTGTGGTGAATCCGACCGAGCAACAAATGCGCGGTGAATGCAAATACATGGACATGGTGGTAGCGGGCACCAGCAGCGCAGTGCTTATGATCGAAGCGGGATGTCTCTTCGCCTCTGAGCAGCAGATTGCTGAGGCTATTGAAGTCGCGCAACGAGCGATTGCACAAATCTGTGAGGGCATCGAACGACTGGAAGCGCTGGTGACTGCAGCGCATCCCGAGCGTGCTCCCAAAGATGACGCTGACCTGCGTCGTGTGCGCGACTCCTTGCTGGAGCATACGAGGAAGATCGCACGAAAGTTGGGTCTCTCGCAAGCTATTCGAATCGCGGAGAAGAAGCAGCGTGAAGCGGCTCTGGCGGAAATACGCGAACAAGTGCTGGAGGAGCTTTTGGATGCTGTCACAGAGCAGGAGCTCGAGACGCACGGTGCCGCCGATGAGGAAGCGTTCGAAACACTCTGTCGGATGGCGTGGAAACGGGTACTCTCCAGCGAGATGCGTCGTCTCATTGTACGTGAAAAAGTCCGTGCAGATGGACGAAAGCCGCATCAAGTGCGCCCCATTGATATTGTGCAAACGCCGCTGCCTTGTGCGCATGGCTCGACGCTTTTCACCCGCGGTGAGACGCAGACACTCGCTGTCGTGACGCTGGGCGGTCAGGATAGCGCCCAGCGTTCCGAATCGCTGCTCGGAGAGCATACCGCTCATTTTTACCTGCAGTACATGTTTCCGCCTTTTGCGGTCGGCGAGGTAGGACGCATTGGAGCACCAGGCCGCCGCGAGATTGGCCATGGCATGCTCGCCCAGCGAGCATTGGAGCCCGTTGTACCTCCTCGCGAGGTCTTTCCATACGTGATACGCGTGGAGAGCAATATCATGGAGAGCAACGGGAGCAGTTCCATGGCGTCGGTTTGTGGAGGCAGCCTAGCGCTCATGGATGCCGGCGTTCCGGTGAGTGCAGCGGTTGCGGGTGTCGCCATGGGCCTCATTCTCGACCAGACGACTGAGGAACCGGACGTGTCGCGTCAGTCGCCCTCCTATCTCATACTGACGGATATTTTGGGTATGGAAGATGCGCTCGGCGATATGGATTTCAAAGTTGCGGGCACACGTACCGGCATCACCGCCTTGCAAATGGATATCAAGGTCGAGGGCATAACGCTTGGAATCATCAGAGAGGCCCTGGAGCAGGCGCGCGACGCAAGAATCCACATGCTGGATGTGATGGATGCGGCATGCAGCGCGCCCAGATCAACGGTACCCAGTTCGGTACCGAAGATCAAGATCATCAACATTGATCCGAAACGCATCGGAGACGTCATCGGCCCGGGCGGCAGGGTCGTGCGCAGCATCATCGAAGCGTGTGGCGGCGAGGAGAACATCACAATCGACATCGAACCGGACGGTGTCGTGAGCATCCTCGGACCCGAGACAGAGCTCTTGGAGCGAGCGGCGCGTATGATTCGTAATATCACCATGGACGTTGAGGTGAGTCAGGTCTTCGAACAGGCTCGGGTAACCAAAGTCCTTCCGTTTGGTGCGTATGTCGAATTGGATCCTCTGACGGGCAAGGAGGGATGGTTGCACATCTCCGAAATCGCTTGGCACCACATAGACCGAATTGAGGACGTTCTGCGTGAAGATCAAGTTATTGCCGTGAAAGTTCTTGAGGTGAATGCACGAGGCCAGGTCCGCGTTAGTCGCAAGGCCTTGTTGGAACGACCGCAGCCCTCTGATGCTGCCGCCGGTGCATCCGCGAATGGGACTCGTGCCAATACAAGCAGAAACGTGACTTTATCGGACGCTCCAGGGTCGGGGTCAAGTGCGCGGCCAGGCCGCTCTCCATCGTCGTCGTCGTCAGCGCCGAGGTCTGCACCGAATCGACCATCGTCTTCGTCAACGTCTGGGAATCCGGCGATAAAACCAACGCAGCCGGCGCCTCCGGAAGAGACATAAACTGCGGTTCCTCTACTGGTACGGAAGCTTGTGACGACACAGATTAGAGACAGCATGCGAGTCGGTTACCAGAACGGATCGCACACCCACACCTGAAAAGTACGCATTTACCGTACGTATGTCGCGTGCATCGATGCATCGAATGCTTCGGGATTCACGCTCGCGATTTGTGGTATCGCGAGAGGCTCACGACTCAGCGAGCATCGGGGTTAAACGAACTCCTCATCCCGTCCAATGATACCATCGATTTGGTCACCGTGCATCGCAGCGATCGTCGTGTGAGTGCAAAGCTGATTGTAGAGGCTGTCGATCTGCGACGCGCTCTGGACGCGAACCCGAACAACCACTCGTTTCATATCGCCCACGAGCTCGATCCAGAAAGCGTCCTCTTCCACCTCGCAACGTAGAATCGATTCAACGTCCTGGAGGATACGCTCCACAGCTTCGTTGGGTACCGGGTTCCGTAACAGGAGGCGCAATTCGTATTGTGCTGGAAACGTCTCCGGCATCGTGAGAACACCGGCGATTCGCTGTTCATCTGCTATACGCGGACTCGGGTTACCGGCTCGTCGCCGCTCTTCCTCTTCGTCCTCGAGGCGTTTGCGGGCTGGACCCCAGCGCGCACTGCTACCCGACCCACCGAGTCGCGGTGATCTGGCACTCTCGCTATGCTCGTTCGCATCTGGACCGGCGGTGCTCTCGTCATCGGGGAACGCTTCGTTGGCGAACCGCAGCCGGTACGGCTCATACTCATCGGTTGCCGAAGCGGTTTCAGCATCTGCAGTGGTCGATGCTGGGCCACCGAAATCGCCCCAAGCTGGATCATCCTGACTTCCAGGAATGCCCAGAGACTCACCAGATCGTGCATCTGATGCCTCTGTGAACGCCGAATCAGCAAAGCCCATGCCTTGGGTGTCAAAATCAAAGGCGTCGATGTCGTTTTTCTTGTTCGCTTGCGTCCGAAATCGACCGCCACCAGTCCGAGCATCCCGTTGGAGAAGTTCCTCCAGAGCTTGCTCGATGTCCTCATCGGAGCTCGTCGCAAAGCCAATATCCGTGAGCAAATCCGTATTGTTCAGGTCCGATGACGCCTGGTCGCGGCTCTTCCAGACCGGACGATCGGGAATCGGTAGAGGAGGACCCTCATCGACTTGGAACCGTTGACCAGGAGTCGGGATCGGGGGCGGTTCCGGTGGTCCAAACAGCAAGCCCAGAACGCGGGGCGGTTCACCACCCTGACTCCATCGATCCATCTCCTTGTATGAGATATGCGAATGAATGAGTCGTTGGTAGGCTTTCTGGAACGGACTCTCAGGAGCGACCAGTGGCTCGTTCTCATACCATGCGTATTCGTCGAAATCGGTTACGGGCTCAGATTCATCCGGAAACGAATGCTCTGTCGAGGATGTCTCGCTTCTGAACCTCAATTCGGATGGCATTCGCTCATGCGCTGCCTTTGCCCGCTCTCTGGCACGTTCTATAGGATCTCTTTCCCATGCAAAGCTCGAATCGGTGGGCGTCTCACCATCAAATGCGTCGGCAATGTTCGCATCCTGCAAAGCCGCCACGTCGAAATCCGTTTCGATATCATCATCTAGCGCCAGATCAGCTTGCCCCCCGAAGAAATCTGTTGAACTCGCATTCAGCCCGTCGTTGTTGTCCTCGTCGTTCTCACTTGCTCTCGCAAACAAGTTTGTTCCAAGGTCAGACATCTCTGCGGGTACGTGTTGTGCAACGGGACCGGCTTCACCTGGCGACCCGTATACGGTACTTTCTCCCGAATTCGGAGCCGACCCATCGGTTGAAAACGTCGTGGATGAGCCACGAGATGTGCTTTTTTCTGACCTTCTTGTTGCCTTTTTGGATCTAGGTGTACGTGACTGTTTCCCGACGCGGCTCTGTTCTGCGGGTTCTTCGTCCAAATGCTCATCCGCGGCGTTAAATACACGCGAGTTGGCGACCGTCGTAACCGCTGCGTCGGCGTTAACCTCAAGAGTTTTCATTGCAGGATCAGGTATAACGGATGAAGCATCTGCTGGCAGGGATTCAACATCTGCTGGAGGAAGCTGCCCATTTGACACGCTCTCATCGCGCTTCTTCCGTGCCTTGCTTCCTGTAGTGCGCGATGCCGATGACGACCTGGTTGTCTGCTTTTGCGTTCCCAATGAGTGTACCTGACGATGACCAGGTGCTTCCGATGCGTCATCTGCAACTACAGCGGACTCGGTATCTTCCGTCGACTCTGCAGCCGAGTTTTGGTCGCTCTTCTTTCGTGAGCGACGCTTCGTCTTGGCTTGCGCAGGCACCGGCGCCTCCGCAGCCTGCTCAATACTACCCGTTTCACCAGCTGCTGCTTCCGTTCGGGCTATCTCTCGACTGGTAGCCTGATTCGAGCTTGCTTTTCTCCGAGACTGTCGACTCCGCGTTTGCGCGCTACCTCCGGCGCCTGACTTGCTCGCTAAGGTGGAGTCTGCGACCGACATGGATCTCTTGTTGGTG
>Ga0123519_10013087_pt1 | contig 11968 bp, 15 predicted proteins | sample YelNatPaOPRAMG02_FD_87396 | JGI IMG/M metagenome (GOLD analysis project Ga0123519, IMG submission 87396) | Hot spring microbial communities from Yellowstone National Park - Yellowstone National Park OP-RAMG-02 (version 2) | ecosystem: Environmental > Aquatic > Thermal springs > Hot (42-90C) ... | reverse complement strand
TATGCAGGCAAAAAAGTAAAGCAAAAAAATTTACTTCATATTTTTTAAAAACCTACCGTGACTGAGGCGGTACACTTGGATGCATTTTTCTCTTGACAGCCACTTTCATAGAAGGGGAAAGGGGAGATTTTTATGCAGGTAAAAAAATAAAGCAAAAAAAAATTTACTTTATATTTTATAAAAACCTGCTATCACTGAGGGATTACCGGGATGTGTATATTTTAATTGACATACTTCATATTTTTTCCTATAATTGAACCAACTTTAATCAAATTTTCAAATTTAATTAATCGGAGAGGAAAAATGCCAAAAAGAACTTATCAACCACATAAAAGAAAAGCAAAAAGAAAACATGGATTTTTAAAAAGAATGAGCACAAAAAGCGGAAGAAAAATTTTAAATAATCGTCGCAGAAAAGGAAGAAAACAATTAACTAGGGTCTAAATTTTGTCTATTAATAAAAATCAAATTTCTAAATCAAAGAAAAAAATAATTTTAAATTTAATAGAAAATGGTTTAAAATTTGAAAACGATTTTTTTAAAATATATTTATTAGATTCCAATAATAATAAGGTAAATTTATATATTACAAATATACCTAAAAAGTGTATTAATAAAAGTTTTTTAAGAAATCTTTTTAAAAGGTGGATAAAACATATTTTCCATAAATCAATTAAAAAAAATTTGCAAAAAAAACAGGTCTTAATAATGCCTACACAAAAAATAAATGAATTGAACTCTTATAAAAGTTTGGAGAAAAATTTAATACAACTATTTTCGCAGTACAGGAGCAAAAAATGAAAAAAATTTTAGTTTTTATAATTGAATTATATCAAAAATTCATTTCTCCATTTTTACCAAACAGTTGCAGATTTTACCCAACCTGCTCCAATTACGCAAAAGAAGCGATTATAAAATATGGTTCTATAAATGGTTCAATAAAGGCATTAATTAGATTATCAAAATGTCACCCCTGGCATCCAGGTGGAATTGACAAACTTAAATAAAAAAGGTGATTATATGAGCAACGACACACAGAGATTAATAATTTTTATTCTACTTTCCGGAGCAATTTTATTTTTTTATAATCTTTGGTTTATGCCAAAACCAGCCCAAAAGACCTTTGATGAAAAACAAAAATTGCAGCCAACTGTTGCACATGAAACATCAACTCAGGTAATAAAAAATGAAAATTTGATTAAGACACAAAAATTTATATCTTCTTTAGATAATGAAAAAGAATACAGTTTAGAAAATGAACTTGTAAAAATAACTTTTTCAACAGTTAATGCGGTAATAAAAAGTTATACTTTAAAAAATTATTCGGATAAAATAAACAACAATGCCGCAGGCACAGATGTCGAATTGGTACCAAATAAATCTTCTTTTTCATATTTACTATTACAATCTCAGAGCATAAACATAAACAAACAACCGTGGAAATTTGAAGGCATTCAAAAAGACGGCAATTATACAAAAATTTTATTTTCCCAGAATATTGAAAAAGGCGTAATTTTATATAAAGAATATCAATTACAGAATAACTCCTACATAATAAACTTAAATATCAAAATAAAAAATTCAACTAAAATACCTTTTGCATTAAAGGACTTAATGCTTTCCTGGGGACCAAACATACATTTTTTACCACAGGATATGACTAAATACAAAGCCGGTATGGGCTATCAATATAACAAGGTCTTATATGAAACAAAAAACAATCAGTTAAAAATAATTAACATAAATTTACAATCAAGGGAAAATAAAACAACCTTAATTGAACAACAGTTAAAATGGCTGGCATTAAAAGATATTTATTTTATTTCTTCTTTTTTACCGGAAAACAATGAAAATATCAAAAAATATTTTATTAAGGAAAATGCGGGTGGTTTTGTAGATTATGGTATTATTTTTAATGATTTATTGATAAACGGGAATTCGGAACATACAATTTCAATAAATTCTTTTATTGGTCCACAGGAATACAAACTTTTGAAAAAAATAAAAATGGAAAACGCGGTTGACCTTGGCTGGAGCTGGTTAAGACCCATAAGTATTGCTGTATTTTATTCTCTTGATTTTTTATATAAACTTACAAAAAACTATGGTGTTGCAATAATTTTATTAACAATAATAATCCGCGCCTTTTTATGGATCCCCTCTCAAAACAGTTATAAACATATGAAAGATATGCAGAAAAAAATGAATATAATAAAACCAAGAATGGAAACCCTGAAAAAAATTTACAAAGATGATCCACAAAAATTAAACGAAGAAACTATGAAATTATACCAGGAATATAAAATAAATCCTCTTGGCGGATGTCTGCCAATGCTTTTACAATTACCCATTTTTTTCGCTTTGTATGCCACTTTGATAAATATGGTTGAATTAAAAGGTGCTTATTTTGCCCTGTGGTTAAAGGATTTATCTGCTCCTGACCCATTTTTTGTTTTACCAATTTTAATGGGTGTTACAATGCTCATACAACAAAAAATGTCGCAAACCCCATCTGCGACTCCGGAAACAGAAACACAGCAAAAAATTCTAACTTATGGAATGCCCGTATTTTTAACTTTCCTTGCATTTAGCTGGCCTTCTGGCTTGCTACTTTACTGGTCGGTATCAAACATACTATCAATTTTACAACAATTTTTTGTTAATAAATCAAATATATAAAATGTTAGTAACAAGAAAAACAAAAGAGACAGTTTCAGAAGCAGTAAAAGAATTTTTAAAAGAAAACGATTTAAAATTAAATCAGATAACAGTTAACCTTATCAGTGAAAAAATTTTTAAAGATAAAAAACAATATACACTTGAACTCGCAAAAAAAATTAATAACACAAATAATAAAAATTTTATAATCCAGGAAGAAGAAAAACAAAAAATAAAATCTTTGCTTGAAAAACTTTTAAATCTTATGCATTTTAAATACTTTGAAATAAATTTAATTGAACAAAATAACTATATCACTTTAAAAATAAAGACAAATGAGAAAGATGGTTTATTGATTGGCAAAAACGGGCAAAATATACAGGCATTACAGTTCATTTTTTTTACTTTGATGAAAAATAATCTAAAAAAATTTTTCCCTGTCATCATAGATATTGATTCTTATCAGGAAAAACGTAATCTATATTTAAAAAATTTCATCAATAAAATAGCGGATAAATTATGTTCAGAAAAAACCGAATACATCACAGATTTTTTACCGCCTTATGAACGAAAAATCATTCATGAAGAAATTTCCAACATAGATTCTTTAAAAACATTCAGTGTGGGAACAGGGTTGTACAAAAAAGTAGTTATAACATCCCTGCTTTAAAAATATGTTAGAAGATACAATTGTTGCTCAAGCCACTTTTCCAGCAGAAAGTGCCCTCGGTATTATCAGAATTTCTGGCGGTAGTACATTCCCGATTTTAAAAAAATGTTTTAAGTTTAAATCCAATAAAAAAACATTTGAAAACATTAAAAGCCATACAATTCATAATGGGTTCATATTTAATAATCAAAATGAAATAATAGACAATGTGTTAATTTCTATTTTTAAATCGCCCGGCTCTTATACCGGTGAAGATATGGCAGAAATAACCTGCCATGGAAATCCATTTATTATTTATAAAATAATAAACCTGTTAATTTCAAATGGCTGCCGTATTGCAGAACCGGGAGAATTTACAAAACGAGCTTTTTTAAATGGTAAAATGGATTTATCTGAAGCAGAAGCAGTTGCGGATTTAATTTCAGCCAAAAATGATATAGCACTAAAACTATCTTTAAAACAATTACTCGGCGATGAAAAAAATATAATTAACGATTTAAGAAAAAAAATAATAGATGTTCTTTCGCTAATAGACGGAAATCTTGATTTTTCTGAAGACATTTATGCCATAGATACAGATAATTTAAAAACCCAAATTTTACAAATAATTTTAAAATTAAAAAAATTAGTGAATAATGCTGATGAAGGACTTTTATTAAAAGAAGGAATAAAACTCGTAATAACAGGAAAACCAAATGTTGGAAAATCAAGTTTATTAAATTTATTATTAAAAAAGGATAAATCAATTGTTACCCATATACCTGGTACAACAAGGGATATAATTGAAGATAAAATTATAATTGAAGGATTACCATTTTTAATTTTTGATACTGCGGGTATAAGAAAAGCAAAAGGAATTGTAGAAAAAATTGGTATAAAAAAAACCAAAAATGTTATAAAAAACGCAAATCTTGTTCTTTTCTTACTGGATGGTTCAAAAAAAATTACCAAAGATGACATTAAAATATTTAAGGAAATTAAAAATAAAAACTTTATTATTGTAATTAATAAAATTGATTTAAAACAAAAAATCTCAAAAAAAGATATAATAAAGAATTTCAAATGCGATGAAAAAAGTACTGTGGAAATTTCAGCATTAAAAAATAAAGGAATAAATGACTTAACAAAACTGATAAAAAATACTATAATAAATACATATAATCTTTCATCAGTTGATGAAATTTATATATCAAATTTAAGACATAAAATTGCTTTGGAGAATGCAATAAAATTTTTAAATAATGCGATTGAAAATTTAAAAACTTTAGAAATTGCAGCAGTTGATATAAAAAAAGCAATTGGTTCAATAGAAACAATTATTGGAAAAATCGCAGATGAAGATATATTAAATAATATTTTTCAAAACTTTTGCATTGGTAAATAGAAATGAAAAAAACAATTCTTTCAGTATTAGTTTTTATAACAATTGCTATTGCTATTATTTTGTACAAAAATGAAATTATATTAAAAAGGACTATTTCCCCAACTCTTTTAGCAGGTGAAAAAGCAATAAACTTTTTACTTGGTATAAAGGACTCAACATATTATGAACTGAATAATTTTATGGATAAGTTTATTGTAATTCTTGCATTTTCTGATGAAACCCCGATGTCTTTTAAAACAGAAAATTTACTGGAAGATTTTGTTAAAAATTATCTTTTTAAAAGAAAGGATATACTGTTGTTTAATATAAAAAAACAGGGAAACTTTGTTGTCATTCAGGAAAAAACAAATCTCTTAAATTTAAAATACAGAACCTTATTTAAAAAAATTCCATCAGCATATCATTTTAAGACATATCCTACTTTGCTTATAATTGATAGATATGGAATTATTAAAATTTTATACTCAGGTTATTCACCCACATTGATAAAAGATTTATTTCAGTCACTGGAATTAATAAAATGAAACTGTCTTTTAAATTTTTATTAATTACTCTTCTTTCATTTATTCTCGGGATTTATGGTTATGAACTCTCACAAAATGCATATTATAAAAAACTCGGTATAATTGCTATAAAATCAGAAATAAATTTTTTAAAATCAATGCCATATATTTTAAAAATAAATAAAGAAAACAAATTGCCAGTTGCCCATGAAAATGTTTTATTAAAAAATAACCCGGAATTAAATTTAATTGCTTCTGTTGATTATTACAATAACTCCACATCAATTTTAAGTGTGGTTTTTCATCTTTACAGAAAAAATAAGAAAATTCTTGAAACGACCTGCTTAATTGACACACGTATGAGAAAATGAATATAATAAAAAATTTTTTATTTTTAACTGTAATTTTATTTTTTTTATTTTTACAGACATTTTTCTTTAAATTATTAATAAATCAGACATATCTTGATAAATTTCTTGCAATTAATCAAAATATTGAAAAAATAATTGATGCAAGTTGCAGTTTTGCCGACAGTTATATAAATTTAACAAGGACATCAAGTTGTGCAATTTTAAAAATTTCCTCAATAAATTCACAAAACTTATTTATAAAAGATACTTTTGATTATGCAAGCATACTTTTTCATAACAATAACATTTTTTTCATTCTTCAGCCCGATGTTTTAAGTTCAAGGAAAGCAAAATCTTTATTTGTAAAAAACGTAAAAGATGCAAATTTTAAATACTTGTTTAATTGCCTTGAATTCTTTTGCGTAATTGATAACTTTGAATTCTCTGCAAATTATACAATACACACCAATTATAAACGTTTATATTTAAGTAACAGGATATTTTAAAATGAAAAATTTAAAATTAATTATATGCATATTAATAATATCTGCAAATGTTTCTATATTTATATACGGAATTATTCAAAATTTAAATACTTTAACATTTTTAAATTACTATGATACAAAATTTATTGAAAATTCTGCACTTATTCTGGCGGTTCATGAACTGGAAGATAAAATTTTCACAGATACATTAAATAATAATTTCTCTTTTAATAATATTGAAATAAATTATACAATAACAAAATACGATTCAAAAAATGCTTTAATTAGAATAAACTTTAAAAACCATTTTTCTGAATTTTTTGTAAATTATTAAAATTTATCTTTTAAAAATTTATCTGTCCTTTAACCATTTAAGTAATTTATCAAGATTCCAGGTGTTCAAAATATCTTCCTTTTTTGCAAAGCCACGTCTTGCGATACCAACACCATATAACATATAATTAAATTGTCCGCAGTTATGGGCGTCCGTACCAATTATCAATTTAACCCCTTTTTTAATTGCATCAGGTATATAAATATCCATTAAATCAAGTCGTTCCGGATTTGCATTTATTTCTATTGCTTTATTTTTTTTAGCCGCTTCTAAAAAAATTTTTTCATAATCAATTTCATACGGTTCTCTAAAATTTATTAATCTTCCGCTTATATGCCCTATCGCATGCAAAAATCTATTATTTAATGCTTTTATTATACGCTGGGTCATATCATTTTTTGACATTTTAAAATTCGTATGAACCGAACCAATAACAATATCAAGTTTTTCCAAAATTTCATCTGGATAATCTAAAGAACCATCTTCTAAAATATCAACCTCTATACCTTTTAATAAATAAAAATTTTTTTCTTTTTTATTAATTTCATCTATTTCTTTTAATTGCTTTAATAAATCATTTACTGAGAGTCCCCTTGCAACTTTTAAACTTTTTGAATGGTCAGTGATTGCAGAATATCTGTAGCCATTATTTTTTAAAATTTTTACAATTTCTTCTATTTTTTCCGTACCATCAGAATAATTTGAATGAATATGCAAATCACCTTTTATATCTTTTAATTCAACCAGTTCTGGGATTTTTTTCTCCTGTGCAAGCTTTATTTCTTCCCTGCCTTCCCTTAATTCAGGTGGTATGTATTGCAAGCCAAGTTTTTCATAGACCTCCACTTCATTTTTTCCTGCAACTTTTTTATTTCCTTTAAAAATTCCATATTCATTTAATTTATAACCCTTTTTTACAGCAATCTCACGAACCAGAACATTATGTTCCTTGCAACCTGTAAAATACTGAAGAGCTGACCCAAAACTTTCTTTTTCTACAAGTCGCAAATCCGCCTGCATACCATTTTTTAAATTAACTGAAACTTTGGTTTCCCCTTTTGCAATAATAGAATCAACAAGTTCAAATTTACAAAAATCTTCTATAATATCCTTTTCTGATGAAGCAACAAGTATATCAATATCCCCTATTGTTTCTTTCATTCTTCGCAAACTACCCGCTGGTGTAATTTCAATATCTTTATGTTTTTGTTTTAAATAATTTATAATTTGTTGGGCTATTGGATATGCCTCCCCTAACAATTTTCTCTTTTTCCCCCTTTTATATAATTCTATTCCTTTTAAAATTTTTTCTTCTGTTTTTTCTCCAAACCCCTTTATATCTCTTAATTTGTGTTCTTTTAATAATTTATGTAATTCATCAACTGTTTTTATCTTAAATTTATCCGCAAGTAAAAATGCGGTTTTTGGTCCAACCCCTGGTATATTTATGAATGTTTCAACACCTTCGGGTAAACTCTTTTTTAATTCGTCAAGATATTTTAGTTTTCCGGTCTCTAATAATTCGGCTATTTTTTTTGCAATCCCTTCTCCAATATTTGGAATTTCCATTAATCCCTTTATCCCTTTTTCATTATAAATTTCTTTTAATTCTTTACTGTATGAATTTAAAAACTGTGCAATTTTATAATAAGCACGGATTTTAAATTTATTCTCTCCTTTTATTTCAAGGAGTTCGGAAATCTCATATAATACTTTAATTATTTCTTTATTTGTCATAATAAAATTTTTATTTATAGATAAATAAATTATCCCTGTGGATCACTTCTTCATAATAAGAATCTTTTATTATTTTTAAAATTTCTGTATTTTTCTTGCCCTTAATCAAATTCAATGCCTCCGCAGAATAATTTGTAATCCCTTTACCAATTTTTTCATTATTTTTATCAACTATATCCACAGCATCTCCAAAAACAAAATTCCCAATAACATCAATTACACCAACTGCCAGTAAACTTTTACCTTTTTCGGTTAACGCCTTTTTTGCCCCATCATCAATTTTTATTTCCCCTTTTGTTTTTAAATTTAAAAATATCCATCTTTTTTTTGCTGCTATTTTTACGTCTTTTTTTAAAATTCTCGTGCCCACCTTTTCATCATTAACTATACTTTTTATAACATCCTTTTTATTTCCATTAGCAATAACGAGTGGAATTCCTATATAATTTAAACTCTGGGCAGCTTTTAATTTTGAAAGCATACCGCCTGTTCCAAATTCAGATTTTCCTTTTATTTCTATATCAGAAATAATTTCATCAACATTATCAATTTCTTCTATTAACTTTGCATCTTTAAATTTTTCAGGATTTTTATCATAAATACCATCTACTGTTGTTAAAATAATTACAAGGTCAACATTTAATAAACTACCCACAATTCCGGCAAGCGCATCATTATCACCAAATTTTATCTCGTCTGTTGCAACTGTATCATTTTCATTGATTATAGGAATAACACCCCACGATAGTAAAGTATTTATGGTATTTCTCACATTTGCATTTCTTATTTTATCTTTTACATCTTCATGGGTTAACAATATCTGGGCAACAGGAATATTATGATTTTTAAATAAATTTTTATATTCCTGCATTAAAACTATCTGCCCAACTGCCGCAATTGCCTGCTTTTCTGACAAAGAAAAATTTTTCTTTTTTATTTGCAACCTTTTTATTCCAGAACCAATTGCGCCCGATGTTACTAAAATCACCTTAATTCCATTTCTGTAAATATCTATTATTTGATTTACAAGATTATTTAAAAATACTTTTCTTATACCATTATTATCAACGATTAAATTTGATCCAACTTTAATTAAAACTTTTTTATAATTTTCTTCCATTTTTCAATCTTCTTCATATATAAAATTTTTATTTCCAATAATAACAACATCTCCTGTTTTAACTCCTTTTGTCTTTAAAAATTCTTCTATTCCGCTTTTTGTCAAAAACCTTTTAAACACATCAAGTGTTTCAATATTGTTAAAATCAAGCATCTCAACATAGTCCTCAGTTGGTTTGTGAATTAATTTATACATACCTTCTTTTATTTTAATAAATTCTATTTTCGTATCTTTTATTATTTTTACTTTTTCTTCTTTTTCCTCTTTTTCTTCTGGTAAATTTTTTAAAGTATTATAAACCTTTTTTATCAGATTTTCTATATTAATGTTATTTTTTGCTGAGATAAAAAAAACTTCCTTTTTTATTTTTTTAAATTTTGCTTTAATCTCATCAATTTCTGATTTTTTTAATAAATCAATTTTATTTATGGCAATTATCTGCTGCCTTTTAATGAGTTTTTTATTGTATTCTTTTAATTCTTTATTAATTATTTTATAATTTTTTATTACATCTCCCTGAGTAGGGTCAATAAGATGTATATAAAGCCGCGTCCTTTCAATATGTTTTAAAAATTCAATCCCAAGCCCTTTTCCACTTGATGCCCCTTCTATTAAACCAGGTATGTCTGCAACAACAAATGTGGCGTCTTCTCCATATTTAACTATACCGAGAACCGGATGTAAGGTTGTAAAAGGATAATCTGCAATTTTTGGATGGGCATTTGAAATTTTTGAAAGCAAGGTGGATTTACCAGCATTTGCTAATCCAATAATTCCTACATCTGCTAAAATTTTTAATTCTAAAATTATTTCTTTTTCTTCACCTGGTTGACCTTTTTCATAAAACCTGGGCGCCTGACGTGTTGATGTTTTAAAATGAGCATTACCTCTGCCACCGCGGCCGCCCTTTGCAATCAAAACCCTTTCTCCGTTCTTTGTAATATCCTTTATTATTTCATTTGTTTTTGCATCCTTTACGACCGTGCCGAGTGGAACTTTTATAAATAAATCTTCACCATTTTTTCCATGCATATTACTTCCCATACCCCTTTCACCGTCTTTTGCTTTGTAAAAACTTTTATAGTAATAATCAATCAGGGTCGAAAGATTTTCATCCCCCATAATATAAATATTTCCACCTCTACCACCATCCCCGCCATCAGGACCGCCCTTGGGAACATATTTTTCACGTCTGAAAGTAGATGCCCCATCACCACCTTTTCCAGAAACAACTTTTATTTTTGCAAAATCTATAAACATAAAACCCTCAATTTAAGTTTCATTTTTATGATAAATAATTATACCATATTTTTATCATTAAAATAAATTTATTTTTACACCCCACAAAATTGTGCTTAAAATATATTTTCAGGAAAAATTATAATAAACCCCTGATGCTTATTTTATTAATTTTTTGCTATTTATTATTTTATAACTTAAACCTTATAAATTAAAAATTTATACAAGAATAACGATAAAAATACGATTTTGCAGTAAAAATAAAACAACCGGATTGCTAATTAATTAAAAAAGTAATTTTATTTATTGAACTGGAATAACATTTACTATTTTTTTATCACCTGAAGTATGAAACTTAACCATTCCCTTTACTTTTGCAAATAAAGTATGGTCTCTTCCTATGCCAACATTCATCCCTGGTTTTATTCTCGTCCCGCGCTGTCTGACAATTATTGTTCCACCATTTACTATCTGCGTATCATATCTTTTTACTCCAAGCCTTCTTCCAGCACTATCACGACCATTTCTTGACGAACCCTGTGCTTTTGTATGAGCCATATTATTTCACCTCTTTAATTCAAAACTTCTATTTTTTTTATTCTAATTTTTGTAAATTTTTGTCTATGACCTTTTTTGCGTCTGTAATTTTTCCTTCTTTTAAATTTATAAACAATCACCTTTTCCCCTTTTACTTCTTTTTCCACTATTTCAGCAATAACCTTTACATTATTTAAAACCGGAGTCCCAACTTTTATGTCATTTTCTTTTACCAAAAGTAATACTTTATCAAAATTAACTTCTGGTCCCTCCTGATTTAATTTATCAACGTTTATTAAATCACCTTCTGACAATTTATACTGTTTACCTGCTATTTCAACAATGGCATACATAAAAATGCCTCCTTAATAAAATTATTATTAAAATGGTGAGCCGTCCGAGATTCGAACTCGGGACACCTGCCTTAAAAGGGCAGTGCTCTACCAGCTGAGCTAACGGCCCGCCAATGAGCCATAATTTTACATATTTTCAAATATAAGTCAATAATTTTTTGCATTCACTTTGGAAATAAGGATAGACATGGTATACACTCGATTAATATAAAGAAATTGCTTATTTTAAATAAGGATAGATTTATTGCTTTTTCTAATGCCATTAAATATAGAAAGAATTTTTATTTTAAAAAACCAAAAAAAATTTAAAATGGGGTAGGTATAAAACCATTACCTCACCTAAGATCGCTCGTTTAAACGCATTCTACGAAAGTATCCCCTCAGTGATAGCAGGTTTTTATAAAATATAAAGTAAATTTTTTTGCTTTACTTTTTTTACCTGCATAAAATCTCCCCTCTCCCTCTTTTAAAACTAACCATTACCCACAAGTTAGCCCGTGGCAGGCAGCACATTCAATTTTTTTCATTTAAAATCAGAAAATGCCTGAATTTGCTAATAATAAGGGGTTAGATTCTTAGTGGCACAAAAACAAAGCGG
>Ga0123519_10013085_pt1 | contig 11969 bp, 10 predicted proteins | sample YelNatPaOPRAMG02_FD_87396 | JGI IMG/M metagenome (GOLD analysis project Ga0123519, IMG submission 87396) | Hot spring microbial communities from Yellowstone National Park - Yellowstone National Park OP-RAMG-02 (version 2) | ecosystem: Environmental > Aquatic > Thermal springs > Hot (42-90C) ... | reverse complement strand
TCCCTCTTTTGGCTCTCTAAGGCGGTAGGTAATTTTATCAGTTAAAATATATTCTCCATCGTGAAAGTTTGGATACATTGAGCTGCCGCGGACTTGATGGGGCTGGAATAAGAAAAGGTAAATAATGACAAAAACAGAGAGAGCCATAACAATCGTTTCGACGAAGTCTAAAAAGAGATTCCAGATTGCCCGAAAGAAATTTCCTACCATGTTTTTATATTTTAAACATTTAGGATTTGCTTGTAAAGGGGAAAATTGGTAAAATAACTTAGGGTCGCTTGGCGCAGTCGGTTAGCGCGTTCGGTTCACATCCGAAAGGTCGGGGGTTCGAATCCCTCAGCGACCACTAAACGCGGCTAACATATTCTCCGGTTTCGGTGTTGATGGTGATAGTATCGCCGGCTTTAACAAAAAGGGGAACTTGGACAACAAAGCCCGTTTCTAATTTTGCCGGCTTGGTAGCACCGGTAACGGTGTTTCCTTTGGCTCCGGCTTCAGTTTCCATCACCTTAAGACTTACTTTTAAAGGAGGAATAAGGCAAACTGGCTGATCTTCTAAAACCATAATTTTGTAGATATCTCCTTCTTTTAAAAAATTTTTAAAATTCCCAATCAAGTCTTGGGGAAGAGAAATTTGATCGTAAGTTCTCGGGTTCATAAAAAAATAATCTTCCCCTTGTTGATAAAGATATTGGAATTCGGTTGTATGGACATTAGCTTCTTCGATTTTTTCTCCGGACTTGAAGGTAAATTCCAAAACTGCTCCGGTTTTGAGGTTTTTTAGTTTTGCCCGGGTAAAAGCTGAGCCTTTGCCGGGAGAGACAAAAGTTTTATCAACCACTAAATGAGGTTCTCCTCGGAAAATGATACAAATTCCTTTTTTTAAATTGCCACTTTCAATCATAGGCTAAATTTTGCCACAAAATTGATACTTTTTCAAGAAGATTTGCCAACGGTACACACCGAACTGGCGCTTTGACACAAAGTTGTTAACTATGGTCATTAACAGGTCTAATTATTTCTCAAAGCATCCGCTCTGTTTACCAATTCAACAAAGCCTAATCCCTGAGGGGTTTCTGGCTTTAGTTCTACATTCATTCTTTCTCACCTCCTTTCTTAAATTTTTCAAAAAATCTTGAGCAATTAATACTAAAGGGGTTTTAAACACTTCCTTAAATATTTGTAAGAACTGCTCTTTATTGTAATTTTCTTTGGGCAACTTTTGAATGAAAAATCTAAGCTTCTCACCTTCGTCTCTCTTTACCAAAAACTTTATAAATTTTCCAGAAATTCCATAAGCGCCAAATTTTCGTGCCCTCTTCCATTCTTCTTCCGTTGTTAAAGATAAAGGAAATGTTCCGTTTTCAGAAAAAAATTTTAGATTAAAATTTGCCCTCTTAGTTTGTCCAGCAAGATAAACACTTACTCCCTCTTTAAGCCAAGCTGGTTGCGATAAAGGGTAAACCTCATTAAAAACTAAATGGGCAACTTCATGTTTCAATATTTTCTCTAAATCCTCTTTAAAGTGGATTCCTTCTTTCTCTACTGCTACAGGATGGAGAAGAATGATTTTTGCCGGTTTTCCCGCCAAAAACATTCCCGCTAACCACGGTTCTGAAGTTTCTATTTTTGCTAAACGATTAAATTCATCTCTATTTCTGGCAAGTTTAAGTTTAAAAAAAGGTGGAGGAACTTTAAAAAAATCAGCAAATTTTTTCACTTCAAGATTAGCAATTTTTAAAAATTTATTTAGAATAATTTTTTCAGAGTTATCCATATATTTTATCCCTTGACCTCTTCAATAAAATTGTTTTCCCATAAATAAGAAAAAAAGTGCGAGAGTTCTTCTAAAGAAACCTCTTCTTGTTGAGATAGCTCAGCCAAAGAAAAAGTTTTTCCTCTTAATTTACCAATCAAGGCGAAACTTCTCTCATTAACCAGAAGACTCCGGCCCGAAGAGTTATCAATTATTCCCCCAAATTCTTCTTTTCTTGTTCTTAAAGAGGGAATTAACCTCAATCTTGAACTTGCTAATTCGGGAGATTTTCTTTTTGGGAATAATCGCCTAGCAACTAAAGGGGGTTTGATCATAAATGGATCTTCCGCACTATAGTCCCCATTGTGAGTATAGGCGGCTGAAACCCGGCAGCCTCCTCCACAAGTAGCTAGTTCTTCGCAGTCTTTACACTTATAAGGAATTAACTCTCCGGTTCGCCATTGAGCCATTTTCCCCCAGGCATTTTCTAGGCCCTCTTTAAAAATATTTCCATAACTTTTTTCCGTATGAGAACAGGGACGAATTTCTCCTCCCGCACCTATAGTACAGGTAGTTAAAGCAGCTACGCATCTTCTCTTGGATAAAGGATAAAATTGTTCTGGGTTTTCGAAAAAACAATGAGGAATAGGTTCAAGAGTATCTATTTCTATACCCCAATCCTCTTTTAATCGCCTTAAACTCTCTAGCATGTTTTTCAAATCAAAAGGAGTTAAACCATATTCTCTTATCCAAGATTGGTTATACAAGGAAGGAGAGGCCTTAGTGGCGCAAAAATGTTTAACCCCCAATTCCCGATAGCAAAAAACCCCTGTTTGGTAGACTTGGTTCAGGTTTAGCTTACTTACTACCATATTTACAATTACCTCAAAGCCTACTTGTTGAGCGGCTTTGATACCTAGAAGTGTTTCTCGAAATGACCCTCTTCTTTGAGTTATCCCATCGTGGGTTTGCTGATCAAAGGAAACTAAAGAAGTAAGAATCCGCCTTACTCCCGAATCTTTTAATTCCCTTAAAAAATTTTCCGAGACAACAGTCAGGTTGGTATTTAATGAAACTATTATTCCCTGGTTTCCCGCTTCTTTTACAGCTGTTAAAAGAGGAGCAGGATTAAGAAGTGGCTCACCGCCGGTGATGGTCAAATAAAAAATCCTCTTTTCTGCTAATTCACGAACAACACCTTTTATTTGGAATTCATCCATCCGCATCAAAAGAGGAGTTCCTCTCTCCCAATAGTTGTAACAATGAAGACAACGATTATTACAAGCTTCTGTTAGTTCTAACTGGACATCAATTGGGGCCGAAAGAGTCTTATAGAGAGGAGTTTCGTATCTTTCGTTGAGGGGAGTTTGTTCCACGCTCATTGTTAGCCTAACAATACAAAATATCCTCCCCTATGTCAAGTTTTTATATTGCTTTATTATTTTTTATACTAGGGTTAAAATTATTTAGAGAGGTAAAATAAATGACCGTAGATAACGTCACAATTTTTTGGGCAGTAGTTTTGGCGGGCTTGAGTTTTATGGGGGCAATGATTGCCTTTTTGTATTTTAGTTCTAAAAAATCAGGGAAATAAGTTTCAAGAAGAAAAAATTTTTTTGGCGGGGAAGGGAAGGACTTCTTCAATAGTTTTTGCGCCGGTTAGGGCCATAATTAGGCGATCAACACCAACGGCAATTCCCCCACAAGGCGGAAGATTTTTGACGGCGGCAACAAAATCTTTATCGTAGGGGAAAAGGCGCATACCTAAAGATTTCCGCGCCTTAATATCTTGCTTTAGGCGCTTTTCTTGCTCTTGCTCATCAGTAAGTTCGCTATAACCGTTGCCTATTTCCAAGCCCGCAAGGTAAAATTCAAATCTTTCCGCATAACGAGGGTCGGTTGGTTTTAGCCGAGCCAAAGCCGCCAGCGGTGCAGGATAATCATATAAAATTAGGGGTTTGTCTTTGGGAAGGTTTGGTTCAACTTCGTTTAAAAAAATTTGGTGGTATAACTGTTCCCAGGTTGAGTTTTTACTAACCTGATAGCCTTTTTCCCGGAAAATTTCCTGGGCTTTTTTGAAGTCTAGAAACTCATCAAGGTCAACGCCGGCATATTTTTGGAATGATTCTTTAAGAGAGAGACGCAGCCAAGGGGTATCAATTTTAAATTTTAAATTTAAAATTTTAAATTTGGACAGAAAAGAGATTAGTTTTTCGCAATCAACCATGATATCTTTGTAATCAGCACTTAGCCGATACCATTCTAAAATAGTGAATTCGGGATTATGGAGGGGACTTAATTCCGGCGAGTCGCGGAAGGCTTTACAGATTTGGAAAATATTTCCAGCGCCGGAGGCTAATAGTTTTTTCATAAAAAATTCCGGCGAGGGAGTTAGAAAGGCCCGTTTTCCTAAAACCGGGGAGACCTCAAAAACTTCATTGAAAGGCGAGGGGTCGGGATAGGGGACCAAAAGGGGAGTTTCTACCTCGATAAAACCTTGGGATTTAAAAAAATGACGGATGGCATCGATGATTTGCTGGCGGATTTTTAAAATTTTCATTTGTTAAATAAAGCCAAGCCCTCTACCGAAAGATAATGAGTACCCAAAGCGTAAATATGAGCCTCTTGGGAGTTTTCTGATTTAGTTTTGCTTAATTTTTCCTGGGCCAAAAGATATAAAGCCCCGTCGGCGGGAGTGGCTTTGTTTTGTTTTTGGAGATTTTTTAACTTTTCCTTCATTTTTCCAAAAAGAATTTCGGCAGTGCGAATTTCTCCACTTAACTTATTTTGAGGATAAGGGGGACTGGTTGTAGTGTAAACCTGTTCTAAGTCGGCAATAACTTCCTCGATTTGGTTTTTAAGACTTTGGATAATTTTTGGCGGAAATTTTTGCCCCTTTTGAAATTTAGAGAGTAAAAAGTGGATTTCATAAAATGAAGAGATAGCCTGTTCTGATTGATTTTTATCTAAAAGACGAAGAATATAGTTTATTTGTGATAATAAATTGCGCTTTATTGATGGTGAGGGAATTTGATTGTTGATATTTTCTTTTAGTTCTAAAATTTTTTGTTTGGCAGACTGTCCTGAAATAGCACCGTTTTTATCATCGAAGGGGTTTTCTAAAGGAGAAGTTGGTTGAAAGGTTATTTGGCGAGTTTGAGTTTCGCCGTTAGTGATTTGGCCGGAAATTTTGGTCCAAAAGTCACCTTTTTGGGTAAGCTGACCTAAATAAAGATGATAAGAACCGTTGCCGGTGCCGGTGATTTTTATTTGGTAGTTTCCCTCGGCGGCAGCAGTGATCACTTTTAGCTTTTCATCGCCATTGCCAACAGGAATTCCTTGAGAGTCAAAAATTTCAATTGTTGCCGGGGAGGCAATAAGAAAAACTAAGACTGGTTCGCTAATATTTTCGGAAACAGAAATAGCGCTAGGATGGAGGTCTAAAATTTCCATAATTTTTTCCTGGCCAGTTTGAGTTTGGACAATTTCTCGGTGAGCAAGACCGGAAAGTTCAATTACCTGAGCGCCGTTTATCCAGGCACTTTGGGAAAGAACTGTTCTGTCGCCAGTATCTAAAATTGCTTCACCAACCGGCTTACCATCGGGCCAGAGATTTAAAATATCATCAAGCCAACCGGGCGGTTGAACGATTATCCAGCGGGGAGTACTTTGGGGAATATTTGATAATAAAGTAGTAAAGTTTTCAAAAAGATGAGAAGAGGGATTGGTGTTTAAATTTATAAGCCAATCGTTTTTTTCTTTCATTGTTTGTTAAGGAATTTCGCTGCCGTTTTGTTTTAAATAATTAAAAGTTGGAAGCAAATCTTTTAGAACCGGGGCTACTGCTTGGACTGTATCTTTATCGGTAGTAAAACCTGTTCGTCGGAAGTTTAAAAGTAAGCCCACGGCAATTCTTTCTAATAGGCTCATAAAGTGGACATCTCCCGCCTCCCAAGCATAATAAACCTGAACTGCACCCTGATGGGGAGAGCCCAATGTGAGAAGTTTACCAACAGGATTTTCGGGATTAGTTTGGACATAAGTTCGAGCAGTAAGACCACCTAAACTGTGGCCAACGAGAAGGATCTTTTGGTTGGGTTGAGGCCGAACGGTGTTTTGGATAAAGCTTTTTAAATCTTGGGCGATTTGAGAAACCGGTTTAGTCCAATTGTAGGTGAAAAGAAAAAGGTTTTTTTGAAGACCGGAGTCTTGATAGCCGGCGTTTTTGAAAGTTTGAAGCAGGCCGTTGTAAACTTTTTCTCCGGGGCCGGGGAGAAGCTTCCACTCAGAGGGTGGCTTTTCCACTCCTAAGAATAAGCTTTCAAAATTCCAAGATCCCCCTAGTCCGGGGAGAAAAACGAGGGGGGGAAGAGGAGTAGGGGTTGGTGAGGGAGTAGGAGTGGGAGTGGGAGAGGGGATTATTCCCGGTAGTTCACCCGTGTATTCCGCTAAACCAATGCGCCATTTACTCCCATCAAATCCAGAATACCAAAGACGGTAGGTGTTGTTAATTTTAAGAATCGCAGGAGACGCCACGTACACATCATCCCATTCTCCTCCATTTCCTATAACTAAGACAGGATTTGCGTCATCAGGCTTAAGCCAATTTATTCCGTCCAACGAATAAGCGTAAAAAATTTTAATAGGTAAGTTAAGAGCGGTAGCCGCATACCACATATGGTAAATGCCGTTTTCATAAATTACGTATGGGTAGCTTACTGATTTAACCCCTTTTTCTTCTTCTGGAGTAATAACGGGCTGAGGGTCTTCGTTGGAGGGATACTTAGTCCAGTTAATCCCATCCTGGGAAGTAGCATAGCCTATTTGCCATTTTTCTTGGGGAGTTCCCATCGGCTCTTCATTTACTCCCGAGAACCACATTTTATATGTATTATTGATTTTAAGTACTGTGAGTCCCCTGCTGATTCCGCCCCCATCCCATTTTCCCGGTGTTCCTTTTAATATCCAACTTTCATTTCTTTTCCAAGTCAACCCCGAAGAAGAAGTAGCATATCTAATTCTAAATTTATCGGGACCCCTTAAATTCCATCTCCCGCTGTTTGAGGAATACCACATTTTATAAATATTTTCATCATGAATTACAAAAGGATCTGCGGTGTCGATTTCGTCCCAGTCTGAGGCTCCCACGTCAATTATAAAATTATTGCTTTTTTCCCATTCATTTATTCCGTTAGGTGAAGTTGCGTAGCCAATTCTCCATCCGCTTCCATTATTTCCTACGTACCACATTTTATAAATATTTTCTTCGCGAATTAAGAAACCTCCTTGTGTACCTCTAGCGTCCCATCCTCCTGCGGTTCCCTCAAAAATAGGATTTCTTTCATATTTTGTCCAGGTGGCCCATACGGGGGTGGTAAGAAATAAAAATAAAACCGCGTAAATTCCACCGAGAAGCAGTATGTTTAAAAATTTTCGGGCAGGCATTTTTTTAATTTTTTACCAAATAATAATTTTTTGTCAAGACCCAAAATGGTAAAATTAGAAAGATGAAAAAGATTTTCTTTCTTTTGGGCTATAATACTCTTGTTCAAGTTGCTGGAAAAGTAATTTCTACTGTTCTTTCTTTAGTTTCTATTGGTCTTTTAACTCGCTATTTAGGTCAAGGGGGTTTTGGAAATTATTCGTTAGTTTTTGCCTACCTTTCTATTTTTGGAATTCTTTCGGATTTGGGACTTCAATTAACAATGGTAAGAGAGTTGGCGCAGAGAAAAGAAAGCTCTATTTACGGTGCTTTTTTTGGGGCTAAGCTCTTGTTGGTCATTTTTGCCACCTTATTCTCTTGGTTGTTTTTATTGTTTTTCCCTTATTCGAGCCTTTTGAAAATTGCTATTCTAATAACTTCATTCGGTTTCGCCCTGGGCTCTTTGAATAATTTTGGAACAGTAATCTTTCAAGCAAACTTAAGATTGGATTTAGTTGCGCTAGTAGATGTAATTTCCAGAGTCGTAACTGTTGGGTTTATTATTGTATTTGTTTCTTTAGGGCGTGGGCTTTATAGCATTTTAAATACCATTTTGATAGGAAATTTGGCTGGGATTATTTTGACGATTTTTCTTTTGAGAAAATTTATAACTTTTGACTTTCAATTTGATTTTAATTTAGCAAAAAAAATTATTCGTCAAAGCCTTCCGGTAGGATTAATCTCTATTTTGGCGCTTCTTTATTTTAAAATTGATACTTTAATTCTCTCTATTTTTAGAGGGGCGAGGGAAGTAGGAATTTACAGCCTGGCTTATAAGGTTTTGGAAAATATTTTGGTTTTGTGGGGCTATTATATGGCAAGCGTCTATCCACTTTTAGCTAAATTTTCAAAAGAAAAAATAAAATATGAAGATATTTTTGAAAAATCTTTAAAAATAGCAATTCTGGGTGGAATTGGGATATTAATTTTTGGTTGGTTTTTAGCTCCTTCGATAATTAAAATGCTGGGAGGAAAAGAATTTAGAGAAAGCGTGTTTATTTTAAAAATTTTACTTTTTTCTCTCCCTTTCTTTCTAACTAACAATCTTTTTTATCACAATTTTTTAGTTAGAAAACAACCGCAGAAAATTTTAAAAATACTTTCCTTTTCTTTATTGCTGGATATTATTTTGAATTATGCGCTAATTCCAAATTATGGGTATTTTGGGGCTGCCTTGGTGGTAGTTTTTACACAGTTATTTCTACTTATTCTTTATTTAAAAGAAAGCAGTAGTTTTTAGTTTTACTTTTTATGAGGATTAATAAAAAATTTAATTTTTCAAATCACGTATATAAAGAGGAACTATATCATGATAGACATGCCCCCCTTTTAATTAAAAATAGTATTACAGATTTTATTTGGATAGTTCAAGAGAAGATTATTTTTATAAAAAAGTATGTGGAAAAAGGAAAGAAATGGTATTGGTTAGATCTTGGTTGTGGGCCAGCGGAAAATATAAAAAGAAATATTTTGCCTTTAATGAGCGATCGAAATATTTATGTTGGAGTTGATATATCCCAGAATTTGTTAAGTAAAGCCAGAGAAAATATTTTTAACGGAATATTTATCAAAAAACCGATGGGTAATTTAGAGCTTCCATATGGAGTATTTGATTATGTTTCCTTTTTTGGCGCCTTACATCATGATGAATCTCCCAAGGATACATTAAAGAAGGTGTCTTCCCTTTTAAAAAAAGGAGGCTATCTATTTTTAAGAGAACCAACTGAAATAGCGATGAAAAGGGGTTATGGTTTAAGTCCCTGCGAAGGCGGAATTGACTCGGATGAACTTAGTGGATGGCTTAAAGAAAATAATTTCAAAATAATAGAGTGGCATTTTCTAAATACCAGAATATTCCATCTTGCGAGAAAGGTATTAAATAAAGTAAGACTTAAAGACCTGGAGAGGATAGAATTTTTTTGGATAATTAAGGTTTATTTTGAACTTATTGTAGGAAAACTATTAGAAAATAAGTTACTTTCGTCGTTAAAAGGTACATATATGTTTATTATCGCTAAAAAATTATGAAAATCTTAATTATCAAAATTGGAGGAGGTTTTGGGGGGCGGAAGTTTATAATTTGAAGTTGGTGGAGGGGATGGGAAGGTTTTTTCCGGAAACTGAGTTTTTTTTCATTACTAATTTGCCTGATTTTGCTAAAGAATTAGAAAAGCGGCGGGCGAAGGTTTTTATTTTGCCAATTTGGCCGGGAGAGATTGGAACAAAGAAGGATTTACTTAAATTTTTACCTCATTTTCCCCAATATCTTTTTTATTTTTTAAAAACCATTTTTTCTTTGAAAAAGGAAAAAATCGACCTTGTTTTTCTTCAGGGAACAACAGAAAAAATAATTTTAACTCCGCTTTTTAAAATTTTTCGCCTGCCGGTAATTTGGCTAGAACATGGGCCATTTTTTGCTTTTCAAAAACCAACACCAGTGAAGAATTGTTATAAGTGGATAAGTCGATTGACAGAAAAAATTATTACTGTTTCAAAAGATAGTCAAAAAAATCTTGGGGAAAACGGAATTAAAAATCCGATTTGTATTTGGATAGGAAGAGATTTAAAGAGGTTCAAAAAGAAAACGAGGATAGGAGAAAACAAAGTAGTTGGTTTTTGTGGGGCAATTTGTTGGGAAAAGGGAATAAGGGATTTTATCGAGGTTGCTTTTGTTGTTAGGGAGAAAATGAGAAATGTTAAATTTTTATTGGTGGGTGATGGGCCGCAACTAAATTGGGCAAAGGAGGCGGTGAAAGTTTTGGGAATGGAGAAAAATTTTGTTTTTCCTGGTTGGCAGGAAAACGTCTGGCCTTATTTGGTAAAAATGGATATTTTCCTTTTTCCTACTCATCATTTAGAGGGATTACCGGCAGCGGTTTTGGAGGCAATGGCGGTGGGAGTGCCGGCGGTTGCAAGAGATATTGGGGGAAACCGGGAGTTGGTGGTTAATGGTAAGACGGGGTATTTGTTTAAAGATGAGAGTCCGGAGGAAGTGGCGGAGATAATTGTTAAGCTTTTGAAAGATAAGAAAAAAAGAGAGGCGATGGGAAAGGCAGCGCGAGAAAGAGTAGAAAAATATTTTAGTGAGGAAAGATGGATTAGAGAATTGCATAAAGTTTTTGAGGAGGTGGCGAGGAAATGAAAAAGTTAGGGAGATTAGGGATGTTGGGGCGATTGGGGGGTATACTTCGGGTTTCGGTGATAATTCCGACCTATAATCGTGATGAGCCGTTGCGAAAAACGCTAAAAAGTTTGCTTGCTCAGGATTATCCAAGTTTTGAGATTATTGTGGTTGACCAGTCGGATAAAAAATTTCCGGAAAAAGAAAAATTTTTGAAAAAATATTCCCAAAAAATTCGCTTATTTTCTGGATTTTCTCCAAATGCGGCGGCGGCAAGAAATTTTGGCGCAAAAAAGGCAAGAGGGGAAATTCTTCTTTTTGTTGACGATGATGTTGACTGCCGGCGGGGATTAATTTCTGCTCATGCTGCTAACTACAAAAGCCCGCAAATTGGGGCGGTGGTGGGAAGAATAATTACCGAAGGACAAAAAGAAGAGCCGGCAAAAAAAGATGTTGGTCGGATAAGCCCTTGGGGAAGCTTTAGTGGTGGTTGGTCTTCAAAAGTAAAACAAGAAGTTTTTGATGCCATTACTTGTAATGCCTCTTGGAAAAAGAAGGTTTTTGAAAAAGTTGGCGGTTTTGATGAAAAATTTTCCGGACCAATTAGGGAAGATTCGGATTTGGCAATAAGGACACGGCAGGCAGGATACAAAATTATTTTTGAGCCAAAAGCGCAGTTGGTTCATTTGCGGGCGCAGACAGGCGGTTTTCGAAAAACAGAAAGCAGGTTTGGTTGGTATTTTGGCTTTTTTAAAAGCGAAGCCTATTTTTGTTTGAAACATATTTCCTGGGTTTGGTGGCCGATTTTTTGGTTGGCTCGTTGGCAGTGGTTTTTGCGTTGTATGTTTGGTTTTGGTCGGGAGGTAAGTTGGCGGTCGATAACCACGCCTTTTACCGGAATAGCGGCCGGGATTAGGGATTTTAGGGAAGCGGGGGGGATAAAAATTGGGGTTGAGGCAGGCTGTTTGGGAGTGAAAGATGAAAGATTAAAAGTGGGAGTTTATCGGCTAACTTTTAATTTGGTGAGGCAGCTGGTGAGGTTGGGGCGGTTGGGGAGAATGGGGAAAAATTGGCAGATTTTGCTTTATAGTTTTTTGCCGATTGAAAAAGCGGTGATGAGGGAATTTGGGCCGGGGGTGAGAAATGTGGTTGTTGGTCCGAGTTTTGGCTGGAATTTTTTTTGGCTTCCCTGGCGAATTTTGAAAGACAAGCCTGATATTTTTATTGGACCCTCGCAAAGTTTGCCAATTTTTTGCCCTTGTCCGGCGGTGGTTTTGGTTCATGATTTAGCTTTTGAGCGCTATCCCCAGTTTTATAAAGATTTTCGGCGGTTGCGGAAAAATACCTTGGGGGCGGTAAAAAAAGCAAAAAAAATAATTGCCGTGTCAGAAGCAACGAAGAAAGATTTAATTGATTTTTATGGGATTTCTCCGGAAAAAATTGTTGTTGCCTACGAGGGTTGCGAGGCGATTTTTAAACCTGCGGCGAGAAAAATCGGCAAACCTTATTTTCTTTTTGTTGGCGCCTTAAAGCCAATTAAAAATATTCCCCGGATTTTGGAGGCTTATGCTTTGTTTTTGAAAAAAACAGGCAAGGAAATTCCTTTTTTG
>Ga0123519_10013083_pt1 | contig 11970 bp, 9 predicted proteins | sample YelNatPaOPRAMG02_FD_87396 | JGI IMG/M metagenome (GOLD analysis project Ga0123519, IMG submission 87396) | Hot spring microbial communities from Yellowstone National Park - Yellowstone National Park OP-RAMG-02 (version 2) | ecosystem: Environmental > Aquatic > Thermal springs > Hot (42-90C) ... | reverse complement strand
GACGAGGAAATTGCCCGAATAGCACTTGAAAGACCTTATGATATAGCATTTACATACGATAAAGTTGTAGCACTCAATAGAAATCCATCCGATATATTCTATGGCAAAGTTGATGAATCGGCTGTGGGGATGCTTGGTCATTCTTTTGGAGGATACACAACATTAATGATAGCAGGTGCTACCATCAATGTTGATAATGCTAAAGAAAGGTGCGCAAGTGGTGAAATTGATTCTACTTTCTGTAATTATATAAATGTCTGGCCTGCCGGTGAAATAGTTTCCCGTCCACCAACAATGTGGATAGTAAAAGCAGCAGTCCCCCTTGCTCCAGGGGGTTATCAGGCATTTTATGACGATGGACTTGCTAATGTTGATGTTCCTGTAATGATTTTCGGTGGAACACTGGATGAATGGTGCACTCTCGAAGATGAAATAAGACCAATATATAATGCTTTGCCTTCTCCTGCCTATAAGATTGAAATTGAAGGAGCAGGACACATGAGTTTTACCGATATATGCAGAATTCCAGGAAGTATTCTTATACCCGAACTCGCCCAAATGTGTGACCCTTCAGTTTATATTGACCTCGACCGAGCCTTTGAGATTACAAATACTTTCACGACTGCCTTCTTCAGATATTATATTGAAAATGAGGAAGGAATGTCCCCCTATCTCAGTCCTGATTTTGCTTCAACCTGCCCTGAAATTGACTTTGCGATAAAATAATTTACTCTAAACGAAAAAAGTAACTTAAGGAATTATCAATTTTCCTTGCTCTTCGTCTTCCTCTTCATCTTCATACTCGTCATCGTCTTCAAATTCTTCATCAAAAAGTTCTTCGTCCCAATTTTCTCCATATTCATTCTGAAAAGAAAACAAAGATGGACCTGGAACAACCAAACCCGATTCTTTTTGTAAAACAAATAGAGCATCTTTTTCCTTTCTGACTACAATGTCACCCTTCATGCATTCAACGAGAAAACCAATTTCTCTTGAAGGAATTGAGAAATCCATAATTAATTCTGCTAGGGCGGAGCATTCCTGAGCAAAAACCATATCTCGACAAATTTTCGCTATATAAGCATTCTCTATCAGAGAATCAGCAACAGATTTCCGTCTTGTGGAATCAAAATAGGAATCAACAGCAGAATCAATGATTACCTTCATGGATTGTTTCTTTGTTTCATAGTCACTGATTATAACTCCTTTAACAACAGAATTGACTCTTTCAATAATAGCCTTACTTTCATTTTTTGGGGGAACCCAGTCTCTAAAAATCCTTGCCTTTCTTAAGGAACTGCTATCAGAAAAAATTCGGGCTTTAATTTCAGGTGAAGGTAAAATTTTTTCTAAAACTTCCTCATCCTGAGATAATTCTACATAAGATTTATAACAATCCTCTATCAACTTAATAGCGGTTGTAGCATCATTATTCCACTCGCGCTGGGTTTCATCAATTTCCGTGAGAATATTCTTAATCCTTTTAAGACAGAATGAAGTTGATATTTGAGCCATTTGTGCATAAGTTCGAGAAGAAAGAGTCTCAAATAGCGCTTTGCATTCGTTAAATGTGATGTTTTCAAGATAAAATCCATAAAAATATTTTTTAGGTTCTAAAGAATAATGAATAATAACCACTCTAACATACCCTTCTTTTAAAACACCAAAACCAATAATTTGACCCGGATAACCAAGAATATGAGAAGTCATCCAGCATTTTATAACCCCTTCTTTTTCTGCACTTTTCTCTTCCCTCGAATCCTTTTCAGTAATGGACGGAATAGAAAATTTTTCTCCCTTTGATTTCCTCCGGTGTAATTCTCGCTTTATCTGCTTAATTTCACTTTTCGAAAGAGAGGGATTTCCCAGCATTTCGATAAGCTGCTCCGTTGGAGTTTCTATAATAATTTTATCTTGCTTTAATTTTTTTTGATTCTTTTGTTTTTTATTCAATTTCTTAACCTTTTATGTAGCAAAATCTATAAATAACCTTAGAAAAAAATTTTTCAACTGTTTATATGATAACAAATAAAAGATATATATTTTGAAAAAATAACATGGAGAAATTTTCGGGCAAAGGTTTTGGAAAATTCATCCTTTTTGGAGAACATGCAGTAGTTTATGGAAAACCTGCTATAGGTTGTCATATTGACAGAGGCACAAGAGTTACGCTGAGGCGAAAATCGAGAAAAGATGAAAATGGTTTTCATGCTCTCGATGAAAAAGGTGTAGAGGCATTTGAGCTTGCCGCCCGTCATGCAGGTCTTAATTTAGAAGAATGGATTTGCGATGTTCACTCACATCTCCCTTCAGGTCAGGGACTTGGCTCATCTGCAGCTTTTTCAGTTGCAATGTCAATAGCTATATTGAAGGCAACTCAGGGAAATTACACTGTGGATGATGTTACCCGGTTAGCTGGAATTATGGAGAAAGTTTTTCATGGAAACCCCTCAGGAATAGATGTTACCCTGGCATCAGGAAGTGGACCTATCCTGTACTACAAAGGTGGACCAATTCAACCATTAAAACCGAAAAAGGCTCTTCATTTTTTAATACTCCTTTCCGGGACATCTCCCGCCACGAAATCAATGGTAGAAATGGTCAGGGAAAAACTCGAAAGGGAGCCTGTAACAAACAAAATACTCGATGAAATAGGAAACTTAACTCTAAAAGCAATAAACGCCATAGAAACAGGTTCAATAGAGGAAATAGCAGGTTTGATGAACCAGAACCATTTACTTTTACGAGATCTCGGAGTTAGTAATTCTATCCTCGAATCTATAAGGAATAGAGCCATTAAAGCAGGTTCGCCTGGAGTTAAACTGACTGGAGGGGGAGGAGGAGGGGCTTTAATTTGTATTGCAAAAAGCAGAGAACATGCAATTAAAATAATTTCCACACTCGGTATGGAAAAAAGTTCCATGGTGGTAAAAGTAAAAGTTAAAGATGGAGGTAAAAATCATGACGGAGAAAATGAGAAATAGGAAATTTCTGACCTTGTTCGCCTTTGCTATGTTTGTCCTGTATAATTCATGCGGAGGCGCTCCTTTAAATCCTTACGCTCCTACCTATGTAGGTCAAATATTCTACCTTTGCTGTAATATGTACGCTCCTTCTCCTGCTTTTCACGACGCAAATTACCAGTACCCGGGAAAATTCATACCACTCGGGACACAGGTAAGAATTGAAAATCTGACAGATACCGCAGTAGTTTTTACCAATCTTCAGAGTGGGTTAAGATATACATGGATGAAAAGGTATGCAAGGGTACCAATCGTATCACTTCTTCAGGTGTGGTTCGTAAAAGAAGACCCAAAACAAATAGTGGACACTTTTGAACCGAATATACGCTCTGCAGTCTATGCAGGGAAAGTGTTTCAGGGTATGACGAAAGCACAGGTAATAAGAGCACTCGGTTTTCCACCACAACATAAAACTCCGGATACTTCAATGGACATCTGGACCTACTGGAGTGGAGTTAAACCGTACACCATTCGTTTCCAGAACGGAATTGCTGTCGAAATCACTACTCCACAAATCGGAATGCAGAAAATAAGGTAATATTCTTAATCCACCATAAATACCACTTCTTCTGCCTCAATAAAGTCAAAATCTCTGCGAATCATATTTTTTATAGCACCAGTGTCTTCTCGCAAATTTATGATTTGTTTTTTCTCTTCCTCTATCTGCCATCGGAGTTTTTCATTCTGCTCATCTATTTTACTTAATTGTTCTTTAAGCCTCCTTATTTTAGGATAGTAATTATCACCAAAAAATATAAGCGGTAACTGAATAAACGAATATAAAATAAAAAGAATCCCTATTAATTTCAAAAAAAATTCCGTTTTTTGTGTCCTGTGATTCTGCATGAATCTTCATTTCAAATTGTTAGCCCCCTTTTATATTAACTAAAAATAGTGTAACAATATTATTAAAATCGGGCATGGTTCAAAAATTGGGTGTTAAATCACGCCCCTACAAAAATGGTGGACCTTTGCCACCCCCTAATACTTTTGTAGGGGCGAACGACCGTTTGCCCTTACCTTTTGAACCATGTCTAAAATTGTAATACATAGTTAATAATTAATCAAAAAAATGAAATGCATAAAAAAACAAAAAAGTTCATCCCTCTCATTGCAATATCGAGTGGAGACCCTGCAGGTATAGGTCCAGAAATTTCCTTCAAAGCAGTGGAATATCTTTCAAAAGGTAATCTGTGTTCTTTCCTCATTTTTGCCCATGAAACAGACTGGAGAAGGTGGAAATCTGAGAAAAAAAATAAAAATATTGAAATTCAATTATTGGAAGGAATCGAGCAGATAAAAGTTCCGAAAGAAAGAAATAAACCTGCAGGAAAGATTTTTATAATAGATACAGGACAAAGAATTCGTCCAACATGGAAAAAGGGAAAACCTACAGAAGAAAGCGGTGCTATGTCTCTGGAATCGCTCAAATCTGCTCTGCTGTGTGTAATGAAGGGGTACGCTGATGCTCTTGTAACTCCTCCTGTAAGCAAGGAGTGGGCAAATAGAGTAGAAAAATTCCAGGGGCATACTGAATATCTTGCTTCATTTGCAGGCATCCCCTCAGATAGGGTTTTAATGACCTTTATAACCCACACTCACGATATATTAAAAAAGGGTCGTCCAATTTTAATCTCAACAATTACAAGACATATACCTCTCAGATTGGTTCCTTCTTCCTTGACAGCGGAGAAGATTGCAAAAGGAGTGACTCTGTTATGTACATCACTGGTACGGAATTTTGGGGTCAAAAAACCAAAAGTGGGTATATGTTCCCTTAATCCACACGCTTCAGACGGGGGCATGTTTGGAAAAGAGGAAAGTGAAATAATTGCTATTGGAGTTGAAAAATCAAAAAGACAACTTACAAGAACGAAATGGGGAAAAAAAGTCAAACTGATAGGACCCGAAGGAGCAGATGGATTGATGCGTAAGGTGAATCTAAGAGAAATTGATGGGGTAATTGCGATGTTCCATGACCAGGCAATGATAGCAGTAAAATCGATGGTTCAAAATGTCTGGGCGGGTTTGACACTCGGTCTTCCATTTATTCGAACAACTCCCTCCCATGGAACAGCATTTGATATTGCAAATTTGCAAAGTGCTGATGCATCAAGCATGATAAAAGCAATTGAAATTGCTTCAATCCTTGTACTTAAAAAGACATAAAAACCTTGTAGATGAAAAACTTGATATTAAAAATTAATTTGAGTTTGATTATTAAATTAAAATACTATAAAAATTTGTGGTTATATCAGATGATATTTAGTTGAGAGGTATCTTTAATTTGTTAACATTTTAGTGTAAATTATATGAGAATTTGGAATTTTGCAAAGAAAAATACTTTCAAAGTAAAGACAAAATAGAAAATAAAAACTCTCATGGTAGTTTAAAAGGAGGAAAAACATGAGGAAAAAAATAATTTTTATTTCTTCTTTGATGTTCTTTATGTCGTGCGCAGGTCCAAAGGTGACTTATGTCCCAAAGATGGAAACTTCTCATTTTCCCCAGGTGGAGCCATCAAAAGTTGTTGTTTTTGAGACAATTCCCGGGAAAGGGAGTTTTCTTGAGGTTGGAGAAATATTTATCGAGGATGAAATTAAGTGTAGCCCAACTGATCCATCCCTGGAACAGAAATCTCTTGAGGTAGTAGGTAGATTACGAAAAGAACACCCTGAAATGTCAGATGTGTCGGATTTGACTATGCTCGAACTGCTTGCGGAAAATGGGGATATAAATAGAGGAGAAATTTGCAATCTTGTTCACCGCTTCACAAGACAGGAAGAAAAAAGCAACTTTATTATTCTTGCTCTTGAGGGTTGTAATACAAAACTTTTGAGACAAAAAGCAGGAGAAATGGGGGCTAATGCAATTATGAAAGTGGAGCACGCTCAGTCAAAAATGAGAACTAAACCTTCGGAGTTTGGAGCTGATAGCACTCAAACCCCATCAATGAAAATTGCAGTCAAAACAAAAGCAGTAGCAATAAATTATGAACCACCTCAAGGAGAAGCAATGCCTTCTACTGAGAAGGTTTTAGTAATGAAAAAAGTTGAAGAGACAGGCAAAGCATCTTCGGAGCCAAAATCTTCTGAGAAACAGGGGAAAGCGAAAACATCAGAAACAGGACAGGCTACTGTACAAAAGGAAACCGCTGGCGAAACAGAAAAAAAAGAGGAGGCTATTAAAGAAGAAAAGAAGGAGGAAAAGAAAGGTGTGATTACAGGAGGTAAGCCTGAAAAAGAAAGTAAAGTGGAAGAAAAAAAGGCTCCCGCACAGGAAGAAAAAAAGAGTGCTACTCCTGAAGAATCAAGTAAATATCTTGAATTAGCGGCTGAAAAAGAAAAAGAAATAAAATCTCTTGAAGAAGAAATGGCATCAAAAAAGAAGGAAATAAAAGAAATTAATGATGAACTCCTTAAGAAAAAAGAGGCTATAAAAACTCTGAAGAAAGAAATGATTCAGGCTAAAATGAAAGCAAATAAACTTAAAGCCATGGAGGAAGCAAAACGCAAAGAAGAGGAAATGAAGGCTAAAATTGAAGAAAGGAAACTCGCAAAACTAAAGGAGCAAGAAGAGAAAGAAAAGAAAAAGAAAGAGGAAGAAGCAAAAAAGGCTGAAGAAAAGGAAAAGGCAAAAATAGAGAAAAAAGAAGTTACAAAGACTCCACAGGAAATTGCAGGCAAAGGGAAAGAAACAAAAATAGACCAGTCTACAGTTGTGGAAGAGGAAAAAGAAAGTGAAGCTCAGCAAGCAGTCGACCCCGTAGTAGAAGCAAAATCTGTTATTAAAAAATATAAAACTCAAATTTTTGATTGCCTGAGAAAAAGCAATGCTTCTGGATCTGTTATGGTAACCTATCTATTCAAGCCATCAGGTGAATTAGATGCTCTTGGTTTCGACCCATCCATGCCTGATACTGCTCATAAATGCATTATGCAATTACTCAAAAAGGAAACTTTTCCTGCGTCTCAAAAATACTACAAGGCTATTTTTAAATACACACTGAAATGAAAGTTTTATCCGAAAATACCAAAAGATTTTTATTCGTTCATAAATTTATTTAATAATAAATGAAAGGCCACCAATTTTTCATTAGCTTTCCATCTACATCTTTTACAATCCCACCTCTTGACGGGAAATTTTGTCTCCACCAGATGAGAAAAGGTCCCATGCAATCTGGAGCAAGACCCCAGTATTGCGTAAAATTCTGGCTTGTAAATGGATACAATTTATCCTTTCCATTAACTCCTTCACCAAGTCCAAAACCTTCACATGTTGTTTGCACTGTATAGGGGCTTTCAAGATCGTAATGTTTTCGAGCATTTGGAGGAAAATGCACATTTCCACATACTGGGTCATATGGGTCAATCGTTCCTGTCTGTCCATTGATGTTATATTCTATAGAAGTCTCGGAAGGAAAATAATAACATGTGGTATCATAAGGGCAGGAATACCAGCTGTCAAAAGGAATCCCATATCTTTCATTCAGCCTGTAATTTGCAAATGGAATGAAATTCTTCGAAAGATAGGGTAATATGTCGGGATTCCATGCTCCAATTGATTCAAAACCGTGAGAAAGACTTTCAAGAAAACAACCTGCGCCACGAGTATTATTAAATGCTGCAATCCTGATTGTATTGGTGCAATGAGTTGGAATTTCATCATCTACATCAAAGCAACCATTTCCAGCACACCTGTTCATTTCACGACTCATAATTCTTACAAAATTTTCATCGTAGTATGGTTTTAGTTCCAGTATTTCTGCGGCACCTGCATCAGGAACATCTGCATCCATATAAATCCACACTTCATTGACATACCCCCTGCTAAAAAGTTCACAGAGGTCGAGAAATTTATCCGGAGCATCTGGATTTACTACCCCATAATGGGAAGAAAATTCTGTGGTAAAAAGAGTTTCATAATCAAATCCCCATAAACCAGTTTGAGGATTTTCCCGTGGATACAGAGTACTGTTTCTATAATGCCAGTCAGGAGGGGGAGGGTTGTCACGCAAATCAATAGCGTACGATAATTGATAGAAAAGAAAAGGGCATGACCTGTTTTCTTTATAGCCATGCCACCTGCTCGCTTCTTTCATCGCATCCACTACTTTCTGTGCGTGAATAAGCATCTGGTCATTTGTTTTTGAATTAACAAAATTAAGAAGCATAACTTTTGGACGAATCTGCAGAATCTCGTCATGATGTTCAACAAGCCATCTGTCTGAATTAGCAGAGCTCTGGATATTTGGCCAGACAAGCATCTGGTTTACACATCTGTCACATACACACAGGTACCCATCGGGACAATCTGAATCAAAAATGCAAATTATTTCCATACAAGCTGGAGAAGAAAAACAATCTGAGTCATTGCAATCAATTAGAGTATCACCATCGTCATCATACAAATTATCACACTCGTTTTCCTGCACCTCTCCCCATTCCACTTCTTCATCCTCTTCACCATATCCATCTACATTTTCATAATCTAACTCAGTAAATTGATTGTCACCTATAGCATCGCTTTCACCATCACTGCCTCGATTCAGACATCCCGTTGAAATTACGGTAGTTAGTAAAATTATGGAAAAATTTAATTGCATGATTAGTTTAAATAACATACTGAGTCTATCTTTTATGAAAACTATCTTATTCCTGCGATGCGTTAAAAAAACCTACCTGCTTTTATGTAGTTGTAAGAAAATCAAAGCCTTTCAGAAACATCTGAGGCATTGAAACACATTCTATCATTCGGATAGTCAATGGTTCCATCCCAGTCATTATCGAAACCATCACCACATTGAGGTCTGAGACTCCCTTCGAAGTTATCCTGAGTAGAAGTACAATCAGGGTCGAGAGCATCAATGAGCCCATCTCCGTCGTTATCAAATCCATCTCTGCATTCTGCAGGAGGGGCAATCGTTGTGCTACTTTCCGTTGTATCTGTTCGTGAAAAGCACTGAGGGTCATCAGGGAAATCTACAAGAGTATCGCCATCGTTATCCCGCCCATCACTGCATTCAGGGAAGGAACCAAAACCTGGATTCCACTCATCATTATCGTTTCTTGAAGAACACCCCGTATCATTCGGGAAATCCGATAATCCATCCCTCTCATTATCCAGAGAATCACTGCATTGATGACAGACATCCCCTCCAGATTCATCCCTATCAGAAAGAGAATCGCAGCCGGGGTCATCTGGAAAATCTGCTAGTCCATCTCCATCATTATCAACACCATCATTACACGCGGGGTGAGGCTCTCCTTCATAGTTGTCAACAGTAGAATGACAGCCCGGGTCACGCATATCAATTAGAGTATCACCATCGTTATCCCTTCTGTCATTACATTGAGGCAAAAATGGCAAAATATCGGATTCAGTATTATCAAGCGGTCCCGTGCATCCCGGGTCATCCGGCCAATCAGCAATATCATTTCCATTATTATCCAGCCCATCACTGCACTGAGGTCTGCGCACCATACAACATACTCCTGAAAAGCACATTCCCCAATCTGATGCACAGGGGTAAACTGTGCCGGGAGGTGTGCTATTTAAAGGAGTCCATGATGTCTGAGAACTGGACGAAATGCAGGCTTCACACTCATTGGAGGGATTTCTATCATTATTGTTATAGCATCTACTTGAAATGTAGCATGTATTACTTGCAATGCTCCACTCAGTTTGACTTCTTGCAGGGTCACAAACAAGACATGGTGCATCTGGATTAACATCCCCTGCTCGATAACACTGCCTGTTTATCAGACATGTTCCTGCTTGAATTGGATATGGACACATCTGGGGACCACTATTCTGACACTCGTCACTGGTGCACCAGTACCCATCATCGGGGCAAACTAATGTTAAATAAACACATCCAGATGGGGTAATTCCTGATGAAGGGTCGCATATATCAGCTGTGCATCTAAGTCCATCGTCACACCTTGAGTTATTTGGTGTATTGTCACACCTTCGATTTGCCTCGTTGCATGAATCATCTGTGCATGAAAAACTATCTGTGCAATCTACAGGGGTGCCATTTTCGCACTGATGACTGCTATTGCATATCTCCTGACCATTGCAATAAAATCCGTCGTCACAATCGATGTCTGACCGACATGTGAATGGAACACACCCACTTGCAGGGTCACAAACCTCACCAGGACGACATAAAGAGTTATCAGGAACATGCTGACAACCTGAATCCTCTGTGCATGAATCCCTTGTGCAGTCTATTGAATCAGAACAATCTACTGGAGTTCCCGGTATGCACCCTCTTAAATCTGCATTCGGATTTGATGGGTCACATCTCTCTTCACCATTACACCATAAAATATCGAGACAAACAGCATGATTCGGTGTGTGAACACACATGTCGAGATTTTCATCGCATGCTTCAAGTGTGCATGAAAACCCATCATCGGGACATACTCTGTCCTGAATTACACAACCATCTGAACCTGCAGATGGGTCATCCGGCACACAAGTTTCTACAGTACAGAAAAGCCCATCCCCTGTGCATAGAGAATCGCTGGGAGTATGAACGCATCCCCCCTGACTTTCAGAGCATATATCTTCTGTGCAACGGAACGAATCAGAACAATCCAGAGGGGTTCCTGGCATGCAAATTCCCAGATCTGTGTCGCAGTATTCCGTTCCATTGCAGATATACGAATCTATGCACTCTTCATCAGTGGTGCAGGCTGGTCTCGGGACACATCCAAGTGAAGGGTCGCAAAATTCATCTTCATCGCACAGAGAATGATTTGGCGTATTCTGGCATTCTTTTGTTTCTTCTGTGCATATATCTTCGGTGCAATAAACAGAGTCATCACATGGACCTACCGTTGCTGAGTGGCAATAGCATCCATCACAGGTTTCAGTCCCGTTGCAAAAGATTCCATCATCACACTCCTCATTTGATTCACATTCACACGGAATCCCTTCTCCATCAGGTTGAACATCTTCCATTTCCACTTCCTGTCCATCAACCTGCTCTCCGTCAGAGCCATCCTGCTCCACAATTTCTTCCACAGGCTGGTCTGTTATTTCAGCTCCTGTGTCCTCTTCAACAATTTCAATACCATCTCCTTCCTCTTCTCCGTCTTGATCGGTAGATTTTCCACCGCAGGAATAAAATAAGATAAAAGGAAGGATTAACAACAATAAAAACGGAATTCTGATAAAGCCTTGTAAATACCCATAATTTGATTTTTTCATTTTACTTGCCCTCCTAAAAAATTTTTTTAATTTTACCTCATTTTTCTATAAATGCAACATAAAATTTTTATAAAAAACAAAAACTTACTCGTAACCACTACACCGAGCGGCTCTACCAAGGTCTATGCATTCGCCAAGACCAAAGTCGTCACAGCATAATTGCTGAATGTATCCATCAAGACATGTAACAACGCAGTTTCCATTACAATTTTCATCAATATCACTCCCTAAAAGTGGATAGGCATGACATTCATTACCTGAAGGAATACAACCAGCAGTGCCTTCACTTTCACCACATGTCCAGTTCTCAATTAAATCAGAACAATCGATTTCTGCAATTCTCCCCCCTATACATCCTGAAAGTATCTCTCCATTACAAAGCCTTGGCGTTGTAGATTCATCACAGACCTGTCCTGCTCCTGCACACCTTCCGGGATTTCCATCTCCGCTCAGGCAAATTAGACCTGCCGCCGTGCAATCTGCAACGGTTATTACTCCCTTCTGGCAATAAATAAGGATATTACCATAGCAGGATGAATAAAAATTCGAAGGGTCACAATAACCCAGACCACAAATTGCATTACCATCAGAATCTATGAAACACTCCATACCAACATTTAAACAATCAAAAGCAAAGATGAGTCCTGATGCTCTCGAACATTGTCTTAGAACCGTTCCTGTGCAGGTATCTAAAGTTGTGAGTGGGTCACAGGGAACCTGAGGCTGT
>Ga0123519_10013082_pt1 | contig 11970 bp, 2 predicted proteins | sample YelNatPaOPRAMG02_FD_87396 | JGI IMG/M metagenome (GOLD analysis project Ga0123519, IMG submission 87396) | Hot spring microbial communities from Yellowstone National Park - Yellowstone National Park OP-RAMG-02 (version 2) | ecosystem: Environmental > Aquatic > Thermal springs > Hot (42-90C) ... | reverse complement strand
CCTGCATGTCCCATGCAACAGCCTTGACCTTCGCGCCAAGGCTGCCAACCGGCGAGTGTTCCTCAACAACCGCAACGACAGGGTACTCGCGCAGGATGTTGCGGATGCCTTCCTCGTCCAGCGTGCCCTTGGTCTTGGGCGACACGCGGTTGGTATAAGCGGTCCACTCCTCTCCCAAGTAGGGCAAACCGGGAATGCGCTCCGGTTTCAACAACAGCCCGGCTTTGGTCCCAAACCGGTCTTTCAGGAACCGTTCATCCACTTGCTCGACTACGGTGTACAAACCGGCGTAGTCCCGTTCGTATTTCCCGGGCACGGTGACGAACACCTTGGCGAAAGCCGTGCGGCTGGCCGGAACTCCGGCGAGTCGAAAGACATGGTAGGCCAACGCCTCCCGAAGTTGGGAGGCGTCCATGGCGTTGTTGTTCAAATTTAACTTGGTCAGCCCGAAAAAGGTTCGCCCTTTTTCCCCGTCATTAAAATCAAGTTTGAAGGAGCGTTTCAGTGCATTCCAGGCATAATTGAAGCTCGAATTGCCTTTGAACCGCGCCTGGATGGTTCCAAAAGTCCGGCCCTCAAACTCCAAGACGGCTGCGCCCTCCTTGAAATCAATGCCCATCCGGCGGCCCAAGCCCGGCCGGCGGCCAAACAGACCCTCCGCGAGCGGTCGGGCGTTCTCCTTGAATTGGTCATATTGTTCCATGACCGCCCATTGGTCCGGCTCGATGATCAGGTGGAACGTGTACAGGTTGGTATTCCCAAAGATAGGGAAAGCCGCCCAGCGCCCGGTTTAAGGAGAACAAGTGCGATAAAACCGGTTGGGTGTGAAGGCATTAGTGTCCGTCACGGAAAAGAGGCCGCCGGGAGGCGCCTGGTTGGTGGCAAAGTCAGTCCAGACCACAGGCAGGACAAGGCTTTCCGTGAATTGGACGCGATAGAGGCGGCCCGGGATGCCGGCAAAGTTCAACGTCATGGCATGGTTGGCGGCGTCATAACGCCAGGAGACAATGTTATGTGCCTGTTCGTTGGTGATATTAACGAGGACAATGAGTAACGCCGTGCCGCCCCGGCCGTCGCCCACCGTGCAGGTGAACGCATCGTTGCCGGCATAATTCTGCGGCGGTGTATAGACGAGGTTGGTTTCGGTCAGGACAACGTTGCCTTGCTGCACACTGTTGGCGCTGGCTTCCAGCACCATCAAGGTATCGCCGTCCGGGTCAGAAGCGGCTGATAGAACCTTGGCGAGCGCCAGGACCAAGGGAGTGTTGACGGCGGTGCCAGCGGCATACGGGACCGCCACCGGCGCGCGGTTCACTTCGAGCCGCACCGGCAGGCTTAAGTCCATTCCTTGGGCATTGCTGACGCGGACATCGTAAACGCCGGCATCCGCAAGCTGGACATTGGCAATGACCAGCACCGGATTAGTAGCCTCTGGGATGGCCGTTCCCTCAAAACGCCACTGCCACTCCACCGGCCCCTCTGCACAGGCTGAGGCGGTCAGCACGGCTTGGCCGCCGGCTTGCGCCAACTGGGTTTGCGGGGACACCGTCGCCACGGGCGGGGTCCGGCCGGGCGAAGGCGCCCCAGCCATCCAATTGGTGGGTTCGTTGCCATAAGCGTGTATGACCCGCCGTTGCAGGGAAAGGCCGCTGTTCCAGGCGTTGGTGTCCCAAAGACCACGCCGGTCATAGCGGACCCGGTCCACAGTCACCAGGCTGCCGCTGTCCGGGCGCAGCAGTTCCACGTTCTCCCCATCGTCAGACAGCACACTGCTATCCGCCACCAGTACCGGAACGGCAGCGGCTTCCGGGTAGGCGGCGCGGAAGGCGGCTTCGTTCGTGGTGGTGACCAGCAACACACCGCAAGATGGAATAACCGTATTAGTCGGGAAAACGTAGTTGAGTCCTGCCAACCGCCAGGTGCTGGAAGGTTGGGCGGGATCAAATAGCGGAACTTCCGCCTGGGAGACATTCCGCAGCTCGACAAACTCGATGCCATTGACAGGGGCGTAATGGATTTCGGTGATAACCACCGGGCCAATCTGCGGCCCGGCATTGGTGGCGTTGGGGGTATTGGCCCGCTGGGGCGGATGGTCCACATCCTCGCTGGTGACCAGCCGGCCAAAGCCGACGCCGAGTGCGCTGGCGCCGAAGGGGAAGCCATCACTCCACCCGGTGAGATTGCCGACAGCATCGGCGCTGAAGAGGTAAACTTCCTCCCCTTGGGCGCTCAGACCAAATCCCAGTTCCGTTTCGGTAAACAAGACATAACCCCGTGGCGCGAGCAGGCAGCCATCCGGGATGCGGAACTTGTGCGGATTTTGACGATTATCGGTGAGGAACCAGCCGCCGATGGCGACCGGCGTGTCGCCAGGATTGAACAATTCAACCCAGTCAAGCTGCCCGGCGGGCGGGCGTGCCATGACTTCGTTGATGACAATTTCCGGAACAGTGGATTCAGGGTCGTCACTTCCTGGCGAACCGCCGGCTTGCGCGCTGGGCCGCCAGCCGGATTTTCGGTCCCACCGCCACAAAGGCCCGCCAGCATCCCGGATGACCAACGAAAAGCCGAGCCCATCCGCCGTGGGATACCAGCCACCATCGTATTTGAAATCGTGGATAATTGCGCCATCGGCATCCACCAAGACGAGCCGTTCGCCGGCATTGTTCAGCTTGTTTGTGTACTCCCCGGCGATGCGCAAGCCATTCGTATCATAGCGCGAGGCAAACGCCGCAAGGTTGCGCACCAGCAAGGCAAAACCGCCCGGCGGCACATTGGTCACCGCCGGCCCGGCCAGAACTATATTCAGGCCGTTAGTAAAGGCTGCGCCAGTCAAATCCAGCGGCAACGGCCCGATGTTTTTAAGTTCGACAAACTCGAAATCCGCGGCCGCATTGGTCCCGGTTGGCGGGGACGGAGGATTGTACATGATCTCCGTGATTCGCAAGAAATCCTGCAACGGCCTGGCCGAAATCGTACTGGTGACGGCCACGGCGGCCTCTCCCGTCAATGTGCCGGCCCGGTTGAATGCTTGGAGCGTGAAGAGGTTGGTGCCGTAAGCCAGCGGCACCCGGACTTCCCAAGTGCTGAAACCAGTCCAGGTCACCGGCAAGACCTGGCGGCCGAGCCGGATTTCGTAAACATCCACCCATCCTTGGCCTGTCAAGGTCACGGCCGTGTCGTTGACGACCAGGCCGTTGCTGGTTGTGATGCTGAAGGGCACGTAGGCCGGCGTCTGGCTTCGAATATAGGCGGCACGGTTGTCCAAGTACGCCGGATAATTCCGGATTACACTATCGCCGGTCAGAGCGGCATAGTGGTTGGCCCAGCGGGTGGCATAGGCGGAATTGCCGCAAACGCTGATGAGGTCCAGCAGGTGGCCGAAATAGGCGCGGAGGTTAGGTGGATACTCGATGAGTTTACGCAGGCGGTTGGTATTGCCGGCGTTATTGGGGGCGGTGCCCCACAGCGTAGCGCTGGTGGAAAGGTTGAAAGAGCGATCCAGGTCCCACGGTGTGGCTACCAGCCGGTTTTCCGGCAGCCGCTGGTAAAAGCGCAGGTTGTGGTTCCACAACCGCGTATAGAAATCGTCGGTGCCGATGAGCGATTGCATCGCAAAGCAGCGCAGCCACTGGTCCACATCCATCACAGCGCGGGTGGCCGCATCTAAGGCGGGGCCGGTCGCTTCCATTGCCTTGGCGGCGGCCATCATCAGGGAGAAATCATCCCGTGTCCGTTTGTTTCGCAATTGGAAGTTCCACCGGTACGCCTCCTTGTCGTCGCCCAAGTCCTGCAAGTCCGGTTCGCCCTTGGTATGGGAATAGGGGAAGTTGAGCTTGGGCGCTTCGGGGTCTCCCGTGACGGTGGTGGTGGGCGTGTAGAGGAGCTCGAAATTATAGACAGACCCGTCCGGGCCATACTGGGTTTCCAGGAACAAATCGGTGGTGCGGGTCATCGAAAGCAATCCCGTCCCGATGTCCTGCGTGCGCGGCGTGATGATCCAGGCCACATCGTCATAACCAGCGGCGATGCCACGACCGGCCTGGTTGAAGAGATGCTTGGCCAGAATCTCCCGCTTGTTGCTGCTGCGCTCGATAGATATGGAGTCATGCGCATCCCGGAATTTGTGTTCGGGGTCGAAGTCAATGCTGAGGCCGGTTTCCGTATCGTGAGTGCGTCCGTAGGCGCTGGCTTTGAGACGGATGCCCACGTCGTAATAGATCTCGGATTCGTTGTAAATGATCGTGGCGCCCAGGCGCTGGTTGCTCATCCGGTTGGTGGCTTGGTAAAGCGCTGCGGTGTCGGCAGCCGTCATGATCACGCGCAAATTATGCATCGGCGCCTGGGCCGCCCGCTGGTCATTGAAAGCCAGCATGGCCCGCGAGTCCGGTCCGGCGGCCGGGAACCAAGAACGGGCGCCCATGGCATCCGTGCCCTGGATATAGAATTGAACTTTGGCGCCCGCCGCCTGGCCGGGGATGACGGACTGATAAAGCCCGCCACCGGCGGAAGTCATCGCCTGGCTGTTCCACGCGCTGCCATCCAGCCGCCAGAAAAGGGTCATGGCGGCCACGTCCTGAGGGTCGTAGGCCCGGATTGAAATCGTGACCGGCGAACCGGCGGCAGGGACTGCAGGTGAATGGCCAAGGGCTGTGTATGTGGGACCGGCGTTGGCTACGCGGCGGGAATTTACAGTGCCAGGTGTGCCGGATTGCTCCGGCATGTTCAATACCGTGGTGCGCTGCAGCCAGTTGGCGTACAGGCGCGAATTGAGCAACGCGCATCCCGCCAGGCGGCGAACGCGGAAAGAAATTTCATATTCACGCCCCTCCACCACGCTGACAATGTTTCCTCCGCTTTTGAGGGTGGTTTCCAATTGGTTGTGCAAGAAATCAGTGGGGCCGGTAGCCACCACATGCAAGACTTTGTTGCCAGGATGGGAGGGATCAATCTCCACGACGGTGCGCCCGTGCAGGCCGTGGTTGCCCAAAACCCGCCACGCCGCAGGCGCGGTGCCCACAACGTCTGCATCAAAGCTGCCGTTTTGAATGAGCTGGCGCGCCTGCGGCGTGCCGGGTCGTTCAATCACACTGACGTCGTCCAACAGGAACTCGCCGGCATCCAACAGTCCGAGATTGAACTCATTCCAAATATTATAGCCTACATCATACCCGAAGTTGGTGGTGGCCACGCCACGATAAGTGACCGTTTGCCATACGGAGCGCGAGGATTCGTCACTGGCGGCCCACGATTCGGCCCGGCGATTGTCCGAATACGGGTCTATCAATTCGAGGCTAGAACCGCCGCCATCGGCATAAGCCGGCCAACGGCCATTATCGAAATAGTGAACCTCATTCACCACGTTGCCCGCTGCATCCTTCAAGGCGATTAATTCGCCCCGGTGCGAGAGCTGGCCGGTGAAATTACCCAGAATTGAAATGCCGGGGTACTTGGACTGCAGGGCGGCGGCATCGCGTGCGACCACAAGGTAGCCGCCCGCGGCCAGCACGGTGGAGGGTGGAAACACAAACTGTATCCCGCCGTCCAACTGCCAGCCGCTCAAATCCGCCGGTTGGGTTCCCCGGTTGAACAGTTCCACCCATTGTTCCGGGCAGGCGGCATAAACACCGGCGGGGTAGGACGGGGCATGATGATACATGATTTCGTTGATTACCACATCGCGGTTGAGCACAACGGCGTTGCTGGCGCCAAAGGTGGCTGCCGCCGGATGCATCCAGCGCCCAATGGCATCCGGCTGACGGGCATGTGGATGATTCTTCACTTTCACCGCATCTACCAACACCGTTCCGTTGGAAGCCAAAAGGAACAGCTTGTCATTCTGCCCAGGGTGAAAACCAAGCTGGGCTTCATCCAGCACGAAAAATTCGCCGGGATTCAAAGTTGCGGCCGGCAGCGACCGATTGCTGGCGCCGTAGGTGGAGGCGGCCAGCGTGAAATCCGCCAGGTCCAGTGGGACTGATCCAAAGTTTTGCAGTTCCACCTTGAACACCGCGTCGGTTGCGGCGGCCACCTCGTTGAAAGCGAGGCAGGGCAGCTCGACTGCGACGCCTCCACCAGCCTGTTCACTCTGCCAGAGTTGGTCGCCCAAGGCGAGGATGGCGCTGGCGCCGCCGGCGCGGATGGCTTGAATTTGCGCGCTTGTGAGGGCGCGGCGGAAGATGAAAACATTGTCAATTTTGCCGTTAAAATATTCGCCGTAGGTGGGATTGTTGCCGATACGCAGGATGTCCAGGCTGGGTCCATGAAAGGCGCCTCCGGTAAAGACCTGATCCTCCACGTACAACGTCGTCGTTCCCGCCAGTTGATCGAATACCGCGGCGACAAACTTCCAGCCATCGGTGATGCTGGCTGGCGCGCCGGCCACCAAGCCCACGCTGCCGCCGAACGCGCAGTAACGGGCCACGCCGGTTTCCGAGGTGCCCACCCGCGAATCCACAGTCAGACCGCGGTCAAAGCCGTCATTGTCGCAAGATAGGATGTTATGCCGCGGGGTGCTGTTCAGACCGGCCACGTTCACCCAGGCGCCAATCGTGACCTGTAACAGCTTGGTTGGATTGATGTCAATGGGCGCCTGGATGAAGGCATTAGCGCCGTTGAACACAAAACACTCCCCTTCGTATCCGCCGCCGTTGGTGGTGAGCACGGCGTTGGAAACGACGCCATGAAACCCGTTGCCGCTGAGGTCGCTGGCATCAGTGTTGAAATCGAAAAAGGCCACCAGCGGTCGCAAGGCGGAAGAGCCGGAGCTTACCGGGAAATTGGGCTGTCCGGGAGTGCCTCCTATCTGCGGACTGCTCCGCCAATGGGTCGGCTCGCTGCTGGCCAGATAGGGTGAAATTTTGGCCAGCGTGGCGCCTGAACCGTCAGGGCCTGGCGGCCACGGCGATTCGTCACCGTAAATCATTTCATCCATCATCCGGCCGTCATGGTTTTTCAGCACCAACCGTTCCCCTTCGTTGGCCAAATTGCCTGTGAATGGCCCCAGCACGCCGGACAGGCCGGTGGCTTGGCTGACCGCGGCCACATTCGCCGCCACCACCAAATACCCGCCTCCAGCGAGGACGGTGCCGCTCGGGAACGTGTAGTGGATTCCGCCGTCCAACACCCAGCCGGAAAGGTCCACATCCGCCATCATGACGTTGACCAGCTCGACCCACTGCAACGATGGGTTATTGCCAGGCGGGTGATACATGATTTCATTGAACCGCACCACCGCATCCGCCAGCGTGGCCCGGTTTTGCTTCAGCCACTCGAACGGCGGCGGTTGGTTCACAGTGCCGCCGTTTTCAGCGAAAACAGTGAGCATGGCCTCGCTGCTGTTAGTTGCTCCATAAGCGTTTGAAACTCTTACCATGTAAACACCCGCATCGGCGAGAGTCACCTGGGCGAGCGCCAAAGTCGCGTTGGTCGCTCCTTCCAAAGGTTCTCCATCTTTGAACCATTGCCAGGAAAACGGCAGGGAGCCAATGGCCGATGCACCGAACTGAACCGACTGGCCAACGATGGCCGCCGCCGATTGCGGCTGGCTGACAAGGGTGGGCGGCTCGGTGATGACGACGAGCATGGCTGGCGTGCTGGTGACCGCGCCCTGGGCATTGCTGGCGACAACCAAATACACGCCAGCGTCGGCTGGTGCGAGGCAGCTAATGGCAAGCGTAGCATTGGTAGCGTCGGCCACAGGATGCTCATCCTTGAACCACTGGTAATAAACCGGTTGCGAGCCAAAGACAGTGACGGTAAACATGGCGGAAGCGCCCGCATAATTGGTAGTATTGGCCGGCTGAGTGATCCACACCGGCGCCAGTCCTCCCACATCCCATGTCACCGGGCCGGCATAACCCGACTGCGTGCCCGAGCCGCCAATGGCATTATAAGTAATGAGTGTAAACCGGTCGCCCGGCACCGCGCCCGCAATATCGAAAAAGTACATCTCCGGAACTCCATTGCCAGGATTGCCGTTGCGTAACGGAATAATCCCGCTGTTGACGGCGCCATCGCTGGTCCATTGGAGGTAGTATCCCTTGAATTTGTCCGCCGCCCATTCATTGGAGGCCAAGACATCAGCCATGATGCCGACACGCACCACCTTGCCTGCGTAATCCGCCAGTTGCCCGGTCAATTCGAAAGTGAAACTGCCCGGCTGCTGCACCGCGCCTATCCCTGCCTGAACCCGCACAGAAGGATCAGTCAGCTTGTCAATCAGCGTGTAACCCGAGTTCTGGTATTGGCCGGAACTGTAATCCGCAACATACGCGAAGCCGGGCAAGGGTGAATTGGTTGGCTGTTGATTGGTGGCGCCAACTTTCCAATGCAACGCCGCCCACGTGCCATACAGGTTGTCGCCGTCCAAGTCCATGGTTTTATTGGTGGCAGCAGTCCGCCATGCGATGGCCTCGCTGCCTTCCACAGAGCCGGCATATCGAAGGCTGGGCGGAGTGGCAACCACCTCAAGGCGTGCGACGGCGCTGGTGGCAGAGCCGAAATCATTGGTGACTACCACTTGGTAATTACCCGCATGTTCCAACACGACCGGTTCAAGGCTAAGCGAACTGTTGGTCGCCTGTGGCAGGGGTTGACCGTCTTTGAACCATTGATAGAGGAGCACCGGCGAGCCGGCGGCCACCAGACTGAAGATGCAGGACTGGCCGGGCCGCCGGACGGCCCCCACCGGTTCACTCACAATCGTGGGGGGGAATGACAACACCGTGAGTAACGCTTCGGCGCTGGCGGTATCCCCCACCGCGTTGGTGATCAGCACCATATATGCGCCTGCATCGCTGACCCGCAGACACGGCAGGCTGAGCGAAGCATTGGTGGCGCCAGGGATTGGCTGGCCATCTTTGAGCCATTGAAAACTAAACGGAGGGGCGCCGACCACCAGGACGCTGAACACGTGCGCCGCTCCCACCACGTTGGTGGCGCTGGCCGGCTGTTGCAACACCACTGGCGGGCCGATTGTGCTGATTACACTGAGGCTGCCATCCACGGCAAGATTCCCTGTGTACCATGCCAAGTCCGGTTGTAGTTCAGGAAGTACCAAGTTCGTGAAACCTCCCGCATAGCTGGCCGCCGTGAAAAGAACGAATTGGTCGCCCGCCGCCAGGGCGTCGCCGCTGGCAGCGACGGTCAGGGTGCCGCCCTGCACAAGCTCTCCTGCTACCACCAGGCGGTCCTGGTTGAGCAGCCCGCCGGTCTTTTGAATTTCCATCACCGTGTTGCCACGCAACACGACAGTATTCGAGACTGTAAGCGTGCCCAGCGAAGCGCCTGGCGCCAGCGTCCCATCAACCGTGAGCGGTCCGCCGATGCCGCCTGACCCGCCCAGCACGGCGGCGGCAGCCACCAGCACAGGAGTATTGGCCAGTGAACCGTTTACCAGGAGCGTCCCATTGCTGACCGTTGTAGGGCCGGTATAAAAGTTTGCTCCCCCCAAAACCATCGTGCCGTTGCCCACCTTGGTCAAACCGCTGGGAACGGCCACACCACTGCTGTTGTTGCCGTCCACCAGGACGGCGGTGACCAGCAAATCCTCGGAGGAAGCGCCGTCAGCCACATCGAACACCGTCACCCCGCCGGCGGTGTTATCCCCGAGCTGAATCTGGTGATAGGCATTAAATGGCGTGGCGGCCAACGTGATGCGCGAGGTGGCGTCGCCCGCCACCGTCACCGTTCCTTTCAGTTGATAGGCTGGCCAAGTAGCGTTGACACCGCCACACGCCCGCAACTCGCCGCCTTGGAGGATCAAATTACGGAAGGTGTTATAAGTAGCTGCGTTCGTAACCAATCCCCCTTCCTTCACCACCAAGATGGTTGCAGACGCAGAAACATGGTTGCCCAGGACATCGTTGGCCCCAAAATAGAGGGTGGCATTGGAACAAACAGTGACGGTGCGCGAAGCCGCTGGCGCGCCCAAGGGGCTGCTGGCAGGGGCTGGGCCGCCCGCCGCTGCTGTCAGCCGCACCAAGCCATTGGAAATAACCACCGGCCCAGTGTAGGTGCTCCCGTTGTGGGCGAGAGTGACCGTTCCGGCGCCCAGCTTGGTCCAGCCGCCATCAGGGGTTGCCCCCAGGGCGCTGTCATGCAAGAACGGCTTGCTGAAGGTGAGATCAAACCCGGCGGAATCAAGGCGGGCGCCCCCGGCTTTGACGTTGTGGGAAAACGTGCCAGCGGAGTCGAAGGAGGAATTGTTTGTGGCAGCCTGAACCAGCGCGCCGTTGTAGAAAATCTTCGCATTGGCGGAGCCGGGGCCGCCATAGAGGCAGGTTAGCCTGAGCAAGCCGCCATTGAGATTGATGGTGCTGGTGCCATTGCCGAACCAGATGAGGCCGCGATTGGGGTCGCTGCCCAGCGTGGTAAATCCTCCCATGTAGCCTAGATCGAGCACACCGCCATTCAGGGTCAGAGTGCCCACCGTGGCGGTGTTGTTGGCGCCGATTAAAATCCGGCCCGGCACCATCAATGTGCCAGCATTGATCGTCAATGTCCCGTTGGCGGCGCCGTTCACCCCCACCCTCATGCTGGCCGCGCCAGTGGAGTTGGTTATGATGATGAGCCCGCCGTTTAGAATTAGGGTTCCGGTGCCGCCGCTCTCCCCCACGTCACACGAACCGCTGTAAGCATCCGCAGTGAAGATGTATGTGCCGGCATTGGTCTCTACCACAATCGTGCCGCCGCCATTGGCAATCAGCCGGCCGCCGCTCGTATGCCCTCCTTGCAGCAGCAGCCAGCCGCCATTGGCTATGGTGCTGCCGGTATAAAAATTGGTGCCCGTCAGCGCCAAGGTCCCCGGGCCGGTTTTCAGCAGCGTCCCAATGACGTTGGGATTACGCCCATTCTTGAGCGCCGCCGCAATGATCAAGTCTGGGTAGGCATCTCCTGTCACATCCGCCACATTTACTGTCAGGACGTTGCTGCTGGTGCTGGTGCCGCCAATGTTGACTTGGGGCCAGTTACCGTAGCCCGCGCTGATGAGCGAGGGACTGGTTCCACTCACTGTCAAGGTGCCGTCGAGTTGAAAAGAGGGAAAACTCAAATTAACCCCTCCATTGGGCAGAAGCGTGCCGCCCTGGAGCGTCAAGTTCCAGAGTGTGTTGAAATAATTACCGGAGGCCAGCACTCCTGTCCCACCCACGGTAATCAAGGGAGAAGCGGTGGTATTGGCGTCGCCGAAGGTGTCATTGCCGGCAAACGTCACCATGCCGTTGGTGATAAAGTACGAATTGGTGACGATTATTCCCCCCGCCACCAGGTTGCCATCCGCATCGTACCAATGGACGCTGGGCCAGGTATTGGTCGTGCCATCCCAGACGAACGTGGCCGCTCGCAGATGCGCAGCGCCCAAGACAAAGAGGAGCATAAGCCCGCTCGTTTTAAAGACGCGCCAAAAGTTCCGGAAACCCCGGGGCAAATGTGTTTTCATAGGGCAATCAAACCGGTTTATATTCATAAGACCAGCACAGCAGTTGGCTATTGCCTGAATGGTGCCAATTCCTTCTGGATTGTCAATCCTGTTCGAGGCCCGCTGTCAAAACTCTTTAATAATGTCCCCTTTTTGACTCGATAAAAATGTCCCCATGGGACGCCAGTTGATGAATCGCACCTATCTGTACCGATTGCGCCTGCATTCTTTTCATAAATTCGCGTCCATTCGCGTCATTGGCGGTTTCCAATTTTCTTTCTTAACCGCGAATTACGCGAATAAACGCCAATTATGCCATTATGATTTCTGCAGCCTCACGGCGGCAGCTACGTGGATAGAGGAACGGCTTTCACGCTGCGCTTGATTTCAGATTTGAGATTTGAGATTTGAGATTCCACGCTTCGCTTGATTTCAGATTTGAGATTCCACGCTTCGCTTGATTTCAGATTTGAGATTTGAGATTGAAGATTGGAGAAGGGATTTTTTTAACTCAGTTTTTCTGGTCTAAGGGCTGGCCGGATTTGGCGGGG
>Ga0123519_10013081_pt1 | contig 11971 bp, 23 predicted proteins | sample YelNatPaOPRAMG02_FD_87396 | JGI IMG/M metagenome (GOLD analysis project Ga0123519, IMG submission 87396) | Hot spring microbial communities from Yellowstone National Park - Yellowstone National Park OP-RAMG-02 (version 2) | ecosystem: Environmental > Aquatic > Thermal springs > Hot (42-90C) ... | reverse complement strand
TTATTTTAGGAGGCCCAAAAAAGTCCAATAAATTAGACATTTTTCGGGTATAATATATATGAAGAAAAAAAACAATTTTTAAAAACTAAAAAAAAGGCATAGATGGTTATTAACTTTACCAATATCTGTGCCAGAGCAGGATTTGCTCCTGGTGCAGATGGGAAAGTGAACCTTCCGGCCACTAACGAGACTGCCGAGGCTTTAGGTAAGGCAGCACTCGAGATAGTGCTGGGAGGGAAACCCACTTGGGAACCTGGTGATCCAGTTCCCGAGGAGGTAGTCCTCACTGGTCCAGGACCAGTATGGGGATACCTCGCCATTGCACACTCCTTACACGGAGTTGTGCCGGCCCTCATTTATGAGGCGCCGAATGGCAGGGTTAAAATCTATGGCCACGGCCAATAGATTTTGACTTTCCCGCTGTCGCGAATCAAGCGCGACAGAGGAAACGGGGGTTAGGATGCCTCCGCAAAATACTCTCCGAAATGATTAAGGAGAGGGGTGATGGATATATCATCACCTGCTTGATAAAAAATCCAATATATTAAAAAGAAGCAAATAGCTTCTTTTTTTTTTATATTTATATATGATATAAGAGAAAAATCCTTTTTGATAATTAGTAATATAGTAGTAATAATTCTCAAAAAAGAGGGCGATCAAAAAGTCCAATTAATTGGACAAATTTAGAAAATAAAAAGTCCTATAAAATAGACACAATATCAAATATTTTTGGCGGTATAATATATTTAATTAAAAAAAAAAGAAAGGAGAAAAATGAGTTTAACATTAAAATTCAATAAAAGGGAGGCGATGAAAAAGGGAGTAAAATTTGAAAAGGTAAAAGAAAGGGACTATCACTGTTATTGTGGAGATAAGATGAATCCTGAATGTGAATGTTGGGCGAAAGAATCAAATTATTATATGAGGACGGTAGGATTTCATGTTACTACTCCTGAAGGAATAACTGGATTTGCGTTGTTGGAAAACGCATTCCAGTGTAGGAGTATGAACAGAGAATTGATGGATTGGTTTTTGAAAAACATTAAAAGCTCCGAGTTGATGTTCTAGGCTTCCCAATCGCGAGTCAGCGCGATAAAGGCCACGGGGGTTGAAATTCCTCCGCAAAATACTTCCCGAAAGGATTAAGGGAGGGGGTTTCTAAACCTACTTGATAAAATGATTTGGCTTTACTTAAAAGAAATCAATAAAAATAAGCTTACTTCTTTTTTTTTTAATAGTTTATATTGAATTATTAATATTAAGAAATTTAAGAGCCCGAAAAAGTCCAATAAATTGGATATTTTTCGGATATAATATATATATGAGGAAGAAGAAAAATTCTCCTCAATTAAAAACTAAAGAAAGGATTTACAAAAATGGAAAAAGAAGAAAAAAAAAATTTCATCCCACTCGATGAAATAATCGAGACGGGATGGATGGAGAAAAAGATAAAAGAAGATATGGACGATTTAATTGATGGGTTTAAAAAGGATTTCGAAAATATGATTAAAAAGATATTCGATGAATTTTTGGAGGAAAAATATCCTCCAAAGAGTGAGCAATAAGCTCACTTCTTTTTTTTTTAGAATAGCCTATATTTGGCTATTAAGAAATAAGGAGGTTTAAATATTATTTTAAGAGGGAGGGGAGAAGTCCAATAAATTGGACATTTTTCTGGTATAATATATATGAGGAAGAAGAAACATCCTTCCTCCGTCTTAGAGCGAAGAGGGAATGCAAGCCTTAGGGTTCAGACTAAGGTTAAAACACGTGAAATGAGCGGCGATGGTCGGGAAACCGACACAGCTGACGGATCCTCCCGGCACCCTTCAAGACGTTAAAGAAACACGGAGGAATATCGCAACCCCAAAAAGAAATAAGGTTGCGAAGGGTGAACTGACACCCAAACATGGAAAACGAAATTGGCCCTTAAAAAGTCCCGTTGGGCCAGGGACAAGGAAGGCTGAACACTTCCGTTCTTTTTTTTTTTATTTTAGGGGACCCAAAAAAATCCAATTAATTGGACATTTTTCTGGTATAATATATATGAAGAAAAACAATTAAATAAAAATTAAAAAAAGAAAGGGAATTAAAATGGAAAAAGAAAAAAATAAAAAAATTGAAAGTATTGACATTTATGAACTAATTGATGCGTTGAAAAAGGCGGGAGAAGAGATGAAAAGGAGTTTGGGAAAAGATGTGTTTAAAGAGATGAATCAAAAGATGTGGAAAATGATGGACAGGGAAATGATAGAGATGATGATGGTGGAAATGATGAAAAAGAATGAGCGATAAGCTCATCTCTTTTTTTAAAACAGCCTATATTTGGCTGTTAAAAAATAAGTGGGTTTATCTCCGTTCATATAAATATTAATACCTGGATTTAAATCTATTTTCCCAAGACGTAATCCTACATCTAGAAATAATGAATAATTAAAAGCTCTACTTTCAATTTGCTGCCAATTAATTTCCTGACGATTTTCTATTTTAGCTCCGAGATTTAATCCCTGCCAAAAATTTAATTTAATTTTTTTTTCATTATCAATCCAAGTTTGAGCATTTGTTAATTCTTGATCTTTTTTAACTATAATTTGAGAATCTCTCTTAATTATAGAATCTTTTAAAGCAATCATTTTTTTTAAATCAGCATTATCTGACTTTTCTAATTGAAGAAGAGAATCGTTAATATCATACTTCACCATTTTTTCAAAGAACTTATCCATTTGGTATTTATTCATACGTAATATATACGTTGAATCATTCTCCTTAGATAATTGTCCAAAAAGTAATGTTGGGAAAAAGAATAATATTATGAATAAAAATTTATTCATCTAATTTTTTATTTTCTTCATTTTCTTTATTTGAAAATTTATTTTTTAAATATTTACCTAATCTATAAGCGCCATATCCAGCACCAAGAGCAATTCCATATTCAACTAAACTTCTTCTAAGTCTAGTTTTCTATAAATGCATATATGGGTTAATTTGGCTTATTATATTTAAAAGCCACTTTTGTAGTAATTGTTTTTATTTATTTTCGTTTGAAAAATTATGTCTATAAACATCTTGAGGATCTTGATAAGGAAGATCTTTTAAAGCATTATACGCACTTTCTTTCATTTTCCAGTCTCTTTTTAAATGTCTTAATACTGTTAATACTCGTTCTTGATTCCAACGTTTATCATTTTTATAAGCTTCTCTCCCCCATGGCGTAAAAACTTCATTATATTTTGCACTATTGGCTAAATACTCATAATCTTCTTTTGCTTTTTGTGCTTCTCTACCTAAAGCATTTCTTCTACGAACTAAATCAGCCAATACTTTTTGGTGCTTATACATTTTTTCTAATACCTTTTTCTTCTTCATTTTTTCCTCCAAATTTTTTAGTTTATTAATTTATTGATTTATAAATTTTTTAAATTGTTCATTCCAAAGTTCTATCTGTTTATCAATAGTTTGATTTTGATAGTTTTGGATTTGTTTTTTACTTTGGTTAATTAGCTGAGCTTTAGTTTCTTGACGAGCATCTATCTGTGCTTGTAAAGAAACCGCTAAACCTTTAAAATATCCACGCTCTTCAATTAATTGTTGAATTTGTTTTTCTATAGAATCGGGGCGTACTGTATAAGAATTTTGTCTACTTAATTGGACATAATCATTAATGGTCCCGCGAATCCAAATTAAACTAAAAACTATAACTCCTAAAATTAAGATTGTTTTAATAAAACTTGGTGTTATAAATTCCTCAATTATTTGTGGTATTTTGTTATTCATAGTTTAACCACATTTATAAAATTAATTCTTATTAAATAATCATCTCCAAATAATCATTTCATCTTATTTTTTGCCCTTTCATTTTCTAACTTCTGATTCAAATACAACATTATTCCCTGTAATCTTAAAAGGTCGGCATCGGTTGTTTCAAGCGCTTTAACCTTTTGTTCGTAAAGTTCTTTATAAACCTTTTGAATGTTTTGTAATTCAGTGATTATTTCCGTTGTATCTATATCGCTTTGTTCTCTTTTTCCTCCTGATGTACAAACACTCGTTTGAATCATGTAATAATCTTTATCATAATTAGGAGTCTGTAAACTTCTTGTATTTGAATTAATAAGTAAAGTATCTTTTATACTTTTCTCACAAATAGTATCTCCATTTGAAAGAATTACACAGTTATATTGAGTTTGTGTAGGTTTACCAAAGTCTACTATTTTAATAAACTTCTTTACGGTGTCCTGTGAATACGTTATACTTGTTATTAACAGTATTATTATTGTTATTAGTTTTTTCATAGTTTTATTCTTACCTCTCCTGTTGATGTTTTATAAATCATACCCGTTGTTAGTCCACCTGCTCCCGCAGAAGCATCGTCTGGATAAGTTGGAAGTGCAGTAAGCGTAATATTACCTGTAGTTAATTTAGGAAGTACTGCTTCACCAGTACTTAGAATCCCTCCAATAAGAGCACCATTATAATCTTTTAATTTCAAAAAATGTTTATTGTTTGCACCACCTAACTTAATTATAATCGATGAACTATCATTAGTATGTAAACTGAATTGTATATAGTTAGTATAAGAACTTAGAGCCCCACCCTTAATATCTAACCCATTTAAGTTAAAAATTATGTAACTTCCTGTATTATTATTGGTAAGTCCTGTAGCATTCCCATATCCGTAAAAAAGTATACCTGTAGTTGATGGCAGAGTTATTCCGTTATAATTTAATTTTCCTACACCTCCCGTACCTGTTGTATTAAAAAATATAGTATCCGCATTAAGTGTCCTGGTATGGGTATTTTTAAAACGATTAGTAGTTAAACCTAAATCACTCCCTAAAGTGATAACTGGATATATAGCACCTCTCGTGCTATTCCCAGTTGTAATCTGATTATACCAAATCATAGCAGTATCCTTAGTCTTACCGAATCGAATAGAATCACTATATACTAATGTTGGGCTGTGAGACTGTAATGTATCGGTTATAAATTTATTTGATGTCACAGATTGTGAAGTTAATATTGTTTGTCCCGTCAAGCCTCTTATATACATATTACCATCTACATAAGCAGAATCCTTTGTTGCATCGAAATAAGCAAATAGGCTTCCATTGGCACGGTATAAATATATACTTCTAGAACTGTCAATCTTATTAAGAGTGAGTGTGTTTGCAATAATATTGTCGAACGTTTGTGTGCCTGTCCAGGTATTAGCTTTACTAAGATATACTAAAGAATTAGTATCTATTGTCGAAGTAGAAGAAGCTAAATTATAATAAAGCGGTACTTTTAGGTTCCCTATAGCAACACCCATTAATACTACTTTATTAACAACATATTTATAAAGACCAGTAGAATAATCTAATTCCAAACGCCATTTAGAAGTATCTATAGCAGATACATCCATCATAGGAAGCCCTAGTATTGAGTTTTGTGTGAAACCCGCCACCAGTCCATTTTTATATTGAGGAGTCCAAGTTTGGGCGTTTACAAAAATATTTAAAAGCAAAAAAAGTAATAAAAATATTTTTCTCATTATTTTAAGTTAAATTTAAATATATAAATTTATAATATTTTATATCTTAAGTTTAAAAATACCATTTATCTTGTATCCAAAAGTAATTAAATAAAAACCAATTAATATTAAATTATCCATTTGTAATAACTTTTGATATTCTCAATGCTCCACCAGGAATATTAGTAGATATTTTTTTAGCGTTAAAATTTATATTAGTAAGTTTAGGTATTTTATTAATTAAACCTGGCGCACTTTGTGGTATTCCAAATTTTGGAACAGAATTAGGTAAAATAGTAGCCATCTTTAATAATATTTCTTTTTTAGTCATATTTATGATATAATAATATTAATAAAATTTGAAAATTAAATAAACAAATAAATAAACAAATGAATTATATTAATTTTTTAAAAGATCATTTATTACCAACTTTAGAATCTGAACTTACTTTAAATTCAACCACACCTTCACACGTGTGTTTAATAATAAGTAAGAAAAACCAAAAGGAAAAAACAATATTAGAGAGAATAGAAAAATACGATGAAGATGAAAATGGAATCTTTTTTAGTGATATTAAAATTTTCCCACCTCATGATTTAAGTACACATGAACATATTATTAAAAGAAGTACTAGACTCTTATATCCAGAAGTTGTAATAACATCTATTTTAAATCAAACTCCTTATAGAGAACAAATGAATGATTTCTATGATATGTTTGAAAATAAAACAGATCTCAAAAGAATAAATGATGAAGTTATAATTTCTGTGGAAAGCTATGAGAAAAATGAAAGATTTTTATATAAAATGGAAAAGGGACAATTAATTCTTAAAGAAACACTTGCCCCTTTAGATCGAATGTATTTACCTTATTTAAATTAATAAATAACAACTTCCAGTGTAAATTGAGTTGTTGTTCCATTAGTAACCCCATATGTTACAGTGTAGGTATCAATTCCTCCTAAAAATATATGGGGTTGATTTACTACCCCATCATTTATAATTTTTATAGTTATATAATCTGAATTTTGAAAATACAAATTACAAATTTCTGTGCGATAGGAATTACCATCCCAAATAGTTATACTTATTATTTTTCCTTTTCTTGGAAAAGAATATCCAATTAGATCTTCTCCTGTTGTAGGAGATCTTTCTATAAATCGTCCATTATCATGATATTTAGATAACCAACTTATAAAAGTGGAAACACATAAAGTATCATTTATTATTTTTGCTCCTTTTATTTTACTTGTATCTAATTTTTCTGGAGTAATATTTCCATCAGCTATTTTAGATGTGGTTACTGCTCCTATATAAATTTTTCCTTCAGTAACAGCATTATTAGCTATTTTTTCTTCTGTTATAGAACCATCGGCTATTTTAGATGTAGTTACTGCTCCCGTATAAATCTTTTTTTCAGTAACAGCATTATTAGCTATTTTTTGTTCAATTATAGAACCATCAGATATTTTACTTGTACTAATGGAATTATTTCTTATTTTTTCTTCTGTTATAGTTCCATTTAATATTTTTGAATTACTTACAGCATTATCTTGAATATTAATTTCACCGACCGAATTTACAGCTAAATCGTTATTAGCAATACTCCCATTAAGAATTTTAGTTGAATCTATAACGTTATCTTTTATTTTAGAACTAGAAATGGATGTATCTCCTATTTGAATTGATGTTATAGTTCCAGTTCTAATAACACTTCCTGGTATTTCATATACATTTAAAATTCCTCCAGTTGTATCTAATGTCGATCCTATATTTAAATATACTTTTCCCGGATTCATTAATGAATATAAATTTGAATATTTTATAACACCAGAAAATATAGAACTTTTAAAATTACCATTTATATCGTGTAAAAGATCATATCTAGTTTTTAAATCATTATATAAACTAGTTAATCCTTTTACATTAATAGTATCTTTAAATATTAAATCTAATAAATTTGGATGTAATTTATAAAGAGTAATTGTACTATCTAAAATTTTACCACCATTTAAAGAAACTATATAACTATCATAAATCCAACCAGATGATATAGGAAATTTAGGCGTTTTATTAAATATTACATATCCGGCAGAATCTTTTAAAAGAAAAGAATTTATCCATAATTCATTTTGAAGATAAAAACTTCCATTTATTTTAACTCCATTACTGGTTGAATCCCATATATAATATCCATTTTGAAATTTAATTTTTCCTTTAATCCAGGGATTATTTATACGAGTTTCTTGTGCTGTAACCGATTCAAAAGTTCCTAAAAAAAGCATTGTTAAAATTAACAATGCTGATAATAATAATTTTTTTATCATGATTTTGGTGTTATATCTATATTATTTTTTTCTCCAAATTTTTGTACAACTTTTGCTCCAAGTCCAAATCCAAGTAATATTCCTGTAGAATAATTTAATAAATCCATAATACTTGTATCTGCTGGAATATAAACATTATTTATAACTTGTCCATGTGTTGTAAATGCTAAATATAAAACTACAACTTGAATAATCAAAGCTCCACAGACTAGCATAAACGATAATAATCTAGTCATAGAAGCACTTGTAGTTTCGGCAAAAAAATCTTTCCACATTATTTTTTTAACTCCTTTTGTATTTCTTTAATTAATAATCCTTTTTTTATAGAAGAAGCTTTTAAACTATCTACTTCTAACTCTAAATATCTAAGTTCATTTCTTAAACTATCTATTTTATAAATATTAATTTCTATTTTTTCTTCATTTTGTTTTGTTTCACAATAATTCATATTAATCAGGAAAAAAATATGAGTAGTCATTAAAAAATTTAATAGAAATAAAAAAGATAAAGTTATAAAAAATGTTTTTTTACTTAATAGATAATCTTTCCACATATTTTTTACCTTTTTTAGTTTTCAAATAGTCCAACAATTCTTGAATCATAGCTTGTTTTTTCAAATTATCTTCTTTAAGGAAAGATATCTCTCTATCTAAAGTTTCAATTTGATTAGTTATTTCAACGGATTTTTTCTCTATGGGAATAACTTTACTTTCTACATTAGAAACATCATTTGGCGCTGTTATAAAAAACAAAAGTAAGAAAACAATTACCCCTATTTCAAAACCATTAAAAATTTTTTTCATATTCATATTACTTATCTTACTCATTATTTTCCTGTTATTATCTTTTTTAATTCCAATAATAATTCTTCTTGGTGTTTACTAGATGTTTTTAATTCAATTATACTTAATTCCATAGAATGAATTTTTTCTAATTGTTGATCTAATTTACCTTCAGAATTAGCATCGGTTTTTTTTAATTCTTCAACACTTTTTTCTAAATAAAATATACGATTTTCTGTTGCACCGCTATTATAACTATGTTGTGCTAATCCAATACCTATATTAATTAATACCGTTACAAAAACAACCAAAAGAGATTTATACCATTCCGAAAAATTATTTTTCTTTTTATTTTCCGTTGTTATTTTTGTTGTCATTTATTTTATCATTTGTGTTTTCTAAATCTAAATCTTCAGAAGCATGTTTAAACATCCCTTCGGGTTCATCAGAGGCTTCTTTATTCGGAGATAATAACGAACCACATTCTAAACAATATGCACAACCAGCTTGTAAATATTTTGAACATTTTTCACACATTATAATGAATCCCCCCATGTTTCTAGACGTTTGGCAACGTCTTTAATTAATTGATTTTTATCTAATTTACCGGGACAAGCTTTAGGAGCATAATCTCTATGAAAATGAATTCTATCAGCTACTCCATATGAATCATATCCCCAATCCAATTTATCGAATACATGACAACAAGTATCAACTAAAGATTGGTATAATTCCGGAGTTATTTCATCTTGATTAAATCCGTTATGATTTATACAGATAGCCACAGAATTATTGTTTTGACCACTACAATTCCAGGTAACTAATTCCATAGAAACTAATTGCCAAGTTTCTCCTTTTTGATTGATATAAAAATGATATGTTGCCGTTGGACATCCACTTCTGGAAATATGATTAGGCCCCATATCATATTTTATACAAGTTAACGGATTTTCCCATAAAGAAGTTCCCGCTGCCGTGCAGTGAACTATAATTTGTTCACAATCATCTAAACTTCTTATTTTTAATTTATTAGCTTGTTTTTTATTAAAATATGGTGAAGTTTTATAATTTTCTTTATCCACCATATATTCGTCGCTATAATTTAATTCCATTTTTTCTTTTATAAATTAAAAAAGCATGACTTTTGATCATGCTTTTAAATAGAATTTGAAATGTAATTTTACAAATTACGTTTTTGGAGGATTAAATCCTGGTGGTGGAGCAACTATAGATGGTTGATTAAAACTATAACATACTTCTATAACTCTTTTTTGTTCATCGTATTTATAACTTATAGTATTACCTTTTGAATCTTGTTCTAAAATAATATTACCATCTTCATCATAAGTTGTGGTTTTTTCCAAACCTTTAAAATCTTTGTAAAAAATTTCATTTCCCTTTTCGTCGTATTTTCTTTCAAACCATCTTCCATCGGATGATTCCATTCTTGAAGCGTTTTTATTATCACCTTCATAGAAATACTTTTCTGTTACTTTAATTTCCATTATCTTTTATCCCCACTTCCTTGAAGAACTCCACGTTCTTTTCTTGAGTTTAATTTTTGAATATTACTATTTAAAATTGCATCTCCATTTAAATTTTGAAGATTATTTAAAGTCTGAGCTTGATACCAGAAGACATCACCAACTTCATCACCTATATTGTTAACGTCTTCAAAACTAATTTCACAGTTTTTATCTCTAATAATTTTTTTAAGTTTTCCAGCTACTTCACCTGCTTCATTAGTTAATCCTAAAACAGCATAAACTAGAGATAAGAATTCGTATAAATCTTCCGCTTTTTCTTTATTTGGTATTTCTAAAGAATCTACATATTTTCTTATTGATTCTTTATAAATAGCAGTTGTATCTGTAAAAACTTGATAATCGTAAAAATTCATATATTTTTCCTTTTTTATATATACAAAAATAATAATAAAAAATCCCAATGTCAAGTGAAAAAAAAGTGGTATAACAATATAGAAGTTAAATGAGATTGATGTCAGCGAAAACTACCGGGTACCACCCCACAGGTGGAATACTCTCAACCTCCGCGACGACGTGTTGGTAGTTGGTTTTTAAAACCCCTTTATTTTTTAAAGGTCTGTTCGGCGTCCTTCAATCTCAGACTCAGAAAAAAAAGGGGAGATTTATTCTCCCCTTATTTCTAAAGGCCAAGCCTCTATAAAATAATAATAAGAACGTTTTTCTGATTCATCGAAATTGAAAGCATATTGTTTTAACTCTTTTAACGTATATTTTGTTACTCGTCCTTTTTCATCCTTTAAACCATCAATAACATGAATACGCCTTTTAGCATAGGTATCAACATATACCCAATGTTCACATGCTTTTGTAAGAAGAATAATTCCGTGTCCTGATTTTAAAGCTTTTATTATTTTTCTCCCAAAAACATCATGAGATGTTGATAAAACCTCTTTATAATTAAATCCATATGCTTCTGCGGCATTTATAATTCCATTAGAATCTGTTCCATCTGAAGGTTTGGTTTCCATTATTTCTCTTATGGTCTCTTCTGCTGCTCTTATCCCAAACTTCAAAAGAAGATTTCTCCAAGCATTAGGACCACATGTGAATTTTGTTTTTTGGGGGAACCATTTAAGTTTTCTTTTCATAATTTTATAAAATATTATTTGATCTTATAAACTCAAAAAATGTCCAATTAATTGGACTTTTCGCCCATAAAAAATGGTATAATGTTTTAAAAGAAAATTTATGTTATAAATATAATTAATTATAATTTCAATGATTTAAAAATTTAAAAACCTAATTTTTTATTCATTTATTCACTTATTTAGCATCCAAAAACAAAAACGATAAAATGCCAGCTATTAACTATCAACTACCAACTAAAAAACGGCTCCTCGTTTAATCTGATTATTTTTTATATGTGGCTCTGAAGAAATCAAAGGAAGCATTCTTCAAACGAACCTATATAAAATATCAGATGCCGGATAAAAGAAATTCATTTGAATACAAAAAAACAAATGAAAAAATAAAGGAAATAAGAGAAAAAAAACTTCTTAAAAGACTTTTTGAGGAAAACCTGCCGAAAAAGAAAAGTAAATTTATTTCCTTGGTTTGTGAAAAATACGGATACGATGTAACTAAAAAACTTGAAAAGGATATAGATGAAATTTTTTATGAATTTTATGGAAAAAAATTATGATAGATTTAAAGGCGTTAAAAAGAATTACTTTAGAAAATTTTTTTATTAACGAACAAAAAATAAGAGAAAAATTTCCTGAAGAAGATGATGAGTCCATAAGAAATGCTATGGAGCTTATTGTGGCGAATTCTAGTATTTTCAGGAAATTAGATGATAATAAT
>Ga0123519_10013076_pt1 | contig 11974 bp, 18 predicted proteins | sample YelNatPaOPRAMG02_FD_87396 | JGI IMG/M metagenome (GOLD analysis project Ga0123519, IMG submission 87396) | Hot spring microbial communities from Yellowstone National Park - Yellowstone National Park OP-RAMG-02 (version 2) | ecosystem: Environmental > Aquatic > Thermal springs > Hot (42-90C) ... | reverse complement strand
TTGCAACATAAAGTTTATATATAAGTTCTACATAATAAAATACATAGTAAAATTAAATGAGGTGAAAGGTAGTATGAAGTTTGATGAAAAAATTATAGGTTTTAATTTGTCAAAATTAGGTTTTTCCCAAACTTTTTCTAACCAGTTCCAACTTCAGACGCCAAATGCTTTGGCGTCTTTTACTTGGAACGGAGACAAATTTACTTTTTCTGTCTCCGTTCTATATCAGAGTGTAAAAAACGTTGCAAAATGGACTCACATCCTATCCCCTCACTTTACTTATAAGGTGGAGGAGGGGATAAACGGAACTGAGGTCTCACTGAGAACCTCAGGTCAGGGGTACAGAGCATTTCTGGAGCTCCTAATGAAGCTCCAGGAGGGACTGCAGAAATGAAGACAATACAGCAAATCCTAAACCGCTACGCAAATTCAAATCTCCCTCCCTTCAAAAAAATTTGGGGGGAGATTGAAAAGAGGTGGGCAGAAGCCTGCCTCGAAACATTTAAACAGCTTCCTCCAACACCACAAATTATCTCTGCTTCACAGTATAGCAAAATTATCCAAAAATCACATGTTACAGCAAAAAAGCACCTCAAAAGCAATTCAAAATTTGCTCAGATTTCGGATAAACTCTTTGTGAATAAAAGTACACCTTACCTTCCATTTATTTTCATTTCTATTTCATCATGGAGACTTACCTCCCCTCGTGGCTTTGTGGAGGGAGTGGAAAAACTGAGGAGCTTGCCTAGTGATTTTATACCAACCTCCAGAAATCTAAAAAAAATACTAGGGGTACATCAATTCAGAAGTGTGAAACCTATTCTTGGTTTCACAAAGCTCTTCAAAAATAACGGTGGAAAATATCTATGTTTCATTCCGACATTTATATTAAACCAACTCCACTCTACACCATCAAATTCCAATGATGGTGGGGGAAATGGAGGTGAAAGGAATGAGACCTAAAGAAATTAAAAATCTCATCAAAAAAATTTATACCCTCCCACCACACCAGAGGCGTCCTATTTTCATATGGGGTCCCCCTGGTGTGGGGAAGTCATCCATTGTGAAGCAGGTCTGTGAGGAACTCAATATCGGGTTCATAGACCTGCGTTTGGCACTTCTCGAACCAGTTGACTTACGGGGAGTGCCATTTATAAAAAAGGATAGTGAAAATGGAGAGAAGACAGTGTTTTGGGCAAGACCTGTATTCTTACCCAGTGAGGGTCAGGGAATTCTTTTCCTAGACGAGGTACCTGCGGCTCCTCCAGCAATACAGGCGACATCATATCAGTTGGTTTTCGATAGATGCGTTGGGGAACACAAGTTAGGAGACGGCTGGTACATTGTTGCGGCAGGGAACAGAGAAACGGATGCGGCGGTGTCTTACAGGGTTCCAAGTCCATTAAGAAACAGATTCATCCACGTCGAGTACGAACTGACTGTGGATGATTGGTCTGAGTGGGCGATTCCAAGAGGCATTCATCCACATGTCATCGGTTTCGTTAATTTCAGGCGTGACCTGCTGTTTAACTTCAATCCCAACAGTGCAGAAAGAGCATTTGCAACACCAAGGACCTGGGAATTCGTCAGTGACCTGCTTCATGCTGGAGTTTTTGACAGTGAAACTATAGGTGGATGCGTTGGTTCAGGAGTTGCAGTGGAGTTCCTAGCTTACGTAAAACTGCAGGAGAAAATGCCAAACATTGAGGATATCCTTAACGGCAACCTTGAGAGGTTGCCACAGTATGACAAGACAGAGATGCCAGGAATCCAGCACTCAATAATTGCTAGTGTCTGTTCAAAAATTTCAGAGGTTAAGAACAATGACAAGAGAAAACTGATGACGGACAATGCTTTCAGGTTCGCCATGGATAACTTTGAGCCAGAGTTCGTAGTACTTGCAGTGAAGAGACTGAAAATAGTATATCCAAACATACAGAATTGCAGTACGTTTCCAGAGTTTGTCAAAAAGTACAAGGAGGTCGTGCTATGAACGCTGAACAAAAAATCGTTAAGGCGAGGGTGCAATTGCTTTTGCACCAGCCCTTCTTTGGTACACTCACAATGTCTCTGGTACCTATTTCAAAACCAGAAGTAGGTACTGCGGCAGTCGATGGTGTTCACGTTTTTTACAACCCAGCTTGGATACAGGAATTGTCACTGGAAGAAGTGGAATTCGTACTTGGGCATGAAGTTCTACACTGCGTCCTCAACCACCTGAAAAGGCAGGAGGGCAGGAACCAAAACAAGTGGAACATTGCTTGTGATTACGCAACGAACCTCATACTGGTTTCAGCCAGTGTCGGCAAAACGCCAAAGGGGTGCCTTTATGATGAGAGGTTCAGCAAAATGTCTGCTGAAAAAATCTATGTATTACTTCCCGAAAATCCAGAGGGGAAGACAATGGATTCCCACCTAATAGGTGGCTTCGACACAGGAAATGAAAAACAAGAGGAGAGCACCAGCTCGGAAAAGGGACTAGAAGACAGGTGGAAAGGTGCACTGGCAAACGCAAAAAATCTACTGGATGCTCAGGAATACGGAAAATTACCAGCAGAACTGAGAAGGTACATTGATGAGCTTTTAAATCCAAAGCTGAAGTGGAACGAAGTGTTGCGAAGATTCGTAGAAAAAGTTGTTCCATGTGATTATCAGTGGGTTCCACCAAGTCGACGTTATCTACACCAGGGGTTGATTCTCCCTTCAACAGTGAAGGAAGGAATGACACTGGTTATTGCCATTGATACCAGTGGTTCAATAAGCAAAAAGGAGTTGGACCAGTTTGTTAGTGAAGTAATGACAATTCTGGGAACAGTGAAAGCAGATGTGTACATAATTTCCTGCGATGCAAAAATCCACAGTGTTCAGTTCTTCCCAATGGGAACTCCTGTGAACTTCAAAGACATAGAACTGAGGGGTGGTGGTGGGACCAGTTTTATCCCACCTTTCAGGTATGTTATAGAGAAAGGAGTTACTCCAAGTGTTTTCATTTATATCACAGACGGATATGGTGATTACCCCGATTTTGTTCCACCATTTCCAGTAATTTGGGTGCTGACAAAAGAGAGCAGAAAACAACCACCTTTCGGTGAGGTGGTTGAGATGGAGGTGGACTGAATGGTCCTTGCAAAGATATTCACGTTCCCCGATATAATCAGGGCGAAGAATAACAGACTGTACTGGTACATTGACCAAAGGGGTTCAAGTGTGCTCTGCGATATAGTGCTGAAAATTATTCCTGAAAATTACAGAGTGAACATTGGTGACATTGTCAATGTGCGTGATGGAACAGGGAAAAAACCACAGATAACAATAATCCAGCATGACAGACCAATTGACCATCCGGTGATATTCTACTTGGCTTACTTTGGATTTATGACACCGAAACAGAGACAAGACGTGATACCATTGATTACACTTAGACAAAATAGTGACATTCTCAGGGTTTGGTATGGATATACACAACATTACAGCACGACAGAACATCACTTCTTCGTTTTGACGAAGAAGACAACGCTGGAATTTGAGGACGTTCAAGGAAACATAAGGAAGGAGGTGGTTGGATGAGCTACAATGGTGAAGACGAACTTTTCAAGGCTAAATTGGGAATAAAGTTCAAGTGTGCTATCTGCGGTAAAATACACGACCCTCAAAAAAATGGCTGGAAAATTTGTCTCATAGAAGTAAGGAAAAAACGTGAAGTGCCAAAAAGTTGCTTCATAATGCCAAAAACAGGGAAATATATAATAAGAAAGGGAAAAAGTGCTGTTGAAAAGTTGTTCAACAAATATATCTTTGATATAAAGGTATACGAGGATGACTTTGAGTTACTGACAGTACCAAAAAAGGTACTGGAACGCTACAACCGTGCTGTGGAACTGTGCAAAGCAGGAATGGCTGTATTTTACGAGAAGGTTGAGAAATTGCCAGATATTCCAATTGAAGTCACCAATGTACAACTTGGTGGCTGGGGAGAAATTATTACAATCAATATTAATGGGGAGGAATTTAATGCAGATTATATCCTTGAAACATTTTTCTGTTCACCGACAGGCTCTTGGAGTTCGAGCGAAAATTCTGGAAAGTACTTCTATGCAACGAATTACAGCATATACAAAATTGACAAAAATCTAAGATATGCACTGGTACAGAGAAGAGATACAAAATACAAAAATAGACAACTGTTAAGTTTAGACAAAAGGTACTATCTAGTGTCAAAAGACAACTATATTGAAATTCCAGAAAACCTCAGAAAACTTGCAGGCATGACTATGGAAGAGATAATAAAAAAATGGGGTGAAAATGTGTGAAAGAGGGTGGGAAATTTTTCATCAAACTCATTCCTTTCACCTCAATGAATTTTTCCCACCCTCCACAAAACAGGAGGAATGTTTATGGATGAAATGGAAGTGTTGAACTATATTGATTTTGGCGAAGCGATATACGGTATTGCAAAGACGAAATACTACTATGCTGTCTTCTATGTCTGTGAGGAGCATGTTGGTGCATTTAGAAAAACACTTGATTTCTCTTGTAGCACAACACCAATACCAGAGGAAGATGCAATATTTGGAACCATGTTTCCTGAAGAAATAGAAAACATTTCTAAAAAATATACAATGATGAGGGAGAAACAGTGTAAAAAATGGGATGATTTCTTTTTCAAAAATAATCCAAAAATTTCAGAGGAAACAATTAGACTTTTTGCCGAAAAGAATTATACCAAAGAAGATATCCGAATTTTCCTGAAGTACTCTGTTTTTCCATATGACTTTGACCCAAGTAAACCATGCAGAATAGAATTTATCGCTGATGATTATTACAGAAATATTGTTATAGTTCAGGTATATGGTTCCAGCACTTATTCTAAAGTATGGATTTATGAGTACGACGGGAATGAAATAAAACTTACGCCAAAAAGGGAGGAATAGGTAATGACTATGGATGAAAAAATAGAAGTACTAAATTATGTTGATTTTGGCGAAAAAATATACGGTATTGCGAAAATGAAATACTGCTATCTTGTATTTCGTGTCTGTTGTGAGCATGTTGACGAATTTAGAAAAACTCGGGACCACTTCTGTGAGATAGTACCAATACCAGAAGATGACGCAACATTTGGAACTATATTTCCAGAAGAGACAAAAGACATTTTTGAGAAATATGATGAGATAAGAAAAAAGCAGAAAGAAAATTGGGATGACTTCTTTTCCAAAAATAAACCAAAAATCCCAGAGTCACTAATCAAACTTTTTGGTGGTGAACTGAAAATTAATTTTTTGGGATATGATTTGAATTATAGTGAAGATAAAATTCGAGAAGGAATTCAACTTCTCCTGAAGTATTCACTTTTTCCTTATGATATTGACCCAAGTAAGCCATGCAGAGTTGAATTCATTGCCGATGAATTTTTTGCACAGTACGAAGGTATATACCTGAAGTATAGCAATAATTTTCCTGTAGTGTGGATTTACGAATATGATGGAAATGAAATAAGGCTCACACCAAAGGTGATTGTGTATGAGTAAAACAGAAATATTATGTGTTAAGAGGTATTGTGAAAGAGGGCAAGGAATTTTTCCCAAAGGCATTAATTCTCCTAGCTTTCTATTTTTTCCTTGCCCTCCACAAAAATGTGGAATGTGGGAGTGGAAATTCTGTCACATCCGTCATTTTAATAGTTTTCTTTTTTTCCACTCCCATCCACAGAATTGAGGTGATAATATGGAGGTTTTAGATGAGTTTGAAAGTGAAGGAGTAAAATATATAATTGAAAAATGTGAGGAAAACTATTTCATAACTGTTATAAAATGTGATTCTTCAGTCAGATATAGAGTGAGGATAAAGGATGCTATGCTATTTATGCTTTTTCCAGATATGTGTGAAAAAATTATTGAAAAGTATTGCAAATCAAAACCAATAGCGGAAAGGAATTATTATGATTTTCTGCGTTCACAACCAAGACTTGCTTCAGTTTGCATAAGATATCTAAAGTGCAAACATAACATTGAGTTAGATTCAGAAGATATGTTGAGTATATTTTTCTATTTGAGGATGTTTGGCTACAAATTCAAATCACCCTCAACATACATAATCAAAATACCAAACTTTCCACTTTGTGGTCTTAACTACAAAAAATTCATACAGGTCTCAGAAAGATGGATTTTTGCTAGAGCCTATCAAAATAAAAATGTGTTTTTCCTATTGCCATATCCTTTTGAGGGTTGGGTTGACAAATATGTGAAAATACCACCAATAAGGAATAAAGAGAACTTGAAGGTGTTTAGAGGTTTTTTGAATGGAGGAGGTGTGTGAAATGAGTATGTTGGAATTTAAAAAAGTTTATAAATTTATACTTAATTTTTTACATAAAAACTAACTATAAAGGAGGAAAAAGGGTTGGTTTTGTGTTATAGATGTCCACTTGAGGAAGACTGCAGGTGGGCTAAAAAAGTATTTAGAAAAATTGAAACAGAATATTTGTACAGTGTTGAAGAACGTGGAAAAAACTGTCCATTGAAAAAAGTTTTGGAGGTTTAGAAATGCATTTCAGTGTTTTGGTAAGATTTGAAGGTGAACTGGAAAACGTTATCATAACAATATCTGCCTTTCCCTTCTCCTCACCTTCATTTTCCTGCAATCGCCAAAAACTCAAATGATGGTTAAGAGGTGGAAAGTATGGTTGTTGAAGAAACTACAGAAAAGGAAAAAAATAGAAAATTTTTGTGGTGTCCACTAACGGCACTGATTACGCAAACAACAGTTAAACATTCTGAGTGTATGAAGGATAAGTGTGGTTTTTGGTGTGCTGGAACAAAGGAATGCTCCATAGTTTCGATAGTTAGAGGTTTGAGTATGCTGATAGATGTAATGAACAATGTTTTAGAAAGAATGTGGAGGTGATAAAATGGAAGGAAAGATACTCTGTGAATATTGTATATATTCAGTACTTGCACACATTGTACAAAAAAACTTTGAAGAAGAACAGGATAGTATGGAAAGGTTGCTTAACCTACAGATAGACTCATTCTACTTTGGTTTCTCTTTTGGTACGCAGAAAATAAAAACAATCACTGAAGGCAATATCGTGCACGTTGATGATGGTAATGGCAGAAAAGTTTGCGATACAGAGTTAGTTGAACTATTTAAGAAAGCATGGAGTGAAATAAATGAAAGATACTCTTAGTAAAAAGTACAGACCTAAGAAATTGGATGAAATAGTTGGACAGGAAAAAATCGTTAAGTCTTTGAAAAATATTCTCCAGACAGACAATATACCACACCTTCTATTTTCTGGTCCTCCTGGATGTGGTAAGACCAGCACAGCTTTTGCTTTTGCTTCTGAATTAGGCTACCCTATTGTCGAATTTAATGCTAGTGATGAGAGAGGAATTGACACAATACGTGAGAGGATTAAAACACTATCATTCACATCTGGGAAGAGAATAATACTGCTTGATGAGGCAGACAATATGACTAGTGATGCACAACAGGCTTTGAGAAGAATAATGGAAAAATGCTCTCCTAGCGTTAGGTATATACTCACTTGCAACACGATAAGGAAACTAATTGATGCAATAAAATCAAGATGTGCAATATTTTACTTTTCAAAACTGTCAAACCAGGATGTACTAAGAACCATACTACTAATCTTGAAAGAGGAGATGCCAAATTTCAAATTAACTGATGAAGTAAAACAGGGATTAGTTGAGTTAGTAAATAGTTCTGACGGTGATTTGAGAAAGGCTTTGAACATTCTTGAAACAATTATAACATCAAAACAGGAAATCACAGTCGATACAATAAAATTGCAGATTCCACCAAACTTTGGGAATAGGATATTAAAAATTGCTTTTGAAGGAAGGTGGGAGGATGCACTTAGGGAACTTGAGGATACCTATATTTTGAACAATCAGGATTCAGACAAACTGATTGAACAATTATGGCATGGGATTGTCGAGTCTGATGTTGAGGATTATATAAAGTGGAAACTCTTTGAAAAACTTTCAGAAACTGAGACTGCAATAAGGATGGGATGCAATCCACTAATACAGCTTTCAGGATTTCTTTCTGTTGCTTGGATTTCAAAATTTGTCCCAAGGTGATAGTATGATGTTTTGTAGTAAATGCAAGAGAAGGATTAAACATCCAAAAAGGTATGGAGGAAGAATATATGGAAGAACCTGCTACAAAAAAATTACTAAGTCCAAGCAGAATAAATTGTATGCTCTCGTGTCCAATGAAGCACCATCTCAAATATGAATTAAAGGTTAAGGGACTACCACCACCAGAATATTTTGAGTTTGGTAGCAAAATACATGAGGTTATAAAAAATTACTATCTAAGCATTCCAAAAAATATAACCCCAAAGGAGGTACCATTATTTGTTTCACAAGCAGTAAAAAAAGTCAACACTGATGTCAATGATAAATTGTTACAGCACCTTAAAGGCTTCACACAATTTGAAGAAAAAAGGCTAACATGGAATATTGAAACAAAACCACTAGCAGTAGAAAAGAGAATAGAAAAAGAACCATTCCAGGGGATAATTGATGCAATATTCAGAAAGGATAATGAAATAATTGTGGTGGACTGGAAATCGGGCTACGGTTGGAACCCAACTCTTGATGATGGTTTGCAGGTTCAGGGTGAAATATACAGGTATTTGACTAATGCTGATAAAATATTTTTCATTTTTGTTAAGTACAATAAATGGGTTGAGTTACCAAAAGAGAGTAATCCAACTATCATTTCCAAAATCAAAAATGCAATTGAGAACATTGAGAAAGGTGTGAAGGATAGGAATAAGGATTGGTATTGTGAAAATTGTGAAGTAAGTTTATATTGTTCATTTCTTGAAAGAGGGTGGAATTTATGGAGCTTATAGGTATTGATAATATACTGAATGAGATTGAAAAATTCATAACTTCATTTGGACAAACGTCAATTACAACACTGATTCTTCTTGGTCCACCTGGGTGTGGTAAAACTTCTTCAGTATATTATGTTGCAGAAAAATTAGGATACGAAGTATGTGAATACAATATGAGCGATGACAGAAACAAAGAGTTCCTTAACAATTTGGTTGCAAAAACCAGATGTAAAACTTTACAAAAAATTATTTTTCTACTTGATGAAGTTGATGGCATAGAGATTAGCGAACAAAAAGTAATTGAAAGAATGGTTTTGGTGACTAGGAATCCCATAATACTTACTGCAAACGATAGGAATAAATTGAGTTCTCTTCTGAGAGAGGAAAAAACAGGAATAGGAAATATAAAGGTGATTAGGTTCTATAAACCAAATCTGAGGGATGTTCTTTCTGTAGTTAAGAAGTATGAAAAGGAGAAAGGTTTGAAGGCAAACAATTCAGGCATTGTTGAGGATTTCAGGCAGGGTATAATGTGTGTTTATGGTTCTCAGGGCTATGAGGAAAACAAGTACTGGGAGGTTGTTGGTGATTTGCTAAAGAGTGGAAAAATAGATGAAATAGATGTACCGAGGTTGATATATTTACTTGACAATGTTGGAAAGAATTTCTCTGGAATAAAATTGTTTGATGCAATACAAAGAATAGTTATTGCAGACAAAACCAAAACCCACTATCCACTGGTGGGTTTAAAGTCTAAGAAAAAGGAATTAGATAAATCATATTATTTTGAAAAAATAAAAGTTAGGAGGTGAAAAAGTGTCAACAGTGATATACATAGATAGGAATGCGTGGTCAATATTAAAGAGTGTCAAAAATTTGCTAGAGAAAAAGGGATTACGTGGACAATCGTACAGTGATGTTATAAGATACCTGTTCAGTATAGCTAAGAATACTGAGGAACAATTGGAAAAATGTAGTGAGGAGCTGGAAATTGAGGAGAAAAAGATGCAGTAAGGTGGGATTGAATGAACATCATAGATATGTATGTGGAGTGGGCTTCGCATTCCTGTGATGCTCCAGAGATATACCACAAAACCTGTGCTTATTGGGTTATCAGCACTTTACTTGGAAGATATGTGAACATAATAACAAGCTACACCACAAGAGGGATAAGACCAAATATCTGGTCACTATTGCTTGGACCATCACGAATTGTTAGGAAATCAACAGCAATGGAAATGGCAGAAGGAATTGTTGAGGCAATTAATCCAGACCAGAAGCTTGCAGCATCATTTACACCAGAAGCATTGTACGAAATATTGAATGGAATGCAAAGAGGTGATTCAGGTTATTGGGTGAAGGATGAGTTTGGAGGTTTTTTTAAAATGCTTCAGAAAAAGTATATGTGGGGTATACGTGAGATTCTTTCAGCAATTTATATGGGTAGAGGAGAAAAAAGACAACTCAGAAATCTGACCTTAGTGATACCATCAGGAATATACATTACAACATTAGGAACCTTACCAACACCAGCACATATCTATTTTGAAGAGGAGGATTTCAGTTCTGGATTTCTAAACAGGTTTATCATAGCATATGCAAAGGAGAGGAACAAGAAAATACCATTGCTTCACAACGACCCAACACTTGAGGCAAAAAAGAATGATATAATTTACAAATTGACAGATTTTATGAATGAGTTAAAAATTTTATCACCAGCAGTTATTTCATTCAGTTCTGAAACTGTGAAAAACTTGGAAAATTATGATGAATGGATTGAGAGTGAATTGAAAAGAATTGAAGAGAGTAATCCTGAGAGCCTATGGAAACTCTACCTTGCTGAAACACCTAACCTATTGCTTAAACTTTGTGTTTTAAGAAGACTAGGCAGAGGAAATTTCAGACGTGGCATAATTGTTGTTGAAGATGAGGACTTTGTTAAAGCAAAAGAATACCTCGATGAAATTGTGTCCTGTGCAAGAGAGGTTGTTGTTGAGGTTCAAACCTCACCCAGACCAAGGGAGCTTCTAACTGAGGAAAAGGCTCTGAACAAAATATGTGACATAATATATACAAAAGGCAGTGAGGGTGTGAAGTTCAGTGAATTGCTGACAAGCACATCAATCTTGAAAAGTGAATTAATCAAATTTCTTGAAACACTAATAGACCAGGGAAGGATAATTTCTATTCAAGGAAAATCAACAGCTAAGGGTGGAAGAAAACCCATTATATTCTATCCATCAAAATATGAAGCAGAAGTGATAATGTATGGTAAAAAATTAAGCTCAAACGAAATGAAAATAGTGTTAAGTTAGGAGGTGTAAAAAATGAGGTTGGTATTTGAAGATGTGAATGAATTCAAAAGATGGATTGAAACCTTCGTGAGGGAAGACAGACATGTGATTTACACAACAAACAAAAAGGAAGTAATAATACTTCCAAAAGTTTCAACACAGCCAGTCGTTTCAGCATACATAAAACTTGGCTCAATGGATGATATTGTGAATGTATTGCCAATAAATGTACCTATGTTCCACGTGAAGTATTTCGATTGGAAAGATGATACACCTGTTGGAACCAGTTTTTTCGGAGACTGAAAGAATGGATAGTGAGACTGAAAAATTAAATCTTTCAGAATGGTTCAATAACGTCAAAACAATTGCAAAGGAAACTAATATACCAGAATTCAGGAATGAGTTGATGAAAATAATACTTGAGGTTCAGGGCAACTGCAAGCGTTGCCCATTCAAAATTGATGAGGTAGGTTGTGCATTTATGTGTTATAATGAAAAATGAGGAGGTATAGATATGAAAATTGAAATAAGAGATTCAACATTTTACATTCTTCAAGAGGAGAAAAATGCAATTGTTTCGGACTCACTTAGTGAGTTGATTGAAGAAATGAAAAAAATTGTGAAAAATAATGAGGTGAAAGACCAAGAAAAAATAACCATACTTGAGGTGGATATTGCGAATTGGAGAGTGAAACAAATTTCATGGAATAAAATTGCTATGAGTCTAATAAAAGGAGGTGAAAAGCCGTGAAGGATGAAATTGAGTATGTGAATCCGCACAGTCTGAAACCTGACCCAAACAATCCCA
>Ga0123519_10013070_pt1 | contig 11980 bp, 11 predicted proteins | sample YelNatPaOPRAMG02_FD_87396 | JGI IMG/M metagenome (GOLD analysis project Ga0123519, IMG submission 87396) | Hot spring microbial communities from Yellowstone National Park - Yellowstone National Park OP-RAMG-02 (version 2) | ecosystem: Environmental > Aquatic > Thermal springs > Hot (42-90C) ... | reverse complement strand
TTTTCAAATTTTTCTTTTTCCTTTTGGATGTTATTAATGTTCTCTTTATTGGAATTTTGATCTAAAATTTTATCTTTTGGTTGTTGTTTTAATTGTTCATTTTTTTTCTGTTTTTCTTCTAAATCTATATTTTTTTCTGTTTCACTTATTTTTTCGGAATGTGTATTTTTTTTGGATGTTTTTTTTACACTCATTTCAATTCCTCAATTTTTTGTCAAAATTTTAATTTAAAGAAAATAATTTATAGTTAAAATTTAATTTTTCCAATTATTTTAAAACTAAAATTTTTAATTTAATAAAAAAAAATAATAATAGTAGAAAATTATTGGAGCTATTCAAATGGCAGTTAATCAAATAGATCAACTTTTTCAATTATTAAGAAATTTTGAAGCAGAAAATAAAGACATTAAGGCATCTAGTATAGTTAGTATTCAAGGATTACCCATTTGCTCTACATTAGGAAAGTCAGAAGAGGCAGAAACCAAAGAAGGATTAATTGCAGCGATGGTTGCAGCTATCTTGAGTGTTAGTGATCGTGCTGTTGCAGAATTAATCCAATCATCATCTCTTAAGAGAATTTTATTAGAAAGTAATGATGGGTTAATAATAATTCAACAAGCAGGGCCTCATAGTGTATTAGCTGTATTAGTTGGATCAGATAAACAATTAGGATTAATTTTTATGTTAATGGAAGGATTATGTAAGAGAATCGCATCTATTTTAGGATAAAATTTAATATTTATTTGATATGATATAAAAATTGAATTAATTTTATAACAACCTTAGTCAAAAAAAAAGTTGCAACTGTTGAGTTTTTATAGATCTTTATATAAAATTTAATGGGAAAAAATGAAAAGATTAAATATTTTAATTTTTGGAATTTTATCTTTATTAATTATAACTATTTTATATTTTATATATAACTTCATTAATTTTAATTCGATAAAGAATATTATTATAGGTATAATATACTTTATTCTTTTTGCATTTTCAATAAATGAATTTATTAATTGGTATAAAAAAGCCAGTAGAGGAGAATCATTCGATTTTATAATTTTAGGTTATCTATTTATAACAGTTTATATTTTTACTCAAGATATATTTAATAGTTTTATCGGGGCTTTAAGTGTTTATTTATTTTTTGGTATTATAGAACTAAAAGAATATGAAGTTCTAAATAAAATTTTATTAATCACTTTAATTACTTATAACTTTATATTTTTTGCAGGTTTAATTAATAGTTATTTAAAATCAATAAATATAATTAATACAGATATTATTCGAGATACAGCGTTTTCAATGTCATTTTGGATTATTTTAATTCTTGGATTTATTTTATTTGGGCGTAAATATTTGGTTGTTTTTAGATTCATTAGTCCTCAATATTTGAGTTTATTATTATTTCTAATTGCATGGCTTGCGGTAACTTATATATCAAGGAATTTTATAGATATTAAGAATTGGATTTATATTATATTAATTCTAACAAATTGGGTTATATATTTTTTTTCTGGTCCATTATTAGATATTATGCTTGGAATAAAAAGAACCAATAATGAATTATTAATAAAAATTGTTAAAGATGTTAAAGAAAGATTAAATATAAAAGAAAAAATAAGAGTCGGTTTTGGAAAATATCCAATTCTAAACGCAATGGCCTATGGAGCATGGTTTGATAAAAGAATTGCAATTATTTCTCCTGATATTTCATCATTTCCAGAAGATGAACTAAAAGGAATTGTAGGTCATGAATTAAGCCATACAAAAGGTGGATTTAAAAATATACCAGATACTCTTATTTTAACAATAATCAGTTCAATTGAATTATTAATATTTTGGATTTTGAAATGGCCTGCAACTATTTACGATTATACATTTAATCCAGAATCCCAGCCTTTTCCAATTTGGGTATTTTTAATTATAAACATTGGAATTTCAATTATTTTATACATCTTTATAAGAGCTTTAGAATCATTCGCTGATTTAAATACAAAAAAGGTTAAATTAGAATATGAATTAACTAAAGGGTTATATAATTTAGAAGGTTTTTATTCATCAAGTCGTGAAATTGGTCTGGATACAATATTATTGTGCGAAGAAAAACTTAAAGATTATAATAGAATAGCAAATTATGCAAACACTGCTCAATATCTATATGAGAATATGATAATTCCAAAAAGGTATATTCTTTTAAGTAATTTATTAAATTCACATCCCCCCAGTTTTCATCGTATAGTTTCTATTTTAAACGAAGGTTTATATAAATTAAATCCAGTAGAAGAAGCTATTTTACCGTTTAAACTACTTAGAAAAAAGAACCAATTAAAATTCTTTTTAAAATATTGTAATAGTATTTTCAAGTTTAAAGATTTAGCGAATAAAAGGTTCAAAGAAATGTTTGGAATTGAAAATTATTCTGAATATTTAAAAAAATTAGAAAAACAAGAATTATTTAAAAATTATTTAAATAAAATAATTTTATTTATTCATAAATTTAAACCAGAATTCGGCATTGGTAAAATTACACGAATTTTATTAAATGATAATATTTGTTTTCCAATTTCTTTTGAAATAATTCCAATTAATTTAGAAATTCTAAAAACGATTACTAAAGAAATTGATTTAAAGAATTTAAATAAACAAAAAGATTTCCAAAATTCAATTGAAAATTTAAGAAAATTATTTTTAGACTTTAGCAAAAAAATGGAAGAAAAACTTGTCATAATAAATCCATTTGAATATGAAATAAATTTATTAGAGATAGAAGGAAAATATATTGATAAGAATAATTCAGTATTAGAGCTATTGGGTGTTTTAAGTTATTATAATAATATTTCAAATTATCAAATAGAATTTGAAAAATGTATTTCATTAAAGCCAAATGTTAAATTAAATGATTATATAAAAGAATATTACAAGTTTATTAAATCAATCAAAAAGAATAATTATTATATATTCCAAAATACAAAATCCAATTTATTTATAGTTAAAAGGATTAAATTTAATCTAAAATTTAATTTAAATAATATAAAAAATTCTGTTGGTAAAATTATATATCTAATAGAGAAAAATACATTAAAATTATTAATTCTTTCTAATTTTATTGAAAAGGAAAATTTAAAAGAATCATATCTAATTTGTAAAGATTACAATCCGAGTGAAACCTCTTATTCAAACGAACAAAATAAAATAGAGTATAAGTTTAATTTAAATCAAATAATTATTTTAAAAGAAGACATATCTTGTATTTTTCATAATAATGAAGAAACTCGAGAATATGAAAAAAATTTGCTTTACTATCTTAAAATTAAGAAATTTAGAGTTACTTTTTATCTTAAAAAGCCTATAAATAATCAGGAAACTGGTTATATAAAAAATATTATTTATTATGAAAAAAATAAGGGAAATAACAAAAATATAGATGAATCTTTTATAATTCTTGAAAATATTTACGGAATTGAATTGAAAATTGAATTAAAAACGATTGAAATTTTAATATTCGCAGATGATTCAATTATAATTCAAATAAAAGATAAAATGAGTTTTGCAGATAAGATTTTCAAAAAAATCCAAAAGAGAATGAATCCAAGTTCAATTTTATATCTATAATTTTATTTAAAACAAAAACAAATATCATTTATATTTTTTATTTATATAAATAAATTTTTGATTAAATTGAAATATAATCATTTTATAAATAAATTATGGTAAATTTTAAAGATATTAAAGATTTAATTAGAATTAGACAGTGGTATAAAGGTATAGTAATTTTTTCCGGATTGATTTTTGGTGGGAAATTAACAGATTTAAGTGTATATTTTCCACTTTTTATTGGATTTTTTATTATTTGTCTTGCAAGCTCATGTAATTATATATATAATGATATTAGGGATATTGAAAAAGATAAACATCATAAAGAAAAATGTAAGAGACCTTTACCTTCAGGTAGATTATCTAAAAGATTTGCAATAGTTTTATTAATTTTTTTAGTCATTTTTGTATTCTTTTTATCCACTTTTATAATGCGTTTTTTTATCGATTATAATTCAACATGGCGCTTTAATCTAATGGTATTAGCAATTTTTATTAATGGATTTTTATATAATATTTATCTTAAAAATCATGCATTTTTAGATATAATTGCACTTTCAATGATTTATATCTGGAGGACAATGGCTGGAATTTGGATTTTAAATATTTCATTTTCCCCATGGCTTTATATATTAATTTTTCAACTGGCGATGTTCTTATCAATAAACAAACGAAAAGCAGATAAAGAATTTTGTGGTGAAGAATCTTTTAAACATAAACCTATTTTATTAAAATACACCGATGAATTGATAAGAACAGCTCAAAATCTTATTACAGTTAGTCTTTTTATGACTTATTCTGTATATGTAATTGTCGGTCCTCTTGTTGGTTTTTCAGGTCCTGAAATAACAAATAATAGGGGTTTCATGTTATTTTCTATTCCCATTATGATGTATATTATATTAAGATTCTTATATTTAACAAATGTAAAACCACAAATAGCACGAAATCCAGAGAAAGCTTTTAAGGATTTAGATTTAGTTATAGCTGGAGTTATTTTATTAATTTTTATATTCATTGGAAATTATGTAAAAATTAAATGGTTTATTTAAATAATTATAAAAAATTTATTTTAAAATAGTGGTTTAAAATGAATATGAAAAATAAGCCAATAGTGTTTTTAGAAAAAGTCACTCCTCAAACAATATTAGATGATTATGCTAGATTGATGGATGCCACTCAATATACAAAATATTATAATACTAATGAAAAACTTATAGTAAAATTAAATTTATCATGGTCTAAATACTTTCCTGCTTGTAGTTCTCCACCATGGCAAGTTGAAGGTGTATTAAAAAAGCTTAAAGCAGATGGTTTTAAAGGAAAAAATATTTTTACATGTGAGAATGAAACAGTTGTGACAAATGTAGAACGTGGTCTTAAAGGAAATAAATGGGGTCCAATAATTACAAAATATAATTGCTGGTTTGTTCCTTTAACAAAAGTAAAATTTGTACCATTTAAGAGCAAAAAACCATTGCATGCATTAGATTCGAAAATATTTCCAGATGGGTTTAGTATTCCGAAATTTTATATTGGAAAAAATATTATTCATCTTCCTACATTAAAAACCCATGGCCATACTGGTGCCGTAGGGGGTTATTTTAAAAGTAAAGCAGATGAAGTCCCAGGAGGAATAACATGTGCAATTAAAAATGCATTTGGAGGTTTATTAACAAAAAGAAGACATTTTTCACATCAATTTATGAGTGAGGTTTTGGTTGATTTATTGATAATCCAACAGCAAATTCACCCGCATATTCTAGCCATTGCTGACGGAACAGTAGCTGGAGATGGAGCAGGTCCACGCTGTATGATTCCTAGAATAAAAAATACTATTATAGCAGGATATGATCAAGTAGCTGTTGATACTGTTGCAGCAAAAATAATGGGATTTGATCCCTTGAAATTGCCTTTTATAAAACTAGCACATGAAGATGGTTTAGGTTGTGGTGATATTGATCAAATTGAAGTTTTAAATAGTAAAGCAGAATCTGTGAATATTAAGAATATTAATTGGGGGTTCAAGGTTAAAAGAAGTTTAGTAATTTGGGGAGATCAACAAGTTCGAAAGGGAAAATTAAGATTTTTGGAACCTTTGATGCATACTTGGCTTTTTAAAATAGGTCCTGTTCAACTTTCTAAAATTTATCACGATTTATTTTGGATAAATACTATTGGACTAAAACGAATTAAGAAATACAATAATACAGAATGGGGAAAACTATTTCAACAATATAGTTCGGAAATACCAAAAAATGAACGAATTAATTTGATTAGACCTGAGTAAAGAAAATAACTAAATAGAACTAAAAAATTATCCTCCTTTCGCTTTCCTTGCTATAACTATATATTGCAAGGTAGCAAATGAAAAAATTACCATTACTAACCCGATTACTATCAATCTTTGTGCATATGAAACATTATAGAGGTGTTTCGTACTTTGATATAAGACTATAAATCCAAAAGCCCCAATAAAAATTATCACTCCCGCTACAAATGACTCTATAATAAATGCATCATTTATACTTGGATACAACCATACAGGGTTACCTTTAGCATCAGCTCCTAAAGCAATTTGGTAACGACCATTGGTATCAGGAATTGTTAAATAGACACCTCCCATTAGCAACCAAAATAGAAATGCATATAATAGTATTAATACAATATTTCGACCTGGCGTAGGTAAATCTAAATTTTTATTTTCAAATGAAATAAAATTAACTTTAGGAAGTCTAACCCCAAATATCTTAAAAATCCACGGTAATTTACTACCAACTTTTTTCTGAATTTCACTAGGCATAAAATTCCACTTTTTTAATTTCAAATCAATTTTAATTTAAGTATAATTTAAAATATTTAAATAATGATTTAAATTTTATAGTATATTTATTTTTCAAATATTTATTATATATGATATGAAGGAATAAAAATGGACCAACAATTAAATTTAAGAAATTTATTTAAAATTGGATTTATTGTAAATCCAATTTGTGGAATGGGGGGCTCTGTAGGATTAAAAGGCACTGATGGAATTTATATTTTAAAAAAAGCTATTGAATTAGGAGCCACACCTAAGGCAGAGGAACGTGCAAAAATATTTCTAAATGAATTACTCCCCATAAAAAATAAATTGCTTTTTATTACAGCTCCAAATGTTATGGGAGGTATTATTTTAGAACAATTTGATTTTAATTATAAAATTTTAGATGAAAATATATTTCCAAATAAAATTGAATTATTTTTTACCACACCTGAACATACCAAAATTTCAGTAAAAAAATTTCTTGAAGAAAAATGCGATATAATTTGTTTTGTAGGTGGAGATGGCACTGCGAGAGATATATTAGAAATTATAGATCAAAATATTCCGTGTTTAGGAATTCCTGCTGGAGTAAAAATGCATTCAGGTGTATTTGCATTAAATCCAAAACTAGCCGCGCATCTTTTAATGAAGTTTTTATGGAATGAGGCATCTTTAAGAGAGTCTGAAGTTATGGATATAGATGAAGAGTCATTTAGAAATAATATATTGAGTGCAAAGCTATATGGATTTATGCTTACTCCATATATTCTAGAATTTTCACAAGCTTCAAAAACAGCAATCACAATTGAGGATGAACAATTTAATAAAGAACGAATTGCAAAATGGATTATTGAAAACATGGAGGAAAACGTAATTTATATAATCGGACCTGGAACAACAACAAAAGCAATTGCTGATTTATTAAATCAACAAAAAACTCTATTAGGTGTTGATATAATGATAAATAAAAAAATGATAAAACTTGATTTAAATGAACAAGAATTATTAAATTCAATTAATAATAAGGAATCTAAAATCATTATAACACCAATAGGAAATCAAGGATTCATTTTTGGTAGAGGAAATTTGCAAATTTCACCAAAAGTCATCAAATCCGTAGGAATTAAAAACATTATAATTATTTGTACAAAATATAAATTAAAAACTTTACAAGAACAAAAATTATGTGTAGATACAGGAGATCCAGAATTAGATGACGAAATGAAAGGCTATTATAAAGTTATTGAGGATTATGGAGATTACAAAATCTTAGAAGTAAAATAATATAACATTACTCTTTTTTCTTTTTCTTTTCTTCATAATATCTTAAATAAGGATTTTGATAAGGAATTTTATTAATAGAACAATGGATCCATTCTTCTAATGGGGGACAAGTAGTAGGATTGTGATCTTGATGGCCTGGGTTACATTTATTTATAAATGGGCATAAAAAACAAGGGCAGTTACCTAAAGTATCCCATTTTAATTCTCCTTTATGAGTCGAGCTGATTAAATTAGGGTTATTTATAGTATAGTCTTCGATAAATTTTACGAGATCTCTTCTTAAACCTTGTATAACATCAGATTTTATAATTATTCGATGTTTTTGTTCTAGTCTTTTTAAAGATCTTTCTACTAATTTTGGATTTAATTTTAATTTTACACAAATTTCATTTGAATATATTTCTTTTTCAGTGCATATTAATTCTAAAATTTCTTTATCAATTTCCATAAATCCCTTCTTTTTTTTAATTAGACCAGTCGATTTAAAGGAATTATTATTTATTTTATTAATATTTACATCAGATATATCTTGTTTTAATTTATTAATAACATTTTTTTTTCCATCTAATAGTTTTTTTTCATTAGATTTCGTTGTTTCGTAATTTTTAGGGAGTAGTGGACATTTATGTCGATTTAAATAAATAAAAAATTTTCCACAATTTGGACACTTTTGTTTTTTTGCCATTTTTGGCCCCGACTTAAAATAAATATAAATATAAAAATAAGAATTATATATTATAATGAAACTCAAAAAATAAAACTTTTGAGCGAAATAAAATCAAATCGTTATAAAATTAAAAATTTTAATTTTGAATTGATTTAAGATGAATGATCAAGATATAAAACCAAATCAATCGGAGAATGATACTAAACATCCAGATAAATTTTATGATTATTCTTTTTTTACTCCATCAGAATATAGAAATATGTTTGGAACCTCTATTATTGAATCTGAAAATATAATAAAAAATTTAAGAGAACAACATAAAATATTTTGCATTCATTCAATTTCAGAAGTTAATAAAATAAAAATAAATTATCCACCAATTATAATAAATTCTCAAAATATAAACAGTCTAGTAAATGGAGGATTTCAAATAAATAAAATTTATCTTTTATATGGGGAATTTTCAACTGGAAAATCTCAATTTTGTCATGATATATGCATGGCTTTTTACAAATTGTACTCTAATCGACAAAATCCGTTTCACCTATTTTTTATCGATTCAGAAAATTCCTTTCAACCCGAAAAATTGCAACAGATGGCTAAATCAAATTATTATTCTATGAATTTTCAAGAACTTATTAAAAAAATAAAACTTGTCAAAATTAGTAATTTAAGTATTTTTCAAAATTATTTACAACATCTTTCTTCTAATCTTAGTAAAGATAGTGTAAATTTATTATTAATTGATTCAATAACGGCATTTATTAGAAATGAATCAGATATTAAAAATTACTCAATAAATGAACTAAATAAAAAATTAAAAAAATGTATGGAAAAAATATTAAATCTAAAGAACTTATATAATATTTTTATAATTATGACAAGCCAAGTAAAATCAACCCCATCAATTAAATTGAGTGGAAAATTTAGTATAAAACCATTATTCAGTTATACTTTAAATGAATACTGTGATGAACTTATTTATTTATACAAACAAAATGAAATTAGATATGCATATCTCATTAATTCATTAGATTCAAAAGAAAAACAGGTTTGTTTTAGAATCTCAGATGAAGGAATTTTAGATTAGGAATATTATTAGTATTTAAATTAACTTTATAATCTAATTCTATAATAACTATATTTGATCTAATTTCTGCAAGAACTTTTTCAGTTAATTCTTTACCAAAATCAAGTTTTTTAGATTTCATTGGAGTTGCAATCATATTCTCGTCGTATTCTGGTTTTGAATGTGCCCCAACTATGGTTCCAAATTCATATCCTATAAGATATATTGTCTGTGATCTGTTTAGAATATTTTTTAAAAAAAATAGAGCCCGATCTCCATCTGTAAATCCTCCATGATTTATTATTGGTAATTTTGAAGTACTTTGAGTTGTACCGATAATATAGTGGTGTTTCAATATAAATTTTTTAAATTTTTTTATTTTATTGATATTATCTCCATGTGCATGTAAGATGAAAAGGGTTTCTTCCAATTTTGAATTAATTGCTGTATCTAAAGTCAATCCATCCATATCTGAGAATATTAAGTTAGGAATTATATTATGATCTACTAATAATTTAGTTGCCCCGTTAATAGATATTATTAAAACATTTTCATCTCTTCTTAATGTTTCATTATTAATATTAAATAAAAATTTTAAATTAGGTTCTATGTTAATTTGTTTAAAATTTGAGTCAAAAATTTTGATAAATGATAATGTTCCAGGTCCTCCACCAAATAATAATATCTTTGAACTATTTTCAATTAGTGATAAAAATTTTTTTAAAATCTGGTTTATATCATATTTTTTTTTTTTTTTAATTACCGATAATAAAAAATCTCTTGCTTTTCTATCCTTTTTCTCTACAAATCCTAATGTATTTAAAATTTTCTCATAAACCTTTCTAAACTCTATATCAAGAATAATATTTTGTATTTCCTTCATAAAAATCTCTTTTAAAATTTTTAATTTTATTTTTATATTTTAAAAAATTAAATTATAAAAATTTTTTAAATTTAATAATTATATAATATTAAAGTATAATAAATAAAAGAGGTAATTATTTTGAAAGCAAAAATAAAAGATAAAGAACTTAATTTTCCAGATAATTTAAAATATTCTGATAAACATCAATGGTTTAATTCATCTACAAATAGAGTTGGAATTACTGATTATGCTCAATCAGAACTAGGAGAAATTATTACAGCGGATTTACAAGGAGCTCTAGGACTAGAAGTAAATGCTGGAGATCTTTTTGAAGATATTTCTGTTGAAGCTCAAAAAGCTGTTGCGGACATTTATAGTCCTGTTTCTGGTAAAGTAAAAGCAATTAATGAAGCAGTTATGGATGCACCTGAAAAGATTAATCAAGATCCTTATGGTGAAGGATGGCTTTTTGAATTTGAGGATTCAGTCCCTGCTGATAACTTAATGAATGCTAATGGATATGTTGAATATTTGAAAAAAATAAATAAATAGATCTTATGGATTGCTTCTAAGAAGTTTAGAACTTATATAATAATTTATTTTTTATTATTTTTGTCTATAATTGGATTTGATTTAAAATGGTTTTTACTCGAAAATTAACTGATAAAGAATTAGAATATTTAATGAAAATGGAAGAATTTGTTCGTAGAGCTCATGCTAAGAGTGATTCACATGACTTTTCACATGTTTTAAGCGTAACTCGTTATGCAATTCAAATTGGAAAAGCAATTAAAGATTTAGTAGATCCATTCGTTATAGTTGCGAGCGCTTTATTACATGATATTGGAAAAATCGATAGAAAGAATGCTAATATTCACGGATTTTTAGGTGCTTCTATAGCCGAGGAATTTTTAGAAAGTATTGATGTATCAGAAGATATGCGAACAAAGATTTCTCGTACAATAGTTCGTCATACTCCAAGTTCAAATATTCCACCAGTTACGGCTGAAGAAAAAATATTATTTGATGCAGATTGCCTAGATAGATTAGGATTAATAGGTTTAATTCGAGGTTTTATTGGAAAAAACGGTTCGATGGAAGAAATTATGAGAAGTTACATGGATAAACGCAAAACGGATTATTCAAAATTAAATTATGAAATTAGTAAAGAAATTGGCGATTGGAAACACCAGGAATTGGAAGGATTTATTCCTCTTTTTGAAAAAAGACTTGATGATAGAATTAATTCTATTAAAAATATTTTTGATGAGTTAGAATTTTAAAGTTTTTAAATTTAAAAAGCAATATAAATTTATAAAAGATTTTTTAATTTCAGTTAATTTTATTTAGAAGATCATGAAAAATATAAGTGATTTATCAAAAGAAGAGTTACTTGGTATTGCTAAAAATCATTATTTCTCTTTAGGTCCAAATGATGGAGCAGCCAGTTTATGTAAATGGAATTTTGCTTATGGATTAAGTAAAATTCATTATGCACAAGAAAAGTTAGGTTTAAAACCTAATGCCACATTTATATCTACACCGGATGAAACAATTACTAAAAATAGAGAGAGATGGCAGGCCGGTTATGGATATGGGGGAAAATTGGTATGGAATGACAAACCAGAACATTTAATCTTTATTGATGCTAAACCTAATGCTTGTGGAATGCTTGTTGGAGGTTTAGAAGAATTACCA
>Ga0123519_10013069_pt1 | contig 11980 bp, 9 predicted proteins | sample YelNatPaOPRAMG02_FD_87396 | JGI IMG/M metagenome (GOLD analysis project Ga0123519, IMG submission 87396) | Hot spring microbial communities from Yellowstone National Park - Yellowstone National Park OP-RAMG-02 (version 2) | ecosystem: Environmental > Aquatic > Thermal springs > Hot (42-90C) ... | reverse complement strand
TATGCTAGGTTGCCTTGTTAGCCAGTGTTCCTCTGCGTATGGAGAAAGTGCTGCTAGTTTTGCACCCTGCCAGAATGCACTAAATAAGTTCTGCGGTTTATTTATTATACCAGACTCTTTGCGTACAGTCTTTTGCGCAAAGAGTCTCAAACCACCCAGTCCCTCTTCTTCATATTCAGCCCATTTTTCAACAGCTGGTTGTCCAAAGCTTATGCTTGCTAAGACTTTTTCAACCCTGCCTACCATTGGGAGTGCGCCTGGTAACGTACCAACTACACTACCTACGAAGCTAGCAGCTTTTGCTAATGGGCTTTTCTCCCATCTATGAACCCTATCTATTCTATTCCACTGTATATTAGAACCTATCTTTATCTTCTTCTGTAGATTGCCGTTTGCGTCGGGATATGTTACCAACTCAGCAGCTTTGAGTTTGCCGTCATTGTCTTGAAAGACTGATACATAATGAGTAGTTGTATTTCCGCCTGCTGGGCGATAGTGTAAAATATCACCAGGCTTGAGTTGCATTCCTTTATTATAATTTAATTGACGATAATCAGCTATCCTATAAGCAGGTATCCCAAAGACCGTGCGGTTGAATGTAACAGCATAAGCACCACACTTATTGGGCTGCCACATGGACTCGTAACCTGGATATATCTTATATTGATTGATGTTTTGAGAATAGAGCTTCTCAAATTCGGATTGCGCTATAGATGAAGTAAGCCGATTTGCAAACTCATCGCTTCCATACGTATTTTTGCTAGCATTTTCTATTTCATTTAATAATGCTTTTGTATCCATTTACCATCACCCAATATACTCTTAGTTAACGAGTAGCCTTTGGAGATATTCACCATCCCCCATTAGTTGATTTGCTCGGTGTTTTACTCGGCGCCTTGCTCGGTGTTCTATTCGGCGCCTTGCTCGGTGTTTTACTCTTTGATTGTTGCTGTTGCCAAATCTTATAAGCATTTTTCGCTATTCTAATCGCATCCGCTTGAGTCATATTAAAGGCAGGATGAGCAGCAGTACGCTTAGTAGCTGCAATACGTACTGATTGTGCAAGCTTATCTGGAGGCATATTAGGATGCTTATTCAAATATTGTACAGCACTATTAGTCCATATATTCTCTGTGGCTGGGGTAAGCGGAGCTGCCTTAGTAGCTGGAGCCGCTTTGGTTGGAGCTGCCTTAGTAGCTGGGGCAACTGGGGCAACTGGGGCAACTGGGGCAACTGGGGCAACTGGAACTGCATAAGGCTGCTGATATTGATTTGTCGGTGGAGCTGGAGCCCAACCCTGCTGTGGAACTATTGGTATTGGCTGAGCTACTTGTGGATAACCACCATACCCAGTAATATCAGGCATTAATGCGGCTGCTCTATTTTTTGCTAGTCTGGTAATCCAATCCCCATTTTCCATTATTTGATTTTTTAATTGTTCTGATGAGTCTATTACACTTTGTCTTCGTTTAACCTCCTGCTGCATCTTAATGCGTTCGCTATCTTTCATTTTATTATTTTTATCATTGAGAATACTCTCCAACGCTGATTTTTCATCTTGCGCTTTTTCTATAGCGTCGTTAAGTAGTGGTATGTAGGAAGTTAGGTTATTAGCCATAATTAGCATTTGAGCTGTTGCGAATTGGTTATTCTGTATTTGTTCCAATGCTCTAAGATTGAGATTTTTTTCCATTATACGTTTTAACGCATCACGCCAAGCTATTAGATTGTTTGTTTGTGCAACTTGTAAGTTGTAATTACCTATAGCCAATTTTGTTTTAGTATTTAGCGCTTTTAGTTTTTCTCGTTGCTCTGCTTCGAGGTTAGACCTCATTTTCTCTATATTCTTGGCTATCTCAGCTTGTGAGTCTTGCGATAAACCCTTAGAGAATAAATCTGCTAACTGTTCTGTGGAAAGAAAATTAACCGCAAAATATTTATTAGCAACACCGCCTTTCATTAGATTGTTTGTATTCAATTGTGATAGAGCATTGCTGGAGAAATCGTCATAACTATCAACTAACGGTTTAATCTCATCAGGCGGTTGCATTTTCGGGTTTTTTATATATTGAAATGCCTCTGCTAATACATTTGTCATATTGCCTAATGTTGGCGGTAATCCTCTTTTTTGCAATACATTACCCAAATTAGTAGCAACGGCTCCCCCAAAATCAGGCGAAATATCATACCAGTTTTTAAATGAATTCTGTACATAAACTAATGGATTTACAATAGTATTATCCTCTGACATTGCCTTCGCTTTTAACTTGTGAAATTCTATTATCGAATTTATTGTATCTGGGGTCGCATTAGGAAGTTGTGTAGCAAGCAAGTTTCTTACTTGTTGCTCAGCTTCCGTCTGCAATTGTGGGGTATTGTGCATTGCAAATATTTGGGTTAATTCATCATCATTTATCAATTTATCTTGCAGTTGAGCCATATTACGCTGCTGCTCTATATCTTGCTGTGCCTGGATTTGCCTATTAGCCCGCTCCTCCTCAGCCTTCATTCTCGCCAAATCAAGCAAAGTCTGAGTATTGAACTGTTGAGTCTGCAGTCCCATTTGCCGCTCAGCCATTTGCCGCTGATATTCCTCTTGCTCCTTTTGTCGCAAGTAGTCTAATGCCTTTAGTGTAGCTCCACCAATATCTAATATCGCCATACATATCGCCCCCTATATCGTTTCCTACGGTTTTCCAGCTAGCAACCCATACTTCGCTATATCAAACGCATCAGGAAATATTTGTATAACATTACTCGAAGTAGGTTGCGGTGTCTGTGGTGTCGGCTTGCCTTTGTTCATATACCAGGTCAAAAGCGCCGTCATCGCATTCCCCGCAGCCTGGTTGTATTGCTGCGCTAGGTTGCTATAATATTCCAACGCTGGTTGTGCCGCTGCAGCCTGCTGTCTTGCCTGTTCTTGTATAAGCCACTGATAAAATCCAGGAGACCAACTGACCATCTCAGAAGAAGTCGGGAACCCCCTAGCCGTCATCATTTGCGCTCGTTTCCCTGACATCTGACCTGCTAGATTAGAGAGGTTTATCCCTGCCAATGCGTTCATCCCCTTGATAGCATTTTGAGCACTTGACATAGATTTGTTCGCACCCTTTACTGATTGCCATACAGAATAAGCGTTGAGTGCTGGGACGACATATTTGCTAACCCCACTAGCCACCTTACCTAATGTTCCCCATAGCCCACGAGTTGCAGTTGTTGAACGAGTAGCAGCCCCCATCAGCCCACTAAGCCCTGCGCCTGCAGCAAGTGTGCCAGCACCGCCGCCTAGTGCCATTCCGCCTAGTCCGCCATAACCAACTCCACTATAACCTAAGCCTAGACCCCCTACCCCAAGTGGTGTAAACATACTTCCGCCTAGTCCGCTAGCTGCTGCGCCTGCTCCAATTGGGGCGGCGCCTAGACTAGATGCACCCATCCCTGCTGACGAAGCCCATGCTGGGTTTATAGTTCCTGCTGTGCTATATCCGCCAGCCGCAGGAGCCGCTTTGCCGAACCAGCCAGCATTAGCCCCATACATAGCTAGGGCAACGGGAAGCAACATACCTAAGTCAGGAGCGTTGCTAAAATATTTATATTGTCCATATTCATTCCCAACCCCAACCTGTTTCGGCAATCCTGCCATTGCATACTGTTGATACAATGGCAGAAAAGCATTATAGTTGCGATACCCCGACAAAGAACCAAAGATAGGTGCTATGAGAAGTCGGTTAGGAAGGCTGCCATAAAGGTAGCCAAATTTGAGTAAATAATCACGCTTTTGCTCATCAGGTATGTTATCCCAGTTTTGAGCAACCGTATTCCAATCTACTCCTGTATTAAACCCTAGCGCATTTGGTGTATTCTTAGGAACCCAATCTATAGGCATATCAATCACCTCTTATACTGCATTTTACATTGCATTTTATACTGCATTTTACACTGCATTTCTTATATCCGAATGCACAATCCCTTCGATTACAATCCATGCTATCTCAAACTCATATTCGGGCTTGCCCATAAGTTCTATCTGAATGAGCTTGCCACTAGCTTGTGGATACCAATCAATCCATATTCTCTCATCAGGAAGCGTAGTTCCTGATGATGTAGTTTTTGTATCTGTGTATATCGCACTGCCATTTGAATATACAGCTAAACTCAGCGTAACCTGACCACCTATTGGCAATGGCGATACACCTTTTATGCATATACAAACCCGTTTTATCTCTACTGTTTCTAAGACGCTATCCATTACAATGGCTTTGCTGCGCCATCTAAACTCATACGGTTCAGTATTCCACCATATACTACCATTGCTACTATGCTCAAATACCTTTGTCAATCCCTTGCCATCTAGGGCAAGCAACGCATCATTATCATAATATCCATATGCCAATATCCATTGCTTTATGCTAACACTATCGGCAGGCACAACGAATATTGTAAATGTATCGGAGGGCAGGTGGTATAGAACTACATTCCTATTGCCATATCCTTCTTGTGGCGCATAAGCCAGAATGTAGTAATTGCGCCAGTATGTAGCCTGTGCTTTCGCTAGGTCAGGATTGATAGCATCGCTTTCGTTGTCGAATAAGTTCAGCCTGCCTTCACTTATCGTCTCCAGCCTAGTTCTTGTGAGCTTGATTATTCCCCTTGTGCTAAGCCAAAGCACCGAATTATCGCATCTTACCACCGTACCAGGAAACGGCATAGGCGCAAACATAGGAGAAGAAAGTGCAAAGTCATCCCAAGTTCCACCGACTAGTCTATATACTCCAGTCTCAGTTCCTATCAGCATGGTCGGTGTAAACTGACCTACTAGCTCATTAATCGTAGTAGATGCATCATCCTGTATAACCGCCGTTATCTGCGTTGCCTGCGGCATATTAAGTATCCCGCCCAATGTTGGGTCGGTTACTAGGTCTTGCTGTAGGTCATCTATGCCAATGATATATGGATAGAAATAAGCATAAGCACTCAGCGCTGAGAAATAAAGCTGATTGCCTTTTATCCCATATAGCCTATTATTTACTACCTTTATACTATCAAATTTAGGCATAGTGCTAGCTGTATCACCAGTGTACTTTAGCTTGTTTCTATCAATAGGGAGTTCAGGATTATGCGTTCTAAGATTGGCATCTGATAATGTATCTACGTAACTTGCCCAAACTGGACTTCCGCCCCAATCTCGTGTAACAGAACCTAGATAATAATAGACTGTGCCATTACATTCGGTTCTGTAAATATCTATCTTATCTACCTTGTAATACTCAAGCCCTATATTCTGCATCTCGGTTGGAAATGCAATTGTAACTTTTGAATTACTTCCAGGTGTCCCAACCGACCTTGCATCACAAAGTGCTGAAGAATAGGTGGTATCGCTGCTATAAAACCTGAATTTGTACTTGTAAACCCCAAACCCTAAACTCCCACCAGACGCAGCAGTAAGTGTTATTCCACTTTGCATATCATTTGTAAGACTATATGGGGTAAGCAGCTGCATATTGTTAATTGTAAAAATCCAGGTGCCAGTTGCCCCGCTAAAATTACTGTCTAATGTAATAGTTTTAGCAGAAGTATTTACTATTTTGATGTTATACTGCGCAAGCCAATCGCCACTCCCACTCGACGGCTTAAAGAATATACGCTTGCCAACCCAATCGCTACTTACACTTCCGCTAAATGTAACAGTGGCGCTTCCATGAGTGCAACTACAAGTTGTATTCCCATCGCCATCCTTTACCCATAGCTTGTTAATTATGAACGGCATACCGAACTCTAGGAGGCATATTATACCGTTCTGGATACTATCCCAATATACATCTTTACCAAAAAGTGTTCCATATTCTGAACTAGACCAGGTACACCAATATATCGGTACCCAATCGGGAAAGACTCTACCACTCCAGCGGCTTACCTCTGCCAGCACCGCCTCCTTATAATTAGAAGATTGTTCATACTCTATTGTTGCAAACAAGAGTTTGTTTAACTCGGTATCATTAGCCCCGTTAATCTTCAGACTATAACCAGGATACGCACAATAGAGCGAAGCTATCTCTCTTTCGCCACCATTAAAGTAAATAGTATTTGATAATGGATGTTGTGAGTCTAGTTCAACTTTTCCAGGTAGTAAGCGAATTGTACCGTCATGCACTATTGCGCCTTGTATGAGCGCAGACATATTCTTGCCTATTTCTTCAGGCGCTCGTGCATTGTTCATGCCACCGCTAAAATCGCTCCAAACTACCCTGTTGTTAAGCCGCTGACTCATAGTTTATATACCTCTATTGTCGTACCAGCCATAACGCCCAGTATATTCAATCCACCAAACTTGCCTGTAACTGTATCATTTGAAGAAAGTGGAAGCGTGATATTAAAAGAGCATGGCGGTGAACCCCCACTACTATAACCACCGCTGCTCCAGTAGTTTACATTGCCGCCGTTTACACTAATCCCAAACTTCGGAGCACTATAACTGCTGCTTGAAAGCGTTCCATATATCACAAAGATATATACTCCGTCGGCTGGAGCGGTGAAGGTATAAGTACCAGTATCAAAGGCTTCATAAGTATCTACGGTCTCTGTATCAAATGGTATAGTAGTCCATTCTCCGCCACTCGCATCAGAACTTGTATAAGCACTTACTATTAGGCTACCTGTTATATTCTCTGTTACGTTCCCCCACTTGATGCCTAATGGTTCTGCAGGGTCTACCTGTAGAACATCGCTATCAGTACCAGGTGAAAGTGGTTGCCACGAGGTTCCATTATAAACTAACAAATCGCCTCTACTTTTGCCTATCCCAATTAACTTATCGCTTATATATGCTATTCCCACTCGCAGTATGTTCATAGCTTATATGGTACCTCGCCTTTCTTTAGCAGTCGCAATACAGGTTGACAAAACTCTATCAAGTCCATATTCCTATGGAACCCGTATAAATATTTTGCACCTGTAGTATCATTGGTATAATTATTGCCGTGTGTGTACATAGCGATTATAGAACCATAGCTTATAATTCTAGCTAAGTTGACAACCGTGTTATAACACAAATCGCTTAGATTGCTTGAACCATCACTAGTGCCATTAACTCCCCACGACGGACACATGAAACGAATTACTGCATCTTTATCATTATCGTCTTTGATTACCAATGTTGGAGAAGTCCATTGTTGACTCCCAGAAATTCTGACAATCTGGGAACCGCTTTGGCTGAAACTTATGCTTCCCCGTATCATCTTAACACCATCGGCTACTAGCGCTCTTAGTCCTGCCATAGAATATCCGTTATTAGGTAAATAGCAATACCCGCAGTAGTGCTGATGTTCCTGCAAGTTAGGTATCCACCCCTGAGCTTTTAAGTGGGCAATATCATAACTTAGTGCCCCTAACTTGCCGCTGCCAGGATTAGAAGCAGAAGTCCCATAAGTACCTGTCTTTGTAATATCATAATGCTGACTTCCCCAAATACCATACGAAGGATAGACGTCCTTCTCATGCCACCAGTATTCATCATCAATTGATGCTGTATGCCCGTGTGCAATTGAGATAACGGCATCACTATATTTGCTATATGCTACTTTGAGTGCATTGGGTATGCTAGCAATATTGTAAACCTTAAACCCGCAAAGAGCATATCCATCTAACGATTGTATCCTTGCCAGCATTGACTCAATCTTTGCAGGGTCGGCAATAAAATCACCATCGGCATCATCCAGCGTTATAGCTACTGGTATGGAGATAGGTAAGTTAGCTAGTTTCATAGCATAGAGTAGAAACGGCGTAAATCCTATCCTAGCCGAGAAATATACAACAGGATACTTACCGCCAGTCCACGCCCATGCTATTGTATAATTTCCCTCATATTGCAAAAGTGGTTTACAATCGTAAGAATTGCGATAGTAACCAGCATGGGCAGTAGTAGCATAAAAGGGTAGTTGCCCATCACTGCCTATCCTATTCTTATTAATATCATATAACTCACCAATCCCCCAAGTACTTGTATCAAAAGCCGTTCTATTAGTAACTCCAGCCGTATATTGCTTCCCATCTGTAGTAGTGAAATCTTCAGCGTTAATCGCATTAGCTACAAACGCAGGGATACTGCCATCAAGCCATGTTGCTAATATATCTCTAATTTTAGCACCCGAAGGGAGTTGCGTAGTCAACATCTTGCAAGTAGGTACTATTACCATTGAATACTTATCGCCTTCCCGTTGGAAGGTAAAACCATCTTTTACTACCTGAACTTCTACAGGGACTAACCCATATAGCAATTGCATCTCCCTAAACGGAGCATATTCCGAAGCATCAGCACTTTTTTCTAACAAAACCAATACGGGTTTCATTTGTATCACTCCTTAAAATGCGTAAGCGACTACACGGATATATACAGAACTTACGCCAGTTCCAGTAATCTTGACACTCATATACGGAGCATATACTGTTATTGGTATCACGGTCGAATAATAGTTACTGGTATCTGGAAGTGAAAGCGTAGTGCCGCTAGAGGCAGCAATTGCTGCGGTTTCATTAGAACTCCATTCAGCAATATCGTTATAATATGGTGTTATTGTTATACTGCCCGTTCCACTTGCCGACTTTGCCCATACCAATAGCGTTATATTCCGCTTCCCCCTTGTCAACATAAAAGCGATATTAGTGGTTGGGAGAGATATACTCGAACTAGTTTCATACAATAGGGAAACCAAATTATCTACTGGAGTAGTTTTAAGTCCCTGCGTAGTAGTATCCACTACATCAATCTCTTCATTGGTATCTGGTTTGACAAATTTCGAAAACAGTTTTACAAACATTTTCATACCCTCCTTGTAAATGTTCTATATCCATTAGGTAACACACTTGATTGTCTCGGCGATATTCTACTTCTAGATAATATTGCCATCTGCCCAACATCTTTAGTATAACTAGCCATTAGAGTTTGTATACGGATAGGCGAAACTTGCCCGCTAATATCCCAACCACTCGCAACCGCTAACGCCGCAGCCTTTGCGATAGTTTGTCTGAACCTGTTGGGACACCATTCAGGCTCATCACTTGTTAACGCTGTTATCGGGTCGGGACTAATACAAGCTAACAAGTGAATATGGTCTTCTCTATCGCATTTAAAAGTGATACTGCCGCTGGTATTGGTCTCGTCGAAGGAGGTAGGAAAGGAAGGTATCTCAGAACCAGACGTACCAGCGGCAGTAACTCGGTAAATATAGCCATTGGGTGTGGGCGGGATAAATAAATCGTTGATTTCATAACTAGTATTAATTGCAAAGGTAGTCCATTCGCCAGGTATAGGGAACAGACCCAAAATATTGCCTTGCGCATAAACATAGGTTGGAGCATCGGATATGTAACTTTCCCAACCTGCAAAGTCTCTATCCAGTTCGGGGATTGAGATTGGTTTTAATTTGTAAACACTATCAGCCGTAAGATAGGTAGCACGGTAAATGTTGAGTATGCTATTGTTAAGTGTATATTCACCAACGCCGCTTTCTAGCGTGATTGTAACCGACTGACAATTTATCTCTGTATCAGCATTAACCTGCTCAATCGCAGAGTTAATAGCATCTATCAGCACTTCATCAGTTACATAATCCGTGCTTATCTCATTCAGGTATTGCCTCGTTATTCTGCCTATATCTTGCCAACTCAGTCCCATTTATATCCCACCTTACATCATCCGTATCGTAGCAATTAGGGCAAACCCAATAGCCGCTTTGTATTGTCAACTCAGCTGGGTCATAATCAAACCCGCATCTATCACATACCGCCTTACCATTTTCAAATCTCATAGCCCTAGCTCCTTTAGGATATTTTCAAACACATCAGAATGGCTTACCTCTGCTAACGTTTCATCGCATTTAGCGGCTTTTTTACCATCTAGGTAAATACCACTAACATCTCCAACCATCATCACAGCATCGGACATATCAGTTACATCTAGGATGTTATAACCCAGCGCTGACATCTTACCCGCTATCTTTCCCGCAACATCAGGAGATATATCTTCATTCACAACTACTGTTACCTTTGGTCTCTTGATTATTCGCATCACCCGCTCAACATATTTATTTGAAAGCGGTGATATAATAAATAGTTTCGTTTTCTCTGTCAGGCTCGGAACTTTCTTCACAAAGGTATCATATATCTTCTTGTTAGGGAAAATAACATCCGTAACCACGTCCCAATTTATCTTGTCAATGTACTCTGTTTCCCATTCTTCACCAAGCACATGGATGATTATCCGTCTATCCCCAAAATCAGTTGTTGCAATCTGCGCCAGTTCTCCGCAGCCCTCACACCAAATTGAGTCAACCCCTGCACAGGTACTCGGCACATCCAACGGTACAATCGCAGGATAGACCATCTTCTCTTCTTTCTCAAGCTCATCCATGATAGGTTTAGCCCAATAGTCTTTGGCTCGTTCTATCAAAAACGCCCACGACTCTCCTGGAAACATTACTCTAGTCTTTACGTACATTATCATCTCATTCGCAAAATGTTCAGGTATTGCATCTCTAAAAAGCGACAACGCTTTTGCGGCAACCGACATTGCAGCCATTGTTTCCTCTTCAGTGTGCTGCGCCACCAAATCCTTGAATAGTGCAACATACGGCATCCAGGTAAAATACCTTAGATTAACCACCTGCGATGTTATCGGAGGTTCTGCAGCACACATCAAATTATGCCAATGCTGAGCCTCCATATAGTTTCCTTCGTTATAAGCGCAATCTCCTAAGATAAGTAACGCTTCTGACCTACGCCAATCTTTCTTCAGCAGCTCGTAGGCAGTTTCTCTTGCCTTCTTTAGTCTACCTGATAGCAAATAAGACAATGCTCTGATATAAAGCGCATGCCCAATCTCGTCCATACTGTTGGACAATCTAGCAAGTTTAACGCTCATCTCAATGGCTTTGTCATAGTTCTTTGTATCAAAGTAGTAGCCCATTAGATAGCTAATAGCTCTTATATCGCTACTATCTTTTTCGAGCTCAGCTCCGTAAATTTCGCCAGTTCTTTCAATTGTCCATTGCCTATGGTCTTCTAGAAACTCAGTGCCTTTAACGGATGGGTCATGGAGTATGAAACTCTTTTTCATCATAAATCTCGGTGGATTGGTATAGGCTGTATCAACGATTACCTCGTGATGTGGTCTTTCCCATCTTATTTCGGGAACATTAGCATGCAGCCTTGCCACCCAAGTTTGTATATCTGGGTTACCCTTTTCATCCACCGAAAGCCACCGTGTCATTGCCATCCTAGCACCTTCGGCAAATCCTTTTTCAATCTCCCTCCTTGCTTTATCTAAATCCCAATAAACTAATTCCTCATCACCATCAAGCCAAAGAACAACATCTCCAGTTACATGTTTCAAAGCCTCATTCCGCATCACAGCCCAGCTGTCATCCTTGACGCCTTGAATAACCTTGTCAGTAAATTTTTTAGCAATCTCTATAGTATTGTCGGTACTGCCAGTATCATAGACTACAATCTCATCCACTAGCTCTTCTACTGAAAGCAACATTCGTTCAATGCATGCTTCTTCGTTTTTTACAATACAACAAAGCGATAGCTTCATAACTACCCCCTTCGACTTTCTTTAGTTTTTAGAAATAGGGGCGGGAGTTCCCGCCCCATTCTTATCCATCTAGCTCTTCTTAATAACTAGATAGTTCACTGAACCAGTGGTCGCTGAACCTACAGGATCGTACGCCTTTAATGTAAGCGTGTTGGCGGTAATCACAGCTGTGGCAGTTATCGCATACCCACCACCCACAGCAGTTGCTATTGCTACATCACCAGTAGTGATACCACTGATAGTAACGCTTACTCCTGTAGTGGTGGTTATAGTAGCCGTCCCAGCATACGCCGATGTTACAGCTATATTGCCACTAATATTGGCTTTTGTTGCCGACACAGTCGTTGCCGACACAGCTGGAGCTGTTACGGTCGTTGCTGATACCGTCGT
>Ga0123519_10013066_pt1 | contig 11981 bp, 14 predicted proteins | sample YelNatPaOPRAMG02_FD_87396 | JGI IMG/M metagenome (GOLD analysis project Ga0123519, IMG submission 87396) | Hot spring microbial communities from Yellowstone National Park - Yellowstone National Park OP-RAMG-02 (version 2) | ecosystem: Environmental > Aquatic > Thermal springs > Hot (42-90C) ... | reverse complement strand
CCTTAACACTAAAGCCGTACTTACCCATCGGGGCGCGGATCCCATCCGGGCATCGCGCTTCGCGCGCGACCGGAGTGGAGCCATTCGGGGGGATTTGGCGGGTCAGAGCCGGGCAGGCGCACAGCACCTTTGCCGGCTGTTACCGGGAGCCGGCTGGACCAAGTACGGTTGCAGTATTAAGCGGAGATGTCGATGCTCGCCGGGGCGGGCAGCGCCAGGCCGGCGGCTACTTCTATGGCTTTGATAATGCCAGATGGCACCGGGCAGGCAGGGTGCGAGAGGCGGCGCGCAGCCTCGAGCACCTGCGGGCCCTGGCCGCGGTAGGAAATCTCGCGGAAAGCGTTGACCTGCGCCAGGTCGCCGGCGATCTTGTTCACGGCGGGGCAGGTGCTGGTGATGGTCACATTGACCGTCTGGCCATCATCGGCGAGAGTGGTCTCGACACGGGTGACGTAACCGCAGATGCCGGAGTGAATCTCTGCAACAGCCATGGGGCCTCCAGATTGGTGAACATGTGCTCGGCGTTAGAAAAACCAGTCGGCTGATCCGCACGGGGTCAGCAATTGCGATTGACTCCTCAACCCCCACCACCGCCGCCAGAGCGGGCGCCGGCTGCGAAGATGAAGATCAGCACCACGATCAGGATGAGAACCGGCCAACCAGGCATGGTAAGCCTCCTTACAATACCCTAGAGGGGTATGTCTGGCCCTCATTATACTGCAGGATGGCTATGGTGTCCAGTTTGCATGAGAGGAGCGACAGGCATGGATAGGCAGGCAATACGGGAGCGGATCGCAGCCTTGGAGCGGCAATTGGCTGAGGCGCAGGCGCGCCTGCCCCGACACTCGACGCCGCCAAGCATGCTGATCGAGATCGAAGAGCTGGAGGATGAACTGGCGCGTCTGCGGCGGGAGCTGGAACAATTGGGAGGAAAGTGATCGATGCCAGGGAACGGACTCACGCCTGGCACCTGATGTGCTGGATACCTACCATGCCGCCCCGCTGATCGCCCCGGCGCTCTACTGGCGGCTGATGTTCCCGCACCACCAGCGCCTCTGCGCGCATTTTGCCGCGCAGGGCCTGCGCACCCTCCTCCATTCCGACGGCAATGTGGCCCCGCTGATCCCGCTGTTCCTGGAGGCCGGGTTCGCTGGCCTGAACCCGCTGGAGGCCAAGGCCGGGCTTGACGTGCGCATGCTCAAGCCGCTCTACGGTGACCGGCTCATCTTCTTCGGCAACATCGACGTGCGCAAGCTCGCCGGCAGCAAAGGGGAGATCGAAGAGGAGATCAGCAGCAAGCTGTCCGTGGCCAAGGAGCATGGCGGCTATATCTACCATTCGGATCATTCCGTGCCCAACAACGTCTCGCTGGAGAACTATCGCTTCGCGATCGAGATGGTGAAGAAATACGGGAGATATGCGTAATAAGTAATGCGTAATAAGTAAGGTCATCACCGCGTGGTATACGCTGCTCAGCGTTAGCCTGCTACCAGTGAGCGTTATGCAGAGCAACATGCACTCCGCTACGATGACCTTACTTATTACGCATTACTTATTACGATTCGGAGGCACGTATGACGAAGCGCAGCAAGCGCGTTATTCTGCTCTCTCACTGCATTCTGAACCAGAACTCGGTGGTGCAGCCGATCGCCCGCATGCCGGGGGCCCTCGAGGGGGTGGTGCGCGCCTGCCTGGATGCAGAGGTGGGAATGATCCAACTCCCTTGCCCAGAGCTGATGGCCTATGGGCCGGAGCGGCAGCCCATGGACCGCAAGGGCTACGATACCGCCAAATATCGCCTCCAGTGTCGGCGGCTGCTGGAACCGGTCCGCGCTCAGGTGGAGGCCTACCGCCTGGCGGGCTATGAGATTGTGGGCCTCATCGGCATCGGCAACAGCCCCTCTTGCGGCATCGACACGACCTACGAGGGCGGCCCGCAGCCGGGCCGGGGCATCTTTATGGAGGAATTGCTCAAGATGCTGCCGGAGTTGGAGGGCCGCACTCTGCAGGTGCCCCGGCGCTATGGCCAGGATCCTGGGGTAACGGCCGAGTTTGACCAGGAAGTGGCCCGCTTCTGCCGCGTGGCATAACAAGAACCGCTGCACATGGCACCGTTTCGCGTAGGCTCTCGTAGTGGCGGGCTTCCGCTCAAGCCGATCGATCAGACCCGTCACTTTGTACTGCAACCGCACTTGATCCAGCCGGCTCCCGGTAACAGCCGGCCAAGGTGCTGTGCGCCTGCCCGGCTCTGACCCGCCCAATCCCCCCGAATGGCTCCACTCCGGTCGCGTGCGAAGCGCGATGCCCGGATGGGATCCGCGCCCCGATGGGTAAGTACGGCTGTAACGTCAGAGTCGCTCAGCACTTTGTGTGCTCGATCGGCTTGAGCGGCTGAAGCCCGCCACTACGACAGGTGTGCCAGGTGGCGCCCATATGACGCTGGACGCCATGGTATGCTCGGACAGCAGGAGCCTTGCCCTCCCAATGCACCAGTTGCATCGCTCAAGGCGCCGATTTTGTATCCCTCACAGTGCGCACTACAATAGAAGGGTTGGGATTGCTCAGCCTGCTGACAGGTGCAAAACTGCGAGGTAAGCTCGATGTCCACACAGCGCTTTCCCCTTGGCCTGCTCGTGCTGGAGGCCGGCCGGCCCGGCGAGCTTTTCGCTCTCTCCCTTGCCCAGGCGCCGGAGTGCGCCGTGACGCTGGGCGGGCCGGCGTTTGAGGTCGAGGGCCGGCAGCGCAGCGGCTGGCGGTTCACCGAGCGCGCCCTGGAGCGGTCCCTGGTGCGCGGGGGCAAGGAACTGACGCTCTACTATGATGACCCCGCCTCCCCGGCGCTGGAGCTGGCACTGACGGTGCGCACTTATCCCCATTCGCCGGTGCTGCGCTTCCGCTATGAGCTGCATAGCCCGGACCCGGCGCGGCTGACCAAGGCGGAAGGGTGCGATCGCATCCGCTATTTTTCCGTCAGCGGCTGGCCGGCGGGCGAACTCTCTCTGGCGGATATCCAGCTCAGCCACTTTGACCCGGTGCCGCATTCCTACATGCCCTGCCGGGTGGACTATCGCCCGGGCGAGTTGTATGAGGGGCAGCGCCTGGCCGGGCCGATCGAGATTCTGCACGACGAGCAGGCCTCGCTGCTGGTGGCCTATGAGCACGGGGCCGATCACCCGCATTCGTTCTTTGACTTTTTCCCGCACCCCGCCCAGGGGACGCTGGAGCTTTGGGCGCGCCGGGGCAATTATCATCACGGGCAGGCGCTCCCCTTTACCTCCGTCTGGTTCGAACTGGGGCTGGCCGGCGGCCTGGTCGAAAACCTCCTTGAGCATTATCGACGCTTTTTCCTCGAGGATCTCGCCGAGAACGCGGCGTCGCGGGAGCCCCTGCTCTTTTACAACACCTGGAACTATCAGGAGCGGCAGCGTTATTTCCGCGGGCGGCCCTACCTGGAGTCGATGAACCTGGAGCGCATGCTGGCCGAGATCGACGTCGCGCACCGGATCGGGATCGATGTGTTTGTCATCGATACCGGCTGGTACTCCAAGACGGGCGACTGGGCGGTGGACCCCGGCCGCTTCCCCGATGGCCTGCAGCAGGTGCGGCGCCGCCTGCAGGAATATGGCATGCGCCTGGGGCTCTGGTTCAACCCGACCGTGGCTGCGCGCACGTCGCGCATCTACCGCGAGCACCCCGAGTTCGCTATGACGCGTGAGGGCCAGCCACCCCGCTGGCACGAGGTGTGGGAGACGGAGGAATCGACCAGCATGTGTCTGGCCTCCGGCTATGCCGACGCGTTCATCGAAACCCTGGTGCGCCTGCACGACGAGCTGGGCGTGAGCTATTTCAAGTGGGATGGCATTGGCCAGTGGGGGTGCGATTCGCCCCTGCACAATCACGGCGGGCCGGAAAACAGCCCCGAGGAGCGCGCGGCCTGTTACGCTTATGAGATGGGCCGCGCCATGATCCGCATCGCCGAAGAGGTGGGCAAGCGCTGCCCGGGGTCGATCGTGGATTTCGACGTCACCGAGGGGGGGCGCTTTGTGGGGCTGGGGTTCCTGGCGGCAGGCAAGTATTACCTTGTGAACAACGGGCCCTATTTCAGTAGCCTGGACATCCCGCAGAGCGTGCGCATCGAGCCGGATACCATCAATGCCCTCTTTTACCCCGGCCCGGCGCGGCCGCGCGTCTGCCGCACAGGGGCGCGCTATGACTCCATTATCCCGTCGGTGCTCTTTATGACACACCATCTGACCGATGGGCCAGCGCTGTCACAACTGAACAGCCTGGCTGCCCTCATGCTGGGCGCTAACGGCCTGTGGGGCGACCTTTTGGCCCTGAGCGAAGAGGATATCGACCTGCTCGCGGCGCACCTGGGGGATTACAAGCGGGTGCGGCAGGCGGCAACGCGCGCCTATCCCCGGGTGATGGGCTTTGCCGGCTCGAGCCCCGAGATTCACGAAAAGGTCGACCCGCAGACGGCGAGCGGCCTGGTCGCCTTCTTCACCGTTATGCCGGGGGAGATAACCTATGTGACCCGTCCACTCGCCCCCGGCAAGCTGCAGGAGGTCAAGGGAACCGATTCCTGGGAGCTCCTGCCCGACGGGCGGGTCAAGATCGTCGTGAACCTGGAGCGCGACGGCGCCCGCGTTGTCTACCTGTTTGGAGTCTAGGTCGCTGTCAACGGATTTCCGACACGGATTGCACGGATTGCTTGTGCGCCTTTGCCCAGCGGCGCTGCTCCACCTGACACCTGTGCAAGCTGCCGGGTGAGCAACGGGCGCCGCAAAGAGCGCCAATTATCCGTGTAATCGGTGTCAGAAATCCGCTGACAGGCCTGTTTCATCGACAACCTTACCCTGAACCTGGGAGCCCAACTGAATGAGCGATATTGCCGCCCCCCTGGCCGCCTGCGAAACCATGACCGAGGCGCGCCGGCGCCTGATGATCGGGTTGTACGCTGTCATTGGTGTGCTCTATTGGATGAGCCTCTATACTTATGTGCCGACTCTCTCGACCTATGCCAAAACCAAGACGGACAATCTGGCCCTGGTGGGGGTGGTCGTTTCGATGTACGGCCTGTGGCAGGGCGTGGTGCGCCTGCCGCTGGGCATTGTCGCCGACTGGGTGGGGCGGCGCAAGCCTTTTATCGGTCTCGGGCTGGCCTGCGCACTCCTGGGCGCCTGGGTCATGGGCACGACGGGCACCATCCACGGGCTGATCGTGGGCCGCGCCATCACTGGGCTGGCCGCGGGGGCCTGGGTGCCGCTGATCGTCGTCTTTTGCAGCTTGTTTCCGCCTCGTGAGGCGGTGCGGGCGACGACGCTGCTGGGCCTTTTCAGCTCGCTGGGCCAGGCCATAGCGACGGCCGCGAACGGCACGCTCAATGATGTGGGCGGGTACCCCCTGGCCTTCTTTGCCGCCATGGCCCTGGCCGTGCTGGCCCTGCCGGTGCTGCTGCCTGCGCACGAGGACCGGCAGGCGCCCCGGCGCCCTTCGCCGGCAGGGGTGTACCACCTGATTACCCGCCGCGATGTGCTGCTGCCCGCCGTGCTGGCGGCGGTGAGCATGTTCTCGAGCTGGGCGGCGACCTTTAGCTTCTCACCGATCCTGGCCAAAGGCCTGGGCGCCAGCGATGTCACCCTCAGCCTGATGATGAGCATGAACATCGCTCTGGGCCTGTTGGGCACCCTGGTCACGGCCATGGTAGTCAAAAAGGCGGGGGCGCAGCGGCTGGTCTATATCAGCTTCTGCCTCATCGCCGTGGGCACGGCCGGCGTTGCCCTGGCGCCTACCCTGCCGCTCCTGATTGTGGGGCAGGCGTTGCTGGGGCTCTCGCAAGGGGTAGGAGCGCCGGTGCTCATGGGCATGAGCATCCAGAATGTGGCGCAGGCCGAGCGCGCCACGGCGACCGGGCTGCACCAGTCGACCTATGCCATCCTGGGTATGTTCGGCGGGCCGGCGCTGGGGGGCGTGATGGCGCATGCGATGGGCATTCGCCCCATGTTCATCGTGGTCGCCGTGGCCTCGCTCGCCGTGGGCTGGAGCCTCAACTGGTGGCTGGGGAGGAAACAGGAGAGATCCGAAGCACGAAGAACACGAAGCGGCGCGAAGGGTTGAATGCTCATGTATGCCCGCTGCTCTGTGGTTCCCTTTGGCAGAGATAGCGCTCGGTGGAACCCGTGGCGCAGGCACAGGCTCCTTCGCTTCCTTTGTGTTCCGCAGTCTTTGTACAAACGAATCCAGAGGAGGCACTACTATGGACCTGAAACGACTCTCATGCTGTAGTTACCCGCTGCGGGAGCGGCCGGTGGAAGAAGCATTGAGCACCATCGCGGCGGCGGGGTTCAAGAAGGTCGATTTGTTGGGCCGCATGCCGCACCTGTCGCTGGACCCGGAAGAGTGCGACCCGCAGGCGCTCCTGGCGCTGGCGCGAAAGCATGGCCTGCAGATCGCCAACCTGGGCACCTATGTGGGCCGCGGTTTTGCCGAAGCAGATAGCGCCGCGCAGTTCGCTGCCCTGGAAGAGATGCGGCGGGCTATCGACCTGGCCGTGCTCTTCGGCGCCCGCTCCATCCGCGTGTTCGCCGGGAACGACGACCCTGCCTGTACCGAACGCATCGTGCCCTGGTACCGGCGTAGCGCCGATTATGCCGAAGAAAAGGGCGTCTACCTGGGCATCGAGAACCACGGCGGCGGCATCTCGGGCAAGCCGGAGCGCGTGGCGGAGCTGGCGGCCCGGGTCGGCTCGCCCAATTTCGGCGCCCTGTACGAGCCTTTTAACCTGATGGCCCATGGCGAGGATTACCGCCGCGCCCTGGAGACCATGAAGGATTGTATCGTCCACACCCATTTCAAGGATGGCCGGATGACGCCGCAGGGCTTTCAGCTCACCATGATGGGCGAGGGCGAGATCGATTTCCGCTGGATCATGCAGCGCCTCGCCGAGTTGGGCTACGAGGGTGATTTCGCTTTCGAGTACGAGTTGGAGGCCCCCGCCCCCGCGGTCGGGCTCAAGACGTGGTACGCCGCGGCGGAGCAGATGTAGACGTAATAAGTAACGAGTAATCCGTAATCCGTGAGGTCGCCATGGCGGGGGGGAGATCCTCGCTGCCCTGGATGGGATGGGGGTGCTGTGCACGGTGACCGATGGCGCCGGGCGCACGAACGTGTTGACGCTCGGTTGGGGGCAGATCGGGCCGGGCTATCACGGGCGCCCCATCTCTACCATCGCCGTCACGCCCTTGCGCTATTCCTGGCGCTTCCTGGAAGTGTGCGGCGAGTTTGTGATTGCCGTGCCCGATGAGCACCTGCGCGAGGCCGCCGCACTCTGCGGCAGCCGCTCTGGGCGGGATCTGGGCCAGTTCGCGGCAGCCGGCCTGACGCGGGTGCCGAGCATCCACGTGCGGGCCCCATCCATTCTCGAGTGCCCCGTCAACGTCGAGCGCCGTGTCTATGCGCGGGTGGCGCCGCCGCACCTGCTGCTGACCCCCGAGCACCGCCGCCGCCCGCTCACCGAGCAGCATACGATCTACTTTGCCGAGATGCTGGGGACGTACAGGCATAATCCGTAATCCGTAAGGCTCTCATGGTGTAGCACGTGTTGCTCTACAACGGTTCGCCGGGAGATAAGCCTTGTTGAGCCATGCCCATTCCGCATGGCGGCCCTACGGATTATGGATCAACGCATTACGGATTACCATGCAGGAGGAACGCTTGAGGGTCATGCACGGTGAGCGGCTGGGGCGGCTGGGCCGGTTGCGCATCGGCTGCTCGGCGCTCATTTTCGATGAGGCCCGGGAGAAGGTGCTGCTGACCCGCCGCGAGGATAACGGGCAGTGGTGCCTGCCCGGCGGGGGCATGGAGCCGGGGGAGTCGGTCGCTGAGAACTGCGCGCGCGAGGTGCGCGAGGAGACAGGCTTGCAAGTGCGCCTGACGCGGCTTCTCGGCGTCTATTCGGACCCGGATCGGCTGGTGGAGTATGCCGACGGCAACCGCTTCCAGATGGTGGTGCTGAGCTTCGAGGCGCAGGTGGTGGGCGGCGAGTTGGGGCTGAGCGACGAGACGACCGCCTATGGCTGGTTCACGCCGGAGGAGGCACTCGCCCTGGATCTGCTCGACCAACACGCTGAGCGTATCCGAGATGCTCTCGCGTCTCAGGCGGAGGCGTTTATTCGGTAGGTGCATGGCCGGCCTGGCCATGCTGACCTATACCCCGAGCCGCATGAGCTTTCTGAACGGGCTCCTCAGCCGCGCCGCCAATGAGCGCGCGTTCCTCGTGCTGGCGGTGGGCTACCCGGCAGAGGGGGTGACCGTGCCGGCCATCGGGCGCAAACCGCCGGATGAGGTGGTAACCTGGGTGGAGTGATGCCTGACGTTTGACGATTGACGTTTGACGCTCCATGGGAGGTGTAGCATGGAAGTGAGGCGCGCGACGCCCGCGGATGCGGAGCTCATCCAGGAACTCAACCGGGATGTGCAGCAATTGCACGCCGATGCCTACCCGCACCTGTTCAAGCAGCCGGGGCCCGACACGTGCTCGCCGGCTTCGATAGTGGCGCTGATGGCGGATCCTGAGGTATACTACTATGTCGCCTCGACTGCCGGCGGCGAGCCGGTGGGCTATGCGTATGCGCAGGTTGTGCACCGCGCCGAGATGCCGCTGCGCTACGCCTGGGACATGGTCTACATTCACCAGATTGCGGTCAAACCGGCGCATCGCCGGCAGGGCTATGCGCGGCGGCTGTTCGCGGAGGTCCGGCGGCTGGCCCGGGAGCGCGGCATCTCGCGCATCGAGCTGGACTTTTGGTCGTTCAACGCGGGCGCCCGGGCTTTCTATGCCAGCGAGGGCATGACGGTGTGCATGGAGCGCATGGTGCTTGACTCGTAATAATTAAACCGTAATAGGTAAGGCTGCTATTTCGGCGCGCTCGATGCTTTGCGGGAGTCCTGCCAGGCGAATATCACGAAGAGCTGGGCAAGTTCCGCCATGGCGACATTACTTATTACGGTTTGCTTATTACGGCTTCCTCAGGAGCAAAGCCTTTGATCGCCTTTAACCTTGACCGCGTGAGCGTCACCTATGTCACGCAGCCGGTGTTCCAGGATCTCTCATGGGAGATCCACGATGACCGGGTAGTGGGGCTGGTGAGGCCCAACGGCTGCGGCAAGAGCACGCTGCTGCGCGTGATCGCCGGCGAGCTGCCGAGCGACACGGGGTTCGCCGTGCCGCGCAAGGGGCAGCGCTTGGGCTATGCCGCAGGAGCCGGCCCTGCCGCCGGGGCTGACGATGTGGCAGGTGGCCCTCTCGGCCTCGCAGGAGCTGGCGCAGGTGGAGGAGGGCCTGAGCCGCATGGAGGCCCGGCTGGGCGACCCCGCTATCTATGGCGACGAAAAGGCCTTGGCGCGCACGCTGGAGGCTCAGGCGCGGCTGTTGGAGGAGTCTGAGCGCCTGGGAGGGCCCAGCTACGAGGGGCGCGTGCGCTCGACCCTGCGTGACCTGGGCTTTGCCGAGGGGGATTTCGCCCTGCCCATCGAGGCGCTCTCGGGTGGGCAGAAAAAGCTCGTGGGCCTGGCGCGCTTGTTCATCACCAGGCCGGACCTGCTGCTCCTGGACGAGCCGACCAACAACCTGGATATCGCCTCGGCCGAAGTGCTGGAGGCGGCGCTGGACGAGTTCGAGGGCACCGTGCTCGTCAGCTCTCATGACCGCTATTTCCTGGGCCGCACCGTGCCCCGCATCGCCGAGCTAGAGTGCGGCCGGCTGGCCGAGTACACCGGCGGCTACAGCGAGTACCAGGCGGCCAGGACCCGGTAGATTCGTGTGGTCGCCGCCCCGGGCGGGCAGACCCTGTTGACCGACCTTCGCCAATCTGTCATCATCCTGAGTACTCCAGGGTTCGCGGAACCCTGTGCCAAGGCGCTGACTTTCAGCCCGGAGCGTTACACAGCGCACCTCGCACTGGCAGAACAGCTTTCAGCTCCGGACCTTGGGCGGCGGAACGTCATCCTGAGCAACGCGAAGGATCCCGACTGCGGACAGGCACAGAATCCGCCTACACGGGAACGGGATCCTTCGTATTACTCAGGATGACGACAGATTGGCCAGGCTCTTTTGCTGCACAAGGATGGACGCATCGTGGATACCACTCTGCAGAAACAACCGGCGGCTTCCGACCGCATGGCCAAGACGGCGGGCTATTACTCCGCCTTTCTGGCCTTTGGCCTGGCGGGGGCGGTGGTGGGCCCGACCATCGGCGGGCTGGCGGCCAACACTCACAGCAGCCTGAGCGCCATCACTTACTTTATGACCGCCAGCGCCCTGGGCTACCTGCTGGGGTCGATTCAGGGCGGGCGCCTCTATGACCGGGTGGCAGGGCACAAGCTACTGGCCACGATGCTCCTAATGCTCGGCGCGATGCTAGCCCTCGTTCCCCTCATTCGGTCGCTGTGGCTGCTGCTGCTGGTCGCCGCAGTGTTGGGCGTGACCGAGGGCGTGACCGACGTGGGCGGCAATGCCCTGCTCGTGTGGGTGCATGGGCGGGGGGTGGGCCCTTTTATGAATGGGCTGCACTTTTTCTATGGCCTGGGGGCGTTCATCTCCCCGCTGATTGTGGCGCAAGCCATCGGCCTCTCGGGGGGCATTACCTGGGCTTACTGGGTGATGGCCCTGCTCGTGCTGCCGCCGGCTCTCTGGCTGCTGCATGTGCCCAGCCCCGCCAACTCGGCTGCCGACAGTGAAAGTGGTGAGCCAGTGGCGCCGGCCAACAACCGGTTGGTGGCGCTCGTGGCCGCGTTGCTCTTCCTCTTTGTCGGCGCCGAGATGTGCTTTGGCAATTGGGCCTATACCTATGCCGTGCGCTCGGGGATGGGCAGTGCCACCATCGCCGCCTACTTTACCGCTGCCTTCTGGGGTGCGCTGACGGCGGGGCGCCTGCTGGGGGTGCCCCTCTCGGCCCGCCTCTTGCCGCAGCAAATGCTCCTGGGCGACATTCTGGGCTGCCTGTTCGGCATCGGCCTCATCCTGGCCTGGCCGCAATCGGAACTGATATTTGCTGTGGGCGCCGTTATTTTTGGGCTCTCCATCGCCTCAGCTTTTGCCACCTGCGTCAACCTGGGTGCGCGCTATATGGCTATCACCGGCCGCATCCAGGGCTGGTTCTGCGTTGGCGCCAGCCTGGGCTCCATGGCGCTGCCCTGGATCGTGGGTCAGTTGTTCGAAGTCGTGGGGCCGAGCATTACCTTGTGGGGCATCCTGGTCGACGTAGCATTGGCGCTGGGCGTGCTGGCCGCCGCGACCCGGGCTGCTCAAGCCAGGAAGTAGGTGCTCCTGTCCGGGGGCACGACACGCAGCGGAAGCGTTGTCAGCCTGGAACTGAAACCTTCCAACCACAAAGCCACAAAGAGCACAAAGAATCTGGCTCGTGCACCTCGACAAAGACTACTTGGTCACTTCGTGTCTTGGTGTCTTCGTGGTTAGAGGATCCTGCTCCAAGCGATTGTTGGCACGGGTGCGCCCGGCGCTAGTCCAGGCCGGAACAGGGACTCAAGAATGAGTATTGTGGGGTACGGTGGACTCATCATTCGATCTTGACCGGCGAGGGGTGCAGGCTTCGGGGCGGCTGGCACGCACGGCCGGCTACTATCTCGCCTTCATCGCCCTGGGGTTGGCGGGGGCGTCCTTGGGGCCGACGCTCGCCGGCCTGGCCGCGCACACAGGCAGCCGGCTGAGCGCCATCAGCTTTATCTTCACCGCCAGCTCGCTGGGCTACCTGATCGGCTCCTTTGGCGGCGGGCGCCTCTATGACCGCGTGCCCGGGCACAGCCTGATGGTGGGGGTGCTCGTGGCCATGGCGGCCGGGCTGGCGCTGGTGCCGCTGATCCCGGTGCTGTGGCTGCTCATCGCGGCGCGGCTGCTCGTCAGCGTGGCCGAGGGCGCGGTGGATGTGGGCGGCAATACCCTCCTGGTGTGGGCGCACGGG
>Ga0123519_10013065_pt1 | contig 11982 bp, 10 predicted proteins | sample YelNatPaOPRAMG02_FD_87396 | JGI IMG/M metagenome (GOLD analysis project Ga0123519, IMG submission 87396) | Hot spring microbial communities from Yellowstone National Park - Yellowstone National Park OP-RAMG-02 (version 2) | ecosystem: Environmental > Aquatic > Thermal springs > Hot (42-90C) ... | reverse complement strand
GTTGGGCTGTGATCGCCCACTAGCAGTAACGGATAAGTATCTATTGGTGATCACAAAGGTTGACAGTTCGAAAGGGGACTCTGGATGATATATCCGTCGTTAGACGAGTTAGCCGAGAAAGTGGGGAGTAGGTATGCGCTCGTAATCGCTGTTGCGAAGCGCGCCCGACAGTTGAAGGATGGGGCAACACCGCTCGTAGAGTCAAAATCTACAAATCCCATCACGATTGCACTCGAAGAAATTGCAGCGGGAAAACTGAACATTCACATTCCCACACCTGAGGAGCAAGCAGCACGAGAAGAAGTGGTTGCTCCAAGAGAACGCGAGCGTGAATTGGCCGAGGCGGTTGACCTGTTGAAAGCCCCTGTGGAAGAAGAGTCCACGAAGGACCAGGGAGAGGCGGAGAGAACGCCGATTGAGTCCGAAGGGGCCAACGAACCTGTTCAAAAACTTGAGGAAAGATCCGATAAAGAATCTGCAGAGGCTACGTTGGTGTCGGCGAGCGAGGAGGAAGAGCGCGAGATCGTAGAAGAGTAGTGCTTCCGAACAAACCATGCTTTAAGAGCCACTTCCGTCAGGATCTGCTGTTACCATGCCAGTAAAAAGGGACTACTATGAGGTCCTAGGGGTAAGTCGCAATGCCACGGCGGACGAGATAAAGAAAGCCTACCGCCGACTCGCCAGACAATACCATCCAGACGTAAACAGCAACAACAAAGAAGCCGAAGAGATCTTCAAGGAGATCAATGAGGCGTACGAGGTACTGAGCGACCCAAGGAAGCGTGAAACATATGACCGGTTTGGTCATCAGGGTCTGAGTGGTACCTATGCACCTGGAACTGGGTTTGGATTCGAAGGGTTTGGTGACGTTGGCGGATTCGGTGATATCTTCGACATGTTTTTTGGCACGGGGACCCGATCTGAGACCCGGCGCAGGTCGAGTTCCGAACCCGGAGCGGACCTCCAATACGAGATCGAAATCACCCTCGAAGAAGCCGCCGCTGGCGTAGAAAAGCAACTACGCATGGCGCGACTCGAGCGGTGCGAGGCATGCCACGGCGCTGGTTTCCCGCCCGATAGTCCTCCCGTTACATGTAACGAGTGCCGTGGAACTGGTCAGGTGGAGTACAGACGAGCAACCATCCTCGGCTATGTTTCGTCTGTGAGCACTTGCACACGGTGTCGTGGTACTGGGCAGGTCATAACGAATGTCTGCCGCGAATGCGGAGGTCAAGGCAGAGTAAGGCGCTCTACAGAGCGTACAATTCGCATTCCGGCGGGCATTGAGAACGGCACTACATTGCGGATTCGCGGCGAGGGAGACGCCGGCGTCCGCGGTGGACCACCAGGCGACCTTTATGTTTTGGTTTACATCAAGCCACATGAGATTTTTCGCCGGCAGGGGGACAACATAGTAGTAGAAGTGCCGGTAACCTACATCCAAGCAGCCCTTGGGGCAACTATCGAAGTCCCAACGCTTGATGGGACTGCCAAACTTCGCATTCCTCCAGGGACACAACCTGGTGATGTCTTTGAACTCGAGGGTCGAGGAATGCCAAATGTGAATACCGGACGCCGCGGCGCACAACAGGTCATCGCCAAGGTGACAATCCCGAAAAACTTGACCGAAAAGGAACGTGAACTATTGGAGCAACTTGCCGCCCTAAGCGGAACTCGATTCACTTCTGGGCTAAATAGGCTCTTTCGAAAACAAAGGCGAAAGTAGGCAAGGTCCCTGTGCAGACCACACTTCGTTGGGCAGAGATTCGCGTGGGAACCAGTACCGCGGCACATGAAGCCGTCGCAGACATAATGACAAGGAACGGTTGCGGCGGTGTTGCCATTAAGGGTGATGCTCCGGTTCTTGTTATCTCGTATCTGCCAGTTGATGACCGGCTTGAGGAGCGACTTGAGGCGATTCAGGAAGGCATTCGAGACTTGCGGCGCTTTGGTATTGAGCCAGGGACAGATGAGTTGGTCGTAAGATACGTAGAGGAAGACTGGGCTGAGTCTTGGAAGGAGCAATTCCACACAACGCGAATCGGCAGTAAGATAATTATCAAGCCTTCATGGGAAGAATATCAGGCTGCGAGGGGCGAAATTGTTCTGGAAATTGATCCTGGAATGGCTTTCGGTACAGGTAGCCATCCGACAACCATCATGTGTTTGGAAATATTGGAGAAACGCATGCGCCGTGGCATGAGGGTTGTTGATTTCGGTACAGGCTCGGGTATTCTTGCCATCGCTGCCGCAAAACTTGGTGCGTCGTTGGTGATTGCCCTCGATTCAGACGAAATCGCAGTTCGAAGTGCCAGGGAGAATGTGATCAGGAACGAAGAAGAAGAACACATCGAAGTGCATCAGACAGACAATTTGAAGTTTATCTTGGACAAAGTTGACCTGATAACCGCTAATATAATAGCACGCACCATAATTGAACATGCAGCCGACTTGTCAAGAATTCTGCGTAGGGGCGGCAGCCTAATTGCCAGTGGGATCACAACTGATGGCTTGCTAGAAGTGGAGCAGGGCTTGAGAAACGAGCGATTCGAGGTTGCAGAGACGTACCAGAAAGGCGACTGGGTGACACTACTGGCGCGCAAAGCCGGCTAGCCCACGAGAGGTCAAGATGAAGAGTCTCTTCCGCCACGCACTCATTGTCACTGGCTATGTGATGATAGCCTTTGCAGTTCTTACCCAGAAATGCAGCGCGACGCACCGTGTTGAATATACTTGGGCATCGCAACACGTTTCTTTAACTTATGAGGATGTTGTCGGTACACCTGTGCCTCCGAGTTATGGTTTTCGTGCAAATATTCAAGATCTCGGACACAAAAAGAGAATTCTCGAGGAGTTTATGCGCACTCCCGCAGGACAAAATCTAGGCGATAGATTGACAGTTCACGTTTCAATGTATGGCATCGGCGACCAACCGTCCGGCATGGAAGTTAGTACATCAGGTTCTAGAGCGTTTATTACTCGCCCACTAAGCGACGGTCGCTTGATCTATGCGCTTTTAGAGATGAGTGAGGGTAGTCGAGATTTCGTGGTAGATAGCCTCGGTCCCGACCAGGCATTGGCTGCAAAACAGGTGCTCAGTCGCCTTATAGACGACGGCTTTCCTGTGTTCTCCCCATCAGGTGAACGGCTGGCATTTCAGTCCTGGCGGGGTGGCGTACTGGACGTATATGTGTATGACTTCTCCCGCAATCGTTTGATATGTCTGGGCGGCTCGAAGGAGACTCGCAAGCCACTGGCGGATACGTCTGGGATATTGGGACTGCCGCAGTGGTCGCCGGATGAAAAAAAGATTGCGTATATTGCCGATGGTCGTCTTGTCGTTTCCGACATTGGGCGCGGGTTGACGCGCGTACTGACTGCCGAAGATAAGACAATAATTGACATCTCGTGGTCACCTGATAGCCAGCGGATTGCCGCCGTTGTTTCTGCTCCCGAAGATGACACGAGATACGCTCAGGATATTCTGATTGTGGACCCAACTGGTGAGCGACCGGCGGTATCCGTGGGCGGGAAATTGCCTATCTTTTCCAGGGGGTACTTCCCGGTGCGTCTTTCCTGGAGTGCAGACTCAGAAAATCTGGCGGTAGGAGTGAATCTAGCCGGCGTTGACCTGGGCACTGGAGGGCGCTACCTCACAGAGGAAGAGATGCGTACCTCCGTCCTTTACATCGTGGATTTTGGATCATCGGGAGTCAGGAATATGGTCCTACCAGGTCATTTGGTAGGTGGTGTGTGGGATGACACATCAGAATCGTGGTTCGGCGCGCTCTCTTCGGGTGACCAAGCAAGCATAATTCATGTCAGAACGGACACGCTGACCATTAGAACCCTTGCGGTCACAAATGCGCAGGTCGCCATACTGTGCGCCACCGGAGGGCGGGTGACCTATGTTGACGGAGAGAAACTCATGGAAGCCGACACCGAGAAAGTTGTGCCTCACCCAGTTACCGGTGCTATCGTACAACGTTTCGAACTCCAGCCGGGTATTTATGGCGGATACTCTGGAGGTAGCGAGGATTTAAGTATTCCACCTGAGTCTGGTGAGAACATCATCGTCGTAGAGACTTCGAGTCTTCCTACGCGCACGGTGAATGGCGGATTCACACGGGTTTTTGTCACCGAGCCTGATTGTTTTCCATCTGGCTGGCTCGCGCGATTTGCAAGACAGTATGACGTGTTACACATGGACTGGTGCCCGCGAAAGAGACTCTTGGTGGGGTCTGCGAGTCCAGATGGCGGCTTGATTAGAATACTGAGTGCCGAACCAGGGTCTGAGCCGAACAATTTGAGTGAAGGTTTAGATAGGTTGCCAGTTCGCAGCCTAATGCTGGAGACTGCAGGTCGGCGAGCAAAATGAGCATTCGGAATGGTGGTGGGCGGTAGTGGACTTGAACCACTGACCTCCTCGGTGTCAACGAGGCGTTCTCCCCCTGAACTAACCGCCCCAACGTTTGCCAAACGTGCCTATTATACGGGAAGCGCTCAGGTTTGTAAAGAGCACCGTCACCCAACACATTTATCCGGGGTAGTGGTGTGATTGACACTGTGGAACTGCTGTCGTATAATTCGTTAATCGCCAACGTGTCATCGCCCAGGCAGTGTTGCTCAGAAGGAGAAGTCGATGTCACCCAATAGTCGCCTCGACCTCGAAGGTCTAAGTTTTGATGACGTTTTGCTCCAACCTCGGAAGACGAACGTCATTCCGAAGGACTGTGACACGACGACTTATGCCGCCAGGGGAATCAAGTTGCATATACCACTGATAAGTTCGCCCATGGACACCGTGACCGAAGCCCGTATGGCAATTGCTATTGCGCGCGAGGGTGGCATTGGGATCATCCACCGCAATATGTCAATTGAGCGTCAAGCATCGGAAGTTGACACAGTAAAACGTACTGAGAGCGGGATCATACAAAATCCATTCTACCTTGGGCCTGACAATACAGTGGCAGATGCGCTTCGCCTAATGGAGCGATATCATATATCGGGCGTTCCCATCACCATAAATGGCAGACTTGTCGGGATCCTTACCAACAGGGATATTCGGTTTGAAGAGAATCACAACCGTAAGATATCTGAGGTCATGACTAAGGAGGGTCTGGTGACAGCCCCGGTGGGCACGACCCTTGACCAGGCAAAAGCCATCCTCCAGAAACACAAGATCGAGAAACTCCCCATAGTTGACAGCGATGGCAATCTCAGGGGGCTTATTACGATAAAAGACATAGAAAAGATCCGCCAATTCCCGAATGCTACAAAAGACTCCGATGGACGGCTTCGCGTCGGCGCGGCGATTGGACCACTTAAGGACCCAATCAAGAGAACTAGCGCTCTTGTGGAGGCGGGCGTTGACGTTGTGGTCATTGACTGTGCACACGGTCATTCCGAAGGCGTGATGAATACACTCAAAATGGTCAAGAAGGAGTTTCCGGACCTGCCAGTCATCGCTGGCAACGTAGTCACTGCGGAAGGGGCACAGGACCTCATTGATCTAGGAGCAGATGGGTTGCGAGTAGGTTTAGGGCCGGGCTCAATATGTACCACTCGGGTGATAGCGGGAGTGGGCATGCCCCAGATCACTGCAATAATGGAGACTGCAAAGGCCGCAAGACCAGCAGGTGTTCCAATAATCGCAGATGGCGGAATCAGGCTTTCCGGTGATATTACTAAGGCTCTTGCTGCAGGCGCGGATTGTGTCATGCTCGGCAATCTGTTTGCAGGCACAGACGAAAGTCCGGGCGAAATCGAGATATTTCGAAACAGGAGTTACAAGGTTTATCGCGGCATGGGCTCCCTTGCAGCGCTTAAAGACGGGAGCAGTGACCGATATTCGCAGGGGATGGGTGAGCCGGTGCCAGAAGGGATAGAAGGTCGCGTGCCCTACAAAGGACCACTCTCTGAAACTGTCCACCAACTGATGGGTGGGGTTCGTGCCGGCATGGGTTACTGCGGAGTCCGAAACCTTGAGGAATTGAGAACTCTCACCAAATTCGTTCGAATAACTGGTTCGAGCCTGCGGGAGAGTCATCCACACGACGTTGAAATCACGAGAGAGGCTCCAAACTACAGTTTCCCAGCGATTGATGATGAGTAGCCCTTCTGGCTTGTGGGAGGAAGCACAAAAATTGTCTGAAGATATCCCCATTTATGTCTGCCGTAAGGTGACACCAGGCGCCGTCCGCATTGATGGAGTTTTGGATGATTTGGTCTGGCAAGATATCCCTCCCGTAGGGGACTTCATCCTGAGCGACGGATCAGGACAGGCTACAAGAAAGACTGTTGCCCGGATGTGTTGGGATGACGTGTATCTGTATGTCGCTTTTCAGGCTGAAGATCCGGACATTTGGGGGACGTACTTCGAGCGGGATCAGCCGATCTATGAGGAGGAAGTGGTGGAGGCTTTCATTGATCCCGATTCGGACCTCAGGCGCTACTATGAGTTCCAGCAGAGTCCGAATGGCACACTTTTCGACGCCATAATATACAATCCCACAGGCGACAGACGCGACATGGTGGCAGACACGTCCTGGACGTGCGTGGGATGGCTTGCGGCTGTGAAAGTAGACGGAACGCTGGATAACCGAGAAGATGTGGACAACGGATGGACGGCTGAATGGGCAATTCCATTTCATTCGATCCCAACTGCGCCACACATCCCACCGAAAAATGGAGACGTATGGCGGCTGAACTTATATCGCATTGACCGCACTCCCACTCCTGAGTTTAGTTGCTGGTCGCCTACCCTTGAGACGCCGCCAAATTTCCACGTGCCTACACGATTTGGCAAGATTGTTTTCCGCGAGTAGCCGTCCGCCTGTGGATGAAAAGCCACCCGCATAGAGTAGACGGTCTGTAGAGACAACACGTAGCCTAGCGCCGCAGGGCAAGTCTATTTAGGCAGTATGGCAAGTGGGTCGCTAGTCACCCAGCGGATTGTTCGTGCGTCGAGCCTTTCAACGTAGTTTAGTCGGGCAACTGCCGAGTCGCAGTAGTCTGACCGATTGTACTCGAGCACAATTGTCATCGGTTTTTGAGGGATGAAAGGTTTTGCCTTACCGATCAGCGAAATTGCTCGGCGGGCTGCCTCACGTATGCGTGCGTGCGCCTCATCAAGAGGAAGACATTCGGCTTTGTTCCTGCCAATAGCCTTCTTGACCACAGCGGTCTCAACAGGGCCGAAGAATTCTTGGGCTTCTCGGCACGCGGCCTCGTCGCCGCTTACCATCAACATGGGCACGCCAAAGTTACCAGCAACGATTGCCCACTGAGCCAATTCACCCATTTTCCTACCGTTGATTGAATAATCGTGCCATGCCGTGGATGACTGCGTGTGGTCAAGAAATCCATTTAGCGTGCCTGCCATTGCATGGGCTCCAATGAAAAACGTACCAGCGTAAGAGTCATCCAGCGCACCCCACCATTTCTTATTCTCCCGCGGGTCCTGCACGGCGCGCTTATCGAGCATTTCGGGCAGGAAGTTATGTGCTCCATCGTGACTGTCCAACACGGTAACTTCATCAGCGCCGCCAAGAAATGCACCCTCGACAGCAGCATTCACATCCTGCATCAAGAGTTTCCGTGCCTCTTGGTAACCTTCGCCTTCCTGGTCCATCATCTCGAACCTATCCACGCCTGATATGCCCTCGAGGTCTGTGTGAATGTATATCTTGATTGGCTTCAAGTTCCCCTCCATTTCTTCAGCCCACACGGGCAGTGTGGTGATCATTATTATTAGTGAAAGTAAGAGACGCCTCATATTTCCCATTCCGGATCTGATACATAGTGCCTACAGTGTCTGCTTTCCTTGCCTCAACGGATAATTCCTGCCAGCGTATACTAAAGTACCCGATGTCCCGTCGGGAAGGTCAATAGTACCTGTGAGTTTGTCATCCTTAATGGTGAAGTCAACGGTAATGAAACCCCTGGGGTGCGGAAGACGTCCTTTCGCCCATGTGAGTGGCCATAATTGAGGTTCAATCCTGACTTTTCTGAACCCAGGTTCCACAGGTCGGATTCCGAGCACAGACGCAAAGTAATGATAGATTGGGTGTGCGCCCCAGGCATGGCAATCCGAACGGCTTGGCTCTGGGTGCTCCAAGGTGGTTTTGAACCCGAGGCGCTTGAGGTCGAACCACAAGCCCATACGTTCGAAGAAACGATCCATTCGACCAATCAGGCGATACGTCTCAAAAAGGTAATGGGTGAAGTAAATCGTTGTTCGTTCGATGTCGGGGTCATGAAGAAGCCCCTGGATTATCCTGGGGCGCCTCGTATCATCTACACTGCCTGCCAGGAGTGTCAAGCACTGGGTGTGTTCACTAAATCGGGTCTTTGCCAAATCATCGGCATACATGCCGCGTTCCTCGTGCCAGAATGCTTGGTCGCAAGCCTTTTTGATCCGGTACTGGAGTTTCCGATTCCGCTCCGCCAGTTCGGTTTCACCAATCATTTCCTCGAGTTCGGCTGCCAAACCAAGTACCAGGACGAATTGCCTATTTATGACGCCGCTTATGCCATAATCTCCATCTGGTGGAATTCCGCTACCCCAGGAGGGTACCCAGTCCATGAAGTTCCAGCCTACCGGACCTTCGATAAGGTCGTCGCTATTTACCCAGCGGCGGAATGCATCTATTACGGCTCTCACTCCCGGCATCCTATCGTGGACAAAATCCATGTCGTCGCGCCACATGGCATAATCATGGACCATGGCGATCCACCAGAGTGAGAATGGGGGAATAACCTGCATAACCCGGCTAGGATATCGGGACTGGGTGATGCCTGATATTCGGCGGGACTCGTCGAATTGTCGGATTGCTTTGCGCGGCAGGCGGTCGTCTGCCGTGAGGACGTAGGTCGTCAACACTTGAAGGCGCACGTCACCTACATATTGGAGTTGCTCATAGTATGGGCAGTCCATGTAGGTTTCGTGGGAGCACATCTCGAGCACGCGCTTGGCGATAGGGATCACCTCTTCCAAGCGTGGGTCGGCGCATTGAAATTTCATTGTGAACTCGTATGGATAGTGGGTCTCGCGAATGCCGAACCGCTCGATTGTAAGCGGTTGCGAGTCCGTGGACACTAAGACTTCGAGGTACCTGCCAGCCTCCCACCACAGCGTGGTAAATTGACGGTGGGCTCCTCCATCCGGCTCGAATGTGTCTCCTGTGCCGAGGAAGTACTTGCCTTCGATCGTGTCGCGATTCCCCTTTGGTCCGCCTTCAGGCTTCTCGTATAGTGCTTCTGCCCATAGGATCCGCAACTTCGATCCCCTGCCTCCAGAGGTGACAATCTCTGGGAAGCCGCAGTAATAGTTACCCAGGTCCACGATGATTCGCCAGGTCTGATTCGCGCCGATTGTAACTGACCCCTTACCACTAAGCAGTCGGTTCCACAACTCAGCCTGTGTCATGACATGATTTGACGACTTGACAGCAATCTGGCGAGTCTCCTCGGTACTTACTGCTTCAACATGCCGCGCCTCACCAACATTCTTGAAGTCTTCGAGCATCGGGGGTAGGTCTGCAGGTCGAAGCAACCAGATCGGCGGGATCTCATTTGCCACCGAGGCATTGGCAGCAGGTTCTACCGTGACCGCCGGGAGCCAATCATCGCCCTGACCTTTCTCAAATCCCCAGGGGAATTCTGTGCCTATTATGTGTACTTTTGCTCCAGTACCCCACGCCATCCCAGGCTTTAGAAATTGGTAGCCGGTGATCTGCTTACACTCCCATTTGGTCTGGCCTGTGTTCAGTAGTTTTCCGTCGACGCCTTCGGACGCAAGAAGGAACGCTGGTCGTACCGTGTGCTGGGCGTATGGCGATGGACCGTCTGCTCCAAGCCACCATGTACGCGCTACAAATACATGCTCCCCAGCTGGTAGGTCTAAGTCGTGGCTTTCGAAGTGCCAATTCTCACGGTCGCCGCGCTGTGGCCCACGTCCGATTCGCTCCCATCAAGGAAAAGTTCATACCTTTCGTCAGCGCTCACGTGAATGCGAAGTTTAGTCCGCTTCTCCAAAGTGAACCGCTTTCGATACGCGGTGACTGCGGGATCTGTGCCTTTCACACTGGGGTGCCCCACCCATTTTGCCGGCCACTCACCTCGCTTTATCCAGTGTTGAGGTCTATCGCTGTAAGGTTCTTCGTCTAGTATAATTTGCATGCTTGACTCCTGATCATACGTATTTCAACTCCACCTCGGTCTCGCCCGGAGGAACGACAATCATGATCCAGCCGAGATCTGTGGAATTCTCGAAAACTCTATGAGGCAGTGCCACTTTGGGTGGATTGCCGGTGTACGCAACTTTGACTATGCAACCTATTGGAGAAGGTGTTTGTACCAGAAAGGACTGCCCACCATCCATTGAGCGGTGATGGGTGATGCGCGTCCTGCCGCGGTCTTCCCACCATTTGACAAGTGTGTCTGGGGTGAAGTGGACGACCTTTGCATGCCTTTGCCTAGCGTATTCGAGCAGGCGATCAATCGCCTTTCTGCAGTATTGATTCTGTGAGATGTATACAGGGTGGTAAAAGAAATTCATCGTTAGTCCGTAGTGTATCGCTAAATCGAATGCTCGCTCCAGAGTCGAATAGTCTGTGCCTTCCTTAGTGTACCCCACTTCGTATGCAGTGATGGGAAGTTCGATCACTGGTGTTCGGCAATTACCATCTTCGCCTGGTGCGTAAATGTGGAAAGGAAATGCGGTGCCAAATGCAAAGCCTATGGTGTTTACTGGATTAAGCACGTCAAGCCGACGGTGCACAAACGAGTTGTCACCCCTGATGCCTATCTCGCTCAACCAGATTGCCGGTTCATGGTATCCAGTCCAGCGACACCAGTGAAAATTTGAGGTGAGTGGTTGTCTGCCAAAGTATTCACCGAAAGCCCTTGCCTGGGAATGCAGATCATGCTTGCCGAACCCTGTCGGGTGCTCGAAGCCATTTATGAAATTGAAATGCGGGGAAAGTTCGACACCGAGTTCGTCCAGCCTGCTGATATCACGTGCACTCAGCCCGTAGCGTCCGTCGAGGAGCATGCAGTTAATGTGATAAGGCAGTCCTCGGCTGTTCATGAATTCGGCGGCAGGTATTTGCACCCCTGTACTTCCCTCGTCGTCGCCGCCATAGTAAAACAAGGCGTCCGGGACCTGGTCGCCCGATGGGGGAAGTCGGTGCACAAGAGGCATACCGCACGACCCAACAAGCCGCTCCAACAGTATGAGTAATTCGTCGGTGCAAGGAATTTCAGGCTCGAAGTCGCCTATCACTAGTGCATCGCCCGTACGCAGGTAGCCATCGCCGTCGTAATCAGAGTCCACTGGTCTCCCTTGCTGGACCACCCAGAATGTCTTTGCCAGGTCGAAGCCGAAGTAGAATGCTCTGCCGCTCCCCAGGTTTCGTGCAGTGATCACACTCTCATGTGCGGCCTGGGCAAGATGGATTGTATTCGGACTCGTCGGCCTCACTTGGCGAATCTCGGAAGCAATGGGCAGTAGGAGATTTTTATTGGCAGGAAAGCGTATGCCTCTTGTCTCAGGTCGATCGGCTCGGATATCAATTCCTGCGGCGATCGAGAAGTCACCTTCTGGTTGCGAGGCTCGTGATACTTCTTTGATGCCGAAGAGTGCGTCCAATCCAGTTGTAAGCGAGCCAACCAGTGTCCCACCACTTTCGACCCAAGCAGTTATGCAATCCGCGATGTCCGAAGCATCGGTGTTACCCAAAAATAGCAAACGAAACTGGTGGAGCCTGTTGCTCAGATCTTTTTTGTGTACGGGCTCGGCGGTCAATCCCATTCGGTCAAGTATTTCTTCGATGTAGACCCACCAGTATGTATCTCCGTGATGGTTTAACGCTTCCCAGCGATCATTCTCGATTACATAGCCAGTCTTCATGTCCCACCCCGGCAGTGCGTGCCCATCGGTCTTTCTTGCTCCCATTCGATGAACCTACCTGCCCAATT
>Ga0123519_10013063_pt1 | contig 11984 bp, 10 predicted proteins | sample YelNatPaOPRAMG02_FD_87396 | JGI IMG/M metagenome (GOLD analysis project Ga0123519, IMG submission 87396) | Hot spring microbial communities from Yellowstone National Park - Yellowstone National Park OP-RAMG-02 (version 2) | ecosystem: Environmental > Aquatic > Thermal springs > Hot (42-90C) ... | reverse complement strand
TATGAAGATAACCACCAGAAAATTCTATCAGAGATTGATGTTTTATCAATAACTCCAGATAAAACCAGTATCAAAAATAAAATTATAGAAATCAAAATTCCTGATTTCCAGCGGAATTTTACAACAAGAAAAGCAGTCATAAATGCAAATATTGCTCCAATAGACGCTGTCAGAAGAAGACATAAGAATATTGATATTAAAACCAGGAAAAATATATATTTAAGAATTTTATTTTCTTCAGGCAAAATTTTCATATAGTAAATCAAAACAGGAATGCACATTATAAGATATCCTGCAAGAATATTTGGATTTATAAGCGTGCCTTGAGGCTGCTGATGCAGTATTAAGAATTGATAAAAAGAAATAGTTGTGATTAAAAGCAGGCCTGCAATTATGTATTTAAGAATTTTTTGTATATCTTGGTGTTCAAAGGTGCTTAATATCCATAAAATCAAAAAATAGTTTATAAAATTGTGTATTTCAAATTCTGTATGAAATTTTATTTTTGAAAAGAATAAATTTATAAATAGCCATGCAAGAAATGAAAATGTGATGAATAGAAGTTTTTTCATACTCAAAATAGAAAATAATAGTTTTTTGGAGTTTCCCCTGGATGAGAGAATACAAAGAAGGCATGTGAAGACACTCAATAAATGTATTATTGTTTTTGACCAGACATCCCAACTACCTTCTAAGATTGGCGATAAAAAAAGAATTAGCCCTGTAAGGAAGGATATAAGTTCAGAAGGCACTTACATTTTAATCTTTGAGAATTTTTGGTGTAATAAATACAAGTAATTCCGTTCGTGTTTTTTGTTTTGATTTATATTTAAATAGATAGCCAAGAATCGGTAAATCACCTAACAGTGGAATCTTTGAGATTGAATCCATATCGCTATCACTAATTAAACCACCTATTACAAGTGTATCCATATCTTTTACCATAACTGTTACACTTGTTTCTCTTGTTCTTACAGTTGGTGCCTGCCCGCCAGCAGCAGCAAGTGGAACACTTACAACAGGTTTTACATCCATAGTAATCCAGCCATCAGGACTTATTGTTGGTTTTACAGAAAGTTGAATTCCTGCATCAAGAAATTGCCATGACTCTTGAGAAACGCCGCCCTGACCAATTGTAGTTGTCTTGTATGGAACTTTTTCTCCAACAAGTATTTTTGCTTCTTTGTTGTTTATTGTAGTAACTTTTGGATTAGACAAAACTTTCATCTTGCCTTGAGTAGCAAGAGCAGCAAGTTGCGCATTAAAAACCTCTCTATTTGTTATAAAACCAAAACTGAATATACCACCTGATGCAGGAACAGGGCCAACAAGTTTTGCTCCTGTTGCCTCAGTTCTGCCGACGCCTGTTTCTGATATCTTTCTTTCTACATCTATGGGACCTATAGTATAGGTTTTGTCCTGAGTTAATGTTCCGCCATCCGCCTTTGTTGCTATGTTTTCATATGACCATGAGACACCTAATTCCGTAAGGTCACTTAAATTTACATCTACAACTTTTGCTTCAATCATAACTTGCTGTGGCTTGACATCAAGTTCTTTTAGAAGTTTTTCAACAGCATCAAGCCCTTCCTGACTTGCAGTTACAATCAATGAGTTTGTTCTATCGTCAACAGTGATTATTCCTTTCAGTTCCCTTGCACTTAAAACATTTGTAACCTGCGACTGAACAGTAGAAGCGGCCGCGTAGTTCAGTGGAAAAATTTTTGTATAAGTTATTTCTTTTTGTCTTTCATCTGTTAAGGCAGCAGGAGTTAAAACTCTTAAAATATTGTCGCCGACTTGCAATGTAGTTAGGCCTTTAAGTGCAAGAATGGTATTAAATGCCTGGTCAAAAGGAACATTTTTTAGTGAGACCGTGACAGTTCCTGTTACATCCGGTCCATAAATTATGTTAACACCACTTCTTATTGCCATAACCTGAAGAACATCCTGTATGTCTGCATCTACATATTCAAGTGTTATGGGTGTTTTTGGTAGAACAATTCCTGTTTTTTTGGATGATGTTTTTTCTTCAGATTTCGTTTTCTTGCTGACCGTCTCTTTTTTTGTTGGAGTTGTCAGTTCAGGTAATGCTTTAGGAGCAGGTGCAGGTGCCACCTGTTTTACAGGTTCAGTTTTTACTTCTTCTTTAGGTTGTTCTGTTTTTTGTGTTCCGGTTGAAACTGCAGGTGTTTCTTTTTCTTGAGATTCTTCCTGTTTTGGCTTTTGAGCAATGTCAGTTTTCGTCTCTGTTGGCTCAATTTCTAAGATTATCTGATTCTCTTTTTGGGTTGCCTTATAATCAACCATTTTTTCTAAATCAATTACAACTCTTGCGATTTTTGGCTCATTTTGAAATTGTCCACTTCTTATTCTTTTTATTATATTGTTTTCTACATTTAATTCTTTTTGTTTAAGGGCATGTTCTGTATTGAAAAGTTCTATAACTAATCTTGGAGGATTTGATATCTTGAAAATATTGTATTTTATAGGTTCTGAAGTTAAGATTTTTACCGTGTTGTTTTCAACTTTTAAGTCATTCAATAGATAAAATTTTGTTTGATTTTGCTGACCTAAAACCATAAAAAACATACAAAAAGTGAAAGTTAATACCAAACTTAAGATCATTATCTTTTTCATTTTTCCTACCTCACTTATTCTTTTAATTTATATGTTTTTACAAATTTGTCTTCAGTTACAATTTTTATTGTGTTATTGTCAACAACTGTGCCAGTCAGTCCTCTTATGATTCTATTTCTGTTGTCGTAAAGTTTTCCATTTCTCAGGATATATCTTCCTGTTGGGCTGGAAAATAGAGCTATTTTTTGTTTGTTGTCTAATATGATACCTCTTAGTGTTAATGAGCCAAGAGCAGGCGCAATCCCCTCACCGGATGATTCTAAGATTGGGGAAACTATTTTTTTCTCGTCAAGAGGAATGAATGGGTCACGATAAATTTCACCCCTGTATCTATATTTTGCAACAACTTTTTTTTCTATTAGTCCGGTGATTGAAACAGGTTCTGTTGGTTTTTGAGATATTTGTGTTGCCTTTTGAGCAATTTCTTTTTTCCCGCATGCAGAAAAAACAAGTATGAGAAAACAATAAATAGCAAACTTTTTTATTTTTGAAGGATAACCCATTTGAACTATTTTGCTCCTTTTGTCATATATGCTATTAAAGTAAGAGACCCACCAACAGTAGTTGATTTATCAGGACTTAGTTGCTGGTTTAACTGCAGATCTCTTACCGCAAACAATCTCTTCTCCTGGCCTATTTCAGCAAGAAAATTTCCTACATTGTGGAATGTTCCTGTTATTTGAAGTCCAAATGGTATTTCGTCATATTCTTGTGATGTGGTAGTTACTATAGGCCTTGGCTGTAAACTTATAATTTTTATTCCATGGCGTTGGGCAACAGCGTTTATTTTTCTTAAAATGTCAGGAAGGTCTTTTTGTTTTGGCAAAAGTGATAGTAATTCCTTTAGTTCATATTCCAATATAGCATTCTTTATTTTAAGCTGGTCGAGCTGTCCCATTTCTTTTTTTGCTTCCGCTATTGTATTGGTAAGTTCCTTGATTTTTCCCTCTTTTATTTTGATTCTTTTGTTGACAGGACCAAGTAGGAAATTAAAATACAAAAATACAAAAACCACTACTCCAATTCCAATTAAGATATAAGTTTGATGCTCTTTTTTCATTATACCTTGTACTCAAATTTTAGTTGAAAATTAAATATTTCTAAACCTGAACTACTGGTAGATGATGTTATGTTCCCGAGTTCAATTCCACTGAATTCAGGTGAACTTTCAAGATTGGATATAAAATCTGCAATTGCAAAATTATCATATGAAATGCAATTGACAGTTACAGAAAAACCTTGAGGTTTGCTTGTTGTAGTTAAACTTGTAAACCAAATCTGCGGTGGTACTAAACCTAAAAATTTTTCCATAAACTTAGGATATATCAGAGAATATTTCATCAAATTTTCTATTAGATTCTTTTTAGATTCTAATGTTGCAATAATGGTCTTTAATTTTTTTACTTCATCTACTGCTGATTGATTCTGTTTTACATCTTTTTCTAGTTCTGATAATTTCAAGGATAAATTTTTTTCCGTTGTTAGACGAACCAAGAATACAACCATCCCGAGTGTCAAAATTGATGAAGCAATAAGAGATACAAGAACAACAGTTTTCTTTTCCGCTTCTTTTTTTAACTCTTCAGGTGGCAGTAGATTTATTTTTATCATTGTTTTTCTTTTAGTTGTCTGGTTGCAAGACCAATTGAAACAGCAAAATCACATGTTTGGATTAGAGAAAAATTCGATGGCTTCTCAATCCTTTTTAATGGGTCAAAAATCTCTGTATGAATTTTTAATTCCTGAGAAATATATTTTTCTAAGTTATTCAATTTTGCTCCACCACCGCTTAGTAAAATTTTGTTTATAACTTGTTGTTCTCCTCTCTGGGAATAGAAAAAGTCAATTGAACGATGTATTTCATTTAGGAGGTCCTTTGCAACTGAAACCATAATGTTTGAACATTGTAATGCTTCTTTGTTGTCATCTTTCAATGCCTGCTCTTTCTCTTCAGGAGTGACCAGCAGTCCTGCCTTTTGTTTAAGTTCTTCTGCTTTCTTAAAGTCACATTGAAGATTTTTTTGCAATGTTCTTGTAAATGTATTACCGCCTATAAAAATGTCTCTTACGACTCTTGAAATACCGTTTTCTAATATAGTTATGTTTGTTACATTTGCACCTATGTTGACTATAATGACAGTTTCCTGTATTTCAGGGTCTTTATTTATTTCATAACTTGATTCAAGCGCAAAAGCATCAACATCTACGATTGCGGGTTTCAATCCTGCATCATAAAGTATGTCCATTTTTGATTGAATTATGTCTTTTTTTGCAGCAACAAGAACAGTATCTGTTTTTTTCTGTCCTTCTTCAGTAACTTCTCCTAAGATATAAAATCCAAGATTGACTTCTTTTATGTCGAAAGGTATATATGGCTCTGCTTCAAATTGAATACTTTTGGCAAGGTCCTCTTTGCTGATTTTTGGAAATTTTACATATCTGACAATTACTGAACTACCAGAAACAGAAATTGCAGCATTTTTTGCAGTGATATTATTTTTAGAGATGCAATCTTTTATTAATGAAGATATTATTGCTTTTTTTTCAATTGGGTTGATTTCTTGAAAAACTATATCTTCTGGAAATGGAACTATTGCATACTTAGATAAAGACCATTTCCCTTTGCTATTTTTTAATTGGGTTATTTTTACAGAGTAGGAGCCGATATCAACCCCAAGGAGATCTTTGCTCCCAAGAAACATACTGAGGTCTAAAGGAACTGAAAGTGATGGAAGTTTCATATATTTTTATTATATACAAGATTTTTCAATTTGTCAAGGATTTGTTTTAAATCGGGTATTCATCATACAGGAACTGGGAAATAGGAAATGACAACCGAGAACTGAGAACCAACTCCGGGCTACCCTTTTCCCATCTGAGAAGTCAACTCAAACATCGGCAAGAAAAGAGCAAGCACCATTGAGCCAATTACACCACCCATAAAAACAATTATAAGCGGCTCTATCATGCTGGTAAGTGCCTTTACTGACTCATCAACTTCTCTATCATAGAAATCAGAAATTTTTATTAACATCGTATCAAGAGAACCTGTCTCTTCACCAACTGATATCATTTGAATTACCATAGGAGGAAAGACATTGCTTTTTTTAAGAGGGTCTGCTATTCTTTCTCCTTCTTTTATTGATTCTTTGGCTTCGTTTATTGCTTTTTCAATAACTTTGTTTCCACTTGTCTTTGCTACTGTTTCAAGTGACTGAATTATTGGCACGCCCGATCTGACAAGCGTTCCAAGTGTTCTTGTAAACCTTGCAATGCTCATTTTTCTTATCATATCTCCAAAAACAGGAAGACGAAGTTTAAGAGCGTCAAACTTAAGACGAAAAGCATCAGAACGTTTTAGTGCCTGCCTAAATCCAATAAAAGCCACAACAGGAATAAGTATCAAAAATAAAATATTTTTTTGAACAAAGTCGCTTAAAGCAAGCATTATTTTTGTTGGAAGAGGAAGTTCCACACCTATTTCTTTGAATATTCTTGCAAATTGAGGAATAACTCCAGTTAACATAAATATTGCCGCACCAACTGCAATGAATGCAACTACAACAGGATAAGTCATAGCACCTTTTATTTTTCCCCTTAATTCTTCTGCTGATTCTAAATAACTTGAAAGGCGGTCAAGAATTACATCAAGAATACCACCTATTTCTCCAGCGTGAACCATAGAAACATATAGTTCACTAAAAACTGAGGGATGTTTTCTCATTGCGTCTGCTATTGAAATACCTGCTTCTATGTCTTCTTTTACCTTAGATATTATTTTCTTAAAAGTAGAATTTGTTACTTGTTCTTGAAGAATACTCAATCCCTGGACTATTGGTATTCCTGATGTCACAAGCGTTGCAAGTTGCCTTGAAAATATACAAAGGTCTTTAGTTTTTACTTTCGCTTTTAATAGAGACCTTAAAAATGACTCTTTCTCTCCTTCCGAAATCTCTAAGACAATAAGTTTCTGAGCACGAAGCCGGTCTGATGCTGAACGTATATCAGGTGCATCTATTATTCCCTGAGATATTGCACCTGTTATTGTTTTTGCTCTGTAATTAAACTGTGGCATTTTAGGTCTTTACCTCCATTGGGTTCTTTTGAATCATTCTTTTTAAGTCATCTATATCAGGTGAGTTAGCTATTGCATCCTGATATGTAATTCTTCTGTGTAAATACAAATCTGCAAGTGCCATATTCATTGTCTGCATTCCGTATTTTGCACCTGTTTGCATATTGATATATATTTGCTCTGTTTTCATTTCTCTAATCAAGTTTCTGACACCAGGAGTTACAATAAGAACTTCGCAGGCAAGAACTCTTCCAGTTCCTGTTGCCTGTGGAAGTAATCTCTGAGAAAATACTGCCTGAAGAGTAAAAGAAAGTTGAGACCTTACCTGCGGTTGCTGATGTGGCGGAAAAACATCAACAATTCTATTTATAGAAGAAACCGCATCATTAGTGTGAAGCGTTGCAAAAACAAGGTGACCTGTTTCAGCAATTGTCAAAGCACTTTGAATTGTTTCAAGGTCTCTCATTTCTCCAATAAGGATTATATCAGGGTCCTGTCTTAAAACATATTTGAGTGCCTGTGGAAATGAGTTTGTATCTGTGCCTATTTCTCTTTGATTTACAATTGATTTCTTATGAATGTGAATATATTCAATAGGGTCTTCAATAGTTATTATATGAGCTTGTCTGTGTTCATTTAGATAGTCAATTATAGAAGCAAGAGTAGTGCTTTTTCCACAGCCCGTAGGCCCTGTAACTAACACAAGGCCTTTGTTTAGTTTCATTATTTCAAATATAACCGGTGGAAGACCAAGTTCTTCAAAACTTGGAATTTTGTTTGGTATCGCTCTTAAAGCAGCCCCTATTGCTCCTCTTTGTCTATATACATTCATTCTTATTCTTCCAACTCCTTTTATGCCAAAAGCTAAGTCAAGTTCGTTGGTTGCTTCAAATTTTTCTTTTTGTGAATCAGTCAAAAGAGAATAAATAAGTCGCTGACACATTTCCTGTGTGAGTTTCTCATAGTTTGTTGGAATTAATTCACCATCAATTCTTAGCATTGGAGGTACTCCTGCAGTTAAGTGTAAATCACTTGCTCTTTTTTCAGTCATAAGTAAAAGTAAATCTTGCATGTTTGGAATTGGCCCTGTCATAGGTGTTCTCCTTAATTTTTGAATTTATGTCAACTTATTCTGCCTCACCTGTTGTTACTCTCAAAACTTCTTCTACCGTTGTTATCCCATTTAAAAGTTTCTTTAATGCACTTTCTCTTAAAGTAAGCATTCCTTGTTTTTTTGCAATTTCTTTTATCTTTTGGGCAGATTCTTTTTTAAGTATAGCATTTCTGATTTCATCAGTTACTTCCATTACTTCATAGATTCCAAGCCGTCCTTTATAACCATCATTACATTTTTGACATCCTTTCCCCTTATATAATACAATTTTTTTTGCACCGCCAGCCATTTTATCTGTTACTCCAAGAGGATATAAATCTTCTATAGGGACTTCGTAAGGTGTTTTACAGTTCTGACATATTTTTCTTACAAGTCGCTGTGCAACTACGAGTGTCAGTGTTGAAGAGATAAGAAATGGGTCTATTCCCATGTTGAACAATCTTGTCACTGAAGAAGGAGCATCATTCGTATGTAATGTTGAAAAGACAAGATGTCCGGTAAGGGCTGCCTGAATTGCTGTTTTTGCCGTTTCGCTGTCTCTTGTTTCACCTACAAGTATAATGTCAGGGGATTGTCTTAAAAAAGCTCTTAGTCCTGTGGCAAATGTAAGTCCTACTTCGGGATTTACATTTACTTGAGTAATTCCGGGCAGAAGATATTCTACAGGGTCTTCTATTGTCATTATGTTTATTTCTGGTCGGTTCAGTGTTGAAAGAGCAGAATATAAAGTAGTGGATTTTCCACTTCCAGTAGGTCCTGTGATTAAAATCAGTCCAAATGGATAGTTTATTGCTCTATTGAATTTTTCAAGTGATTCTTCTTCGAATCCAAGTTTACTTAAGTCAAGATTTAATGCAGTAGAATCAAGAACTCTGAGAACTGTTTTTTCTCCGTATACAACCGGTAGAACTGAAACACGGAAATCAATTTCCCTTTTGTCTATTATCATTTTTATTCTGCCATCCTGTGGTTTTCTTGTTTCTGTAATATCAAGTTTTGACATAATTTTTATTCTTGCAATTAAACTGTTATAAATGGTATGTGCAAAAAATGCTTTTTCTCTTGCGACGCCATCAATTCTATATCTTAATCTGCATTTTTTTTCAAATGGTTCAAGATGTATATCGCTTGCTTTTGCTTTAACTGCAGAAATAATTATATTATTTGCAAGTTTAACAATGGGTTCTTCTTCTGCTAATTTTAATGCATCTTTTGATTCCTGAAATTCTTCAACTTCAATTTTTGTTTCATTTTCTAAACCTTCAAGAAATTCTTCTATTTCTTCCGGTTTTTTTTCTGCCAACAATTTATCGATATTTTCCTTAATGTCCTTTAATGTGGCTATTACTGGTTTTATATTGAATCCCGTCATTATTTTCAGGTCGTCTATCACAAACATATTAAAAGGGTCTGATGTTGCCACAGTAAGTGTATTTGTTTTCTTATCGAATGAAAGAGGAATGACATTGTTTTTTTCCATAAAACTTCTTGGAATAAGTCCTTTTACCTCGTCGGAAATTTCATATTCTGAAATATAAACAAATTCAAGTCCTTGTTGTTTTGCAAGAACTGATAAAAGGACTTCTTCAGTGATGTAGCCAAGGTTCACCAGAATATGTCCCAATTTTTCTCCAGTCTGTTTTTGCAAAATAAGCGCTTCATTTAAATTTTCTTGAGTTACTATTCCGGTTGATAACAGGATTTCACCTAATTTTTGCATTTTATTTTTTATTACTCCTGAATATCATCTGCGAAAGTATTTTTTATAACTTCTTCTACAGTAGTTACCCCTGTGAGCAATTTTTTAAGTGCAGATTCTCTTAATGTAGCCATGCCTTCTTGTCGTGCCTGTTGTTTTATCTCAAAATGTGATGCTCCTTTAACAATTAGTTCTTTAATTTTATCAGTTGCTTCAAGCATTTCATATATTCCAATTCTTCCTCTGTAACCATTTAGACACTTTGAACATCCTTTCCCTTTATATAATGTCACGGTTGAAACATTTTTTACCATTTCGGGAGTGACTCCAAGCGGCTTTAACTGTTCAAAATCTACACTATAAGGTTCCTTACAATATTTGCAAACTTTTCTTAAAAGTTTTTGTGAAACAACAAGTGTTAAGGTTGAAGCAATCAAGAATGGTTCGACATTCATATTCAATAATCTTGTAATAGAAGAAGGAGCATCATTTGTATGCAAAGTTGAAAATACAAGATGCCCTGTTAATGCAGCATTTATTGCTATCTCTATTGTTTCTTTGTCTCTGATTTCCCCTACCATTATTATATCTGGGTCCTGTCTTAAAAATGCTCTTAATGCTGAAGCAAATGTAAGTCCAACTTTCTCATTTACATTTACCTGGTTTATACCATACATAACAACTTCAACTGGCTCTTCAACAGTCATTATATTTACATCTGGGCTGTTGAGAACATTTAATGCAGAATAAAGAGTTGTAGTTTTTCCAGAGCCGGTTGGACCTGTAACAAGAATCATACCGTACGGCTGTTTAATTGCCTTTTCAAAAATTTTTAGTTGTTCTTCTTCAAAACCTAATTCCTGAAGTGGCAGGCACAGTGCCTTTTCATCTATAATTCTTATTGCTATTTTCTCTCCAAATGATGCAGGAACAGTTGAAATACGCAGGTTGATTTGTTTTCCGCTGTAGGTTAATTTTATTCTTCCATCCTGGGGTTTTCTTTTTTCTGTAATATCAAGTTTTGACATAATTTTTATTCTTGCAACTATTGAAGATAGAAATTTTTTAGGAATTGGTTTCTGGTCGTGAAAAACGCCATCAATTCTATATCTTATACGAACATTTTTTTCCTGCGGTTCTATAAGAACATCTGATGCTTTTAGATTTATTGCCTGTTCAAGGATATAATTTACTGCTTTTACAACAGGAGCAGAATCTACTTCTTTGTCAATATCCAGTTCTTCTTTTTCTTCTACAATTTCTATTTCGCCTGATTCAAATTTTTTTTCTGCCTCTTTTTCTATTTCTTGGAGTTCATCCTCCTGAACTGCCCCTTTCTTTTCATAATACTTTTCTATCGCTTCTTTAATTTCTCTTTCTGAGGCAATAACTACTTCAACATTACAGCCAGTCATCAGTTTTATGTCATCAATAGCCAAAACATTGAATGGATCAGATAAAGCTATTGTAATTGTATTTCCCTTTTTTGCTATTGGAATTAGTTCTTGATGTTTGACCACAGTTTCAGGAATACATTTTATAACATCTTCAGGAATTTCTCCAAATTCTTGAAGGGAAACAAATTGCATACCCGCCTGTTTACCAAGAAATGTAAGAAGAACCTCTTCTGTTATGTAGCCAAGTTTGACCAGAATCTGTCCAAGTTTTCCGCCAGATTGTTTTTGAATTTCTAATGCCTTATCTAATTGCTCTTGTGTAAGTAGACCAAGTTCAACAAGTTTTTCACCAAGCCTCTTTAATGGTATAACACTTTTTACTGGCATATATCCCTTTCTGGCTTTTTTTACTTCAACAGGTTTCCTATATTGCCAATCTGCTTTAAAGTTTCTTTTTCAAAAATTGTTCAGTAATCTTAGGTACTAAACCGCCTATATTTCCACCCAACTTATGGATTTCTTTTACTAAACTTGAAGAAAGATATGTATAAGATTCATCAGGTAGAATAAAAACTGTTTCTATTTTGCTATTGAGTCGCCTGTTCATAAGAGCAAGTTGAAATTCGTATTCGAAGTCACTTACTGCTCTTAGTCCCCTTATTATAATTTCGGCATTTTTTTTCTTAAGATAATCAACTAAAAGACCTTCAAAAGAGTCAATCTCAACATTTTTGAAATTTTTAGTTGATTGTAGCAACATTTTCTTTCTTTCTTCAACAGTAAAAAATGGTCTTTTGTTTGGATTATCAGTTATAGCGACAATAACCCTGGGAAATATTCTTGATGAGCGAGCAATTATGTCTACATGACCTAAGGTTGGTGGGTCAAAACTTCCAGGGTAAACTGCTATGAGTTTGGAAATGTTTTTTTTCATTAAAAAAATTATATTAAATTTTTAGTAAGGTGTCAACCTACCTGGGATAGCCCAAATTTTCCACCATATTTTCTTAAAAGTTCAATTTTCAAGTTTCTATATTCTGGTTTTGACAAATACCTGTC
>Ga0123519_10013058_pt1 | contig 11986 bp, 12 predicted proteins | sample YelNatPaOPRAMG02_FD_87396 | JGI IMG/M metagenome (GOLD analysis project Ga0123519, IMG submission 87396) | Hot spring microbial communities from Yellowstone National Park - Yellowstone National Park OP-RAMG-02 (version 2) | ecosystem: Environmental > Aquatic > Thermal springs > Hot (42-90C) ... | reverse complement strand
TGTCATGGCTACACCCTGCCACTTCAACGCTTTTAGCAGTTTAACACCATTCTTTAAAGCGTCTGGATAGAGATACGATTCAGCGATCACGCTTGGTCCTCCATCAGGGAAGCGTTCAAGTATCCTTCTATGCCCAAAATATGCAACAACCTTATGATATCGTGAAAAAATGAAGGAAGCCCCAATTCCAACGCCATCTATCCATTCTTGCAAGATTACTGGGCCATCCTTTTGTAATCTTTTAAACGCTGCTAGAAAAAGCCCTTGAGTAGGCTTCTCTTTGAAAACAAAATAGCGATTTTGAGGCCCCGGTAAGATATTTATTTCTGTAGAAGTTTTCATGATAAATGGGATACCTATCTTTTCAACAACGGCCTCAATTTTAGGGGCCTCAGTCAATACCAGTGTCTTCGGTATATTAATGCCATTTTGAACACAAATTTCTAACATCTTCGCCTTGTTTACAGCGTTTTTTAGAATATCGTAAGAAGGTATAGGTACTGATGTCCCTTTCTCTTCCAACATATCCTTAATCATGGAAATTGGTAATTGAGTCTTTTCCGTTGTAGGTATTATAAAATCGTACTTTCCAGCAAGTCTCTCAAAAAAGCTAAGAAAGTCTTCACGCGCATACGAAGGATCAGGATAAAAAATAATTCCCTTGCAATATTTAGAAAAGGCGTTAAAAACATATGAACCATAAGAAAATCCTAGATGAAGACTATATCCTACTGAACCTAAAGACCTTATTACACTTAATGCAAATGGCGGATCATTGTCTACTATAAGAATCTTCTTACCCGACATAATCATCAAAATATGCATGAGCTTAAAATAATTTGTTGCACGTGCGTGTCCCTTTATCTTCGTTGTCTTTTTTTTCTCAAGATTCCGATAATTACTATTTTCGTGTTCTTTTTCTTTGTATTTATAGCCTCCTCAAAACTCACGCTTTGCCACTGATTTCTGCCTATCTTCATCATCGCATAGGTTTCTGTGAACTTTAGGCGACTACCCGCCAACATTTTATCAAGATATGGGTTTTCGCCAATCGGTACGGTTACGATCATTGTTCCATGCTCGTCAAGGAGGTTTACCATATTGTCAAAAGCCTTTAAGATCTTATCTGGTTCAAATATAGGTTCTCCTCCGTAGAGGTGTTCTTGAAAGCCGATGTGTTCAAGTGTAGAAATTGAAAATATAAATGAATATTTTTTATTGGGGTTAAACTGTACAATATCCTCGTTTATTATTTTAACATTGTATTCACGTGGTCTTTCATACTTATCTACAATATCCCACGAGGATTTTTTTTGATATTCTAGGACATAATGCGGAAAGTAGTGGGCCATTACATTACCAACTTCAAGAATCTTTGCATTAGGATAACTTTTTAAGTGATCTTGGATAGCATGCCAGATTATAGGTATTTCCATGGCTCTTTCATTTCTCCATGTTTGATTGTATACATGATAAAAGTAATAATATTGCCTCCCATTGAATAGAAATGTGCTTTGTCGAAAACTCTGATAGAACCATAGCTCTAATCGCGATAGAAACGGAAATTTAATCGATCTTGGAACCTTATCGCGCATAATTTCAAGAATATTCAAAATAATATCAATAGTACGCACCTGTTCTTGCACTTTATCACCTTTCAATAGCTTGAAGATATTTTTGCTCCCAAAACTTTTTCGAGCGAACGCTTTCTTGCTCTTCTCAATTTACGATAGTAAATGCTTGTATACTTTAACTAGTCTCTCAGCTGTTGCTTTAAGGTTGTAACATTCTTTAACTTTTTTGTAGCCTCTTAAAGCTATTTGATCCCTAAGATCAGGATCGTTTAGCAATGCAGTAATAGCGTTTGCTAATTCTTTTTTATCTCCAAGTTTAACTAGTAAACCTCCATCTTCTTCGAACTTCATTATTGAAGAAATCGAAGGTATCCTATACCCTATTACAGGCTTCTTTAATGCCCAAGCTTCTAAGAATACTAATGGAATTGTTTCGCTGTACGATGGTAAAACTATGATATCACTTGCCTCAATTAAACCGTATTTATCTATTTCGGGTAAAGAGTCGTAAATTTTAATCAAGTTCCATCGAGTGAGTGTCTTCTCTATTAACTTGGCCTCAGTACCCTCTCTAGATTTGAACATATCCCCAGAAGACCTACCTAGCACCAAAATTTTAACATTATGAATTACACTATTATTTGTTCTATTTAACAATATCATAACAGCCTTCAGGAAATCATAATAACCCTTGTACTTATCACGAAATCCAACAAAAGTTACAACATTTTCAGATTTGATGTCTTCTCTTATTTTAATCGCTTTCTGCCTTATTTTATCTTTATTTCTCTCAATAAATTCTGTATTAACACCTTCTCCGACGAACCAAACGTTATTCAAACCATAGGATGTCAAGAATGAATATTCATAAGGAGTTGACACTGTGATTGCGTCAAATCCTTGCAACATATGAAACAATGATCTATACCCAAAGATTGATGTTAAATAGTTTAAAGGACCTCTAATATAACGACGTAACCTTACCACAAAAGGATCCGGATGTACTAATGGCTGGCATACAAAAATAGCTTTTTTGGAAAAGTCTTTTTTTTCCTTTAACATATGTGCCGCGAACGAAAAAGACTCTTTCCATAGCCCCATGTGAATTATATCAAAATGCTCTGTAAGCATTGACAACAACATTGAAATTTCTCGCGGATGCAAAACTTTAGATCTATTTAAAGTATTCATTAGCATTATAATATCTAATGGTTTGTGGACTCCATACCAAATTGAATGAGCTATAGTATAAGGTATTATGTTATGGAGTAAACATGAATTTAACTTTGTCTCATAAAGAACAAGTTTGCAATGCCTTTCCATTAATTTTTCAAAGTTAGTCATATTGAGAGTTGACAAATCCTCAATGTCCAGCACTGACGTGCGAACATTATAATAATATGAGAGAGCATTAGCGAAACTAAACATGAGTAAGGGTGCTCCTCTTAGATATGCTAGATTCTTCGTTAAAAATAAAATTTTCATCACTCTAACCTCTAAGAATATCTACGAGTAATTCTGGTCATTCCAGTTATTGTATTCAACCTTTATGACTCATTTGAAGATTTCGGAATGTCACATACAACTTGTAGAAAAGCAGAATCGAAAACCTTGTTGAACTTGTCAATATTCTGGATAGTAGTGTAATAAAAGCTTCTGAAATAGCTCAGCTCTGGTCTTATAAAAATGCATTCTTCTGAATGTGCTAACTCGTTATTAGTAATATTGCCTATTACAGCTGGATCTTGGAGATCTTGTAGTATACAATGTATCACTATTTCATCAATGGAGTTCCGATTAACATCCACGTATGTTAACTCGTAAGTATCTATTGGAATGTTTTCGTAAGAAATCAGATTAATCTTATAATTTTCGCTGTGTGACAATATGTTATGTTCAATGGCATAACCAGTAAAAAAGTCTGCATATATGCTTATTCTGTTTATCAACGGAGTTACATCACTCAATACGATTATCTCTTTATATGTTAATGCAATTGCCACATCTCTCGTCTGTCTTATGTTCAAAGTATCGACTGCAAAATCGTTTCTATAAACATATCTAAAATTAGTTCCAAGCGTAAAAGCGAAGCTTCCGGAATAAAGTATTGATATTAGAATTATTGTAAGCAAACAAACTCTATCCAAGCAATTTACATATTTAAAAACAAATTTGCTCAGTAAGATGCTACCTAGAAATATGCTTAGTACTCCTAAATATCTTCCTAAACCTATGACCGGAAATGTAACAGTAGATACTAAAGCTACAGAAAGCATTAAAAAAAGGTAAAGAGCTATTCCCTTCTCAATTCTATATCCTTTGTAGATAAGATAGCAAGAAAAACTGACCACCAACAAGGCTACTATAGGAAGATACACAACAATTGCTGTAGTTAAAGGATTACCTCCTGTCGGTACATAATATATTGGTTGTGTCATTCCACCTGTAAATATGTTAATTAAAATATCAAACGAAAAGCGTGCTGTTAGATAGACATAATTAGCCGTCGTATAATTTACGTAGACAAAGTATGGTAAAAGAAAAACAACCGAATATGAAAGTAGATCTCGCATATTAGTGAAGTGGGTTCTATAGTACTTAATAATAAAAACAAGAAACGTCACAAGCAGATAACAAAATACATGGTAAATTAATGTCGAGATATTCAAAAATATCAACAAAACTAAACGCCTTTTATCTGAAAAAATGCTTACGTCATCGGTTTTTAAAGCGACGTAGAAGGTTAGCATTCCTAGCACAAAACTCATAAAGAACGACGCTAAACCTAAAGATAAAGAATAAAACCATATAATAGACATCATTATTACGAATGAATATAAGGAGGAAGAGTTACTACTATTAAAAATGAAGATATGATTACATATTAATTGAGTGATAAGATATACTAGAGTCATGACATACGCGAACATAATTAACATGTTACTAAAAATGCCTGTTGATAATATGATAGCACTAATCGTGTAGAATAATGGCAAGTAGGCAAAAGGATAGTATGGATTAAGAGTTTGGACATAGTCTGGCTTCAAATTGTCTCGCCATGAATCTGGATAAATTAAAGGTACATACGTTAGAAATAACCGGTAAAACGTTAAGAAAACAAACACTATCACGATTATTTTGATGACTGCACTTATGTTACGATTTCTCATTCCAAATAAGGGTATTAAAGTTGTTATTATTACCATTAAGGCAAAAGAAATAATACTTTTGATGTTCGTGTCCAAAAAATATAAAATGAATACATATATAAGCACAAGGGTTACGAAACACGCCTCTATTTTCTTTAGCATTATTGCAGGAGGCTGAGGTCTTTGAGTGCATTTTTTACTTTTACATGTTGCATACAGAATTATAGCTGTTAAAGGAACTGACGTTAACAATGTATATAAAGCCACTAAAGATAAATTCATTTAAACCCTTCTATTATATGAGAATTCATTTTGGAACCATCGGTTGTTGGATTTTCTAAACAAATTGATGATATTTTTGTAGATGGCGAAATGAGTTTGTCACTGCACGCACAAAGCAGGCATAAATCCATCAAATCCAGTAAAGCTAATCAGAACAAGGTTAGAAAATAATCTTAAAAACTTAACAAAAGCATTCTTCATACAGTGATTCACTTATAATTTTGCTTTTAATTGTAAATATGTTAGTCTTTGAATTATACGCCGTCATTTTAACTCAACTTATCAAGACTAAATAATTTATTTAAATGTTTATATTCCTCTAATGCTACTTTTTCCCAAGATGAATATAAATTTAAAAACTTAGTTGTAGTATCGTCCCTTTCGAATGGCTTTTTCAAGTTTTCTATGATGTTTAGTGCTAGTTGTTTAAAATCTCCAGTAGGTACAAGCGTCACGTTCCTACATTCATTATATATATAACGTAATGCAGGTATATCATAAGCCACAACCTTTAAGCCCATTGCAAGTGACTCGAGTACAGTCATAGAAAATGAATCTCTATAGGAGGGGTAAGCAAGTGTTGAAAAACGTGTTATCGTTTCAAACAATCTTTTTCTATCTAAGTAACCTAAGTACACGACTCTTTTCAAACCATACTCTTTAATCGTTTTTTCGAATTCAGCTTTTGTTTTATAATCTTCAAACTTCCCAGTTATATAAAGCACAGCATCCTCTTTTTTCTCAATTATACGCCAAGCTTTCAAAAGATCGAAAATTCCCTTTTCTTTCGAGATCCTCCCATAATATACTACGGTGCCAAGCTCTTTTAATTTGGCTTCGCATGGGACGTCTTCTCCAAGAGACAATCCTGGAACTAAAACTTCTATATTGTTACACAGACGATGTAACTTCGGAGTCTCGATTATAGGAGCAGGAGAAACAGAAAGAATACCTACGAGCTTAGTCTTTTTGCGTAAATTTTCAAATAATCTTATGTTAACTATTTTCTCGACAATTCTTTTTCCTAAGTCCAATTGAAGCAAAACGACGACCTTAGTTTCTTTTGAGCTTAAAGTAGTCAGTGCTGTCACTGCATCGGCGGTTTCATGCATAGAATATCCATAAAGAGGTTTTGAGAAGGAAGACCCAATTGTATTCACAAATTTTTTCTCATAAAGATGTATGAGAAGAGGCCTCAACTCTTCAGACAACACCAAGTTGTACAATGATGCTTGTTTGAACTCCCTAGAGAGTATAAGCCTATTATATTCAATGTTTTTCTTAAGCAATTTCTCATTAACAACAAAAGTATACTTTGACTGCTTCTCTAAACAATCTATCTCGTTAAGAGCAGAATCAAACAATTCATCGAGTAGCCAACTATGCTTCCAGGATACTTGCTCATCTTGTTCAGTCCTTAAATGGAATTTAATAAAAGTTCTTAAAGCATTAGCAGGTATGTAAAGCTCTACTTCATATCCATTCTCGCTAAGGAGTCTCGTCAATTTTGGTAGGACATAGTAGGATCTTAAAAAACCACCTACTCCTACTTTAAAAGGCATTGAAATAATTAATAATGAGCCCTTCATACTCACATTTCTCCTTTTTCCTAAAATCTAGGCAAGTTTTCTTAAGACTACAACACATGTTCATGTATCATAAAAAGCGTATACCTAGTGATATCAATATGATGCAATGTAATGGAGTTCTGATTAGATATATATTCTAAATTTAGTACATGCAAACACGAATGTTGCGCTAAAAAATTTTGCTTTACCAATTTTCGTAAGCTCTAACAACCTATAAACTGTTGTGCATCTTTATATGAAGGTACAGTTCAAAATAAGGGCTTGTTGAATCAATTAACGACTTTCTTCTGACTATGATCCTTAGATATAGTTTATAGTATATGCACATAAGCCTTGAAAACATTTTTTTTTACCATTTTTCTCAACGCTTAGAAACAAGATATTTATGTGGAAACATCCACCCCACCACATACCCTAACATGGCTATTGTATATTCTATTTGATTTTTATATCCAGCGTACCTTAGTCTATTTTTATTGTCTTGTTTTAATCCTTGAACAATTCTAGCAAGGCTGTAAAGGCTTACTTCAAACAAATTCATTGCATTAGTTAACCTCATACCTGCTCCATTCCAAGCTGCCTTTATAAAGTGTGTTTTTACTGTAGTATATGAATTTCCTGGGGCGTGAAGAGCTAATGGTTTGTTTACTTGAATAACCAAAGCACCCTTACTTAGAATATGTTGTGAAAGATGGTAGTCTTCGAAAGCATATAATCCCTTGGGTGGATTCCAGTCAAGCACTAAATTTCTTCTAATCATTGTCGCAATTGTTCTACCTCTTATTGCGCTTAGCCCCCTAAAAACCAACTCTTTAATATTAACATCATTGCGTTTTCGGAGTACTTCTATCAATTTGTCACCTGGTCGTATTAACCCATATAGAGGGTATACCATTCCAATGGTAGGGAATAACTTCATTAAAAAATATAATGTGTAAAACCACTTTTCACTAATGAAAACATCATCGTCTATGAATGAGATTATCTCGCAATCCGCATATCTTGTCCCTATTTTTCTTGCGAGAGCTAAATTGCTATTTGTTTGAATAATTATGGCATTAGGGAAGTACTCTTTTATAACCTCAAGTGTACCGTCGGTTGAATATCGATCAACAACAATAAACTTATGCACGGGCACGTAACACTTAATGAGCTCAACTACACGCTTGAAAAATGGCCTATTAGAATTCCATGTAGGCATGATAACATCAATCTTTGGAATCATTTCCTTCTGCATAGATAATGACTTTATTTTTATTCTCCTCTAACTCTATAACATTTTATTGTAATGGATTTTATGAAGTGAACAGCTCCGACCACTGAATACTAAAATAAACCAATTCATAATTTTGAGCCTAATAAAAAAGTTAAACACTCACTTACTGTATTATTGGACGTATTAATGTATTTAAGCGCCAATGTTTTATTAAGCAACTCATAGTAGGGAAATAGATTAAGAATAAGGTCCTTTTCAAGGGGTTTTCTTTTAATCAAGTCATTTATGTTGGCCGTTATATAGATTGGTTTGTACTTTAATGCGAAAATTAACATTATTCTGAAAACAAATGACTTTACAATGGCTTTTTTCGATTTTAAGCCACCAAGCACCCACACAATTAAATCAACCAAGGATCTTTCGCTAATAACTACATAGCATATTCTGTACAAGTAGTAATAAAGAAAAATTAGAGGAATTACAGATATAAACTCTATTAAAAGCCAAAACTTCTCTAAATGCCTTGGTATCCACACTTTGTAGTAGTGTAGCTCTTTACCATGAAGCTTGAAAACTTTCTTAAGGAACATAACCAGCAAATATGCAAGAGTATGTGTACCGCGTATCCTAACAACCTTTACCCTACAGCCACTATCTTCTAACCTCTGCTTAAGACTTAGTGCTAAAGTTGTTTTTCCGCTTCCCTCAGGGCCAGAAAACAATATCAAAGGCTTCAAATTTTCAGCTCACAAATTCTAAAACATCTTTTGTTATGTTTTTAGAGGCCTTCTCAAAATCTTGAACTATATAGTTCTTAAATAGCACGTTATCGCCAACGTATTGCTTAAGGATATTCAACATGACCCTAGTTGCGAGATCCCTAAACACAATATGGTTCGCATCAACTAAGCGCGTTTTTTCTCTGAGCAACCACCCTCTAACAGACTCGTCAAAAATTCTGCTCATACATATTATTAGGGTCTTATCATTCTTCAGGGACAACAAAAATACATGAAATGCCAGACTATAAAAAATCTTGTACGTACGTCCTGCACCATAATTCAGCTTGCAAAGCCTCCTTGAGAAATACAGGTATTCGATAATAGAATTCAGGTAATATTCATCAAGGAGAATTACGTATTGGCGCCTCCTAAAATTGTTAAAGAGTGTGAAAGCTTTCAAGCTGACAAGATATTTAATAGGTATGTAAAGCGTGTCAAGAATCTGCATAAGGCGCAGATATTTGCAAAAAAATGTTTCATTATTAAATCTTATAGTTAAGTAGTGATTCCCTACGTACTTGTACCTAAGTAACGATGCTACAATTCTCGTTAGGAGGTAAGAAAAGCCATGATTTATGTTAATGTCAATATATTTCACCGTGAAACCTCTATCTGTCAAGATTTTCTTTAAAGCTCTTGATGTGGAGGTTTTTCCTGAAGCTACAGATCCAACAAATATAACTAAGGCCAACTTTCACTCCGAAAATTTTTTCACTAAAGGTTTCGCACCTACAAGATAATAAATGAGGTTATCCAAACCCTTACCTTGAGGCAAACTTAGAACTTCAGACAGAACATCAGATAGTGGTTTATATCGCAACTTGCTAAGTGTCATTTCAAGATATGAGGGTATTAACGTATTAATTCCAGGCCTTAAAGGGACTTTTCCATAATTTATCACTGTAAAAAGTTTTCGCCAAAAACTGCAATTGACTAAACTGAGCCTTTTACGCTCTCCTTCATCAAACTCACTTAATAAAAACATGTACAAAAATAAGGGAGTCAGTAAACCTAAATCTCTCGCATGTTGAATTAACATATCAAAGTCAATGTTATACTTATCAATAGTTAAGGTAAAGTCTAAGATATCAGCTAAGGTTATATAGAGATCCTTCACAACACTGTGTGCAGCAGTTAACATGAGGCTGTCCAGTGGCGAAGTTGTCTTAATACCATCCACTTCTACAACGTTTCTGAAGATTACGCTTTTAGGGTAATACTCATACCCAGCTGCCGCAACACTAGTATGCAACTCGATGTCAACGATAACTCCACTTAGAGACAAACTCCACAAATGCTGTTCCTGTGACTTCCTTCTTTTTCTATAACCGATTTCGGTGAGAATCTTTTCAGCACCTTTCAAAGCCTCCTCGTTAAAGACTAGGACGTCAAGGTCGGATATATCTTTTGGAAAGACCGTAACAGTCTTAAAAAATACAAACTTTATACCGTGCGACACCATTATGCATGATACTCTTCTCGCCTCCTCAAAGTATACTCTATATCTTCGCACTCTCTGGTCAAGAACGTCTGATCTATACGAAAGGGAACTGCATAATTCAGCCAGTCCAACCGAGAGCTTATTAAACCTAAGAAAATTGAGGTCTGACTCTAACATCCTTACTAACAAAGGTAATACAGCCGGATTATTGCTATATTTATTTTTCAAATAAAAATCTTTTAACACCATAAATAACCATCTGTACTTATCGCGAACACTCATGCTCATGCAGACCACCTTTTTTCATCTAGTTTACGCTTTATTATGACAGGAATGTAGATTATAGCTCCAACAACCAAACCCAACAATACAAGCACATTCTCAACTATTACGCGTAGCCTATTGCTTATTGGGTGTATGTAGTTGCTTTGGAAGTTTTGAGTGTTGATGTCGTCAATGTTTTTTCTTCCGTACATGTAAATGATTTTCATGTAATACATCCCGCTTATAAGTGCTCGCGAAAGAGTTTTTCTCCACGTTCTCGTCGGGACATGAACAACTGGAAAGGCGTTGATAAATCCCACTTCAATGCCCATTTTCCTTAAGCGAGCAAAGAGCTCCGTATCTTCGCGGACCTTAAAGCTCTCGTCAAATCTAACATTCTTAAAAATGGAGGCATCGCAAACCAGATTACAAAGGTTCAAGTCTGTTGGATTTATCTCTAGGCCCTTCAAAACAGCGTTCTTTCTAGCATGTTTCACTATTTCCTCAAGCCAATTATTGCTTAGCGGAAATGCATCAGACTCCACGAACACCAAAATCTCGCCCTTAGCTCTTGAAACAGCATCATTCCATGCTTCAGGTATTGATCCTTTAGTTGACGTAATAAGTTCAAAATCACGAAAGGTTTGATTAGCTAGGGCTTTACGCAACCCTTCGAAATCAGAATCTTTCTTCGCTATTGAAATAACACTAATTTTTGGCATACCTAATTTACCTAACTTTAGTGGAAACTGCTACGATATTCATTCTGAGCCAAATAAAAGGCAACACATTAAATATAGTTACAAATAATTCGTGATCTGGCAATCCAAGCATAAAGCATTTATCATAAAAAACATTTACTGACATAGAACCCAGCCTTTTTAAGTACATGAGTCAATTTACGTTTATCATACGATGTAATGTGTCCTGGACTCCAAAAGTCTCGACGTTCAGTTGGAGTTACAACTACAAGTTTATTTTTTACTATGCGTTTAATTTCTCTTAACACAGCCACAGCATTTGAAAAACGAATATGCTCTATGACATGGAAGAAGAAAGCGCCATCAATGGAATTGTCTTTAAAAGAAAGATGTAAAACATCACACTGAACAACATCAAATCCGATACTCCGCAAGGCAACTAAGGGGAGATCTATTAAGATCGATACCTACGACCACCTTGTTCTTACCTTTTGCTACAATCAAGAAATCTCCAAAGCCGCAACCAACATCTATAATAGAACTACATCCTGAATAGTAAGCATCAATTATCTTGTTGTAGAACAACTTACGTAAGATCTTATGATGAATTATCTTCGATATTTTAAAATATAAAATTGACATTTTTATTTCTCTTGTTTATTCCAAGCTATTTCCTTTGTCCTAATATTTTTTATTGCCGCTACCATTAAATATATTTGTTGCATTAACCATGTTCTGTATTCCTTTATTAACAGTAAAATTGATCCGATAAACAATAGTATAAGTGAAACTATTGACTTAAAAAAGAGTACGTCTACTATCAACAATATTGTTGCAATTAATAGAATCCATGGATTTATTATATGTAAGTAAGTTTCAGTTACTAATATTTTTTTAAAAGTTTTGTTCTTTATTCTTAGTTTTGTTGCCTTCATGAAGTGCTGTATTAAATGCTGTGCTCTTCTTATCTTCCACGAAGCATAATCTT
>Ga0123519_10013054_pt1 | contig 11989 bp, 10 predicted proteins | sample YelNatPaOPRAMG02_FD_87396 | JGI IMG/M metagenome (GOLD analysis project Ga0123519, IMG submission 87396) | Hot spring microbial communities from Yellowstone National Park - Yellowstone National Park OP-RAMG-02 (version 2) | ecosystem: Environmental > Aquatic > Thermal springs > Hot (42-90C) ... | reverse complement strand
GCCTCCTGCCGAAAGAATAGGTCGCCTGAAGAAGATTATTCCACTGGGTTATAGAATTTTTTCCGTCCCTTGTTATGTTCAAGCTGATGCAATCGCCCTGGTAGAACCAATTCTCGCCAGCCGTGAATCTGGAATTCACATTGATCTGGTCTATGATTTCTTGCACGGTGCAGGCATTCCTACACCCACCCATTCCTGGAGTTGTGTCCCAGAAGTTAATCAGCTGCTGCACCGGCTTATTGTAGTTGCTCTGAATTGCGGCCAGAATGCTGGACATGTGGGAGGCCGTATCATAAAGGCTGCTCCACAGTGATCCCACTCCCAATGAATTGTAATGATAACCCGCGAAGTCGTCCCTTTTGTAAACAGGGATGCTTGAACAGTTCTCCGTGGGAGGGTGACAGCGACGGATAATGTCGGGGGTTGTTGTAGCGATAATGAGCGGCCTGCCGCAGGAATTGGCCACACCTATTGCGAAGTTTACAAGATCTCTGAACTCCGCAATGATGTCACGGTTGATCGCATTATAGATCTGGCTGCTAGTGTCAGACAAGTTATTCAAAGCCTGAACGTACTCCTCAGCAGTCCACTCTTTGCCTGGAGGGGGCATGAGTTCCGCGAGCCCTGCAGTGTAGTCTTCCCACAAAGGACCGCTCGGCCCCTGAACATTAGATCTTTGCTGCGCGAAATAATCCGGCTCGTCGAGGTAAGGTTGACAGATGATTGAACTCAGCACGAGGTTGTTTCCCGTCACCCTATCCATCCCGCCAGCACTCATATACGCAATCCGGTTGGAAACCTTGTCCCGAATCTCTTGAAGGCTCCTGGGAATGTTTGGGTTGCCTACGCCGTAATTTGGATCAACCACAGTGTGGCGGTATTCCTCGTACAGGTACGAAAGACCGAGATCGTAGACAAGTCTCGTGAACCCAATCTGCTGCGCAGTATATGCGTAGTTCAGCGTGGAATCATAGTTATCAGTTTGATCGAAATAGCGTGGGTTCGATCCATCCTGCCACTGTCCCGAACGTTCCGGGTTAGGCACATCCGGGTAGGGCGGTCGGACAAAATCAAATCCCTCGTTCCAAACGTCCTGCAGGTCAGACCTTCTCACTGACCATAATCCCCAAGTGTATAGTAGAGCCATTGTTGTCCTCCTTTCGCAGTTGGTTGCCGGAAAATTTCCCGTGCAAAGTTTTCGACTTTACGTTCAGTTCTTCCAGTCCACCTATTGCCATGAGAACTGTGGAGCTGAAGGGATTCGAACCCTCGACCTTGGCGCTGCCAGCGCCACGCTCTCCCAACTGAGCTACAGCCCCGTGCTTGAGAAAAGTATACACTTTCTATGGGAAAAAAGCAAGCCCGGTCGCCAAGCGTTGCTTCAAAACATTACACTTTGTAAAATAAGGATTGACACGAACAAATTTATGAAACCCCAAAGAAAACAAACGTGCGGAGATTCATGAATAAGCTACGCTTTAGTTTATTTCATTCCTTCTTTGCAGGCATTTTATTTTCGAATTTCGTTTCGTGCAGCGGTGCGAATAACCCAGCGGGAACTGAAACCCCCATTGTCTTTCCAGACAAGAACGTGAGCTATTCACAGTCAATTCAGCCGCTGTTTGATCGAACCTGTGCACTCTCAAATTGCCACGACGACATTACACAGGCAAGTAACCTCAGCCTCACTTCATATAACAGTGCCACAGCACGACCTGGAATTATTATCCCTGGTGATCCTGACCACAGCATTCTTGTGGAGCGAATTGATGGGCGGCTCTCCCCTCGAATGCCTTTATATCGGGATACACTGAATGCCAATCAAATTCATGGGATCCGCCAGTGGATTCTTGAGGGGGCACGAAATAACTAAGACATTTGTCAGCATCAAGCTCTTTGCCTCGATGGACGTCGGTCTAATTTGCCCGAGAAAGGATCTCGAGGATGTCATTTTCCAATCCGCCAGGGCGGGCTGATGGTGACTCGACAATACGCCCAATCTCCTTCCCATCTTTCAAGAAAATGAATGTTGGCACACGCTCAATTCTGTAGACCTCGGGCGTAGCATCTGTCCCCATTTTCTTCCTGTCAACGCCGTAAAGCCCGATCATTGAGAAGGAAAGCTCTGTCTCCTCTGCAATCCTGTAGAACCTTGGGACCTCCCGCCTTGAATCGGGGCACCAGGTTCCAAGAACGATAAGAATGCGCACTCCATCCCATTTCCCTTTGATATTCTGGATAATTTGGGAATCAGGAATATAGGCTTGAAAGTTTTTCTCAAACCAGGGAAAAGCTGGAGTCTTCAGTGCAGAAAGAGGAAATTGCCCAACGATCATCTCAGTCCCTTGCTGATCTTTCCTAACAACGTACCTGCCTAAGGTGGACTTCTCCGAACATCCCATGATTATGAATAGGTTCACTAATAATATCAAGATAAGCTTTCGTCTAACATCATGCATGATTACTCCTCTCCTCGCGTATGCGGTGGCGCTTCTCGTACATCTCTTCCCCACATGAACTTCGTTCGCAGCAAGTCGTAATATGAATGTCTTCTCCGCTTCACTAATTTCACAGTATAAGGGGCTCTGCGCACCTCAATTTGCACAGGTGACTCGTAGATTCGATCGACCTGTCCATCCGCAGTGAAGTGGATATTTCGCCCGGGCATATTCAAGACAACAACGATTCTGCGATCATCCGGGACAACTACAGGACGTGCCATCAGCGTATGGGGTGCTATCGGTGTCAGGACAAATACTGGAGAAGAAGGGACAATGATGGGTCCGCCTCCGGCAAGACTGTATCCAGTCGATCCTGTGGGAGTTGCAATAATCAAGCCATCTCCAGTATATGTGATAAGGTACTCATCGTTGACATAGGTTTCAAGTTGTATCACGCGAAACGAAGGTCCTCGGTGTATGACAATATCATTGAGTCCGTAAAACAACTCGTTCTTCTCTGTCTGGACAGTTGCTTGTAGAACAGTCCGATCTTCGATATTATAATTTTGGGACAAAATTTCATCGACGCATTCACCAAGCTCCTCAACAGAGACTTCTGCTAAGAATCCGAGCTTTCCCAGGTTTACACCGAGCATCGGGATGCCACTGGCTCCTACCCGCCGTGCAGCAGAAAGAATTGTTCCATCGCCGCCAAGAGCAATAACGAGGTCCAGGCTTCCGGGGAACATAACAGAGTCATCGAATTTTTCTATCTCCTGCACATTAACATCACGAGGAATTTGCACAAGCTCTCTCAATGTGCGCTCAAGAACCGCCGTGACATCTTTTCTTTGGAAATGCGACAAGAGTTTCTCAACAGCCGGGAGAAGCTCAGGCTTTGAAAGATTTCCTATGACCCCGATATTCATGGATTTGATTCACCTTTCTGTGCAGGCGATGTCATGCTCGATTTCTGTGAAGCCTCGTCTTTAGCTACCTCGTCAACATAGTTCAAGCGGAGATCTCGTAAGGTTGTCTCAAGGAAACGGAGTTCCTCAGGTGTAAGATTTCCCTTCGTCTTTTGCTCGATCATTTCAAGCATGTCAATTGCTGCACGAGCTTGCTCAAGATTTCTTTCGATCTTGTCTGTGAGAGGATTTTTCACCTTCCCCATATGCTGCATTGCAGCTGCTTGGAAAATCAGCACAAGCTCAACAAAAAGCGCCTCGAATTTCGATGGCTGAGATTCCATAGCTTTTTCTCCATTGCTAATTCTTTGCTACAGCTTTCACAAGAAAGTTATTAATCTGAAGGCTCATTTGCTACCATCAGTTATGCGCTTTCGGCGGAGTTCTCTTAGATTCCGCAAAAGCGAGGGAAGCTTCAGTAAGCTGATTTCTCTATCCCAAATGGTGTAAAAAATTGTTTTCTTGCTTTTACCTCGGTGTAAAGTTCCAGGTTTTTCCCTGAGCGCTTCTGGGACTCATGATACAGATGGTATTGAATTGCAATATTATTCAGCGACTTCATTCGAACACCTGATAACTCAAGCCGATACTGAATGTCAGTATCTTCTCCAATTCCTGGCTCCTCATACCGTTCATCAAATCCATTGATGCTCAACATATCAGCTTTGTGAAGAGAAAAGTTAGATCCAAGTATACCTCGCCTTTTCCGGTTGATGATGCGCCGTAGAAACTGCGATCGAAAATAAAATCCTTGTTCGGCGTCAAATGTTTTTCCAAATATGCTGTCGATGACCAGACTTATTATGTGGGTCTCCAGATAACCCTCCTCAATTTTCTGCGGTGTGAGCTGGCTCGTTAAACTCTCTGACAAATCAACTCTTCGTCCGGTCAAGCAGGTTTTGGGAGCTTTGTTGCTATAATGTTCTCTTACGAACTCTTTGTGTGGAATACAATCGCCATCAATGAAAATCAAATAGTTGCCGGCAGCAACTGTGATTGCTTTGTTTAGTATTTTGTTCTTTCGAAATCCATGGTCCTCTTGCCAGACGTGCATCATCTCAAACGGAACCGCTGCCGAGAGCTTCTCGATTTCCCGAACAGCCTCGCTGGTTGAGCCATCGTCAGCAATTATGACTTCGAAGTCTTGAAATGATTGTCGTTTCAGGCCAGCCACAACCAATCTTAGATAATCAACGCGGTTATAGAACGAAACGATCAGAGACACATCAGGCATTAGCGGTAATTCCGGGATTTGCGATTAAAAACTGGTTTAAATGTTCTCGCTGTCGGAAAGTAACTGCGGACAAAAGGGGAATCAAAAAAGCGAATACAATTGAAAGAGTTGGAGAATTGATAAAGCCTGCGGTCATCGCCGAGAGAACTAAGCCGATGACTGCTAACAATATGCCCATAACTATGTCTCTATAAAATATGTCCTGATTTTGTCTTTGCCGCAAGTATCGAATTGCTTCTCGAATCACAGTGAAAATAATGAGAAGAAATGCTATCAAACCAAAAATGCCACTTTCAAAATATACGTCAAGGAAGTCATTATGCCAACTCGCAACTCCTTTGTCAGATAGCTGGTCGGAATATGGGAAAATTTTCTGAAAAGTTCTGGGACCGAATCCCATCAAAGGCCGCTCCAGAATCAGAGCTTTCGCTCCTTTCAGAATAACATCACGGTCAGAGAGTCCTACCGGCTTTTCGATTCTTTCAGTAACTTCTCCCCTGTTGTTATAAAAAGAAACCGATGACAGAATAATCGTGATAGCAGCTATGAGGATAGCTGGCTTGATCTCGATCTTCCTGAACAAAATAGCAACTCCGAACAGAGCAATGGCAACCGCTATATTGGTTCCCCCTAACGACGTGATTATCCCTGCAAAGATCAATGAGACACCAATGAGCCAGGCTAACGCGTCATATTTTCCATCAGAAGTCCGGCGTTGATGACGAGCTGTCAATGTAGGTTCCCTCGTTTTTCTGTGACGACGGTGGTTGAAGCGCTCTGTGATAATCTCTGAGCTGAGCGAATTGCGTCGACTGCCAGTGCGAGCCCGAGGGTAGACCAGAGAAGCACAGCAACCTCATGGTCGCCGAAATTCCACTCGAAGATCCCATTGATTTGGAACCCGATGAACGCTGCAAGAGCGCCGAGCGCGACCGAACCAGCGAACCAATCCTGTCGCAGGTGGCGAACAATCTTCAGCTCCACGATGAACATCTTAACAAAGAGCGTGACGACAGAAGTGAGACCGACAAGTCCGAGCGTCACAAGAAGCTGCACAAGGTTGTTATGAAGATGCCCGCCCTCAGCGGGCTCCAATGGCGTGGTGTACCGCATGTATACGTCCCGCACATCCGTGTCCCCAATCCCAAGCAAGGGATGGTCTGCGAATATCCTGAGACCCGTCTTCCACATACGGAGCCGTGTAGCGTTGGATGGGTCGGATAGAGACACGATGCTATAGGCTCGTTCGCGGAGTGGCAACGGTGCAAGCAGGAGAAAGAGAATAACACATAACACGATGGCGAGCACGATGTACTTGCTCCGGAAAGCAGCGATGAAGACGGCGCCACCGAGCAAGCCGAGCCATGAGCTCCGAGTGAACGTCAGGAGTAGCGCAGCGAAGTGCGGCAGCACACAGAGAAACGCAGCAACCCGGACACTCGGCGGCGTGTTGGTGTGTAGAATGAACGGGAGCGTGAGAAGGAGAAGCATCATCTCAATGCCCCCAGCGGTCATATAATGCTGGAATATCGACAGGCGACCCAGATGTGCGGCGAAGTAGTCGACGATCTCAAAGATCGTCAGAAGCGTGGTAAAACCAATGAGGGTGCCCAGGAAAGTCATCACTCGCCTCTCGGATGACAAGGTGCTCATCGCAATATACACGTTGCCGATCAGAAGGAGACGTTTCAAGTTCATGAGTGCAGTCGTCTTGTCGAGCGCAAAAGTGGCAGAGAGGACCTCCGCTGCGACATAGGCAAGGAAGAACCAGTCCAGCGGAGTTCCCTTAATATCTCGCCAGCTTCCGCTTGCCACCATCAAAGCTATCCATGCAATGGCAGCGCAGCCAAATGCGATTGAGGACACCGCGATGGAGAATGTAAGACCCAGGACCTCAATAAGAAAGAAAACGAATACGACACTGCGAAGTGTTCGCACCGTCGCCTGTCGCCGCTCGGCAGCGTTGGCGCTCGTGATAAGTCCTCCTATTATGTTTGTGATAAATGACGTTATGCTCTCATCATCCAGGATATCTGCACCTGCAGCGAATCCCGCAAGGCGGGGCCATTGTTATGTTTCACCATCGCCAGCAACAAGAAAAAGGGTATCCTTAAGTCAAATCTGGTTGTGATCATCTCTGGGGTTCTATCCAGCTGCGCATGGAAAGTGAGTTTTTGGAGGAGCTGAGGCTCATAGAGATTGTAGCTTCATCCTTTGCTTCAGGCTTCGACTCGAAACTGTGCTTCGTAGAGCTTGCGATATAGCCCATTCAGTTGCAGCAATTGTTCATGTGTTCCTTGTTCCACAATGTAGCCATCATCGAGAACAACAATTCTGTCCGCGTTTTGCACAGTAGAGAGGCGGTGAGCGATCACAATGGATGTGCGGCCATACATAAGCCTCTCTATGGCTTCCTGAACGAGGAGTTCAGACTCAGTGTCCAGCATTGATGTAGCCTCATCGAGAATAAGGATGGGAGGATTTTTCAAGAGCGCCCGCGCAATTGCCAGGCGTTGGCGTTCCCCACCCGAAAGCCTGACCCCTCGATCTCCGATGATTGTTTCATACCCTTTGGGCATGGCTTCGATGAAGTGGTGAGCATTCGCCGCTTTCGCCGCCTCGATGATCTTTTCGAGCGGGGTATCAAGAACACCGTAGGCAATGTTATTTCTCACCGTATCGTTGAAGAGAATAGTGTCTTGGGTCACAATTCCCATCAGTGACCGGAGAGATGAGATTCGTATCTTCCGTATGTCGATATCGTCGATTTTTATGATACCGGATGTAACATCGTAGAACCGTGGAATTAGGTCGACAAGGGTCGTTTTTCCGACGCCACTGTGGCCCACAATAGCAACAATTTCCCCTTTATGGATAATGAGATTCACATCCTTGAGTATAGGGTCTCTCCCATTGTAAGCGAACGCCACGTGTTCGAAGCGTATTTCGTTCAGGAAGCTTTGCTTTTCCACAGCGTTCGGATGGTCGAAGATCCTTGGTTCTATATCAAGAATATTAAAGACTCGCTCACCAGCAGCAATCCCCTCTTTCACACTATTGAACACCTGACCAAATTGCTTCAAAGGCGGCATGATCTGAAAAACAATACCAAGGTAGAGCATGAATGCTCCCACGCTCATTGAGGATGTTCCAGTAATGATACCCCGGCCGATGAACCATAGCACAAATGTTGCAACAAAAACACCGAGATACTCTGTGATTGGAGCAGCCAGGGCTCTCCGCCGCATCAAGCTGATCAGAGTGCGGGAATATTCATCGTTCTCTCGCTTGAATCGCGCAACTTCAAACTTTTCCATCGCGAAAGCCTTTACGACACGGATCCCCGAGAGTGTCTCATCCAGAATCGCCGTGATGTCAGCGATCTTTTCCTGCGAGCGAATGCTCTTTCGTTTCAGTGAATTGCCAATCCGTGCTAAAACAGCTCCCGTGAGCGGCAAAAGGATTAACACCATCAATGTGAGCTGCCAATCGAACAGAAACAATACGACACTGTATACTATGATCAGCGGCGGATCGCGAAATAGGCTGTTGACCACCGCTATGAGAGATGCATTGATGATTTGAACATCATTGATGATGCGGGAAATTAAGTTCCCCTTTCGTTCCTCTGTGAAGTAGCTCAACGAAAGGCGGTGAAGATGAGTGTATAACTGGAGACGTATGTCGCGTATGATCCCCTGCTCCACCCCTGCCATAAAATACGATTGAAAGTAAGCAAATAAATTCTTCAGCAAAAAACCCACCGCAATGAAAATGCAAAGATATGTAAGAACCGTCAAACGTCCGTAGTGGTTTATGATAGCGCTGAATACTTGCTGAAGCACAGCCTTAATGTCAAATAAAGCCCCCGGATTAGTCGAACCTCCTGCAGGTGAAGATGCTCCCTGGCCAAAAAGAACATCGATGAATGGCATGATAAACCCGACTGAGACGACGCTAAAAAGGACGTAGAACAGCATCATAAAGTTCGCAAGTGCAAGGTCTCGACGTTGTGGCCAGAGATATCGTACGAGTCTCAGAAACGTTTTCATGGAGATGATTTCTCTTGTGGATTTTTTGATTCTTTGTGCTGGAGCTCCCAAGCCTTCATGTAAGTTAATAGATTTGTCATTGCATGAAACGTTGATACCATAAAACCGTGGAACCCTTCCGTGAATCCTCGTCGCAGGAAGAAATGCTGGCAGAAGGCAATGGGAGGGCGAAACAACACATCGATTATTCTAATTCGCTTGCGTTCAGCCTTTTCTTGTGCCTGAAGAGTTGAATATTCATTGATTTTCCTGACTGTTCGCTCGACGGAGGGATGCGTATTATGGATAATAGCGCCTTTCAAATATCCGACGTTCCCTTTCACGATAAACCCCTCATGGACGAGACGATTCGTGACCTGCGTTGCATCACGTCGAAAGAGGCGCAGCTGATAATTAGGATACCATCCACAGGAACGAATCCATTTCCCAAGAAAAAAATTCTTTCGCGGAATGTAGAAGCCTGAATAAGATGTGCCATTGCGGAGTAGCGATGCGATTTCCTCCTGCAGTTCAGGGCTGGCACGCTCATCTGCATCTATGCTGAATACCCACTCATGCGTTGCTTGAGAAAGAGCGAATGCTTTTTGCTGTGCATACCCTTCCCAGGCGTGCACAATGACATGCGGTGTCCACTGTAAGGCAATCTCGCGAGTCTTATCTGCACTCTCTGCATCCACAACGATAATCTCGTCAGCCCATCCCACACTTCGAAGACATTCGGCGATGTTCTGCTCCTCATCTTTTGTGATTATGGTCACGGAGAGCGGAAGTCGATGCGATGACAGAGCTTGTTCAGACATATCCTCACTTCACAACGACGTTGATAAGTTTATTCTTCACAACTACCATACGTACGATCTCCTTGCCTTCGATGTGCCGTCTTACATTTGGATCAGTGAGAACGCGCTCCTTCAGCACAGCTTCGTCTTCATCGACCGGGACAAGGAATTTCGCTCGAATTCTCCCGTTCACCTGGGCAACAACGGTTACTTCCTCTGCAACGATTGCTTTTGTATCGTACCCGGGCCATGATTCCGTGCAAAAGATGCTCTCCTTCTCCCCAATCATCGCATGAAGTTCTTCAGCAAGATGTGGAGCAAAGGGAGAGAGCAATACCACGAATTGCCTGGTAACATAGGAAACAAATTCCGGAGAAATATTCCCATCCTCCAGCAGCGATGAAGTCCCGGACAGTTCGTTGTAAAGCTCCATCAAGGCAGCCACTGCAGTGTTGAATCTGAATGCTTCTAAGTCCTCAGTTACTTTTTTGATAGTTTGGTGAAGCTTACGATAAAGTGGCCGCTCTGTTTCACGAACGGACTCAGACGAGAAGCCAACACGAGGAGCATTTTGCAGGAGAGATTTCCTGGTCGCAACAAAATCATATACACGGTTCAGAAATCGGTGTACACCAACAATGCCTTTATCGCTCCAATCACCCCCTTCATCGTATGGGCCCATGAACATCAGATACATACGAAAGGTATCTGAGCCGTAGCGTTCCACAAATGTATCAGGATTGACAACATTACCGCGTGACTTCGACATTTTCGCACCGCGATTGGTAATAGTTCCCTGGTGCACCAAGCTTGTAAAAGGTTCATCAAACGAGAGCCACCCGGCATCGCGCAATGCTTTTGTTACGAAGCGAGCATACAACAAATGCATGACCGCATGCTCAGCTCCCCCGACGTACTTGTCTACAGGCAACCAGCGGGCGACAAGCTCCCTGTCAAACGGAGCACTGTCAAGATGAGGGGAAAGGTAGCGCAGATAATACCATGAGGAACAGACGAACGTATCCATTGTGTCAACGTCTCTTTTTGCCGGACCTCCGCAGGATGGGCAACGTGTGTTCACGAATTCTGCTGATCGCGCAAGGGGTGACTCACCTGTTGGTTTAAAATCGACATTGTATGGCAAGCTCACAGGCAACTGATTTTCCGGGACAGGAACTTCGCCACACTTAGCGCAATAAACAATGGGAATTGGGGCTCCCCAGTATCGCTGGCGCGATACAAGCCAGTCACGGAGTCGGTAGTACACCTTTCTTTGCCCAACGCCAGATGCCTCGAGATCATCAGTAATACGTTCGATCCCGATCTCTGAGTTTAAGCCTGTGTACTTACCTGAAGCGATCATGATCCCCGGCTCGGTATACGCTTTAGCAAGAGGATCTTCCGCATGCGTCCCCGGTTGAAGAATAACCTTTCTGATCGGGAGGTGATACTTCGTAGCAAATTCAAAGTCACGCTCATCGTGAGCAGGAACCGCCATCACAGCCCCTGTTCCATACCTGGCTAAGACGTAATCGGCAATCCATATTGAAACTTCTTCACCATTGGCAGGATTGATCGCATATGAACCGGTGAATACGCCGGTCTTCTCACGTTCGGTGAACGTGCGTTCAATTTCCGTTTCATGTGACACCATTTCGATATAAGCATCGACGGCTTCTCGCTGCTCTGGAGAGGTGATCTTCTGAACTAATGGATGTTCAGGAGCAAGAACTACATAGGTGACGCCGAACAATGTGTCGGGACGTGTTGTGAAAACTTTGAATTCGTCGCCTGTATCTTTAACCTTGAATGCTATCTCTACACCGTTACTTTTGCCAATCCAGTTTCGTTGCATCGTTATCGTTTTTGCAGGCCAGTCAAGTTTATCCAGATCCTGGAGTAGCTCTTCCGCATAGGCCGTGATTCGGAAAAACCATTGCGTCATTGTCTTTTGAACAACAAAGGTTCCGCATCGTTCGCATGCTCCATCGACTACCTGTTCGTTTGCAAGTACAGTTTGACAGCTCGGGCACCAATTCACAGGAGCTTCCGCACGATAGGCAAGTCCATTCTTGTAAAGCTGAAGAAAAACCCACTGCGTCCACTTGTAATACTCCGGGGCTGAGGTATTAACTTCGTAGTCAAAGTCGTACATAGCCCCTATCGACTTGAGTTGCTTACGGATGTGGTCGATATTGGAATTTGTGCTGTCCTGTGGGTGCACGCCGGTCTTGATGGCATAATTCTCGGCTGGCAATCCGAAGGCATCGTAACCGATCGGCTCGAAGACGTTAAACCCTTGCAATTTCTTAAAACGGGCCCAGGTGTCGGTGGGACCGTAGTTATACCAATGTCCAATATGAAGTTTGTCCCCCGAGGGATACAGGAACATTACAAGGGTGTACAATTTCCGTTCTGCTTTTGAGAGGTCGACTTTATTAACCCCATTCTCTTCCCAATACTTCTGCCACCTGTGTTCAATTTCCTTAAACGGATACTTCATTTGATTAGTATT
>Ga0123519_10013053_pt1 | contig 11989 bp, 9 predicted proteins | sample YelNatPaOPRAMG02_FD_87396 | JGI IMG/M metagenome (GOLD analysis project Ga0123519, IMG submission 87396) | Hot spring microbial communities from Yellowstone National Park - Yellowstone National Park OP-RAMG-02 (version 2) | ecosystem: Environmental > Aquatic > Thermal springs > Hot (42-90C) ... | reverse complement strand
TTCTGCTACAAGCGGTTGATTTAGCCATTCCTCCAGTCTTAAAGTAAATTCTTCTAAATCTTTTATATTTCCAGACCAAACCCGATATTGAGGATTTTCATATTTCTCTTTTTCTTCAGGCTTAATTGCTTCCAACTTCTTGGCACATGAATCAAGTTTCTCTTGTATTTGGCTAATTTTTTCTTTGAGTTCAGTGTAATTAGATGACATTTATTTTTGCCTCCATTCTTTTAACTTCTCATTAATTTCTTGTGCCTTTGTTTTAGATTGTTTTATTAGTCCATCTATATTCTGCAGCATCTGTAATTCCTGCGTAATATCTTCTACGTTCTCAAGGAACGAATCAACATCAGAAACATTCTCAAGGTTTATTTTCCCACCTTTACTAAAATCTTCGCAAACCTCCTTAAATTTCTCCTGAAATTCTGCTTTAATTTCTTCTTTATTTTTATTTATCCATTCGTAAGTATCTTTATCAAAGCTATCAATGCTTTCAAATGCTTCTCTGTAATCGTGAATTTGGGCTTCCACTGTGTCTAGAAACTCTACGAATTTCTTTTCAATTTCATCTAACTTTGGTTCTATCACATCAATAGTTTTTTCTATGAATGAAGAAAAAAGGAATTTGGTGTAAGGCGAAATCTTGTTTTGATAATCACCCAATATTTTTTGGATATCTTCGATTTTGCCTTTATCCATTTCCATATAATGGGTTAGAACGATATTCCCATCTGTTAATTTTTTAAAATCTTCTATCTCCTTAGAAAGTTTATTAATTTTCTCTGTAATCGCATCCCATTTGGATTTAATGTCTCGGAATTTTTCTTCAGCCTTACTAGAATCTTTCCAATCCCTCAAAAAAAGGTAGATGCCCTCAAATATCGGTTTTAACGTATCATCAGCTGGAATTTCCTTAAATTCATCCAGGGTCGTTTCATTTACTACTTCAGTTAGATCTGGAAGATGTGTGCTAAAACTCTTGCTTATATTACTTAATACCGACCCCTTTATGATGTTCTTTGTGTTTCTCTCCACCATGACAGGTCTTCCTCTTTCAAGAGCGGTTGGCACACCTGTCCCTCCTCTTTTGCTACTTTCTTCTTTGATGAAGTTACTGCTTTCAAACGCTTCTCTAAATTTATATAGAGCATCCATATCCTGTTTGCTATCCACAAAAGCATATCCAATAATCTCTGAAGCCAATCCTACCCGTCCCGTACGAAAATCATCAAAACCGGTCTTGTCACTTAATACATATTTTTTTTGAGGGGCGGATTTAGGCAATTCGCTATTAAGATATTCCTTTATTCTTGAATTATAGTATGCAATTTTTCTCGCCTTATCCTTTTTCTCTATTGATTGATTTTCTTCAAGTTTTCCTAAGAGACCGGTTATTGGTAGACCTTCTTTCTTCTCATTTCTTATCCAATAGAAAAAGCTTACAAGAAAATCCGAAATAATCTCAGGAGGGGTGATTATTTTAAGCCGACCTTGATTCTGAAGCCATCGTGCCAATTTCGGCATATTGTTTACTTCTCTTCTACCCAAATTAACAACAATTAATGTTTTTGTTTCTTTAAGAAAACTCTTGCTTTCCTGAGTTAAAAAATCTTTTATCTTATCTTCGTTCAGGAAGAAATATACGGAAATACTATTTTGTTCTTCCCTACAAAGATAAGTCTGGTCTCCTAAATTTTCTCTTTGTTCTATTATTTTCTTATCCGGAATAAGGTTGGGGGAGCTTGTCGGAAAAGGGAATAAAGTATGGAGGAGTTGCGGAGTTATACAATAACCTTCTTTTAAATTATCCCAATCTTCCACATTGCTACGAATCATAAAATAAAACTCCGTAGCATTATTTTGAAGTCTCTTTAAGTCCTCTGTAGGCAATTTATGCTCTCCCTCAAAATCTAACATGATTTCCTCAATTATACTAAGCAATTCTTCCCAATCCTCTTTCTCGGTAAACAAAGGTATTTTACCGTCAGAGGTAGAAAGGCCATCAAGTATAACTGAGAGGTAATAACTCATATCTGTTATTTCTGATACGTCACATTTTCTCAGAGATTTTTCAAGGACATTATTAAAATCCCCCTTTTGATTATTGTATAGCCGACATTTCGTGACGACTTTAATACCTCCTGCATATATCTCACCTCCCTCACCTTTGGGCTCTAAATGAATAAGAAAATTTCTAAAACTGTTAAAATCGTCAATTTTTTCAATTAGTTCAAATTGTTCCAAAGGTTTGACACCTCCGATTGAACCCATGCTAGAACAGGCATCCTGAAGTTCTTTTTTGGAAATTTTATCAATATTAGATGCATTAGCTATCAGAATGTCATGTATTCTCGAGACATTTCTATATCTTCCTCTTCCCATCCACCAAATAAGATTTCCAATTTCCCCAAACTTCGCTCTAAAAGTGTTAGGTTCTACTATTGGCAGTATTATAGGAAGGTATCTACCAGTTTGAGCTTCTCCTTTGCTAAATTCATAAAAAGAAAGAGGAGCAAATGCAAGAACCAAATAAAAACCAGCCTCTCCATTATTTACCCTCGCTATTACAGCCCTCATTGGACTGTGATCGTCTGTATTAACTCTAGTGTCTAACAATTTATATTGTTGTTCTACTTCATCAACAAAAAGAACAATTGAGCTATTATTGCTATCAATATTCCTTATATTATCAACAGCATAATCTTTTAATCTACCTGTCATTAATTTTGACTCGCCATTCTTGAGTAGCTGTGCTTCTTCATTAACAACTTTTTTTAAATATTCAGCGTACTCTTCAGGACCTATTTCATGAAGTGGGATTATTTTTTCTAAGTGAGTGTATATGCCAACACAACCATTTTCATAACTAACTTTGAGTAAATGGTACAAAAGTTGGGTTTTACCAGAACCGTAAGGCCCTTGAATCGTAACTGGCTTACCTTTACCATCTTTAATATATTGGATTAAGGCTTTTTCTAAATGAGATTTTATATTCCTATGTTTGTCTGTTAAGTCTTCATATTTTTGATCAATATCTGCTTCGTAGCTTACCATATTTTCACTCATCTTAAGTTACCTCCTCACATTACCTTTAATCTTAGCAGAATTTCGCCTAACATTTTGAGCGTATCTGAAGTTCTGAGCGTAGCAAGGAATTTGGGCGGAGTGCCGAAGGCACGGAGCCAGGTCCGTTCTGTTGGACGAAGGTTTCAGAGAGAAACTTTTCATAGAAATCCCCCTGTAGTTCTGGGTATCTTATAATTTTCCCCCCTGAAGGTAATTTCAATCAATTGTGGGTTAGTTGTCTTTGGCTCTAAATATACCGGAGATTCCTTTTCCCGCTTCTCTTTTTCCTCCTCATGACCCTTTATTTCAATAGAAACATGCCCAAACGGTATGATTTTAAAATTAATATTAATTTTTATCTGTGGCTCATTCATGACTTAACCTCCTTCTAATATTCTTCCCATTTACCCCCATATACCCTTATATCTACACCAACCTCGGGAGACTGTCTTAAAATTTCTTGCTGAACAAGTCGTTGAACATTCTGTGCAATCTGATTTATCATTTGCTGCAAAATCTGCTGGACTTGTTGGGGAATTTCTTCAGGTCTAATATTGAGTGGCAAATTTAATCCAAGATTAAGATTAATTTGTGGATTGGATGGCACTTGCCTTCTTCTTTTGAAATCAATTTTTGTGGTAAAAACATGGGTCTTATTTTCGCTTTCTATAATGGCGATTGGAATTTGCTCTAAATGTTCTTCTTCTTTCCCGTTTAATGTAACCAATGGGTCTAATGGTTCGGCCAACTTTAGAAACTCCTCATATTTTAAATAAAGGTTCCATATGGTATTCTCCAATGGTTTTTCAGGTATCTCAACTGGCAATCCAATTTCATGAGCTTCTTTCCTACCTATGGCATGACCATGAGAATAAATTTTTTCAGTCAGCGTTTCTATAATCGAATTTATCTTTGCTTCATCAAGTTTCTCTTTTCGTGAAGTTAGTAATTTTCTCGCCACTAACCTAATATGTGAGTTCTGTCGATTTACACTCCCCAGAGTGAGCGGAGCAAGATTATTAGCTAAAATTGAAACCATTCTGGCCAATGCTGATTGATCATTAATATTTGCTTTTTCTTTTATAAAGGAAATATACGAATTAACATCCTCAACACTAATTTCTTGAGGAGGACCTGTTATCTCACCTATTGACATCTTCCTCAGTGTGGGATCTATTGGACTTAATTCTGCTTTCTTCCCCATGATTATTTTATCTGCACCTATAGATATTAAGGTAGCAGCGCTATGAGCCTTGTAAGGAACCAAAATTGAGAACTCATCACAAAATTCCCTGAACATAGAAACTATACGCCAAGGAACACTAACATCTCCACCTCTACTATAGAGAATTAAATCTATTCTTTTATTCTTTCCGATGGAGAGTAAATGTTCATAGAGAGGTCTTACCGCATCTTCGGCTATTATTGCCCCTATTGGCTGCCTATCCCCTGTAACATAAGTTATCACTTTTGAACTTCTCATGTCTTGAATCTGCTTAATTAATTCTTTATTCATATTTATTGCTACCTCCTCTTATGTTTATGAAACTTTCGCCTAACATTTCCAGCATAAAAGAAGTTTTTTCAAAGCAAAAATTTTGCTGACTGGTCTCACACATGAACCTTTTATGTTGTGTTAGACAATGTGAAGGATTATTTATTGTTTTCCTTCTATTATAAAGTAAAACCAATAATTTCTTTGAGCCCCTCATAATATTCATTTTCGCCCCTAAGCACCGGAAGACAATGAAAGCCTAAATTCCGTGAAGTGGCATCAAACACACTCTTTCGCTCAGTTCTACCTTCTCAAAGGGAACTTTAGCCTCTGTAAGAAGTTCCTCAGCCTTTTGACAATGTAGGCTCCAATCAACAGAAAAAAACTTCATGTTGTGCCTCCTTCTTTGTTTTATATTCACTCAAAACAAATTTAAATGCATCTTCTAAATTTGTAAATACCTTTGAAAACTGAGTAACCCAAGGGCTAAGTTTTCTTTTTCCACCAGCAAATAAAACATATATCTTCTTTCCACCGCTATATGCATAGACCATCTCTGATTGACAGCCAGCAGAAATACTTGGATTTTCTTTATCATCCTTTCTGATATAAATCATAACAAAATCCGCTTCGCTTATCAACAAGACGAATTGAATCATTTAAAACCTTCCCGAAAAGGATTCATTGAATCATATAAAAATCTTTTCGAAAAAAGAAGAAGCGATAGAAAAAAGCTTCCTAAGGAAAGAAAACGGGAGGCAACGAGGCATGAGGCTAAAAATAGTTGATAAGCGTTTGATAATAAGGGGGTAGGCAGAGATATTACAGGAGGGGCAGGAAAATGGAAAGAGGTGGCATTTCTGGGAGAATTGAATAAGCTAAAGGATGATACCGCTAATGTTAAATGGGTAGCAGCTCGTTTCTACCAGTAAGAAAACTCTCTCCCTATTATTATATTATTACTTTTTCAGGATTTTTCTATAAGCGTGCCTTAGAATGGCATTGAACATTTTACCATGATTGGGATATCGCAAATGAAGGAGTTCGTGAAGGATTATTTCATACCTTTTCTCTTTACTTTCGTTTAATAAAGAAACATCAAAAGTTAACCGTCCTTTTCTTGAGCAACTTGCGAATTTCTTTTTCATCTTTCGTATATGAATCTCTTTAGGATTAACGCCAATATCCTTTGCAAATTTAATAATTTCCCTTTTGAATAATTCTGCGGTTATCATTTTGCAGAACCTTCTTTTAAAATTTTCATTATTTTCTGGACAGTTTTTCCAATTTTACTAAAGTCTTTTTCCCCTGATTGAATTATTATTCCATAAAGCCCTTCTCTTACCTCTCTTGCTTGTTTTTCACTTTCCGCCCAGAAAGGATTTTTATCGAATATTTCTTTTATCTCATTTGCCATACCTTCTGGAGCACTATAATCCTCTTGTTTAAGAATCCAATATACTGCAAAAATTTGAGCAGGCATTTTTTTGTCAGTCATTTCTTTCCTGGCAATATTTATATCATTTATTATCGTCTTTAGCCTTTCTAAAGTTTCCTGTGCGCTTATTTGTCGTTGCTTGTAAAGTTCTGCTATAGATTCTGCTTTTTCACCGATTGAAAGAAGAAAAGGAGATTCATCTGCTTCTTCTTTTATAATCTGCCCGATACTTCTAATCAAATTAAAAACCTTTTCAGTGTCAGATGCTTTACTTTCTTCAATCTTTTTTAAAGTATCCTCATTTATCTCATATATATCCAGAGCAGGTTTTATAGTTCCAATTTTTGTATGTTCCTGAACCAATTTCGCTGTTTTTCTTGTCAATTCTCTATCAATAACGGCATTTGGCTCATAGGCTTCTGTCAATATTCTATAAATCCTTGTAAGAGTCTCAAAATCATCAACATAAGGTCTTAAAAATGCATCAGGTGAAAGAATTTCATATAAATCTTCTACCTCTTTAAAATCCTGGTAAAACTTATGCCTCATTTCGTCATCATTGAAATATTCAAGAACAACTTCAACCGCTTTATCAGATGATTTCCCTCTTATAATAGAAAGGTAATTTCCTTTTACATATTTCATCTTTTCAATAAAATCATCTTTTAATAATCCTATATCCGTGACAACTCCTTTTATATCTTGAGAATCAAAAGCTAATGCTTTTTCAAGGTTCTCAAATATTCCAACAAAATCCAGGATAAAGCCAGCAGGTTTTTTGCGCCCATTTTCATCCTCATAAGGTCTATTGACCCTTGCAATAGCCTGTAAAAGCACATGGTCACGCATAGGTTTGTCCAAATACATGCAATAAAGTATTGGTGCATCAAAGCCAGTTAGTAGTTTCTCTGTAACTATTAATATCTTTGGAAATTCGTCTGGCTTTCTAAATGCTTTTCGTATCCTTTTTTCTTGTTCTTCTGAATGATAATATTTAACTAATTCAGGTGGGTCATTGTGAAAAGAACTATAAATAACATCTGAATATCCAGGAGGAAAATATTTATCCAGCTCCTCTTTATATAATGCACATGCTTCCCTATCCACTGCCACAAGAAAAGCTTTATATCCCATTGGCTCAATGTATTCTCTAAAATGTTCCGCAACATATTTTGCTATTTTTTCAATTCTTTCTTTACTTTTTAGCATATTTTTTAGATTGACGGCTTTTTCAAGTATCTTGTTAAGCGACTCTATGTCACTTATTCCTTCAGTTTCTGCTAAATCCAAAAATTCTTTTTCAAGAATTGCTCTATCAACTCTTAATTCGTTAGGGGCAAGAGTATAATGAAGTGGAACTGTTGTTCCATCTTCAATTGATTCTGCTATGCTATATTTATCAAGATAACCATTTGGTGGGTCATCTTTGCCAAAGGTTATGAATGTTCCCTGTCCATAACTTGTTTTATCGATTGGTGTGCCGGTAAAACCAATAAAAGTTGCATTTGGAATCGCTCCCATAAGATAATTTCCAAGTTTTCCTCCGGTCGTTCTATGAGCTTCGTCAACAAGCACAAATATATTCTCTCGAGTATTGATATTTGCTTCTATTCCATCAAATTTGTGAATCATTGAAACTATTAAGCCTCTTTTATCACTTTTAAGTAATTTTCTTAGTTCCTCCTTACTTCTTGCAAGTGTTGCAGATTCAATCCCTACGGCTCGGAGGTTCGCAAATAATTGTGATTCGAGTTCTGTTCTGTCAACAAGCATAATCACAGTAGGATTTTCAAACACAGGGTTTTCTATAATCTTTTTTGCCGCAACAATCATGGTATAAGTTTTTCCAGAGCCCTGTGTATGCCATATTAATCCCCTTTTCTTTTCAGACCGGGCTCTCTCAATAATCTTATCAATTGCCCTCATTTGATGAAGTCTCAGCACCACCTTTTTTAATTCATCGTCCTGCCTTGTAAAAAGGATGAAATCAGTTATAAGTTTTACAAAATTGTTTTTATCGAAAAACTTTTTTACGAGAAATTCAAAATCCCCACAAGCCTCCTCTTTCCAGTTGAAAATCCATTTGGAGGAAAAGTTCCATGTCGCACTATAGTAATACTTTATTATATGAGTGATAGCATAAATCTGAAGTAAAGAGAAAAGTTCAGGGCATTCCCTTTGATAACGTTTCACTTGCTCAAGAGCTTCACTCATTCCCTCTATCTTATGCGCTGCTTTTGTTTCCACAAATAGCACAGGAATACCATTTATAAGAAAAACTATATCCATCCGTATGGTCTTACTACCATTTGTAAATTCGAATTCATCAGTTACATGAAAGGTATTATTGTCTATATTTTCAGTATCAATAAATTTAATATTTCGGTCTCTTTTTTCGTCAGGAACAAAAATAGTTTTCAAGCCTTTAAGATATTCCCATGCAGTAAAATTCCCTTCTATTGTCCCCGGGATGCTCTCAATTTTTTTTATAAGTTCTTGAGCAATTTCATTATTTACAAAAGGATTGAGTTTCCTTATCTGATTTATAAAAATATCCCTGAATATAAAACTCGTGTTGGTGACTCTTGACCTTAGTGCCTCATCGGAATTCACATAATCCCATCCAGGGTTAAAGTAAACTTTTCTGCCATTACTTTTTGTATATTCAGCGGAAGGCTCACAAACATAATTAATAATGGGGATTTGCACAGAACTTCTTTCCGTTCCAAGTTTTGTCAAAATTAAACCTCCAGATTTAAATGATTTACTCTAATCTTTCCAGTCATAAGATTGTGCAGTAATGATTTAAAGAGTATTTCAAGTGCCTTTTTCTTATTTTCTTCCGCCTGTATTTTTTCATCAACAGCGGTAAGAATTTCAGCAATCATTTTTTGTTCAAAAAGTGGAGGGATAGGAATAGGGAAATTTTTTAACTCGTTTGAACTCAAACCTTTTTTTAATTTGCCATCTTTTATTGTATTAACTACTACCCAATAAACATTAGTTTGAGTAAAATAAAAAGCGTAAATAGGATTTAAATTATTCTCAGAAATAAATCTAATAAGATAAGAACCAAAAATTGCATTAGGAACATTTTCCTTGATCATGCAAGCTTTCCCAGTTGTAGCTCCTATTCTTGCAAAAAGAATATTCCCGAAGGATAGTTTATATTTGTTAGCAACCTTTTCCTCTATATCTGCATATGGGACTTCAGTCCAATCAATAGTTAAATCATCTTTTATGTCGGTAATTCTTAAAAGTTTAATACCTGTCCTTTTGGTTGTGGAAGTAGTAGTATAACCGTATTGAAATTTTCCATTTTCCCCAAATCTTCCTACTTCCCAGTGTTCTGGTATTTGACCAATCTCTGTTTCCTTAAGTTTTACATTTTCTATTTCATTTAATGGCACTGGTCCGTAAGTAAAGAGATGCCTCATTAAAGATTTTTTAAGCTCTCTTGTCGCCTTTATTACTTCTTCAACTTTTTCTTTTGCTGATTGAACCGCCGAAAGCACCCCAGCAATTTTTTTCTGTTCCTCCAATGGTGGCAAAGGAATTGAAAAAGCTTTCAGCCTTGAGGATGACAAATTAGGGATAGTTGTTTTGTTTGCATCATTAAAAAAAATTTTTAATATTTTAATAGCATGTTCTATCCAGTAAGAGAAGAAATAATTTACAACCCTTTTGTCTTTTGGTCTTAATCTATGAATATGGTTCTGGTAGGCACATTCTTCTAATTCATTTTTCCATATTGCTGTTCTACCGACATCTCCACCTTCGCAAATTAAAATATCTCCATCTTGAAGTTTTAATTTTTTAAATTCTTGCTGGGAAAAGTACATATAACTAATGTTTGATACATCAATTCTATTCCACATGACATTTGATGTTCTTAAAAATGGTTTCAAAATTTTACCAGTAACATCTTCCTTTGACGATAATTGCTTTCCTTGTTGGACATCAAAAGCCTCTCCCAATTTTACAACTTCCCAGTGCTCTGGTATTGTTCCTATTTCAGTTTCTTTAAATCTCATATACCAAGTTCCTTAATGCTCCCCCCTTAATGAGTTTATTCATATTTTAATCCCATTTCTACAAGAATTTTCTTCAATTTCCTATCCGCTTCTTTCCTTTCCTCCTCTGCTTGTGAAAGTTGAACGATTGCATCCTCAAGGGGAATAATCTCTTCCCTATCATTTTGAGCAACATACCTTGACGGACTTAGATTATAATCGTTTTTAATTATCTCCTCATTTTTTATTACTTTACTTATGCTTTCTTCTTCACGCCATTCAAGATAGATTTTCGAAACTTTCTCAATGCTCTCATCAGTTAAATAATTTTTTGGTCTTCCTTTTTCGTAAAGTTTTCCAGCATTGATAAAAAGTACCTTACTTCTTCTTTCACCTGGTTTATTTTTATTTATCACAAGTATTATGCCTGGTGCAGTAGTGTTGTAAAAGAGATTTTCAGGAAGAAGAAGCACTGATTCTACGAAATCCCTTTCAACGAATTCTTTTCTAATGTCCCGTTCCCTGTTTCTACCAGTATTTCCGCTTCCTCTTGAAACTGCTCCAGTATCAAGAACAACTGCCATTTTCCCATTATCTTTTAATGAAGAAAACATGTGTTGTATCCATCCCCAATCTCCGCTATTTGAAGGCGGATAGCCAAATATAAAACGATTATAAGAGTCGTTTTCATATACCGATTGAGAAAATTCCTGATTCCACATAGGATTGGCAGTAACAAGGTCAAATTTCCTGAGTGAACTATCAGCATTTAAAAATGCAGGTCTATTCATAGTGTCCCCAAGTGCTATTTCTGCCTCCATATCGTGAATAAAAGCATTCATTTTTGCCATGGCAAAAGTGGAGTGTAAAATCTCCTGCCCGTAGAATTTCAAAGGTGCTACTTTAGCATCATCACCATATTTTTCTTTAAATCTAAGAAAAACCTTGATTAAAAGTCCACCGGAGCCAGCACAGGGGTCATACACTTCCATACCAGGTTCCGGGTCCAGTATTCGAGCCATTAATATGGCAACCTCTTTAGGAGTATAAAATTCCCCTGCACTCTGCCCCGAACCTTCAGCAAATTTTCTTAAAAGATATTCATAAGCCCTCCCAAGAATATCTGGCTCAACATCGTTTAACCCAAGCCTGTATCGTCCAAGAACATCTATTAAATCTTTTAATTTTTCATCACTTATTACTCTTTGTCCCGCAGCTGTAGCATTGAAATCAACAATATCTATTACACCTTGAAGTTTTGGATTTTCTTTTGCTATTGAGCGAACTGCGTTTGTTAGATACTCCCCAACGCCAGTAGTTTGTCTTGATATATTCAGCCATCTTGCGTGTTCAGGAAGGTAAAACCTAACGAGCAGATGGTCTTTATCGACAAGTTTTTCTGCAATTTCCTTACCACGACAATTCTTAGATAGCTTCTGAATTTCATCCTCAAATACATCCGAAAGCCTTTTTAGGAAAATAATAGGAAGGATATAATCCTTATATTTTGGGGCATCAATCTCTCCTCTAATTTTACAAGCCGCTTCCCACAACCAATTTTCCAGTGTCTTTATATCAAGTTTGCTATTTGCCATTTATCTTTTTCCTCTTCTTCTATAAAAATTTAATTTTATTAACGAATAAGATATTATAATAACTCTGGTAAAATGTAAAATTCAAATTGATTTTATTTTGCCGATAAAAATGAAAAAATGAAGCATACAGACAAACTATTTTAATAGAGCAATTTTTAATTTTACTGCTTATTGAGAATAATTCCCGGTTCAGATAGCACCCTTGACTTAAAATCTATTGAACATATTGTATATAATCCTTCATCAAATTTTACTCAAAGTTGATTTGTTTCTATAAAGTTTCTGAGAAGTTTTATCCTCAGAGGATGTCTCAGTTTACGAAGAGCCTTGTTTTCTATTTTTTTAACTTCGTCTTTTGTAATTCTAAAGTCTTGTGCTATCT
>Ga0123519_10013052_pt1 | contig 11989 bp, 10 predicted proteins | sample YelNatPaOPRAMG02_FD_87396 | JGI IMG/M metagenome (GOLD analysis project Ga0123519, IMG submission 87396) | Hot spring microbial communities from Yellowstone National Park - Yellowstone National Park OP-RAMG-02 (version 2) | ecosystem: Environmental > Aquatic > Thermal springs > Hot (42-90C) ... | reverse complement strand
CTCCTGCAACTAGTGGAGCGCCGGCGGCACGCCGACCCGGTCTTGACCCGGGAGGGGGGTTTGGCGGGTTGCCGGCAGCCGGGCCGCCCGCCGGCGGCCCGGCTGCCGGCAACCCGCCAAACCCCCCTCCCGGGTCAAGACCGGGCCGGCGTGCCGCCGGCGCTCCATTCGTTGCAGGAGTCGAAGGGTGGGTCTACTGAAGTGGCTGGGCGCCTGGTTCAAGCCCGCGCCCGACAGCCATGCTCTCTATTACGATGTGCGCTGCCAGCGTTGCGGCGAGATCATCAAGGCGCGCGCCGACCTGCGCAATGAGCTGAGCGTCGAGTATGGAGAGAACGAGCAGCCGGCCGGCTACTTCTACCGCAAGGTGCTCATCGGCCGGGGGCGCTGCTTCCAGGCCATCGAGGTGGCCATGACGTTCGATGCCCAGCGCCGCGTGACCTCACGCGAGATCACGGGCGGCGAGTTCGTCGCGGCGGAAGAGGCCGAGGGGGCAGCCGGCGCGTAGGCGGCCTGGGGCAAGAGCGGCCCCAAGCCCGCCGTGGAAGGGCGCGCCGGCACCCGCCTTCAGGGCGCTGCCTGCTCCTTCTCGCGCCCGGCCTCCCTCCCCTCCACCAGGGCAGCCACGCGGGCCACGGCTGCAGGCAAGGCTGCGGCGGCCTCGGGGGAGAGCTGGTCGCCAAAGTCCATGTCGCGGCCCCGGACCGATACCAGCCAGCCCACGGGTGCGTGCGCGAAGAGTTGCGTGGCCAGGGCCAGCAGCGCGGCCGGCTCCATATGGTGAGAGACGGCGGCCAGGCGCAACGCCGGCTCCACCGGCACGGCGCGCACCGGCTCCCCCGCCTCGGGCAGCGCTGCATCCACAAAGACGACCAGGTCGTACCCCGCCAGGGTCTCGGCAAGCTCCGGCGTCAACTGCTGGAGGAAGAGGCTATCCCGCGTGCCCTGGAGGTCATCCCAGCCGTCGTTCCAGGGCCCCAGCGCGGGGCGGCCCCAACGCTGGCGCAGCGCATTGACCACATGCAGGGCCACCCCATCGTCGCGGCGGCTGGGGTTGCCGTAACCGATCACCACTGTCCGCATGTTCATCCCCTTTGGCGGATAGCCCCTGCCTCATCTGCTATGTGCCGTCCGCCACAGGCCATCTGCTATCCGCCGCCCTGCAGGTCGCGCCAGGCGGGCAGGCCCGGCAGCCCCGCTGCGGCGCGGATGGCGCGCACGATCGCCTCGGCCACCACCTCGGCAGCCAATGCCACGACCAGCGTCAGCGGCGCGCGGCGCCGGCCGGTCGCCAGCGTGAACAGGGTGTCCCCGTCGAAGAGGGTGTGGGCCGGGCGGATGGCGCGGGCCAGGCCGTCGTGGCCGCTGCTGGCGACGAGGCAGGCCTCTTCTTTGGTCAGCCGGGCATCGGTCGCGATGACGCCGATGGTCGTGCTCTCGGCCAACGAGAGGGCGGCCCTGCCCACCAGGCTGCCCAGAGAGGCCGCGGTATCCATGAAGCCGGAGCCAACGGGCTTGCGCGCCCCGGCCAGGATGGCGCCATTGGCGGGGTCGATGACGTCGCCAAAGGCGTTCACCGCGACGATGGCGCCCACTGTCACCCCGCCCGCCGAGCGAGCCGCCGTGCCCAGGCCACCCTTCATGGCGCTTTTCGTCCCCAATAGCTTGCCCACCGTGGCGCCCGTGCCGGCGCCCACATTGCCCTCGGCCACCGGCCCGCTGGCGGCAGCCCGGCAGGCTGTGAGGCCCATGGCGGCGTTGGGGCGCACGCGGCCGTCGCCCACCTCCAGGTCGAAGAGGATCGCTGCCGGCACAATGGGGACGGTGAAGCGCCCCGCCTTGAAGCCCTTGCCGCGTTCCTCCAGGTGCTGCATCACCCCGTCGGCCGCGGCCAGCCCAAAGGCGCTGCCCCCGGCCAGGAGCACCGCCTGGGCCCGTTCGACCAGATGGCCGGGGCGGGCCAGGTCGGTCTCCCGGGTGCCCGGCGCTGGCCCGCGCACATCCACCCCCACCACCGCGCCGGCCTCACAAAGCACCACCGTGCAGCCGGTCCAGGCAGCGTAATCGGAGGCATGGCCCACCAGGATGCCGGGAACGGCGGTGATCGCGTTCAGCAGCGAGCGTGGCATGGTTGGCCTCCTACGTACCACGCATCAGCCCCACCACCCTGTCCAGCACGCGCTCGGCCACCTCTTCCTTCGTCATGAGGGGCAGCGCCTCGATGGTGCCGTCGGCGCTGATGAGGGTGACGCGGTTGGTGTCGACTTCAAAGCCGCTGCCAGGGGCGGTGATGTCGTTGGCGACGATGAGGTCGAGGCTCTTGGCCAGCAGTTTGTCGCGGGCGCGGGCCACCAGGTCGCCGGTCTCGGCGGCGAACCCGACCACCACGGCCGGGCCGGCTCCCTCCAGGCGCATGCGGGCGATGTCGAGGAGGATATCGGGGTTGCGCTCCAGCGTGATGGGCAGAGTCGGCTTGCCATCCTTCTTGATCTTCTCTGCCGAGTATGCCGATGGGCGAAAGTCGGCGACGGCCGCTGCCATGAGCACCACGTCGGCCTCTTCGGAGAAGGCGAGGACGGCATCACGCATATCCAGGGCCGTCTCGACTGCCTCGACGTGGGCGCCCACCGGGGGGCGCAGCACAGTGGGAGCCGTCACCAGGGTGACCTCGGCGCCGCGGTCGATCGCTGCCTGGGCGAGGGCGTAGCCCATCTTGCCCGAAGAGCGGTTGCCGAGGTAGCGCACCGGGTCCAGCGGCTCGCGGGTGCCGCCTGCGGTCACCAGGACGTGCCGGCCGCGCAGCGGGCCGCTGCGCCCCAGCGCCTGGCGCAGGGTGCCGATGATCTCGTCGGCCGCGGCCAGCCGCCCCAAGCCCACCTGGCCCGAGGCCAGGGGCCCATGGTCAGGCCCGACGAGAATCACGCCACGCTGGCGCAGCGCCTCGATGTTGCTCTGGGTGGCGGGGTGCTCCCACATGTTGGCATCCATGGCGGGAGCCACGATCACCGGCGCCCTGGTGGCCAGGTAGGTGGTGAGGAGGAGGTTGTCGGCCTGGCCGTGGACCATCTTGGCCAGGGTGTTGGCGGTGGCGGGGGCCACCAGCATCGCATCCGCCTGCCGGCCGAGGGAGACGTGGCCGATCTCCATCGTCTCCAGCAGGCGGAACATGTCGCAGAGGACGGGGCGGCGCGTGAGGGTCTGGAAGGTGAGCGGGGTGACGAATTGGGCAGCATCTTCGGTCATGATGGTGTCGACCCTGGCGCCTGCGGTGGTCAGATTCCGGGCAACTTCGATGACCTTGTAGGCCGCGATGCCCCCACAGACCCCGAGCACGATCCTTCTGTCGGTCAGAACCATGCCTGGCTGCTCCTTTCTTGCCCGCCCATCGCCGTTACCCCAAGGGCGACTGGCGCGCCCGCTTCGGGGCGGGGTTTCCCCGCCCCTACCCCACGCGGTAGTGGCCGCGCAGATCGTTGAGGCGAATGCGCAGGAGGTCGCGCAGGCCGTGCAGCGAGTCGCGCCAAAAGCTCACTCGGCGGGTACGCGCATAGTCCCAGGTGACGGGCACTTCCTTGATCCGGTATCCCAGCTTGCGGGCGACGAAGAGAGTCTCCACGTCGAACCCTGCAGCGACCACGGCGCCGCGGACCTCTTGCTCGCGCCCGGGCGCGTACAGCCGCATGTGGCGGTAGATGTCGTGGGCGACGGCAGCGCGGAAGGCCTTGAAGCCACACTGGGTGTCGGTCACGTCGGGCAGGTTGACCAGGGCGCCGCGCAGGAAGACCATCGCCCGCGACATGACCTTGCGCCACCAGGGCGCACCGCGGCGCACCAGGCCCCGCGAGCCAAAGACCACGTCGTAGCCCTGCTCGAACCAGGGCAAGAGCGCCGCCACCTCGCCGATGGGCGTCGCCTGATCCATGTCGGTAAAGAGGACGATATCGCCCTGCGCTGCCAGCACCCCTGCGATCACTGTATGCGCCTTGCCCCGATGGGGGTTGCGCAGCGCGCGGAAATGGGGGTGCGCCGCGGCAAACGCCTCGACCAGGGCCGCAGTGCCATCCTCGCTGCCGTCATCCACCACCAGGACTTCGTAGGTGTATGGTTGCCGGGCCAGGTAGGCGGCCACCTTGTCGAGGGCGCCAGCGCGCAGGTTCGTTTCTTCATTGTAAGCTGGGATGACGACAGAGAGGAATGGTTCCATTGGCCTGTATCCGGAAAGTCTCCCGGGCGCCACGCGGCGCAACCCGGGGATAGTTTACTCGCGATTATACTACGGGAGCGAGGCCTTTGCCAACCTCAACCTGTTACGCTCTCCAAGGCTGCGGTTGGCCGGCAGGCGTGGCTGGGCTATAATGCATGGCCGAACGGCGTAGGGAGGTGGGGTGCCAAGTGCGCGTTGTGATGCTGTCGAAGGCCTGCATCGTGGGGGCCTATCAGCGCAAGCTGGAGGAGATTGCGGCGCTGGGGGTCGAGCTGACCGTCTTGGTGCCGCCTTTGTGGCGCGAGAGCGGCCGCGAGATGGTGCTCGAACGCGCCCACACCGCCGGCTACGCGCTGGAAGTGCTGCCGATGGCCTGCAACGGCCACTTTCACCTGCACTTTTACCCCGGCCTGGGCCGAGCCCTGCGCCGCCTGCGGCCCGACGTCTGCCACATCGACGAGGAGCCGTACAACCTGGCCACCTTCCTGGCCCTCAGAGAGGCCCGCGCAGTGGGGGCTCGCTCCCTCTTCTTCACCTGGCAGAACCTGCCCAGGCGCTACCCGCCCCCCTTCGGCACCATGGAGGGCTATGTGCTGCGCCACGCCGACTATGCCCTGGTCGGCAACCAGGAGGCCGAAGCGGTGCTGCGCGCCAAGGGCTACCGGGGCCCGGCCACGCTCATCCCCCAGTTCGGCGTGGACCCCGAGATCTTCCGGCCCCAGCCTGCGGCAGCGCCGCCCCCGGAGCCGTTCGTAGTGGGCTTTGCCGGCCGCCTCGAGCCGTACAAAGGGGTGTTGGACCTGGTCGAGGCCATGGCCGGGCTCGAGGGCGATTGGCGCCTGCGCCTGGTGGGTGCGGGGCCGCTGCGCGAGGCCCTCGCGGAGCGGGCGGCCGCCCTGGGGGTGGGCGCGCGGCTGTCGCTGGAGCCGGCGATCTCCTCGCTCGAGATGCCCGGCTTCTACCGCGAGCTGCACGCCCTGGTGTTGCCCTCTCGCACCATGCCCAACTGGAAGGAGCAATTTGGCCGCGTGCTGGTGGAGGCCATGGCCTGCGGTGTGCCAGTGGTGGGCTCGGACTCGGGTGAGATCCCCAACGTCATCGGTGACGCGGGGCTCATCTTCCCCGAGGGCGACGTGGAGGCCCTGCGCGCCGTCCTGCAAGGCCTGCAGCGCGACCCCGGCCTGCGCGCTGACCTGGCCCGGCGCGGGCGCGAGCGCGTCCTCGCCCACTATACTCAGGCGCAGATCGCCCGGGCCACGGTCGAGGTCTACCGGCGCCTGCTCGGCGACCCATAGCCTTCGGCGCGAGCGGCCCCCAGGCTGTGCGGTGGATGGCCGGGCGCTCTGCCCCGCCACCTGGCCCTGCAAAGGCCTGTCCGGGGCTCCGGCCATGGGCATCAGAAAACTGGGGGAACTCAGCCCCAGTTCCCCCAGTTCCTCCAGTTCCTTCAGCTCCCACGCGCGCTCTATGGCTGCGCCGTCGGCGGTTCGGTGGGTTGCGCCTTGGGCAGGCTATCGACCCACAGCTTGATGCTGGGGTCATCGGCCACCGATGGGCCGAGCTCGACCTTCTGCCAATCCTGCCCGATGAGCTTGCCGCTGGGGTCGAAGGTGGCCTGCAGCTTGGCGATATAGCGCCCCGCATGCCCCGATGACGACAGGTCAGCCTGCACCACGAGGGAGTTGGGCGTGGGCTGTGCGGGCTGGTCCAACTGGTCGGGGCCGCCGCTGATGATGAGGTCGATATCCGGCACCTGGGCGGCAATGGTCTTGTTGGCCTCGGCGCCGGCGTTGGAGAGCAGGATGATGATGTCGGCCTCGGCCTTGGCCTTGCCGACGTACTCCCTGGCCGCGTCGAGGGGAGGGGCCACAGCAAAGTCGGGGTCGTCCTTGACGGGCGCGGTGATGCCGATGAGCGCGATGCGATGCCCGCCCAGCTCTTTGACCACGTAGGGCTTGACGAGGAGTTTGCCCGTGGCCTTGTCGGTGACGTTGGCCGAGACCATCTCCACGCCCTTGAGCTCAGCGAGCCTCTCCTGCAGGGCCGTGCGGCCCATGTGCAGGTCGAGGTCGCCCAGAGCGACAGCATCGTAGCCCAACCGGTTCAGGATCTCCACGGCCGTCTTGCCGCCGTTGGCTACTGGGACCTCGGCCGTGGTGGTGAACTCGTTGCTCAGGCTGTTGCCGGCGTCGAGCAGCAGGAAGTACTGCGCCGATGCTTTGGCTGCTTTGATCGTGGTGGCCCGCCGGGCCACACCCCCTTGGGGGGTCCCTCAGCCGCAGGGGAAGACGTAGCCATAGGTATCGTTCGAGTGGACGATCGTCAGATCGATGGCGCCTGCGGCGTGGCTCACGCGGCGGGCCAGCGCCGAGGCCAGCCGGTTCGGCCCCCCCAGGAGGGCCATGGAAGCGAGCACCAGCACAGCCAGCCCCAGGGCGGCCCAAGGCGCGGCCCGGAACACCCCGCCCTGTGCCCCCTTGGATGTGCGCTTGGGTTTCTTTTGCGGACTCACGGGCTTCCCCCTGCTCTTGTGAGCGAACCCATCCGACCGTGAACGCGAATCTAGCACCATCGCGATTCCGCGTCAAATAACTGCGCTCGCGGCCTGCCCATTTGGCGATCTTGCCTCCTTGCTCCTCTCTGGCATGCAACTTGCTCCTCTACAGCGATCTCTGGGAGGGGTAAGCAGAGATGGTGGGCGAGCATCGTCGCACAGCAGGGCCACCACTGAGCATCGCCACAGTGCGCTCCCAGATCGTGGGCATCGACCAACAGGTGCCGCTGCTCGACGGCCGGTGGTGCACCTATATCAACCTCGACAACGCTGCCAGCACCCCGGCGCTGCAGCCGGTGGCCGAGCGGGTCAACGCGCTCATGCCGTGGTACGCCAGCGTGCACCGGGGCACGGGCTTCAAGTCGCAGCTCACCACGTGGGCCTACGAACAGGCCCATGAGGCGCTCCTGCGCTTTGTGGGCGCCGACCCTTCAGAGCACGTAGCGATCCTCTGCCGGAACTCGACCGAGGCCATCAACAGACTGGCGCAGCGCTTCCCCCTCAGCCAGGGAGACGTGGTCATCTGTTCGCTGATGGAGCACCACTCCAACGACCTGCCCTGGCGTGGCCGCGCCCAACTCTGCCGGGTTGGGCTCACCGCCGAGGGCGCCCTCGATGAGGACCATCTGGAGCACCTGCTGCGCCGCTATGCGGGGCGGGTGCGCCTGGTGGCGGTGAGTGGCGCCTCCAACGTCACCGGCTACGTCAACCCCATCTACCGCATCGCCCAGCGTGCTCACGAAGTGGGGGCGCAGGTGCTGGTGGATGGCGCGCAGCTCGTGCCCCACCGCCGGGTGGAGATGGGTCGCCTTGAGGACCCCGCACACATCGACTACCTGGCCATTTCGGGGCACAAGATGTATGCCCCCTACGGTGGTGGGGCGTTGATTGGGCGACGCGACCTCTTCGAGCAAGGCCAGCCCGACCTGGTGGGCGGCGGTGCCATCGCCCTGGTGACGACGAGCGATGTGGTCTGGGCCCCGTTGCCCGACCGAGAAGAGGCAGGCAGCCCCAACGTGCCGGGGGCGGTGGCGTTGGCTGAGGCCGTGCGCTGCCTCGACGAGATCGGCATGGACGCTGTCGCCGAGCACGAGTCGGCGCTCACCGGCCATGCCTTGGAGCGCCTGCGCGGCATCGACGGCATCGTCCTCTATGGCGACACCAACCCCGGCTGCTGTCCCATCCGGGTGGGGGTGATCTCCTTCACCGTGCGAGGCATGGATCACGCTCTGGTGGCGGCCATCCTGGGCTATGAGGCGGGCGTCGGCGTGCGCAGTGGCTGTTTCTGCGCCCAACCCTACATCTTTGCCCTGCTCGATGTGGGCACCGAGGAGGTTGCCCGCCTGCGCGACGAAGCATCGCGCTGTGACCTGCGCCACATGCCGGGCATGGTGCGCCTCAGTTTCGGCTGCTACAACACCCTGGAGGAGATCGACACCGTGGCCGACGCGCTGCAGCGCATCGTCCGCGGCGAATACCGCGGGCACTACGTCCAGCAGCCCGACGGCCGCTATCATCCAGAGGGCCATCAAGTAGACTGGAGCAGATACTTCTGAGTACCCCAGGGCTCGTGCAGCCCTGGGCCAGGTGATGAAACTTGCGGCGACCGGGGTGACAGCCGGGCGTTGAGCTCCGCCCGCTCCCGGCCCAGCCTCTAGGTGGGGTTTGGCGGGATGGCTGGCGCCGCCGCCCGCGGGCGGCGGCGCCAGCCATCCCGCCAAACCCCCGAAACGGTTTCGCACCGGGTGGGCGCGGAGCGTGGAGCCCGGTCCCCGGCCCAGCAACCACCGAAGTCTCTCAACAGGGGTTTGGGTGGGGCCGGAGCGGTGACCAAGCCGGAGGCCCGGCCCGAAGCAGATGGCGAGGGCCTCCAACCCGCCTCGGGCGGGTTGGAGGCAAGCTGACATGGAGGGGCGCCCTGGCGCTTGCCATTGCCAGGGCCTGAGGATGCATGCGGGCAATCGAGGAACGCCTGCGCGGGCTCTTGGCGCGCTGGCCTTCCCTGCCTCACCTCCTGGGCCTGGCCCTCATCCTCACAGCGTTCTATTGGCCGGCGGTGACGATGCAGGGCGTCTTCTACGTGGGCGACATCTTCCGTCTCAACTATCCTGCCCGAGCCCTCTATGCCCGCGCGCTCCTGTCCGGTCGAGTGCCCTGGTGGACGCCTGACGCTCTGGCCGGCTACCCCATCCTGGCCGAGGGCCAGACGGGGGCCTACTACCCGCCGAACCTGTTCCTTTACCGTTGGCTGCCGCTGCCGACAGCTCTGAACCTGTCGGTGCTCCTTTCCTTCTGGATCGCCGGGGGGGGCCTCTTCATGTACGCTCGCGCCCTGGGCCTGCGCCGCGGGCCTGCCTTTCTGGGCGCCTGCACATTCATGCTCGGCGGCTTTCTCCCTGCCCACCTGAACCACATGAACATGGTGGCGGCGGCAGCCTGGCTGCCCTGGCTGCTGTGGGCCATCGAGCGCGCTGCGCAGGCTCACCGCTGGCGCGACTGGGCGCTGGCGGCGGCGTTCTTTGGTCTGCAGGGGCTGGCCGGCCACCCGCAGGTGATGTGGCTCTCGGCGGCGCCTGCTGCTGCGACCGCCCTGGCGGGGCCGTTGGCCGGCCCACGCAGGGCCCTGCAGCCGGGCCGCCAGCTCGGCCAGCTCGCAGCCTGCTGCGGTGCGCTGCTCCTCGGCGCTGCGCTGGGAGCAGCCCAGCTCTTCCCTACCCTGCAACTGACCATCCTCTCGCAGCGCGCCCACCCCCTCACCTTCGACTTTTTCACCTCTTTTTCGATGCCGCCTGCCGACCTGCTGCGCCTGGTGCGGCCCTTTGCCGGCAACCCCTTCCCTGCCGTATCGCAGGAAACGGTGGGCTATGTGGGTCTGCTGCCGCTCGCGCTGGCCGCTCTGGCCCCCCTGGTGCGGCGCGGCCGGCTGACGGCCTTTTGGTTTCTCGTTGCGGCGCTCGGCCTGTCGCTGGTGCTGGGCCACTTTAACCCCGCCTACCGCCTGCTGTGGCATGTGCCGCTGGTCAACAAGTTCCGTGTGCCGGCACGCTACCTCCTGTGGGTGGATCTCTCGGCCAGTGTGCTGGCGGCGGCCGCGGCCGACCGGCTCCTGGCCTTCACCCAGCCTGTGGTGCTGCGCAGGCAGGCCCTGGCGCCGGGGACAGCGCTGTCGCTGACTGCGCTGGCCGTGTTGTGGAGCGCGCACACGCCCCTCGACCACCTGCTGGCCACGTGGCGTTGGCTGCCCTGGGTGTGGATGGGGTTGGGAGTGGCCCTCCTGGCCGCCCTGCGCTGGCACCCTCCGGCCCGGCTGTGGTTTGCACTGCTGGTGGCTGTGGTGGTGGCCGACCTGGGAGCGTTCGTGGCGGTGCACAACCGCACCTACAATGCGCTCATGCCGCCAGCCGAGTTCCAGCGCATCCCCGACGCGGCGCGCTTCCTGCAGGCCGACGCCGGGCCCGGCCTCCTCCGCGTCTATACGGACGAGCAGGTGGTGCCCGACCTGCCGGTGATGCGCGAATCGCTCTACCCCAATACCCAACTCCTCTACGGCATCGAGAGCGCGAACGGCTACTATCCGCTCGTGCCCGATCCGCAGGAGTGGCTGCGCAACAGCCTTTCGGCGCACCTGCTCGACCTCCTGAACGTGCGCTACCTCCTTGTGCCGCAGCAACTGCCTGCCCACGGCCCGACCGACGTGTTCATCGCCGAGGACCGCTTTGCCCGCTCGCTGGCCGGCCGCAGTTTCGATCTCGCGCCCCAGCCGGTAGCCGCGCTGGAGCTGGAGGGGTTCCTGCTGCACACGGAGGGTCTGACCCCTGGGGCGCCGGTGGCCCAAGTTGTCGTGCATGGGGCGGAGGGCGAAGAGGCAGCCTGGACGCTGCACCTCGGCGCGGAAATCTCGGCGTGGAACGACGACGGCAGCGACGGCCCCGCGGTCGTGCGCACCTGGGCCATGCGCTTCCCCGGGGCCCCCGGCGGGCTGGGCCGCACCTATCTGGCTCGGCACACGCTGAGCGAGCCCATCATGGCCGCCCGCGTCGAGGTGCGCGCGCTCGTCCCCCAGGGCGACCTCCGCGTGGAGCGCCTGCGCCTGCTCGACCCTGCAGGCGGAGGCCAGACTCTGCCGGCATCCGTGGGGGAGGGCGACCACGTGCTCGCCTACTGCAGCCCGGGCGTCGCCATCTACCGCAATGAGGGGGCGGGGCCGCGCGCCTTCCTGGCCTACCGGGCGCGGGTGCTCCCCTCGGATGCAGAGGCCTATCCCCTGCTCGTGGCGCCCGATTTCCAGCCGTTCCAGGAGGTTTTGCTGCTCGATGGGCCGGCTCTCGACAGTGCGAGCACAGCAGGCGACCACGTGGCCATCGAGCGCTATGAGCCGGAGTATGTCAGGGTGCGCGTCGTTGCCAGCACGCAGGCCTACCTGGTGCTGGCCGACAGCGACTACCCCGGCTGGCAGGCGCGCGTCGATGGCCGGCCGGAGCCCATCCACCGCGCCGACGTGGCCCTGCGGGCGGTGCTGGTCGGCCCTGGCGAGCACGTCGTCGAGTTCTCCTTCGCGCCGCAGGGGTGGTATGCCGCCGAGCTGGCCACCGTGGCCGGCTGGGCCGCGCTGGCGGGGTTGGCGGTGTTGCGGAGGTAAGAAGCCTTGCCACAATGCGGAAAGCTTGCTTGACGCTGCCAACCCATACAGTATATACTCAGCCCGGAGCTGCGTCATGCCCTGTGCCTTGCTGGTAGGAGAGGAGAGACCCTATGCGTGTGGCAGAAGCTGTGGTGCGGATTCTGGAGAGCGAGGGCATCGAAGCTGCCTTCGGCATCCCCGGCGCGGCGATCAACCCGGTCTACGAGTTCCTGGCCAGCTCGAAGCAGATCAAGCACTATATCGCCCGCCATGAGGAGGGGGCGGTGCACGCGGCCGACGGCTACTTCCGCGCCTCGGGGCGCATGGCGCTGGCTATCTGTACCTCTGGCCCTGCGGCCACCAATTTCGTCACCGGGCTCTATACGGCGCAGATCGACTCCATGCCCCTCATCGCCATCACCGGCCAGAACGTGCGCGCCCAACTGGGCAAGGAAGCGTTCCAGTGCGTGGATATCGCGACCATCGCCCGGCCGGTGTGCAAGGGTGCCTGGTGCATCACCGAGCCCAACCAGGTGCCGTCGATCCTGCGCGAGGCGTTCCGCGTGGCGCGCGAGGGGCGGCCCGGGCCGGTGCTGATCGACCTGCCGCT
>Ga0123519_10013051_pt1 | contig 11990 bp, 6 predicted proteins | sample YelNatPaOPRAMG02_FD_87396 | JGI IMG/M metagenome (GOLD analysis project Ga0123519, IMG submission 87396) | Hot spring microbial communities from Yellowstone National Park - Yellowstone National Park OP-RAMG-02 (version 2) | ecosystem: Environmental > Aquatic > Thermal springs > Hot (42-90C) ... | reverse complement strand
AGAGTCGAGAGCTGAGAGTTAAACGTTGAGACGTCTTCCGGAACCAGTATCTCAGATTGTTCCAGCTTAATAGGCTCGCACCCGATATACTCTATGGGCTTACGAAGATGTTCTTCGAGAAGTCGGATAGCAGTAGCCAAGTGAACTCTTGCACCAGCGCGTATTGCCGCTCCAATGGCTCCTATAGTGCGATTATGCTCCGGCACGAACATTCTGCCGCCCAATCCCAGTTCTTCAGACAGATACTTGATGACTGCCGGATTTTCTGAAACTCCGCCAATAAACGCGATCTTGTCCCGAAACTCTTTGCCGCGAGCGATTGCCGAACGATAGTTGCGGCTAATTGCTTGGTGTACTCCTGCTGCAATACGATCGCGTGGCGTGCCCTTTTGATATAGATGCACTATGTCTGATTCGGTGAAGACGGCACAACGCCCTGAAAGAGTAGCCGGACTCTCGGCCTGGAAAGCAACGCGAGCGAATTCCTCAATCGAACCATAGTTAAGGCGTTTGGCCATGTGGTCGAGGAAAGAACCGCTTCCCGACGCGCATTTGTTTCCAAGGTTGGAATCCTCAACGAGCAATCTACCGCTTACGGCATCGCGTTCGAAAAGGAGGTACTTCTGGGTTTCTCTACCCATCTCGATAACTGTGCGCACCTCCGGATATAGCTTGTCAATTGCCGCTGCAATCGCCACAGGCTCATGAACGGCGTCTGCACCAATTAGGTTTCTAAGTGTAGACGCACCGGTACCGGTGACTCCGAGTATAACCTCGTTATCGGAGATGATTTCAGCTACGCGTTCGAGAACTTCTTTTACGCGCCGGATCGGCTGCCCCTGGACTCGAACTATGTCCAGCGACTCTACAGCTTCATCGTCGCGCAATATAACGGTTTTTACCGTGTCAGACCCAACATCCAGTCCAACTCGCACAGTCATAGGAAGCTACCTCCTAGAACCGCGGCCTGCTCCATCTAGCGTGGGGTGGCTTAGTGAGTTTACCCAATGAACAAACATCCAGTAGGCTAGTATAGCCCGCTCGCTCCCTTGAGTCAAGGCCGGCAAGCACCGACTTGCGCGTTGCACGAACAAGTTGTGATGGGTAACAACGACAAAACTAGACACGTATACTCAAATATCCGGGTCGTTTCAGAAACATCCCGGAAAACAAGAGGTTCTCACGAATGATCAACTTTTTCTTACCGTTAGTACTCACCGGCCTGTTGCTTTGCACGCCTTCACTTGGCGCCCAGTCGCTGGAACTGGGCAAACCAGCACCGCATTTTAGACTAACCGATCAGTTTGGCAAGACTTGGGATCTGGGCGACTTAAAAAACGAGGTCGTGGTGGTAGTAGCCGCAAATCGTCAATCGGGCCGAACTATGGGCCCCTGGGTAGAGAATCTCAAGAAGGACTATGGGAATCGAATTCGAGTGTTGTGTTTGGTGCACGTCAGCGGCGTTCCCGGCTTCGCCCGAGGCATCGCCAGATCGAAAATCCGCAAAGAAACCAGCGACACAGTAATGGTAGACTTCAGCGGAACTACGGCCAAGGACTACCAAGTTTGCAACGATTATCCCGTGGTGGTCGTGATCGATAGAAACACCATTGTGCGCAATGTCCAGAAAACCGAGTATAACGCCAAGGCATATAAATCTGTCCGCGAATCCGTAGAGAATGCCTTGAAGCACAACGATTCGAGCGATCGGGACAGCGACAAAAACGCAAAGACTAAAGGATAATTGATATCCAGCGTCATTACGGTCTCTTGAAAACGAATAAGAGCACGGCATATACTGTAGCCGGAGGCGAATGTTATGCTGAGATTTTTGCTCTCGGTTACTGCGTTTTTGCTATCGTGTTGTGTTTCCGGATTGCCCGCTTGTTGGGCCGACAAAACGCCAGGACTAATCGGCGGTATCGGCCTTACTCATCTTACGGTTTACGAGCAACGCCCAGCCCCGGATGGCCTCAACTCCGGATCGCCTCATATTCATGCCGTCACTGACGAAGCCTATTATGTGCTGAGCGGCACAGGTCGCGCCGAACTGCACGATATAGAACACGGGTTCCGTGTCGTTGATCTCAAACCGGGAGATTACCTCCAGTTCCCTCCGTGCACGCTTCACCGGATAATTTCCACTGGAGGTTTAGTTATTCTGGCTGTAATGGGAAACGCAGGGCTTGCAGAGCGCGGAGACGCCAGAATATACTGCGGAAAAGCTGTTGACGGCGACCCGCACGAATATGATCGCCTTTGGGGACTCGCCAAAGCAAAAGGATTGGAAGGCGCCCTCGAACGACGCGACGCAGCAGTAAGAGCTTATATCAAGCTTCTTGATCTGTGGAAAACCGATCGCTCCGCCTATTTCGCCGAATTGCATCGCTTCACCAAGGTGCATCTGCAAGCAATGCAAAAGGTCGTGCCTAAGCTTTCCGAAGCTGTAAACAGAGGACCTCTTGCATGGGCAAAGCTCTTCGAGGGACGATTGGAATTGTTACCGCAAGGCAAACCGTTGCCCGACGCCGCAATCTGCGAGCAGGGCAACGAGATTGCTTACGGAATGTGCGGTGTGTTAAGACAAGTGACGGCGTTAAAAGCTTTAAATCCTCAGCAAAATTGCATCAATTAAAAAGAGAAGGACCATCCATCTACATGCGAGAAAACCTTAAGTAATACGATTTATTCATTCGTTGGGGAGACAGGAATGAAGAGAGTCATTGCAACCTTGATCTTTGTGGTTACGCTGTTCACCGCTAATGTCGTCCAGGCAGGCCCGCTCTTTGACGACTATTTAAACTACGTTCGTCCCGGCACCGGAACTGGGCCAGGAAAGGCTACCGCTCAAGTAAAGACCGGTTCGCCAGTTGGTCAGTCGTTTACTGTGCCTGCGGGAACGGGCGAGATCTATCGGATTGGTGTTCGCCCCGTATACGACACTTGGCAGCCGGGCGAATCGGTAACGATGACGCTCTATGACTCCCCAGAAAAAAAACGCAAGCTAGGTGAGTATACCATCGACGAGGCCACGTGCCATGTTGACCAATATGTAATTGGTAACGGATCCAACTTCCGCGAGACCGGTGACCGCGTTCTCTACTTCCAGTTCCGCAAGGCAACCGAAGGGCGTACTCAGCTATATTTTGAGCTTTCCGCAAAAGGAGGAGACGGCTCCGTCTCTTTTCAAGCGTTCGATAACGATGCGTATTCCGGCGGCAAGAGCTACGGCGCTGCTGCGGATATTTCGTTCGAGTGCGACATTAAGCCGATTCCGGATCGCGAAGCAAACTTAAAGGCGTTCTTTACCGAGCGATTGGATATCTCCCGCCCGGAGCTTTCGGCTGTGAAGGCTGCAGTTGAAGCTGGAGACTGGGAAAAAGCGATCGAGGAAACTGTGAAACACTTTCACAATCGGATGGAGTTGTGGAGCGCGTGGAAGGATGTGATGCAGCCCAAAATTGACCCAAACGCTGACACATCGCTTGCAGACTTGCTGTTGAAAGGACAGGTTCGAAATGCCGATACCGGACAACCTATCCCCTGGCGCAAAGAGAGTTGGTGGGTAGGCGAGATACCTGGCACTAAACAGCCAAAGAAGGGTATAGACCCGTCTCCATTCACCTGGCACTTCGATCGTACACTGGCAGCAGCTTACACTGCAACGGGTAAGCCGGAGTACGCTCGGAAGGCTATAGAGCTCAGAATGCAATTTATTCTCGATAACCCAAATCCTAAGATTGTGTATAAGACTGAAGAGTTTCCTTGGTATTTCGAGTTGTGGAACGACCGCACAGCCGCGGCACGCACTCCAGGTCACGGCGATCTCGTTTATGCCAGGCTCTACAACTTCCCGGAGTGGACAAATGACCAAAAGTTGGTCTTCTTTGCTTTCATAGAAGACAATGCTCGCTGGTTATATAAAGCAACTTCAGGCGCGAACTGGGGAGCGGAAGCCGCGCGAGGTTGCATGGACTTCGGCATCAACTTCCCCGAGTGGAAACTTAGTCCGAAATACCGAGAGTGGGGAGCCAGTCGACTAGCGGAAATCGTTCTTGAAGACGTTCGCAAAGACGGAACCAGCACAGAAGCTTCAATAAAATATCACGCTATGGTCGCCCGTCGTCTGAAGAGCATGATTGAAGACTGCCAAGCTGGAAAAGTATCGCTCGCAGAGAATACCCGCACTGAGGTCGAGAAATACCTGGCCGCTATGTACGACCATATGGCTTACACTCTGCAGCCAAGCAGCTACGTAGTGATGTGCGGCGATTCGTGGTATGAAAACTACACACCGGAGCTAGCCGATGTAGGTAAACTAATTAATCGACCAGACTTCATTTACATAGCCACACAAGGCAAACAAGGCACTCCGCCTGCTGAAACCAGTAAGGTTTATCCGGAAGGCGGCTATTTTATAATGCGGTCGGACTTTGGAGGAAAAGGGCGGGATTATCAAGATGCCAGGCAATTATTTATACACAACGGGAACTGGTTTGGCAGCCATGGTCATCCGGATTTCCTTTCGGTAAATCTCTACGGCTACGGGCGAACTCTGGTGATCGATCCGGGGCAATACGATTATAAGCCGCCGGAAGGGATTGATGTTTACTGGAATTCCAAAATTCACTCAACTATGGTCTGCGAAGGCCGAGACATGGATCGCGCCGCGGGACCATCCGAATGGGCTACAACGCCTGTAATCGACTGGTTCGACGGAATCAGCTACGGCTATCACAAGCTGAGTGACGTAGATTACACCAGAAGACGAATCGCGTTCGTGAAGCCGGATTACTTCCTAATTGACGACTCGGCGAAGACAACACGCGACACGGAGTGGACCCAAGTCTGGAACCTGACGGATCCGGACGCCAAGGTAGATCCAAGATACAAGACCATCGAGACCACTTTCCGCGACGGCGGAAACCTGCTGATTATGAGCCAAGATCCTGAAGGTATCAGAGTTGAAGAAGCAAAAGGCATCACCGCAGCAAGCGACGCATATCCCAAGACTAAGATCATTCGTTTGCATCGTAAGACTGCTGATCCGAGATTTATCGCGCTTCTGTATCCCTACAAAGCGCCGAATAAGCCCAACGTTAACTGGGAACGCATAACACCTGACGATACTACTTTGCCAAATCTGTTTTACAGTGTGAGAGTGCGCGTTACACCATCAACCCAAATCGCCTCTGGAAAAGCTCAAACCGGTGCCGGAATAGACTGGGCGGTATTCGGACAGTCCGGCAGGTCGGTAGCGTATAGAAACGGTTTGCATAGAGCTGATGCTGACTTTGCCGTTGTTAGAATGGACGCTAATGGGAAAGTCAAGAACTTTGCGTGGACACATGGGCGTGAGCTCGTATTCAACAAGCAGGTTCTTGCATCGGCAAAGACCGATATCTACAGTCTAGCCGTTACATACGACGGTCCCAAACTCATAATTGAAGCCAGAGAGCCAGACCCAACTCTTGCAGTTCGCGTAGGCTCTGCAAAAATCTTCGTGATCAACGGCAAGATCGTCGCAGCACCGCGAATCAAGAACGGTATGTGCTATCCGTTCGCCGACATGCCGCCGGTAGTTACAGCAGACGATCGCGATGCATTCGAGAAGATAACCAAGACGCAAGAGTGGGAGCGTGTCGCCGATCCGGCTTCTTACGCCGTAGGCTACACAAAGCACGAGACCGATCCCGGTCGGCACGAGGAAGGCGACTATGTGTTCGTAGTTCCTCAGACTCGCACTTATCGGGTCGAAGTCTATCTCCCTAAGACGGGCGTAACACCATCTGATGCCGTTGAATATCGCATACCGGCAATGGGCAAGCCGGCAATTGAAGGCGGTCCGATAGTAAAAGTTCGCGGCAGTGAAGGACCTAAGACAATTACAGTGAACCAGCAGGCGCAATGCGGATGGGTGTCTCTGGGCGAGTTCACAATTAACGCAGGCGAGTTCCGCATAAACGCTAGAAACGTCACTGAGACCGACGGCCTGTACTTCATAGCAGACGCAATGCGTTTGGTAGCCCTTTGAGTTGCACTGCGTCGATACATAGCCTGTTATAATTTATTTATGGAACTTCTCGGTCTTACACGAACCGAGCTCTCCCGCTACTGTGAGGAACTCGGCTATCCGGCCTTTCGGGGACGACAAATTGCGGATTGGTTGTATAAGAAGGGCGTGCGCGACCCGGACGTCATGACCAACCTGCCTGCTACTTTGCGCGAAAAGCTCAAAGTAGAGGCATCCATTGGACGATCGGATGTATTGAAGCAGTCTCGGTCGGCTGATGAGACCACCAAGTTCCTTTTGCGACTGGCGGATGGTGAAACTATCGAAAGCGTACTGCTCCCCTACCCCGATCGAACCAGCGTATGCGTATCATCTCAGGTAGGTTGTGCGGTCGGATGCCTTTTCTGTGCAACTGCAGAATGCGGCCTGGTTCGCAATTTGGCAGCCGGTGAAATCGTTGACCAAGTGCTCACCCTTCAAGAACTCGGCGGTCGACGAATCACGCATGTAGTGTTCATGGGCATGGGCGAACCTCTTGCAAATCTATCCAACGTGCTTAAGGCGATCGAGCTTTTGCACGACGAGGTCGGCATTTCAATGCGCAGGCTCACTATTTCTACAGTAGGCATCACCCCGGCTATTAGAAAACTTGCCGAGATGGACCTTCAGCTTACTTTAGCCGTTTCACTTCACGCGCCGAATGACGCCCTCAGGCGAAAGATCATTCCAATGGCTGCTCGTTATCCGCTTTCAGGGCTTATGCAAGCCTGCCGAGAGTATGCATAGCGTACGAAGCGGCGGATTACGTTCGAGTATCTGCTTTTGGCTGGCGTCAACGATTCGCTCGAACAGGCTCGCGACGTGGCAAGATTGCTCAAGGGTATGCTTTGTCACGTTAACCTCATTCCATACAATAAGGTGCTCGGCAAGAAATTCGAGCGTCCATCTCAGCAGACAGTACGAGCGTTCAGAGCCGTATTAGAAGAGGCAGGTATCGAAGTAACCCAACGTCTGGAACGCGGCCATGCAATATCGGGGGCGTGCGGTCAGCTCAGACAACTGAAATCCGTGTGCTGATAATTCGCCGAAAGGTGCTAGAATGTCCGCACCGATTTTATCCTGACCGCTTCAGGCAAAACCCCAGAGTTTAGCCTACTCACGGCGATCTCGGCATCTGCTCTTGTCTTGAAGCCGGTAATGTAAGCCTCGCCGTTCTCGATAGGATCTTGAATAACGGGAGCAGAGATTAACTCGCCGTTGTAGAAGACTGCCAAGTATTCTCCTCTATTGGCACGGGTAAAATCACGCAGCGTTTTGGCACCATTTCGAGTGAAGCGCACCCTTACAGCCCAACCTTTGCCCGTCTCTCGACTGGATGCATTGGGCTGCACATCATCGCCGTCAAGCACCGGCTTCTCAACAGGCCAACCAACCACTTCTTTTAGCAAGAGTTCTTTATGGCGTTGGCTATCAATCCGCTTGGCATCCGGCCCTGAAAAGATATACGACCCGCTAGTGCGTGTGGGAAGTCGCATCTGCCACGGCCTGTCAGGATGGGATTTTGTTGCAACTCTCTCAAGATGATAGAACTCCAAGCCAGTACCCTTGAGCAACTTTGCAGCATCCTCCATCGAAATCCTTTTTTCGGGCAGGAGCAACACCAAAGAATCATTGGTAACCGACTCAACTCGGGCATTCTGCACATCGAGAACACCAGAACAGCGCATTATTAAGTATCTTGACAGCTCAGCGAGCCGTTCACGCCGTATATGTTCGCCTTTTGGAAAAGCAAACGTGATCCGCGTGCCCGTTTTGGGACCTAAGCTAGAACAGCCAACAGCCGAAAACACCGCGAAAGCCGCAATCAAAAACAGCGCTCGGCGAAATATTGGAAACATAGTTTCACCTCAAAGCAGTTGTTCAAGCTCAGACGGAGGGAATCCTGCCGTCTGTCGCCAAAGATAGTTTGGACACTTGTAGCCGACTCTAAGATGTAAGAACGGATGGATAACCTTATGCTCGAATCCTTCAAAACACCTCCCAACGAATACCGGATTGCCCCGTTTTGGTTCTGGAACTTCGCCCTGGACGAAAACGAGATAGAGCGACAAATCCGTGAGATGCACGCAAAAGGCATCGGCGGCTTTTTCATCCACGGCCGCTTTGGTCTTCGGACCGAGTATATGGGTGAGCAGTGGATGCGTTGTATCGAACGTGCTTGTACCGTTGCCCGCCAACTCGATATGCATGTCTATCTGTACGACGAGAACCCGTTTCCAAGCGGAGTTGCAGGCGGGGAGGCAATGAAGGATGTTAGGCATTTCAACAAGTTCCTAGATATTTCCAGACAAACGGTCGCTCCGGGCGAGACTGCAATTATTCCGATCCCCGAAGGCAAGCTACTTTCCGCAGTTGCGCTTGGTATCGAAGAACGCACCCACTTACTGGACCTTAAAGACTACATCGAAGGTCAAAATCTGGTCTGGACAGCACCCGCCGATCGGCATTACGAAGTTCTGGTCTTTATAGCTGCAACGGCACGTTATAAAGGTTTCATCTACGGCTCTGAACCTGATTACTTCGAGAGTTCTCTTGTAGATACATTCTTCGCTTATACTCACGAGCGCTATGCCACGCGGCTAAAGCCTTTTCTCGGGACCGTGATCAAGGGTATATTTACGGACGAACCTAAGATTCAGTGCATATATCACATGCACGAAGACGGAAACACGACCGCCTGGTTTGCTGATTTGCCGGAACAGTTCAGACAAGATCACGGCTATGATCTCTTACCGCATTTGGCATGTCTTGTCACCGATTGCGGACCAATAACTGGCAAGGTTCGTCGCGATTTCTGGACCACGGTCACTAACCAATACGTAGAACGGTTCTTTAAGCGTTACCGCAAGTGGTGTGAAGAAAACGAAATTGCGCTTACCGGTCACCTTTTCCTCGAAGAGGGTCTCTACGCAAACACAATGTATCAGGGAAACTTTCCGCAAGTACTCAGCCAATTCCACATTCCTGGCGTTGATCACCTCGGCTTAACGGCTGAAAGCGACTATGCAATCCGCAGGATTCCGCGCTCAATCACTCGTGCGCATGGCCAGAAGCTCGTAAGCTCGACCGCGCACATAATCCGCGCTCCACGAGTTCTCTCGGAGACGTTCGGCTGCTGCGGCTGGACACTTTCAATGGAGCACATGAAATGGATTGTAGATTGGCAGATGAGCCTTGGCATTAACTTTCTGTGCCCGCATGCTTTCTATTATAGCCTGGCGGGGGTTCGCAAGACTGATGCTCCGCCTTCTCAATTCTACCAGGCTACCTACTGGCCGCATTACAAGCTGTTTGCCGATTACACCGCCAGGCTGAGTTATGCCCTATCTCAGGGCAGACACAAGGCTCAGATAGCACTGCTGTATCCAATCAAGGGTTTTCACTCGGAATGGGCACCGGGAATACAGGGGCCAATAGACAGCCTAATCGCCGAGTATTTCGATATTTACTGCGCTTATCTGTTGAAGGAGCACATCGACTACGATATCCTGCCGGAGGAAGCTATCCGAAGCGCAACATGTGTGGATCAGCATCTGAGAATAGCAGGCGAAGAATACGAGCTTGTGATCATGCCTCCCACCACAGCACTTGCATACGAGACTGCATTGAAGCTTAAAGAGTTCGTGGAAGACGGCGGCAAAGTAATGGCAACCATGTTGCTGCCGACGGAAGATGCCGACGATGAAAAGCATCAGGAAATCAGAGACCTTTTCATCCAACTCTTTGACAGAGATCCTGTACAACTCAGAGAAGACATACTTAGCGGGATAGCGCCAAGCCAGCCTGTGCTCACTCAGAAAGTCGAGGGAGCGCTCTTCTTTGAAGCGCCCAAGCCAGCCGACCTGATCCCAAGGCTGCGTGACTTAGTGTCCAAGGCTATCAGGCCGGAAGTATCCGTCCGAAGAGAAGATTCGGAGTGCTATGATGTTACATACCTGCACAGAACCCTAGACGGCGAAGACCTGTTCTTCTTCTCAAACAATTGCGATGAACCTCGGGAAGTTGAGATTTCGATTCGTTGTGACGGATCTCCCTACATGCTCGACATTGAAACGGGACACGCGGTTGCACTCACCGGTTGCATTCAGCAAGGCTCCCGAACGATTTTCACCCATCGCTTCGAAAGGTACGGATCCCTGCTTGTATACTTTGGCAATGAGCCAGCGCTTGCCGTGGGCAGACAAGCGAGAGCTCTTGAAGGACAAGAAATACGTCTTGGCGACGAATGGGCATTTCGGTTGGAAGGTCCCAACAGCCTAACCCTTCGCGATTGGAACCTGAATATTCTCACACAACAGGAAAAGTTGATATACACATACACTACCTGCTTTGAAACAGAGTTCGTGCCGGACGAGTTGATGCTTGTGCTGGATGACATGCCTGAAGTCGCGACTTATGCAGGATGCGCCGGCTCGAGTTGCCGCGTATTTGTGAACGATCGAGAATGCGTAGAAAAGCGATCGTGGATAATCGACCCAGGTTTTCAGTGCTTGAACATTCGTGATCTGATTGAGATAGGCACGAACCAGTTAAAGATCGTCATCGATCAGGGCGGTTGGTCAGGCGATCCGCAACTAATGTCAGCGGAACCGCGGCTTATGGGTTCGTTCAGCGTGAATGCTGGCAGCAACAGGCTTATGCCTCCAAAGACCACACTCCGCACCGGGTCATGGACTGAGCAGGGCTATCCATACTTTTCAGGCACTGGCGTATATTGCCAAACGGTGGAGATTCCAGAGTTCAGTAGAGATCAGCGTATCGTGTTGCGAGCGGAAGAACCTGCGGATATGGTCGAATTTGTTGTAAACGGGGCACGCGCCGGGGTTCGACCTTGGCCACCGTTCGAGATAGAGATTACGCACCTGGTCAAACCCGGACCCAACACCGTCGAGTTGCGGATTACAAACAGCCTAGCCAACTTGCTGCAATCGGAACCTTGCCCATCGGGATTGCTGAGCGAAGCAACGATTATTATTTACTAACTGAGAGTGCCGTGAACGTCTGATTTGTTATATCTGCCAAATCACGTCTGGTTATTGTAGGGAATACCTAGCACTACTATCACGGCATCATCTTGTAGAGAACCGCCGGCATAATCCGTAGCGGCTTGCAGCAACGATTGCGCTATCTCATCAGGAGCTAGGTCGCATACACCGGCCAGGTAATCGATTACTCCTTCTTTGCCCCACAACTCCGTGCTGTCCCGACGAGCTTCGGTAATGCCGTCTGTGAATATGACTAAGGATTCTCCTGAATGTAAATTCCGAGTCATGTCGGCGTATACAGCATTCTCCATAGCACCTAACAGAAGCCCCGTCACGCACAACTCTTCCACCTTACCTTGCTTGCATATTACAGGCGGCTCGTGGCCTGCGCAGGCATAAGTGATTGTGCGCTCGGCAACATCCACCACTCCCAGAAAAGCGGTCAACAAGCTGTCCATATCCGGGTCTTCCTTGAGCAGCACGTCATTGGCTAGAGTTAACACGTTACCAGGACTAGGCTCAAGATATGCATAGCTACGGATCGTGTAGCGCGCCGCCGCCACCTGGACTGCTGCCTTGAGTCCCTTACCGGAAACATCGCCCACCAGCACACCTATTGTGTCGTTGCTAAGAACGAAAACGTCGTAGAAATCGCCACCGACTTCCGCTTCGCGCATTGCAGGTTGGTATCTGGCAGCTATGGAAATTCCCTTCAGGTCATACGGAATCTCAGACGGAATTAACGCCTGCTGCAGCATTTGGGAGATATGGTGCTCGCGGTCAAAGACCTCCCGGCGAATGCGTTCGAGTTCAAACTCATCAGTCACATCGCGAAATACGATGACTGTACCAATAATACGACCTTCGGAATCCCAAACCGGCGCCGCACTGATGTTAATAACTGCTTCTTTTCCCCAATGTGAGCGGATTCT
>Ga0123519_10013049_pt1 | contig 11991 bp, 9 predicted proteins | sample YelNatPaOPRAMG02_FD_87396 | JGI IMG/M metagenome (GOLD analysis project Ga0123519, IMG submission 87396) | Hot spring microbial communities from Yellowstone National Park - Yellowstone National Park OP-RAMG-02 (version 2) | ecosystem: Environmental > Aquatic > Thermal springs > Hot (42-90C) ... | reverse complement strand
TTTGTGTTCTTATTAATGATGAGTTTTATAAAGATACTATTAAATATATTTCTGAAAAAACAAATACTATCACCTTTAACTGGTTTTGTGATGATAATTGGAGGTTTGAAAGTTACAGCCAATTTTGGGCTCCATGTTTTAATTTTGTTTCAACTACTTCTGAAGAAGCTTATGAAGAATATAAAAAAATTGGCTATAATAATGTAATCTTAACTCAATGGGCTTGTAATCATTTTTACTATAAAAAATTAAATTTGATTAAGAAGTATGATGTTACTTTTGTTGGGCTTCCTCATGGTGATAGAAGAGAGTGGGTTAAAGATATTGTTAATTCAGGAATTGATTTAAAATGTTGGGGTTATCGCTGGAAAGAAATTCCAACTAATATTTTTTTTAAGGGTTTTTGGTATTTTCCAAAAAGAATTAAGTTTTTAAAAAAATTCTATGAAAAAGCTATTAGCAATATTTTAAATTCTACAAGGATTTCACAGGAAGATATGGTTAAAGTATTTAATCAGTCAAGAATAAATCTTAATTTTACTTTAAGCTCAAATAAAGAAACTATAGAATTAAAAGGTCGTAATTTTGAAATACCAGGATGTGGAAGTTTTTTATTGACAGGATATGCACCTCACTTGGAAGATTATTATGAAATTGGTAAAGAAGTTGTATGTTTTGATGATATAGAAGATTTAAAAACAAAAATAAAGTATTATTTAAAAAATGAACAAGAAAGAGAAAAAATAGCATTAGCAGGATATCTAAGAACCATAAATGAGCATACTTATGAAAAGCGTTTTAATGCCATACTAAATCACATATTTAATAATTAAAAAAACCTTCTTTTTCAAGTTTTTCTAACTTGCTGACGAAAATGTCTGGATCTAAATAGTACGGCTTTTTTTGTGAAATAAAATTTTTATTATCTTGTTTTAAATTCTTATAAGAGCCTACAATTCCATCGTATTTATAATTAAAAATTAAAGCAAGCCAATAATAATGAGGGGGGATATGTTCAGGTGGAAAAATTTCTAATAAACTTAACGGAGCGCCTCTTCTAAAAATTATATTTGTTAATCCTGCACCATGAAGGCCTATTACACTTCTGCAGTTAGAAAATAAGTTAATCTGTTCATCTATACTCATATTTTCTGTGTCAACTATTTCGAAATTATAATTTTTTACTATCTCTATAATTTCATCAATATTTTCGATATACCTGCCTCTTAAAGGATTACGCGTTAAAAAAATCCTTTTATTAGTATTTAAATTTGGATAAGGGATGTTTAATAAATTTAATAATTTATAATAATGATCTTTATCATGTGGAAGAGTTTTACAGTAAATGACTTCTTTTGATTCTAAATAAAAATTATCTTGAATTAACCATTTTCTATCTTTTAAAGAACATCTTTTGACAATATCCTTAAAAAAGTGCTTTTGATATAGTTTTTTTGAAATAACTAATGGTATATTTTTATCTACATTAAATTCATTTAAAAGAACAATTTTATTTAATATATCATTATAAAAATGAAAATATGAATCTTCACCTGTATCTCTTAAAGAAATTACCAATTCTACTTTTTTTATATTTTCTCTTTCAAAAAATTTAGTTTTTATTAAATTTTTAAAAGAAGGAGCTATATTTGTTGTTCCATAAGATAATGAATCAATAAATATATGGTTAAAATCTTTTATAATCCATCCGTATTCAGGTTCAATAAGTGTTTTAAATGGAAGTTTTGATATATATTCAATTTGAACGAATTTATTGCATGCTTCAAAAGATTTTTTTATTCTTATATCATCATTTACTACCTTAATATTTTTAAATGGATATTCTATTCTTGAATATATTCTTAGTTTATTGTTATTTTCAGTACTTATAAATTTCCATTTAATTTTTATAAATTTTTTTCTAAAATAATTAAGAATTTTTTTATTTACCATATTTTTAAATTTTATTTTTTAAAATATTTTTTTATGTTAGCAGATTTTAAAAAGATAATGTATTATATTTTTTATATTAAAATATATATTAAAATATACTTTTAAATAAAATATGTAAAATAATAAATAATTTATTTATTATGATAAAAAAAATTAGAAAATTTTTAAATAAATTTAGAAGACTTGATTGGATATTAAAACATATCTTCTATATGTTATTAGGTAAGGAAGATGTTATATGGGAATTAAATCATTTTGATAATAAAGTCAATAAAGCAACTTGGGAACAATATGAAAAAATTATGATTTGGGCAAAAAAATGTAAAGAAGACTCAAAAACTATTGAAAGTGAAGAAGCATATGAAAGTTCTGAAAATCCTATTGTTCAACAAGGATATAATCTTTTAAAGAAAGTTAAAGATGAATTTAAAGAAAAATATAAATATTTAAATAATATAAAAATATTAATCCATGTCCCTTCTTGCGAAATATCACCTGCAGGTTTCTCATTATTTAATAACCTAATACAAAGTTTTAATTATTTAGGTATTCAAACAAAAGCTTTAAATTGGGAAGAAGATATTGAATATTTTCTTGATGAATTTAAACCAACAGTATTTTTGACAAGTGATGATAGCCCTTATCTTGACAGAATAAATTGGAAATCTGTTTTAAATTATAAATCAAAAAATAATTTAAAAATTGGCCTTACTGCATCTTTAATGTATTGGGGTAATGCTACTTTAAATGATAGATTAAAATGGGCTAAAAAAAATAAAGTCGATTTTTATTATAGTTTTGAAGATAAAGATTATTTATTAAATAGAGAAGAATATAAACCTTATTTTTTGGAAGGTTATCATATTTTTACAATTCCTTTTGGCGCAAATCCTTTAATATATTATCCTATTCCAAATATTAAAAAAGATTTAAATTATGTTTTCATTACATCAAAAACTTTGGAAAAATGGCGAAGATTTTCTTATATAGAAAAAATAGTTTCTAAAAATTCTGGATTTATTAGTGGAACAAACTGGAAAATCTGTGGCCCAAATTATAAATTTGATCCTGAAATAAACAGATTTATTTATGCTAGAGCAATAGTTGGTCTTAATCTTCATATAGATTTACAGATTCAATGGGCAAACGAATTAAATGAGAGAACATATACTCTTGCTGCATGCGGTGTACCTCAACTAATTGATCACCCTAAATTACTTTATAAAGAATTCGATAAGGATTGTTTTTTTGTAGGTGATTCTCCAAAAGAATATGAAGAACTTTTTTATTTTATTTTAGATAACGAAGATGAAGCTTTAAAAAGAACTTTAAAAGCCCAAGAAATAGTATTTAACAATTATACAACTTTTCATAGATCTGAAAAATTTATAAAAGAGATTACTAAATACTTTTGGTCTTAATTAAAATTTTTAAGATCTTTGTAAAGTTTTTATCTAATTTTTAAAAATAAAAAGTAATACAGGAGATAAAATATTAATGAATAGCCCTGAAATTACTGTTTTAATGCCCGTATATAATGATGAAAGATTTGTAAGATTTTCAATTGAAAGTATCCTTAATCAAACTTTTCAAGATTTTGAATTTATAATAATAAATGATGCTTCAAACGATAATACTCCTAAAATACTTAAAGAATATAAAGATCAGGATTCTAGAATAATAATTATAAATAATGAAAAAAACCTAAGGGTACCAAAATCTTTAAATATTGGTTTAAATATAGCAAGAGGGAAATATATTGCAAGAATAGACTCAGATGATATTTCAGTTAAAGACAGACTTGAAAAGCAATATAATTTTCTTGAAAATAATAAAGATTTTGGATTGGTTGGCAGTTATACAGAAGTAATAGATGAAGATGGTAAAAGTATTGGGTTCTGGAATGAATATTTAGAACCAGAATTTATTTTTTATACTTTAAGTTTTTGGAATTGCCTAGTAACTTCATCTGTAATGTTTGAAAAAAACCTTGCTATTAAATTAGGAGGTTTTAATCCTGATTTTGATAAAGGGGCAGAAGATTATGAATTATGGTATAAGCTTTCAAGAGTTAAGAAAATTTATATTTTACCTGAATATTTAACTAAATACAGAAAAAATCAATCAGGTGCTACCGCGAAATACAGTAATGAACAGATAATAAATGCTGAAAATATTGCTATTACAAAAACAAAAATTAGCAAAGAATTATTGCATTATTTAAAATCAATAAACAAACCTAATTCATTTAGTAAAAAAATAAATCTAATATTTCAACTTTATAAAGCAAATAAGAACATTTTAAAACATAGTTTAAAGGTAAACTTAAATAAAAAAAAACTTAGAAAAATTGCTAACCAAAGGCTATGGAATTTTATCAAAAGAGACTTTATATGTTTTAAGATAAAAAATTTTTTAAAAAAAATATTAAATAAATTAAATGGCTATAAAAATACTTCTTATACCAGAATTTAGTTCATATGGCGGAACATATACTTATTTTAAAGATTTAATAAATTTTTATTATTCTTTAAAATACGAAGTTGTTGTTTTATTAAATGAAGAGCAATTAAATCAGGAGGTTATTGAATTAATTAGTAAGCTTGATTATAAGTTTTTTATTCTCCCTAAAAGAAAAAAGAATTATGAAAAATTAAGACCCAAGTTCCTATTTAATTCTTTATTTAATTTCGTTAATTTAATTCCTTTTTATTGTAAGATAAAACCAGATATAATTGTTGTCTCGACAGGTACACCAGGTAATTTTTTAAGTTTGATATTCTTACCATCAAAATTCTTATATGTTCTCCATACATATCCAATAAAATCAAAACATTTGTTTTTTATTAAATTATTCTTAAGATTAAATTTAGGGAAAAGAAAAAGAATTTTAACAGTTTCTGAATTTTCTAAGAAAGAAATAGTTAAAATATGGGGATTATCAAAAAAAGAAAAGTATATAAATGTAATCTATAATACAACTATAAATAATAAAAAAAGTGATTTTTTATCTAAAATACAAGAAGGAAATAGTTATGAAAAAGTTAAAATATTAACTGTAGGCCATTTAAGATGGTATAAGAATCCAATTTTATGGATTAAAGTTGCAGAAATCGTAAGTAAAAGTATTGGTGGCGAAAATGTTGAGTTTATCTGGTCTGGAGATGGCGAATTAATGAAAGAATGTCAGGAAATAGTTAAAGATAAAAATCTAGAAAATGTTATTTTTACTGGTTACCAAAAAGATATTGAAAGTATTATAAGATCATGTGATATTTATTTTCAACCAAGTATTATTGAAAGTTTTGGCATATGTGTATTGGATGCTATGAGATTGGGTAAACCGTGTGTTGTGTCTGATAGAGGCGGGTTGCCTGAGATTGTAAAGAATAATGAAACAGGGTTTATTGTGGATTTAAATAATATAAAAGAAATGGCTGAAAAGATTATTGTATTAGCTAAAGATAAAAATTTAAGATTAAAAATGGGACAAGCTGGAACAAAAAGGTTTGAAAATAATTTTTCTTTTAAAATATGGAAAGAAAAAATGATTAGACTTCTAAACAGCTTATAAGCTTATAATAATTTTCAAAAAAATTTTATTTCTCTTATAATAAATAAAATTTAAAAAAGATATTTAAATTTTTATTTATATTAATGTTTTTATAATATGCATTTTATATGTAATGAAAAAATATTTCTCTTTTATTTTTTTAAAAAATTTTCTAACTGGTACATTAAATCGTAAAAGGTTAGTTGAAAATTTTTTATCTTTATCAGTTCTGCAGGCGTTAAGCTACTTATTGCCATTAATAACTCTTCCTTACCTAGTTAGAGTTTTAGGACCTGAAAAATATGGCTTAATTGCTTTTGCCCAAGCATTTATCGAATATTTTTTAATTTTAGTCGATTATGGGTTTAATTTTGCAGCTACAAGAGATATATCTATAAATAGAGAAAATAAAGAAAAAATTAATGAAATATTTTCTTCAGTATTATTAATAAAGTTTTTTATTGGCATTTTAAGCTTTATCATTCTTGTAATAATTTTACTTTTTATTCCAAGATTTAGAAACGATTGGTTAGTTTATGTATTAACATTTGGAGTAGTTTTAGGAAATATTTTATTTCCGGTTTGGTTTTTCCAAGGTATAGAGAGGATGCGATATATTACAATATTAAATATTATCGCAAGAGGCATTTTTACTATTTGTATTTTTATTTTTGTTAGAGATAGAAGTGATTATCTTTATGTTCCTTTAATAAACTCCCTTGGAATTATTCTTGCAGGAGTTTTAAGTTTAGGTGTTGTGTTTAAAAATTTTAAAGTTAAATTTGTTATTCCAAGTAAAAAAAATATTAATTATCATTTGAAAGAAAGCTGGCATTTCTTTATGTCGACTATTGCTACAAGTATATATACTACAAGTAATAATTTTATTTTAGGCTTGCTTACAAATAATACAATTGTTGGCTATTATTCTGCAGCAGATAAAATTATTAGAGCTGTACAAAACATGTTAACACCTATATCACGAACGATTTATCCTTATATTAGCAATTTAGCATATAACTCAAAACAAAAAACTTTAAATTTTATAAAAAAATTGTCAATTATATCATGCAGTGGAAGTTTTATTATTTCTTTAATTCTTTTTGTATTTGCTAAACCTATTTTAAATTTAATTTTAGGGAATCAATATAGTCAATCAATAATTATATTAAAAATTTTAGCATTTTTACCTTTAATTGGATTGATTGATACTTTTGCAATTCAAGGATTATATGCTTTTAGATTACAAAAAATGGTTTCAAGGTTTCTTATTCCAATTGCTTTTTTTCATATTTTTTTATTGTTTATAATGTCTTATTTTTTCTCTTTTATAGGTACTGCTACTACTGTAATTATAACAGAGGTATTAATAAATATTTTTTCAATAAGATATTTTGTTAAGTATATTATAAAATTATAAAATTTATGAAAAATAATAAATTCATAACTTTGTGATATTTCCTATAATTTAAAGTAGATATGATAAGGAACTAAAAAGTAAAAAAAGTGAAACTAAATTTAAAATAGTTAAAATTAATATAAACATTTGTAATAATCTATTTAAAAAGATGTATAAATTTAGTGAAAATATTTTAAAAAATTGATAAAAATGTAATATTAATTTATTAATATTTAATTTATTAATAAATGAAAAAAATTAAGCCTTTAATTTCAATAATAACTCCAACATATAATCATGAAAATTTTATAGGTCAATGTATCGAAAGTGCTTTAGCTCAAACTTATAAAAATTGGGAGCAGATAATAATTGATGATGGCTCAACTGATAAAACTTCTGAAGTTATTAGCAAATATAAAGATTTTAGAATTCGTTATATTAAACAAAGAAATATAGGTATTTGGAGATTATCAGAAGTTTATAATAATGCACTTGATATATCTCAAGGCCAATTTATTGCTATATTAGAAGGAGATGATTATTGGCCTGAAGATAAACTAGAAAAACAATTAACTTGTTTTGATAATAAAAAAGTTGTTTTAAGCTGGGGAAGAGGAAGAGTGGTTAACGAAAATAATAAAATACTCTATGAAATTTTTCTTAAAGATTTTAGAAAATATAAAGATATTTATAATAATTATATTTCTCCAATAGCATTAAAAAAATTATTAATTGAGAATTTTATTACTCCTGCTGTAACAGTTATGATAAGAAAAGATGCTTTAATTAAAATTGGCGGTTTTAAACAACCATACTATGCACCTTTTGTTGATTATTCTACTTGGCTTGAATTAGCATTTGTGGGTTGTTTTACTTATTGTGACTCAGTTTTAGGTTATTGGAGAAGACATACTTTCCAAATGAGTAGCAGCGGTTTATTAAAAATTATTGAAGCACAAGCAAAACTAAGAATGGAATTCTTTAATTCTTTAAAAAATGATTATATTATTAATCTTGGTTTAAATAAAAAAATTATAAAATCTGAAAGTTGTTGGAATTTCGGAAGAGTATTACTTAATATAAAACATAAGAAACAAGCTAGAAAAGAGTTTAAATTTGCAATGTTTAATGGTATTTTAAAAACAAGAATCAAAGCTTTAACTGGTTTTATTATAAGTTATTTCCCTATAAGTCTTGAAAGTTTTATAAAGCTATTAGGATTTAATAAATAAATTAATTATTTTATGAAATTTTCTCTTATAATAGCAACTTACAATAGAAAAAATGAATTGGCAAATTGTCTTTACTCTTTAAGCTTGCAGACATATAAAAATTTTGAGGTAATAATTGTCGATCAAACAGAAAACTCTACATTAAAAGATCTATGTGATTTTTATAAAGAAAAATATTTTTTAGATATTAAGTATTTTTACTCAAAAATAAAAGGAGGAAGTATAGCTAGAAACATCGGAATAAATTTTGCGAAGGGAGATATTCTTACTTTTCCAGACGATGATTGTGAATACTACCCAGAAACATTAAAAGAGGTTTGTGATTTTTTTAAAAAAAATAAAAATGTGGATGCATTGCTTGGTAAAATTGAAGATAAAAATGGTAAAAATATAATAAGAGAATGGCCACAAACTGAAAAAATTATAAAGAAAAGTAACTTTTTCTTACTTTATTCTGCAATAACATTGTTTGTTAAAAATTCTAAAGATATTATAAAGTTTTCTGAGGAATTGGGATCAGGATTAAAATTTGGTGCATATGAAGATGCCGACTATATTTTGCGATTATTAGATTTATCGAAAAATATAATTTATTCTCCTAAGATTAGATTATGGCATCCAGAAATTGATAAAAATAATATTCAAAAAATATATAGTTATGGGTTAGGATTTGGATATTTTTGCAGAAAAAATTTATCCCTTTATACTATTTATTTATTTCTTTTAGTTTTAATTTACCATTTAATAATATTAATTAAAGGTATTTTAAAATTTGATAAAAAATTAATGAAACAGGGTTATTATTCACTTATTTCTCGTATAATAGGATTTTTAAAAAGATGAAGGATTTTTTTATTATTTTGAAAATAACCTTTAGGATTATGTATAATATTTATAAAATTAATTTAATAAAAAAAATTTTATTAACCTGATTTTTTCTAACATATAAATTAAAAATATAATAAACTGAAAAATTATTTTTGGATATTTTGCCCGATAATGTTTTTTAAAGTAAATCCTCATAACTTCAGTTGATGATTTTATAGCAACATATTTTTCTTTTTTATCTAATTTACTATAATTTTTACTATGTTTTTTTATTCCAGAGGAAGCTCCTTTAAGATGTATAACTTTTATATTAGGTATAAAAAAGATTTTCCATCCATTAAGTTTAAGTCTATAGCAGAAATCGATATCTTCGCCATACCAAAAATAATCTTCATCAAGCCAATTAATACTATTACCAGCTGATCTTCTAATTAAAAGAAAAGCTCCACAACCTGAATCAATTTCATGTATTTCATCCATATTTTTATAAGTTTGTGAATAACCTGAAAATAATTTTAATTTTGGAAAGATTTTTTCTAGTCCTGTAAAATATGTAAAAGAATTCCAAACAGTAGGAAAACCTCTATGGCAAGCTTGATCAATTTTTCCATTTTTTAGCTCTAGTCTACATGTTAAAGCACCAACATCTAAATTATTTTCCATGAACTTAATTAAAGGCTCAAAAGTATCTTGCATAATGATAGTATCCGGATTTAATAAAAGAATATATTTACCTTTGCTCATTAATATGCCTGAATTAGTAGCCTTAGCAAAACCAGCATTAATTTTATTTTTAATTAAAAAAATATTATTAATTTTATTTTGTTCTATAAATTCTTCAATTTTTTGTATAGATTTATCTTTTGAGTTATTATCAATAATAATTATTTCAAATGAAATATTATTGTTTTTAATAGATGATAACAAACTATTAATACATTGGAGTAGTAATTCTGAACTATTGTAATTAACTATAATAATTGATAAATCTATCATTAATATTTAACAATAAAAGTTATTTTTCTAAATTTTATATAATAACTAAATAAAATTATTTAATTTAATGCTTTATTATAATACTAAAATTAAACAATTTATTAAAGTTATAAGGAGAATTATATTTAAAAATTAAAATTATAATTATTTTTTTATAAATACTATATCCTATGGAATATATAAGTTTTTTAAATTAAAATAAAAAAAATAATAATGTTATTTTATAAAATATGATAAATAAACAAAATATAAAAGATATAATTTTTTCTCTTACATATTTTATTTGTGACATAATATTTTTGTTATTTGCTTATGGTCTTTCAACATATATCAAGTTTGTTTTAGAAGAGAATGAGGATTTTAAAGCAATTAGTAAATATTATATTTTATATAGTTTATTAGGTATCTTATTTACATTAACGTTATTTTATTTAAAGAAGCTTTATAATTATAAATATCTACGTTCAAGGGTTGATACTAATAACGGGATTATATTTAGTATTTTAACTACCTCTTTTATAATAATAGTTTTAAATTATTATTTTAATAGAAATACCTATCAACTTTCTAGGATATGGTTAATATATACTGTATTATTTTCTACTTTATTTCTTATACTTGAAAGATTGTTTATCAATAGAATTTTAAATTTGATATTAAGAAAAATAGGAGTTAAAAATAATATTTTAATTATAGGAGTTAATGAAGAAAGTAAAAGAATTGCGGCAACTTTGCAAAAAGATAATATTCAAAACAATAGAATCGTAGGGTTTATCTTTGATGAATTTCAAACTAAAGATAATGAAAGATCATTTAATGAATTTAATATCTTAGGTAATCTAAAAGATTTAAAAAATATTATTTATAATTATAAAATTGATAGAATTATAATTTCGTCAGATAAATTAAACTACCTGGAGATAACAAAAATATTGGATTTGGTTGATGATAAAAAAATAGAAATACAAATATCACCTTCTCTTTTTGAATTTTCAGTATCTCGGGTAAAAATGTTTGAAGAAAGAGGAATACTTTTTATTCAAATTAGGAAAATTGAAATTAATACTTTAGATAATATAATAAAATTTTTGTTAGATTACTTTATAGGTATTATATTGTTTATGGGGTTTTTGATTATTTTACCAATAATAGCGATATTAATTAAAATTGATTCAAAGGGACCTGTTTTTTATAAGCAAAAGAGATATGGTAAAAATTTTAAAATAATAGAAATTTATAAATTCAGGACAATGGTAGCTGATGCTGATAAAAGTACTTATATATTAAATAAAGTTTATGATAGAAATAGTGGTTTTAAAATTAAAAAAGATCCAAGAGTTACGAAAATCGGTAAATTTTTAAGAAAAACTTCACTTGATGAATTACCTCAAATTATAAATGTGTTGAAAGGAGATTTAAGTATAGTTGGGCCGAGAGCTCTTGCAATTACAGAAGGTGATCTTTTAAAAGACTGGGAGAAAAAAAGAATGAGCGTTAAGCAAGGTATTACTGGTTTATGGCAAGTAAGCGGAAGAAGTGACTTAGATTATGAGGAAAGGATGAAATTAGATTTATATTATATACAAAATTGGTCTATATGGTTAGAAATGAAAATATTGTTTTTAACGATAATTCATGTTTTAACAGGTAAAGGTGCATATTAAAAAATAAATAATTTTAAATAAATTAATTTCCTATTCTCTTAATTTTTAATATTTTTTTTAATTTTATTTTTTTTAGTTCTTTTATTAAAAATTAATTACAAAAAAGTTTTTTTAATGTAGAATAATTTTTATTTTATTTATTTTTAATAAATTAAAGGAAATTAAAATACATGGAATATAAAAATAATTATTATAATATTATAGATTTAAAAGAGTACTTTCTTGTCCTAAAAAGAAGAAAGTATATATTTTTAAGTATTTTTACCATAGTATTTATTTTAAATATTTTTGTTTTTTTTATGATTAATAAAGGTTCTCAATACTCAGTCCAATCTCAAATATCTATATCAGAGTCAAATAAAGATT
>Ga0123519_10013048_pt1 | contig 11992 bp, 8 predicted proteins | sample YelNatPaOPRAMG02_FD_87396 | JGI IMG/M metagenome (GOLD analysis project Ga0123519, IMG submission 87396) | Hot spring microbial communities from Yellowstone National Park - Yellowstone National Park OP-RAMG-02 (version 2) | ecosystem: Environmental > Aquatic > Thermal springs > Hot (42-90C) ... | reverse complement strand
TGGCGAGACAGGCACGGGCAAGGAGTTGGTGGCAGAGGTCGTCCACTACAACTCCAACAACCGTCAGGGGCCGCTCATCAAAGTGGCCTGCGCCTCGCTGCCAGAGACTCTTCTCGAAAGCGAGCTATTCGGGCATGAGAAGGGCTCGTTCACTGGCGCCTATACTCAGCGCAAGGGCCGGTTCGAGTTGGCGGACAAGGGCAGCATCTTCCTTGATGAGATCGGCGAGATGACCCCCAACACGCAGAAAAAGCTGCTGCGCGTCCTGCAAGAGCGCGAGTTCGAGCGCGTTGGCGGAACGGCCACCATTCACGTCAATACGCGCGTCATTGCTGCCACTAACAAAGACCTCAAGGAAGAAGTCGCCAAGGGCAACTTCCGAGAGGACCTCTACTACCGACTGAACGTGATCTCGATCCATATGCCGCCCCTGCGCGAGCGGAAGGACGACATCCCACTCCTGGTGGAGCACTTCCTGGATAAGCACCGCTTCAGCCCTACCAGCGCTCCCGCCAAGATCACGGAGGAAGCCCTTGCCCGGCTGATGGAACACGACTGGCCAGGCAATGTGCGGGAGCTGGAGAACGTCATCGAGCGGGCGGTGGTCATGGCGCAAGGTGGCGTGATCACCTCGCAGCATCTTATCCTCTCGCCAATATCCGAGCGCCGCTTCCTCGACATCCAGCAAGAGGTGCGCAAGCAGGTTCCACTCCGGGAGACCCTGGCCAAGGTGGAGAAACAACTGATCGAGGAAGCGCTGGAGCAGGCTAGCGGCAATCGAGCTCAGGCTGCCAAGATACTGGGCATCCCTAGACGGCTTCTGAACTCCAAGATCCGGGAGTTCGATATCAGCTCCCCTGACCTTGAAGCCGAATTGGAGGAAGAAGAGGCGGTAAGCTAGTCAGGCCGAGCTGGACGAGAAAGATGGCCCTAGCGAAGCGACAAGAGCCGAGGCCAGCCGACCTCGGCTCTTGTCTTTCCATCCTTGACTGGGGCACTCGCTCTAGTACCGAGCCACCGCCGCTTCGATGCGGCGCAGCGCTTCTTCCAGCGTCGAGCGGTGGCAGGCGAAGTTGAGGCGCTGGAAGCCTTCGCCGCCAGGGCCGAAGGCCGCCCCGTCGTTCAGCCCCACCTTCGCCTTCTCGATCATGAACTTCTTGAGCGCAGGCGCATCCACGCCAAGCTCGCGGCAGTCCAGCCAGGCTAGAAAAGTCCCCTCTGGCCTGGCCAGCGATATGCCTCTTATTCTCTCCCTCAAGAACCTCTCCAGATAGGCCAGATTGCCTTCGAGATAGGCGAGCAGGTCTTCCAGCCAGTCTTCTCCGTGCCGATAGGCAGTTTCCATCGCTACCAGGCCGAACAGGTTGACCCCGTGCACGCCACAAGCGTCAGTGGCGTGCACGAAGGCCCGTCGCAACCGGGCGTTGGGGATGATGGCTGCCGACGCTTTGAGGCCGGGCAAGTTGAACGTCTTGGCTGGCGAGACAAGCGTGATCGTGCGCTGGGCCAGGGCATCGGACAGGCTGGCAATGGGGATATGCTTGTTTTGCCCGAAGACGATATCGGAGTGAATCTCGTCCGATACGATCACCACGTCCTCGTGACGCTGGCAGAGATCGCCGATAGCCAATAGCTCTTCTCGCGTAAAGACGCGGCCGACTGGATTGTGCGGGTTGCAGAGCACAAAGGCGGCAGTGCGCTCGCCAAAGCGCAGCGCTAGGTCATCGGCATCTATCTGGTAGTGGCCATTGTGGAAGCGCAGGGGGCTGGTGGCTAGCTGGCAGCCGGTGTTCCTGACGGCAGCGAAAAAGGGCGGATAGGCTGGCGTCTGGAAGACGACGCTGTCGCCGGGGTGAGTGCAGGCGTGCAGGGCGAAGTAGAGCCCGGGAATCACGCCTGGCGTATAGACGATCCATTCCGGCTCGATCTTCCAGCCGTGGCGCTTCGCCATCCAGTCCACTACCGCCTGGGCCACGGTAGGAGAGACCCGGGTGTAGCCGAAGAGCCCTTCGCTGGCTCGGCGCACCAGTGCCTCGATCACCTCCGGCGGTGACCGGAAGTCCATATCCGCTACCCACAACGGAAGCACGTCGGCGGTACCGAACACCTCCTCGCAGGCGTCCCACTTGGCGCAGCCGGTGCCTTTTCGATTCACGAACTCATCGAAGTCGTATCGCAACTCCATCACCCATGTGAGAATCGTGATGTCGTCGGTTCAGCGATGGCTCTCGGCAACGCCCCCAGGGGGCAAGGCAGCTAACGCCTGGTCCACGTCCCGCTGCGGCCACCAGCTTTATACTCCAGACGAATGTTCTGAATCACCATTGAGCGATCGATGGCTTTGCACATATCGTAGATGGTCAGAGCAGCAGCGCTGACAGCGGTGAGGGCTTCCATCTCGACGCCGGTCTTGCCGGTAGTTTTGACGGTGACAGTGATCTCTACTGCGCTCCGCTCGTCATGCAGGTCGAAAGACACGTCCACGCCAGTAAGCAACAGGGGATGGCAGAGAGGGATGATCTCCCAGGTGCGCTTGGCCGCCATGGTGGCGGCCACTTGGGCCACGGAGAGCACATCGCCTTTCGCGATGGCGCCTTGCCGGATGGAAGCCAGAGTGGCCGGCTGCATCACGATCTCGCCACGGGCGGTGGCGACGCGCAGAGTATCCGCTTTGGCGCTGACATCGACTATGTGTGGTCGGCCCGCTTCGTCAAGGTGAGTGAGCTTGGGCTCGGCGGCTTCGCCCGAAGGGCTGCCGGACTCAGGTGTCGAGGGCATGCGCAGTTCCCACGCTAGGTCTCAACTGGCGAGCGCACACTTGGTGCTGACCCTATCCTCCGATGCGCGACATCGCCTTCTGCACTTCTTCTTCTCGTTGCGAGAGCAGATGACCCACCGGCTTGGTGAGCACAGCTTGCACAATCAGGGCTTTGATCTCTTCAAGCCCAGCGCCGGAGCGCAAAGGCCCGCGCAGGTCTATCTCGTCATCCCACAGCAGGCAGGTGCGGAGATGACCGTCAGACGTCAGCCGAACGCGGTTGCAGCTACCGCAGAAGTGCTCGCTGAGGGGACTGATGAAACCAATGGTGCCGCTCGCGCCTGGCAGGCGATAGTAGCGAGCCGGGCCTTCCACCGAGCCTGTCGAGGGCGGAGGGAAGAAGCGTGGTTCGTCGTCGGCGTCCTTTTGAGGTCGCGGCGCGGGCACGACCGGTTCCAAAGGCCCCAAAGGCGCCAGCTTGTCCTTGATCTCCTCGGTTGATAGGTAGCGATCGGCCGACCAGAACCCGGTCTCGCCCATGGGCATCAGCTCGATAAAACGAACGTGCCAGCCACGCTCGAGGCTGAGAGAGGCGATGTCTATCAGTTCATCGTCGTTGAAGCCGCGAACGGCGACGGTGTTAGTCTTGACCGGCTCCAGCCCTGCCCGTTGGGCAGCGGCAATGCCGGCCAGCACTCGCTCCAGCGCTGGCACGCCGGTGATACTGGCAAAACGATCGGGGCGCAAAGTGTCCAGGCTGACGTTCACTCTGCGCAGACCCGCTTTCTTCAGGGCCTCCGCTTTGCCTTCGAGCAGGGAAGCATTGGTGGAGAGGGCGAGATCGTCGATGCCGGGAATGGCAGCCAGCATGGCCACGAAATCCACCAAGCCAGCCCGGACCAACGGCTCGCCACCCGTCAAGCGCACCTTACGGATGCCAAGCTCGGCGGCAGCACGGACGATGAGAACGATTTCCTCGTAGCGGAGAACTTCGGCGTGGGAGCAGGGTTTGACTCCCTGCGCAGGCATACAGTAGGCACAGCGAAAGTTGCAGCGGTCAGTGACCGAGACGCGCAGGTAGGTTATGGACCGATTGTAGCTGTCATATAGCCCGGTCAAAGCTCCCCCTTAGGTACTGCCGACTATAGCACAGGGAAGCAGCATCGTCAATTCGGCGAACTCGCCACTGGCATGGCAAGAACACTGGCAACGACTGGCGGTCGAAGTCATTGTCAGCAGAGTGCCTCTTCTCGCCTTCCCTTCGGCAGACGGCCTCCGACTCGGCGATGGTGAGTGACCAAGAGAGTGATTGCGCTGGCAAGGTGCGGGTTGCGCTCCCCGAGAAGGAGCGGGTTGCGCCGCTGAGAACGATATTCTATCATGCCCGGTGGCAAGCCCTGCTGGTTGGCTCTTCTGTCAAGTTCGGTTGCATGGCTCGGGCTCTCGAGAGCACGCACTGGCAAGGAGCGGGCAATGCCTGATTCGGACGGCGAGCGGCGAGAGGGAGCCGACCCGGGAACGGCTCTTCCCGCTGGGCAGTCAGACCGATTGCAGGAACAGGTGCAGGAAGCCCTCGAGCACCTGTATGATTATGCTTACCTGCAGAACCATCCTCTCAGCGTTGCACTGGGCGAAACGACGCCGGCCTGGAACCGAGGAGCCGCCCTGCATCGCGTGCTGGTGGAAGCCATTGAATCGCTCAAGCCTCCGCCGGGCACGCCCCCCCACAGCCAGCTCTGGCGACGCTATCGCCATGCTCTCCTCCGCTACATAGAAGGGGCTACTGTCGTTCGTCTGGCTGAGGAGCTTGGTGTCAGCGAGCGACAAGCTCGCCGCGACAACCACGAGGCACTCCAAGCTATCGCCAGCCTGCTTAGAGAACGATTCCCACAGGCGGGGTTGGGCGCGAGAGCCATTGCCACCAGCAGCGAACGGAAGGCCAGTTCCGCCATCGGCGTTGCAGCGGGAGAGGACCAATCCGAGGCGAACGGCGCCTTGGCTGATATGGGCCTGGATGAAGAGGTGGCACGCATTGGCACCCTAGCAGCGCACGGCTTCACCCGTATCGAGGACATCGTTCGGGGAGTACAAGATACGGTGGCCAAGTTGGCGGAGGGCAAGAACGTCGTCCTTCAACTGCGCACCTCGCCAGGCCTGCTCCCTACATCAGCAGAACGAACGGTAGTGCGCCAGATCGTGTTGAACACCATCCTGTGGGTGCTGGATTTGGCTTCCCCCGGCTCAGCGGTGGAGCTGACAGCGGTAGCGGACCGCCGCGAGCTCACGCTCTCAGCGACGATAGCGCTCTCAGAGGCTGAAAGCGATGGCATCGTGGCTCGCTGGGAAGGCGAGGAGCGTCCGGCTATCGCCTCCCGCTTGGCCACCCTGCAAGGCGGAGCACTGCGACTCGAACGGCAGGGCAAGACCCTGGAGGTGCGCCTGACCCTGCCGGCAGCTACCCTGCCGACCGTGTTGCTGGTGGACGATAATCCGGGCCTGCTGCGCCTGCTGAGGCGCTATCTGAGCGGAAGCCCCTACACCGTAGTCGAAGCGCGGACAGCCGATGAGGCCCTACGCCTCGCGCAGGAGGTACAGCCGGATGCGATTACCCTGGATGTGATGATGCCCACGATCGATGGGTGGGAGTTGCTACAAATGCTGCGGGCCCAGCCGGCCACCAGGCATATCCCCGTCATCGTCTGCTCCGTCCTCAAGGAACGCAGCTTGGCCCTATCCCTGGGCGCGGCTGGCTTCCTCGAAAAGCCAGTTACGCAGGACGCTCTCTTGCAGGCGCTAGCAGAGCTGAATCTGGGGGCAAAGGGCTCAGATTGTCCAGCACGGCCTTGAGACAGCGAATCATCTCGCCGGCGGGGAAGCCCCCATCCCGTAGCAGCCCGAACATTCCGGCCACTACCGCCTCATCCTCCTGCATGCCCCGCGCCGTAACCACTATCACTGGAACCTCCCGCAGGTCATCCTCATGACGCATTCGCTGCAGCACCGTGTAGCCGTCCATTTCCGGCATCAAGAGGTCCAGCAGCACCAGATCGGGGCGCTGCTGTCGCATCAGGCTCAGCGCTGTCACCCCGTCGTACGCGCGAAGCACCCGATAACGCCGCGAGAACGAGTGGATCATGCGCGAAAGCAGCCTCACCATATTCTGATCATCGTCCACGATCAGAATCGTCTGCTCACTCCTGGCCTCCTGCCAGCGCGAGAGCACCTGTTGGAGCCGCTCACGTGTGACCGGCTTGTACAAGTAATCGCACACCCCCAACTGGCTCATGGCCTCTCGGCTGCCCCTCAGGGAACAGTAGACGACCGGAAGCCCTGCTACGCGTTCGCCCGCCGGAGGCAGCTTGTAGGAGCCGTCCACCTCGCCGACGTCGGGGATCACCAAGGCGGTGGCATTGCTCCATGGCCCAGGTCGATGGGCGGCATCGATCGACGGTAGGGAAACGACTCGATAGCCATCGAGGTAGCGCTGCAACACCCGGGTGAGCCAAGGGGCCCCCTCAAGCACCGCCACCGCCGGCAGCGTATCTCTGCCCGCGAAGCGCGTGCCCAACCGGCCCTCGCCGCTGGCCAGCCAGCCCTCCGGCACGCTACCGGTGGGCAATCCGAAGTAGAAGGTGCTGCCCTGGCCCACTTGGCTTTCCACTTTCATCCAGCCCCCGTGCATCTCCACGAACCGCTTAGCGACCGCCAGTCCCAGGCCACTGCCCTCCCCGGCACCGACCGACGGAGGGTGCGCCTGATAGAAGTCGTGGAAGATGGTGGGGAGGTGCTCAGGAGAAATGCCTACCCCGGTATCGCTGACTTCCACAACCACTTCATTTGCGGCCCCATTTGCCGCCCCATTTGCGACCAGCCTGGCGCGGACGGTGACGCCGCCTTGCACCGTGAACCGGAGCGCGTTACCGAACAGGTTGATGAGCACCTGGCGTATGCGGGTACGGTCCAGAAAGAGAATGGGCAGATCGTCAGGCACCTCGACCCGCAGCCAGAGGCCCTTCTCTGCATAGGCAGCCCGCACGATATCAGCCGCCTCGTGGATCACGTCGCCGAGCATTACGTCGTCCCTGTCCAGCGCCATCCGGTGGGCATCTATCTGGCTGAGGTCGAGGATATCGTTGATGAGAGTCGAGAGGTGGCGTGCGCTCTGGTAGATGGCCTCCACGTCGCCGCGGTAAGCGGGCGGGAGAATCTCGCCGCCGTAAGTCTGGGGAGCCTTCACGATCATCTCGCTGAAGCCGACGATCAGGTTGAGGGGCGTGCGCAATTCGTGGCTGATGTAGGAAGCGAAGCGAGCCTTGAGCGCACGCGCCTGTTCTGCCTCGCGGCGCGCTCGCTCCAGTTCCATCGTCAGGCGCTCCAGATGCTCGTAAGCATCGTTGAGGCTCTTGAGCGTGCGGCCGAGCTCGCCTCGGTGCTGCTCTGCCTCTTCGGCTCGTCGCCTGGCCTCCTGATAGCTGGTCGCGGCCCAGGCCAGGGCTTCTTGGAGAGGGCGCATGCCCATCCAGGTGATGAGCAGCGTGCCCCAAACGAGCCCTACGCCGGGGAAAACGATGGTCGGCGACCAGTCTGGCCTCTCAGGCCACTGAAACAACAGGGTGAAGCTGGCAGCCAGTGTCACTCCCACGGCCCACGATGGGCCCAAGAGCACCTGAGCAACGCCCACGACCAGAGCCAGCGTCCAGGCACAGTGAGTGGGTCCGAGCACGGCTGTTCCTACCAGAGAGGTAGAAAGAAGCGAAACAACCGTACAGGCCGCCGCCAAACGATAGCTGAATCGCAGCAAGGACAGGGCCAGCCCAATGCCTACCAATAGGACCAGCGCCAGCCACAACAGACCAGTCGGCGCCCAGGGATACGAGTTGAGATAGGGCACCGCCACCCCGAGCATCAGGACGGTCTGCACCCCCATCAGCACGAGAAGGCTTTGGGCCTTGAGTTCGGTGATGCTTGCCTGCCAGAAGTCGACCTCCGTGCTGCTTGGCATAGCACGGAGGATTCCGAACGCCAGCCGGCCGGCAGCTTTGGCCAGGCCGTGCAGTGAGCGCGCGTGGTCGCTCTGGCAAACACGCAAAGCAGCCGCCCGCACTGTCCATTCCAAGCGTTTCGCTAACTCTGTCATGCGAGCCACCTCCTCGCCGCTCAGCCCTGGCAAAACGAGCCCTCAGAACACCACCGTGCTCCGCAAACTTCACTATGTCCGCTTCATGTCCGCATCTTGTCCACGGGAATACCCCGATGAATGGACATTGGTTTAGCATATAGGACTACTAGGCCATGATAGCATGGCAGCGCGGCGGAGCGACTGACTCGGTTCAGTGCACAAGATGAGGAGGGAGCAGGCAACTATGAGGTTCTCGAAGGCACTCAATCGACGCGAGTTCCTGAAGCTGTCCGTAGTGGGTGTTGCGGGCACGGCACTTCTGGCCGCCTGCGGCGGAGGCGCCCCGGCAGCGGCTCCCACTGCCGCTCAAGGTGGAGCTCAGGCTGCGCCAACCGAGGCCGCGGCGGCCGCCCCCACGGCGGCTGCGCCTGAACCTACCAAAGCGGCCGTGAGCGGCACGCAGAAGGTCACCGTTTCGCTCTGGCACCCTTGGGGCAACAACCCGGACGAGGGCGGTGCCGGCCCAAACATCGACCTTTGTGCCCTGTTTGAGAAGCAGCACCCCGAAGTGAAGATGGAGAACGTCTTCGACGCCACCTGGGACAAGTACCTGACGGCCATCGCCGGTGGCACGCCCCCCGATACCTTCGTGTTGTCCGACGACCAGGTCTACTCGCTGGCGGATCGCGGAGCGATCATGAATCTCGATCCGCTGATCGAGAGAGACAAGCTGGATATGAATGCCTTCTTCCCCTGTGTCAAGTGGCAAACCAGCTACAACGGCCACTACTATGCCTTGACCCACCACCCGGGCGTCAACATCCAGTGGCGGGGCGCCACGGCCTTCAAGGAGGCCGGCCTAGACCTCACCAAACCCTTTGCCAACTGGAACGATGTCGCTCAGGCGGCCAAGGCCTTGACCAAGAAAGAGGGCGACCGCTTCACTCGCTTGGGCTTCTCGCCCACCTGGGGCTGGCCCAACTGGCTATCCATGTTCCTGCCTATGAATGGGGTCAGCATCTTGAGCGAAGATGGCAGAAAAGCGACCTTCGCCACCCCAGAGGGCATCGCTGTCATCGACTGGGCGATGAAACTCCTGGAAGATTGCTACGGCGGCCCGCAGCAAGTCCTGGCCTGGGCGCAGTCGAACTTGAACGCACAGCAGGCTGGCGATCCGGCTTACTTCGTCTTCCCCAAAGACATGATCGCCATGACATTCTACGGCAACTGGATGTGCGACAGCATCAAGATCAACAACCCTAGCTTCGAGAGCTGGGTCGGTACCTTCCCGGGCGGCCCCGCCCAGCAGGGCAAGGAGTTCGTTGCCACGGAAGGGACCGAGATGGGCATTCCGACCCAGGCCAAGCACCCCGACTATGCCTGGGAGTTCAACAAGCTGGTCGCTAGCGAGGAGGGCGGCTACCTGGTGCAGGCCAAGGGCCACGACGTCTCGGGCAACCGCAAGGCGGCCAACGATCCGCGGATCGTTGACACCAAGTACAAGCGCAAGGAAATCCTGCCGATGTTCGAGAAGGCGAACATCAACCCCTTCCCGGTATCGCCCATCGCCGCTGACATCATGGCCATTCTCGACCGCACCAACGAGGCTTTCATGCAGAAGCAGGGCACGGCGGAGCAGTTGCTCAAGAATGCCGCTGACGAGGTGCAGAAGGCGCTGGACGATCACTACAAAGCCTAGCCGCCAGGCACCGCCAGTGGTACTAGTCGCCGTTTGGCGCTAGTCTCTTGCGCGCAAGCGGCTCACAGCGGACAGAGGTCGGCGCGGGCAGGAACGCCAGGATCGGCCTGGAAGCCAGGCTGCCCGCGCCGACCTTCCCCATGCCCTGGCTAGCTATTGAGGGGTGATAACATGTCGCAGCGCAACGGGGCCATACAGGGGAGCCCTTGGGGAGCGCCGGCGGGAGGAAGCCGCTGGCACCTCAACCAGCGCCGGCGCGAGGCCCTATGGGGGATCATCTTCGCCGCCCCCTGGCTGATCGGCCTGATCGGGCTGACTGCCCTCCCCACTCTCGCCTCCATCGTCTTCAGCTTCACAGACTACGAGCTTGTCAAGTGGCCGCCACGCTTCCTGGGCGCCTACAACTACGTGAGGCTGTTCACAAACGACCCTCGCTTCATGAAGGCCCTGGCCAACACCCTCTTCATGGTCGCCCTTGGTGTGCCCTCGCAGATGATCGCGGGGCTGCTCCTGGCTCTGCTGCTCAACCAGAAGGTCCGTGGCCTCGGCCTTTATCGCACGTTCTACTTTCTGCCCTCGCAGATCACGGGCGTCTCTTTGGCCTTCATGTGGGGCTGGATTCTCAATCCGCAGTTCGGCATCCTCTCCTATGTCCTCGCCCTCTTTGGCATCAAGTCGCCGCTCTGGTTGGCCGATCCCAACTGGGTGAAACCGGCTTTCGTGATCATGGGCCTCTGGGGCGTCGGCACTTCGATGATCATCTGGCTGGCTGGCTTGCAGAGCATCCCCGACATCTATTACGAAGCGGCTCAGATAGATGGCGCCGGCCGCCTGCGCCGCTTCTGGAACATCACCATGCCTCTGCTGACGCCGACCACGTTCTTCACGCTGATTACCGGCATCATCGGCAGCTTCCAGGTCTTTACTCAGGCCTACGTGCTCACCAAGGGCGGACCCAACGACGCCAGCCTGTTCTATGCGCTCTATGTCTTCGAGAAAGCTTTCAAGGTCTTCCAGATGGGGTATGCCTGTGCCCTGGCCTGGGTGTTGTTCATCGTGATCATGGCGCTCACGCTACTGAACCTGAAGCTGTCCAAGTCCTGGGTTTACTACGAGGCGGAGAAGGAGTAGCGCTATGAGCACCACTTATGCCTCGACTTCGGTGGCCTTGCGGCCGCTGGCGCGCCGCCGCTGGTGGCGCGACTTCCTCAGACTGTTCGGCAGCCATGGTCTTCTGATCATCGGCTCCGCCATTATGCTGTTTCCCTTCTTCTGGCTGCTCATGCTGTCCTTGGGCACCCAGGCTCAGCTCTACGAGATACCGCCGGTGTGGATACCCAAGCAGCTCATGTTCAGCAACTATCCGGAGGCCCTCGAGCGCTCCAACTTCTACCGCACCTTCCTCAACACTGCCACCATCACCGGCTTCGCCTTGATAGGCCAGGTCTTCAGCGTGACCCTGGTTGCCTATTCCTTCGCTCGTCTGCGCTGGCCTGGCCGAGACATCCTCTTCGTGATCCTTCTGGCCACGATGATGATTCCCCCTCAGATCACTCAGGTGCCCATCTACATCCTCTGGCGCAGCCTGGGCGCGATCAACACCTTCTATCCGCTCATCGTGCCCAACTACTTCGGCGACCCCTACCTCATCTTCCTGGCTAGACAGTTCTACATGACGATACCTCTAGAGATGGAAGAGGCCGCCCGTGTGGATGGCTGTGGCTACTGGGACACCTATTTCCGGGTGGTCTTGCCCATGGCGATCCCGCTAGTGGTGACGGTGTCGCTGTTCGCCTTCCTCTGGAACTGGAACGATTTCTACAACCCGTTGATCTACCTTAGCTCGCCGGAGAACTTCACCCTTCAGCTGGGGCTTCTGGCCTTCTTGGGCCAGTACTGGACGCAGTACCCGCTGTTCATGGCCAACACCGTCGTCATCCTTATCCCTGTGATCGTCGTGTTCCTGCTCGGCCAGCGCTACTTCATCAAGAGCATCGTGCTCACCGGCCTGAAGTAGCTGGCCAGAGCTGGCTGGAAGGCGAGAAAGCGGGCGAAGTCACGCCTCCATAAGGAGTGCTTTCGCCCGCAGCTGAGGAGTGCGCGTGTGAAGAAGCCATGGTCTTCCCGCGAGCGTATGCTGGCGGCCATCAATTTGCAGGAGCCTGACCACGTTCCCCTCTGGAACCTCTGGACGGAGCATACGCGGACCGAATACGCCTGGGACGATGGAAGCGGGCGCGGCGGGACCTGGGCCGATCAGATCGAGCGAGCAGAAGCGCTGTTGGCCCGGGGCCTGGATGACACGCTGATGCTCTGGACGGCCGCCTATCGGCGGCCGCTCTTCGAGGCGGCTCTGGCGCGTGCTGGCGTAACCACGCGTGTGCGCAAAGAAACCCGGCCCAGCCAGCCCTATCCT
>Ga0123519_10013047_pt1 | contig 11993 bp, 9 predicted proteins | sample YelNatPaOPRAMG02_FD_87396 | JGI IMG/M metagenome (GOLD analysis project Ga0123519, IMG submission 87396) | Hot spring microbial communities from Yellowstone National Park - Yellowstone National Park OP-RAMG-02 (version 2) | ecosystem: Environmental > Aquatic > Thermal springs > Hot (42-90C) ... | reverse complement strand
ATCAGCACAGGAGCACACTGGAGGCTCGTACATATCCATTGCTTAATGATATCGGATCTTTTACGAACGCATCTTCGATGACACTCCGCGAATCATTTTGACTCCAGCAACGCAACGAATTCCATCCGCAAGTATTCTTCGAATATATCACTCGGAAAAGACGCCCCCGCATCCTAGAACTAGGTATGGATCCGAATGCTCGTGTTGCTGCACTTTGAAATTAGAGCCTGTTCATCAAAAGAGAAAGTTCGCAAGAAAAGCGAAAAAAAGAGCCGCAGCGCCATCGGTAGCATATGCCTTTTCCCATCTGACACTGGTGGCGTGTGCCGAGTAGTACTCGACTGCTCGCTTGCGCTCACACACTGGACACGTCGAGCTCTGGTTAGGCATATTCCGCGTCGAAGAATGACCTTTCTTCAAGCTCCAGTCACGTTTTCAAAGGCGCGACCGCGACCTTGTCGGGGGTTTGTGTCACCACATCCTGAGTATACTCGGAACGCGAGTCGTTTCTCTCAACGAGTTCCGTTGGAACGTCGACGTTGCCGCGTGCATACCGTGCTTCGACTCGAGCTGTCGGGTGACGCTTTCGACAACTTTGGAGACAGCTGTAGAGAGACACCTGCTATAACTGCAACGCCGGGCGAGCAGCGTGAGTCGGGGAGTTTTCGCGAGCGCTACGCTTCGCGCCTGCCTGCGTGGCTCCTCACCCGCCTGGAGTCGGTTGGTTTTCACCGTTATACGCCTATCCAGAAAGCAGCATTGGACCATTTTCTGGGTACAGACGAGTCACCACAAGGCGAAGAGCGCGCCAGGGACGCTGTCGTTTTCGGAGAAACCGGCTCCGGCAAGACTCTGGCATACCTCATTCCGCTGCTGGCCACCGTGAAGCCTACCCGTTCAGCAGTGCAAGGCCTCGTGATTGTCCCTACTCCGGAACTCGCTGTGCAGGTATATCGCGTTGCTCGCCGTCTTGCTGTGGGATACCTAGCCACGACAGCACCTGCATCGTCGTCAGTGCCACGGCGCGACCGTTTCCTTATAGGCATTGCACTCAACGAGGCTAGTGTCGATCGACAACGTCGCTTCTTTCGGAACGCACCGCCGAGAATCCTCATCGGCATCGCGGACCGCATTGAGGCTCTTGCGAGATCCAACAAGCTCCGTCTGCACTCCGTCCGCATGGCCGTTATAGACGAGGTTGATGTGAGCGTCGGGGAGCCCGCCTACCGGGCAAGCCTTCACGCGCTCCTGAACGTGTACTGCATGTCGAGGATCGAGGGACGGCGCACCACAGTGTTCGTTTCGGCAACGATCCCCCAGTATCGACATTTCATGGACTATGCACGTCAGCAGGGATGGATGGATGGCGACATCAAAATCCTCGCAACAAAGTCGAGTCCCATGGACGCCGCACCGCAGGTGCAAGCCGTCCATGCCGCGACTCTCCGGGCCAACGCAGAGGAAACGCCCGCTTCACCGAACGACCTGGAGTTGGCGTTGCAGCGCACGAACGCTCCAGGCGTCGCACAACTACCCGAACGAATCGAACATTTTTATGTCATCTGCACCGAATCGCGAAAAAAGTTGAAAGCGCTTGCTTTCCTTCTCGAAAGGGAACGCCCTTCGCTTACCCAGGTCATCATTTTTTGCAGTGAATCACGAAATCTTGACCAGATTGCGAACTATATCCATGTACAGGGTCTTTTTACGGAATCCGAAGTTGCAGTCTTGTCGACAGCGCTTCCGCTGCGACGCCGACGACTCGCTCTGGAGCGCTTTCGCTGCGGCGAGGTCCGAGCGCTTTTCTCCACCGATCTGGCGTCACGCGGTTTGGACATACCCGAAACGAGTCATGTGATCAACTTTGACTTACCCGAGACCGCAGAGCAGTATGCCCATCGAGTAGGACGCACGGGAAGACTCGGTCGGCGGGGTCGCGCGATCTCGATAATCGTCCCTGGGGAACGATTCGTGCTTCAGCGCTATAGCAATCGCTTCCGCATCGATTTCACGGATTGGACCCAAACTTCCCAGAGCTGACAGCGCAGCATACTAGAGTTAATATCCGTTTGGGCACGACGCCGTCAATGTGGCGTTTCCTCTTCAACGAGGCACACGAGAAGCGCCATGCGATAACCGTTGCCCTACGCGCAACTGGAGCGGAACCGTAATTCTCATGCATAAGCCGTCGACGAATACCCAAGGCAGCTGCGTCATACTAGATGAACGCTGAAACTATCCCGTTCGACGCTTACAGTGCATCTAGACGGAGCACCGTAACGGACACTTGCATGCCGTCCGTGGCGTCCTCCGAGGTGACTTGTGGACTCGTGCGCGCCGCCGTCTCTGGGACCTCGGCAGCTGCTTCCGTCAGCAGGCGCTCTATGGCCTCATCGGAGAACGTCTTGGATGCGTTCTCGTCGTCAATGCTCAGTCGCACACCGTGGCGAACGAGTCCGCGCATGGTGGCCCGCGACAGCGTCTCACGATGGGTCGCGATCCACTGGAGAATCCGCGGTAGCGGTGCCAGATGGAGCTGGATGAACTGACAGAGCTCACTTGCGTACGGGAGCGGATGGAAACCCAGCACTTCTTCCAGATTACCGATAAGGGTCTTGGCATCTACCAGCGCCTGGCTCACGCATTGAATGTCTACACTGGTGACGGGAATCTGTGCGATGCCGTCCTGAACGGCAACAAGTACGCCAAAAACGCAGGCGCGCCACAATGGCTCCTCGGCATGCGCCGGTAGTCCTCGGGATTCGTGCAGCATGCGCAAACGAGCCGTTATTTGGGCTACATATGGACTAGCCCGCGAAACGGAGACCGCATCCTCATTCCCGCCTGCAGAGGCTTCTCCAAGCGTTTCACGCACAGCGCCTTCTGCCGACGGTGAGACCGGGCTCTGTCCCTGGCTAATAGACTGCCACCAGGGTGCCTTTTTCTGTTTCAACTGTTGAACGACGTTGCGCGTGATCTCTGCGGTATCCACGAGCGCCGGTGCCAGGGAACGGTACAATGCCAGTTCCAGCGCATCGGCGAGGCCACGTAGCTGGTTCGCTCTACCAAGAGCCTCGGCGACAAACGCGTTTCGCCATCGGCTTTCCGGTCGGTATGCAACCTGTGTTTGTTCCTGAAAGGTGGCCGCTGTCTCCAGAGTCAGCGCAGCGACCTGTCCTATGGTCCAGGCCGACTCCACAGCGCAACAAAACTTGCTCAAATTGAGTTCCGACCGCGGTCGTTGGAGCGCTGTTGACGACGCTGCACTGGATCCCGGTTCATGTAGAAAGTGTGCCAAAAGTGCTCGCTGGTACGCACTCAGTGCTGGCCGCAAGCTTTCATACTTTTCCAGTTGAACGAGACTACCGCCTAGAATACCCGTTGCCATGAAGCACGGCGCGTAGACGACACCGAGCAGGTACATCGCAAAAAGTGCGATTTGCTGAATCGCTTCCGCAAATAGACCAGCTGGGGCAACATTTGCATATTCAGATGGTGCATACAGCATCGATGCGAGGGTGCCAATGCATTCGATCCCAAATACCGATGCGCCCGTAAATGTATAGTCGTCGGGTATAGAATAACCCTCATCACGATGCAAGCGCTCCCAGATAATAGACAGGAGATCTTCAACGCGCAAAGAGGCTAGCTCGTGGGTAAGCACCTTCACCACGAGGCACGAATCCGGATCCGCATCTGGTACTGCATACCAGGCGCGAATCGTCTCCCAGTAAGAACGCCAAGTCTCCGGTACAAAGCGATTCTGATCGAGCTGCATCTGGTTGCGCGTGTCAGTATTTCCCAGCGACTGAACGCTGATTGCTTGCCAGTCATTGGGAGTCGCAAATATCTCCATGAAGCGCGACTCAATATCACGTTTGAACAGATCAATATAACTCTTGAGGAGAGGCTTCACGATATTCTCGTGGATCGTAGCGAGCGGCAACGTGCGCTGCTTCCTCTGTCGAGTACCACGCAGGAGGCGTTCTGCATTCAGCTCCAAACTCGATGTGCGCACTACCGAGCCGTTCGGGCTTGCAGTAACCATTGAATGCTTCCTTGGTGCAGTCGCATCGAAGCTATAGATACCAGCGGCGCGTCCATCAGCGTCTTCCGGGAAGTGATCATCGGCCGCAATGGATATCCACTGTGTCTCCAGAGCGTGCAGCACCAGTTGGGAGCGCCAAAGCTCCGCCAGCGTCACTACAGGATAGGTATCGTGTTCAGCGACAAGCTGATTCGCCATGAAATCGCAGTCCGCGTCGAGTCGAGCTTGCAGTGCCTCCCAAACGATGCTTCGAAATCGTTTGCTGATCCTGGGGTGTTCGAAAAGCTGTCGCACTGGGTAACAGATTGCTGAGAGGAATCCAGCCCAGCAGTCTAGAAACTCCCACGGATTCCGTGGTCTCGAGGCCAGTTCCCCACCAGATGGAGCGGTTTTGCTTGGCACATGTTGCGATTTTGGCGCCCGTGGTGCCAACGCGTTGGCATGGGCGCCTGCAGCCTGCCATACGTTCGTAAAGCTCGCAAGCAACGGCGACGCCACCGCAGCCTCTCTTTTGGATGACTCGTTTAAAGTCGCACCGGAGGCTTGCCTCCACTGTGCGCATTCGAGCGCCCTTGCACGAATCTCGGCAAGCACATGCTCCAAGGCATATGCGAAACGCTCGGCTAGGACCAACTCAGCGCCGAGATTCTCATAGGCGTTCCAGACGGCCTGGAATACTTCCGCATCGAACTTGCAACAGAGACCCTGCACCTGCTCGAACATGCACTGAAGCGATCGAGCGGCAAGGTCCATGAACACGTCTGAGAAATCTCTAAATATTCTTCCCTTTCGAACGACAGATCCAAGTTCTCTACGGAGAAGGCTCGAACGATACAGCAGATCGAATGACTTGCAAAGACGATTCGCTTCATCATACTGATGCAGACGCAGCGCATCTCGCACTTCGTCTAAGAGCTGCTGCATCCGTCGAATAGTTTCAAGACTCTGTACAACCGAACGCAGAAATGAACGCTTGCTTACTTTGCGTTCGAATAGCTCTTCTGATACGTGCAGTTCTTTTCTTGAGCGACGAATAAGGTTCGAGTTTTCAGAAAGCGTCCCGAGTGCTTTCGACAAAGCGTCCGACACCAAGTCCAGTGCGAGCGTTCGCTGCGCAACAGCTTCCGGGCCGGCCCGTAGTCGGACGTAGCGATTACTTCCCAAAGCCTGCGCTTGGTAGAGATGAGCCGTGTAACAGTCCAGCTGCTCGGTTGCTCGACCTAACTCATCAATGGCTTCGGTAAGGGCGCTCAAATTGATTATCTTTTTGCCATCAGCTCGTCGTCGAGATGCACGCATTAGAGCCTCCTGCAGCAAACTCGACGGTGTAACGCTTTCAATGACTTTGAGCTCGGACGCTTTTTCGTTGGACTCCTTGGCGCCGGCAGCGGCAACGGCACGTTCCACCGTGCTCAAGGAGACGTGCAACGACTTGAGCTGACGAAAAGACAGCTTTTTCGTGCCTCTCTCCGAACTTGCTGCTTGTCGGTCGCCGTCCTCGGTCACGTCACTGTGGCGAGGCCGTTCGGGAACGACTGCAGCCGCTGTCGCTCGGGACTGGTTTTGCTGTGCATTGTAAGCGCGGCAAGTGCTCTCGTACTCAGAATTACAGTGCGAAAACGAGCCAGTGCCTACCGTGGAGCTGCCTGAACCGCCAACGGATCCTAACAAACGTAACTCTTTCGCCAGAGGTTCGAACGGGCGTCCCGCGCTGTTAAGCTGCTCTGCTGAGAACGAGCGACCGACCCGGAGCCCCCGGGAGTGGTGTGTTTTTTCGGAGTTCCACGAACCAACGTGCTCACCGGTTTCACGGGGCCGTTCGTGAGGGGATCCCATCAAAAGGTAGCATAATCAAGTCGGCACAGCACGCACCAACAACGCCTTTCGAAAGAAAAACGTTGTCGCCGGGCGTGTATAGTAGTGGCGAGTGACCTGCCCTAGACAAGAAGTCTCCAACTGAAGTGCAGACGCCTCCCCGTCTTTTTGGACCGGCCACCCACCACTTCTTCAAACTTTTTCTCATATAGTTCCACTTTGAGAGGTTTTCCAATAAAATTCTCTCGTGTCAGTTCTGGAGGTCTATTCTCCAGCACCGCCTATTTCCTTACATTGATAGCGGCGTTAAAGTCTCGGTTCACGAATTCCATACGTTTCTTGCCATCACTGGTTGTACTTATTAGTGCAAGTAGTCCACGAACTTTCGCTCTCCTTTCCATTTGCTCTTCCGTCAGCGGTCCGTACCATTTCATATCCTCAGGGCTCCTCTGGCACTTTTCCATCTCGACCCCCTGAAGTGTGCATCCCGGTTCATGGTGTGTATAAGACGTTCGAAACTCATCAACAGGTATCGTGACAAAACGCCGTGCGCACTCCTAGTACGTTCTTGTCTTTGGAGCTGGAGTAGTCCCTTTTTGGGTCTTCCAGCGCCCTGCTCTGTATGCTACTACGAGCCTCCGACTTTGATCCTCTTTGAGGGCGCTCAGTTGATTGAAAAAGTTCGCGAACGCCCGCCGCTTACCGCAATACAAATTCATTCGCAAAAGAGCCCAACTGGGATTTGTATACTCCTCCCACAGTGCATCCCAATGAGGAACACGTACATTCATGAACTTCCGAAAAGCTTGTAAGCCCGCTCCTCGGCTCGTCACCTCGCTCAAAGCTTCCAGGTGATCCTTCATTCCTGAATTCCACGTAACAATTTTCTTCCTCACATTCATTATACCGGATTCTCGATAGTATCTCGCTCTCGAGAACCTCAATAGACGCAAGTCTTTCTGACGTAAGTTGCCGTCAATGCCGTCTTCCCCACATTTGAGTGCGGCGATGGTAACGATATTCGTGTTCCCGGGGTCCGCGCCAACGACAAAGTCGTTATCTTGCACTTTCTGTGTCGCAGGACCCGCCTGCTTCTCATCTTCATTCTTCGTCGCCGGCGGAGCTGGACGATCTGTCTTCAAGCGCCGATTGTGTACACTCAAGGCTACTCCATCGGTTTCGATCATCCCAGCGAATACCTTTTGTTTGCTGACTTTGAGACGTTTGAAATCGAAGATATTCTTCCAGTACGTCTCCCGGTTTTCGCCGGAGAATTCCTCCTTGCTGACACCGAACTCGGGACTGATCTCACTAATGATGCCGTAAAGGATTCTGGAGTCGATGTAACAAAATGTGACTTGATGTTGCACATTGGAACCACGTTGAAGCGCTTCCCCATTAGGAACGCCTTCCGTCTCTCCCACTCTTCATTTTTTCCCTCACTCAGCTTCATCTCCGCCTTGCGCTCGAGTTCTCGATTCAGTAACACGAAATACCGCAGGATAAAGGGATACCATCCTTTTCATAATTGATACCCTTTTTTTGTGGATTCATCAGCCCCAGAACCGCACGGTGCTCTTGAATAGCCGCACAGATTACAGAAGCTTTATTCTCTCCCTCGCGTGATGTCTTCTTGTGGACGAATTCCATTTCCTGTTCATTCTTACTATCGTTCGTGATGCCATCGATGATGGCCCATATCCTTTTGCGAGAGAGGCCCGGGTACAGCGCAAAGATGAAGCCTATCATGAAGCGTTTGAGGTTCATAGTCATATGGTTCTTCCGGTACGTGAGGTACTTCGTCGCTCCGTAGGTGTAAATATCCCGGTTACCCATGTATCGAGTACCCTCGACGCGGAATTCCACGAAATTTTCGTAGAGGGCGTGCACTGGCTCATTTTCCCTCCGCGCCTCCCGTGTACCAACCATCAGGTGGCGAACGAAGGTCTTGTTGAAAATTCCTCCGGAACCTCGACTGTTTTGATTTCCGTCGCGTTGCGATACATCTCCTTCACCAAATGCATTAGCCCTTACGAAGCGTGTATAATACTCATGGATTACGAATCGACACGGTTTCCGATGGCTTCTCGCATCTTCTCCTTGTACGGATCTTTAATATGTCCAAGAAGACAGGCTTTCACAACCATCTCGTCGTACTGTCGTCTTTCTTGCAGTCTTCGACGTAAGGCCTCCCCCTTTTGCCTCTTTTCCGCTTCCTTTTCTTCTCGACTTGGCACTGTTTCTTGTTTTTTTTTCTGGCAGCCGGCGACAATTGGTCTCCATGATCGTCGACTTGATTTTTCAATTCTTTCCTTTTTAATTTTTGAATATGAACGCTCTTTGAAAGCCTCTACTATATCCAGCAAAAAATCACTTGAAAACTTTTGTTTGAGGTTTGAAACACAATCGAATTGAAAAACTATACTTTGCTACGACTTTAACGCAAAGACCACTTGTACGTTACAGCAACTCGCTGATGATCTGGATCTCATTCCCCGTCAACGGCGACGTACACATCGTGAAAGCCTGGTATGGAGGTGCGTGTATCGACCGTGCTTAATAGAAAAGAACAAAAACAAACAATTGACTAGCAATTCGATGATATTTTCGTTCAACTCCCATGGTATATGTTAAAAGGAGGAAAAACTTTCCATGTTGTCGAAAGCTTACGATCTAGGCGGAAGGTCCCGCGACCCTGACGCCTTTGCCGGGCTCGCGCTTGGTGCTCCCAACAATGACTGGTGCTGTGGTTAGATATGAGCAGCTCGTACACAACACACTTTATTCTGGGACTAGGAGCGGGCAGACTGCCTCTGGGCGTCGCACTGGTCGGGTTGCTCTCCTTGCACATCGCTTCGCGCTGCTCCAAAAAGTACGTCTTTCTGCGCAGTTTGCATGCTCCGAGAATGACAATGTATCCCGACTCCGCGTCGAATGGACTACGCCTCGAGCCGACGCCCTCAGCTGGTATAGCAAAGCAGTTCTATCTCCATGCTGGATGCGCACCAGCCGTAAAAGCGCTTTGGCGGGTGCATCAAGGCAGGTACTCGGCGTCAGCATAGAACGTACTAAACGACCGGTATATCCGAAAGGAAGTGCAAGTAATGAAACTTGGAGATAGACTGCAGCATGATAATCGATTTTCCAATTATCAATATCCATCCCGCAATCTGGGATCATCCGTGGTCAACGTAAGCGGTTTGTCATTGGAAACAAAATCAACGCAAAAGACGCCATTGGGTTTGTGGACGCGTTTCGGGACGCCTCAGCTTTCTTGTTGTTTGTGAGCAGTTTCTCTAGTATCCGGTTCTGCTTCTTTGCTTTTTTTGCTGTCTTCCCGCTATCTCAGAAAGTTCTGAGTCGAGCTGTGTTTGTGTGTGCGTGCGAGCTCCTGCATGGAAGCACCGACAGCTTCCAGCGATGCTGCTCTATCGAGCCCGGTGGAGTCGCGGGACGCGCGGCTGCCCGCGGACTCCCTCGAGGCCACAGCTGCGCTGCTGGAGGCACTCTCACGAGTAAAGGAACTGGAAGGAGAACTGGCCAACGAACGCCGTCGGCGTATTGCTTTGGAAAACGAAGTGCAACAGCAGAAAGCGCTGAACGTACGCATCCAGCAGCAGCTGGAAGCCGAAGAAGAGGCCCTAACGAACCGCCTGAACAAACGCCTTAGCGAGCTTCGTTTAGAGAAAGAACAGCTCGCTCGTGATATTGAACGAGAGGAGGAGTACTTAACTAATACGCTCCAGCAGCGCTTGGAGCAACTGAAAAAGGAGAAAATCGACATGGAGAACGCTTTAGAGGCAGAGCAGGAGGCTATTGTCAACCGCCTCCAGCGCGAAGTACAGAAACTTCAAAAGGAAAAAGCAGCGTTGGAAAAGCAGCTGAGTCAGTATGCACGCTCGAGCTTGGATCTACCGCCCGCAACACCGAGTGACTCCGAAAGCGAGCGCGACATTGTTCGCAGGCGGCGTTCATTCAGCCGCGACTCCAGTCCACGTGTATCCGCTGCCGCTTTCCGGGCACGTCTGGAGCAGACTCGTCTAGCCGGCCATAGCAGTTCAAGTGCGCACACCACACCACCTGGTACGCCGCCTCGTCCGAAAGATCAAGCATGATATGACGAGTGGAGTGCGGAATGGGCGTATCCACGAAGCCTTCGACACCCTCGGGTCGCTTCACCAAAGGCCCGCGCCCATGCTCCCATGCATCCGTCGGAAATCGTCGTCACCTTCACACATTCGCAGTTGTATTGAATCTCATTCTTGCTGTCATCCATGACGAAGAAGGATTCCATGCGGAGCGTATTTTCGCGTAATGAACTCTTTCGTGTTTGCCGCTTAAACCGACGATACGATTCACGAGAAACGCTTGAAAAGTAGCGCACGCGTGGAAACAGATTTTGCGGTCACAGAGCGGATACATAGAAGCGTGCATTTCGTGTTCACAAAAGCTCTGTGCACCTGTGTTGCCCTAAATCTTGCCTCGTTCTCACCGCCACGTTTCTAAAATAGCAAGCTAGAGGAGGAGTTGTTTTGCCGCCTCAGCCACTGCACTGACGTTCTGCACCCACACCTACTGCCGTTACCGGACGATACCGGGGCTGCATGAACCATGGTCAACGTCGTCACTCGGATGCCGCCACAGAGAACATCCTTGGTAACGCCACGGTCCGGATGTCGAAGGCGCTTTGCCTATGAAGCGCGTCCTAGCGTCGATCAGCATACACACCCGACGGGTTTTCCATGCATGGTCCAGCCACGAAACAACTCGGACTCCAAGATATATGCGCTCGAGTCCCAAACTTGGTTCCTTCCTGTGAACAAATCCCGTCGCGACACCGCTCTATTCAACTACCCCATCCGGATCGCCAAGAAAGCAACGAACCATAGCGCGATGGCAACCGCTACCAATAGCCACTGGGAGCAGATGGAGCGCACCCGTTCGTTCACGTAGGTCTGCAGCCTTCCCTGCTGCGTTCGGACACTCTCCAGATTCCGCTCCAACTTGGGTTGCATCCGATCCAATATCTCATTGTCCCGCGTCACCGATTCTTCAATCTGTTCTGCATGCTCACGTATGCGACCTACGGTATCCGATAAGACCTCAACGTACCTGTCCTGAAGCTGGAAATGCGCGAGAACCCCATCTGGTGCTTTGATGGCATATCGCGAGCTCGTCGATGAGACTTGTCCGGTGGGGTCCGCTGCGACCGATGGAAGCTCCAACCAGGTATGCTCCTTGCCAGGGTGGCTTCGTCGGCGTCGCAGTACAGGCTGTTTGATTTCCTGCCCTTCTTCTCGTTTCGTTTCCATAGGCTCAAACAACTTAAAAAAAGGAGCGTATTCCGCGAGCGTCTCAGCAACGATGGTCTCGGGGTCGGACTGCTCCCTCCGAGGCAACGCTTCGGCAGACGCCAGGCGCTCCACTCCAGGCGCTGCCCCGGTCACTTTGTTTAGTCGTCGCTCGACGAGCTTGTCTAGCTTATTGAACCATTGCAGAAAGGCGTCAAGTTGGCCCTCGATATCAACGCTTGGCAGTTCACCGTCCGGAGACTGTCGGCGCAAAGCCGTAACCACCTCTTTGAGAGCGACTAGGTACACCCTGAGATGCTCAGTACGCACGAGCAACTTGCCAAGCGTAGGTACGCTCACCGTTGTATCCGCGTTATTCGGGATGGAATGCAGTAGGTCTTCGAGTTCTCGCAAACGGTTCCCGATGGTTCCAGTGAGCTTCTTGGAGACGCGCCTCAGCTCTGCAGGCGAACCCGTGAGCAGGTCCCGAGCGATGCACGCTTTGGGTACTTGCACTCTTTCCAGAACCGGCTGGTGTCCGAGACTTGAGCCTTTTCGCAGCATCATTCTCAACCAGCAGAAACGGAGATGAGTTCCGTGGACGCATACATCAGCGAGGCAGCGTCCCGTTGGGAAGACCCGAACCGCTAGACAATGTTAGAACACGTTCGCAGCAACGCCTGATGCGGGTGCAGCGAAGCGGTACACTTCTACGGCGAGTTTCGGTGTATGAAAGTGCCCTGAAAGCGATCTTTAGAGTGTGCTGGCCATGGCGCTGCGGTGCAAACTACCTGTAATGTGACAGGAACGTCTAGGAAACGGAAACGTTCTAATACAGT
>Ga0123519_10013045_pt1 | contig 11994 bp, 11 predicted proteins | sample YelNatPaOPRAMG02_FD_87396 | JGI IMG/M metagenome (GOLD analysis project Ga0123519, IMG submission 87396) | Hot spring microbial communities from Yellowstone National Park - Yellowstone National Park OP-RAMG-02 (version 2) | ecosystem: Environmental > Aquatic > Thermal springs > Hot (42-90C) ... | reverse complement strand
CATCCAACGATTCTAACCAAAGATGGAAGAAGAATGTCAAAATCTCTGGGGACGGGAATAAATCCGCTTGATTTAATAGAAAAATACGGCACCGATGCTTTGAGGTTTGGTCTTGCCTATCAAACAACAACTTTGCAAGACATTCGGTTTAACGAAGATGTTATTGCTATGGGCCAAAAATTTGCCAACAAATTCTGGAATATAACCAGATTTATCCTAATGAAAATAGGTAATGAAAAAATCAAGCTAAAAACAGCTAAGGAATTAATCAAAAGTACTTCGAAAATCGATAAACAAAGCGCAAAAATCGTGGCAGAACTACAAGAAAAAATCGCTTACGTAACTGAATGCGTTAAAAAATATCGCTTTCATGAAGCCGCCCATACAATTTACCACTTTATTTGGCACGAATTAGCCGATAAATATATTGAATACTCCAAAAGCAAAAACGATAAACAAACCAAAGAAGTTCTTTGGCATATTTTGATATCCTGCTTAAAACTCCTTCACCCTTTTATGCCCTTTATCACCGAAGAAATTTATTCCCGCCTCCCCTTCCAGCTTTCCGAGGAAAAATTACTCAGTAGTCAGAAAAAGAGTAAAGAAATGCTCATGGTAAAAGAATGGCCAATTAGACAAGATTGACCCTGCCAATGGTTTAAACTCCTCCTCGCAAAAACTCTCTTGTATGTTAAAATATATCTGGTGAGCCTCAAAAATAGTTTTTTATATTTAACCTAATAAGAGTTTCTATCGGGCTATGGAAAGTGTTTATACCTCCGCAATTTTAATAGGCCTGGGTTTTGCTCCTAGTTTAGTTTGGCTAGCCTATTTCCTTAAAAAAGATCCTCGACCAGAACCAAAGTACATTGTTTCGCGCGTTTTTTTCTTAGGAATAATTTTAGCCCCTTTGGCAGTTATCGCCCAGGGAATCCTTCGAGGAATAGGTCTTTATTTTAATCCAAACTTCCAACCCACCTCTTCTCTTATTTTTCTTTTCTGGGCAGCATTTGTTGAAGAAGTAACAAAGTTTCTGCCCGTTAAGTTTGCTGTTTTGCATAATCCAGAGTTTGACGAACCGGTAGACAGCATGGAGTACATGATTGCAGCAGCAATGGGATTTGCCGCTATTGAAAATGTCTTGGTTTTGTTTCAAACAATTCCTGGCGGCGCTATCGTAACCTTCCAAACTTGGGCTTTAAGATTCATAGGGGCTACCTTGCTTCACGCTGTGTCATCAGCTATGGTTGGATATTTTTTAGCCTTGGCCTGGTTTTACAACAAACATAGTCAGAAATTAATATTTCTGGGCATTACCATCGCCACCGTTTTTCATTTTACCTTTAACACTATCCTTGCCAAAGGAGATGAGCAAACAAGCTTTCTGTATTCAATAGCTTTTTTGGCAGCTGTAGCCCTTCTTATTTCCTCTCTTTTTACCAAAATAAAAGAGCAAAGCGGTAAAACAGAGGGTTTTAAAAATTTATCAACTGAATCTATCTTGCCTTAATAAAATAAGTGGTATAATAAAAGAAGGGACACCTTAAAATCCGTCTTGGCAAAACCAAGAAAAAAGTTTGACAATAATCAATCTGCCCTTAGCGGTTAGGTTTTTAAAACCGTTAACGGCGTTATTTACAAGAATGGATGATTTTTTTGAAGAACAATTAGACAGTCCCGATGTCGAAGCTTCGCTAACGGTAGCTAAAAGCGGAAGTAAAACAAAGTCAAAAGAAGAAGAAGGGCAACTAACTGTAGATGTCTACCAAACAGAAGATGATATTGTAATAAAGTCAACCATCGCGGGAGTGACGGCCGAAGATTTAGATATTTCCCTTACTAACGACATGGTTACCATTAAAGGCGTCCGCAATCCTGACGAGAAAGTAAGACAATCAGATTACTACTACCGAGAGCTTTATTGGGGACCATTTTCCCGCTCGATTATCTTACCCGAGGAAATAGATGCGGGTAATGCTAAAGCTTCAATAAAAAACGGAATTCTGACTATAAGATTGCCCAAACTGGCTAAAAGCAGGGTCAAAAAAATTAAAGTCATGTCGTGAACCAGCAGTTAAAATTACCCAGCCGCCGGCCGGCTTACTAGTCGGCCGTCGGCTGGGTAATTAATTTTTATTCCGTCGTTTCCAGTTAGCTAACTATTCGTTTTTACAATCCCCTACGTTCACTCTTTTAGATTGGACTGATCTCTCCTTCAAATAACTAACAACCCTACAAAGAAGCTTTAAAGTTTTCCCTCTCTACATTACAATAGAAAATATATAATGAGAGTCCAGGAAAATCTTTGGATTATACCAGCGGTTATGGTTTTGGGATTGGCTTTTATAGCCGGCCAACTCCTTTTTTACAATCAACAAGGTCAAACGTTTATTTTTTTTACTCCTCGCAACACCAATGCAAAAACACCTCAGTTTGCAAAAGGAAACTTAGTTCTCGTTGCTGGTGATAAAGAATTTACCGTCAAACCGCAAGAATTTGAAACATGGATTGAAAGTTATTTTCGCTTATGGACTAAAAGGCGAGAATATCGGATTAGCCGCGAAAAAATTGAGCTATATCTAGAAAATATCGCCAAAGAAATTAACACCACTCCCATTAATGCCCGGTTTTCTATAAAAGACACCGGGGAAATTACAGAATTCGTTCCTTCTAAAAAGGGGCAGGTTTTGAATATTCCGGAATCGCAAGAAATTATAGTTTCGGCTCTCTTGTCTAATTACAGCCCTGAGAAAAGTATAGAGCTGGTAGTTGATGAAATTGAACCTCAGATCACATTAGATAAAGTAAACAATCTTGGGATAAACACTTTGCTCGGTCGAGGAGAATCAAATTTTGCCGGTTCCTCTCACTCGCGCGTCCATAATATAAAAAGAGGAGTTAACATTCTAAAAGGCATTCTACTTAAACCAGGAGAAGAATTCTCCTTTAATCGAGTAATAGGAACGGTAGGAGCAAGTTCTGGCTATTTACCGGAATTAGTTATAAAAGGAGGAAAACTTGTGCCCGAATACGGCGGCGGTTTATGCCAGGTTTCTACAACCCTTTTTAGAGCCGTAATGGCAGCTGGTTTAGCAGTGCTGGAACGTCATCCTCACTCAATGCCGGTTCGCTATTACAATCCCCAGGGATTCGATGCTACTATCTATCCCGGCGTTTCTGATTTTAGGTTTAAAAACGACACACCCTCTTACATTCTTTTGCAACCGGAAATTTCCGATTCAAAACTATCCTTTGAAATCTACGGCACGGACGATGGCCGCAAAGTAAAAATTGACGGACCGTACGAATATGGCTTTGAAGCTAACGGAGCTTTTAAAACAGTCCTAAGACGAACAATTACCTACCCAAACGGAACAGAAAAAAAGGAGTCATATTACTCGTCATACAAACCACCCCCGCCGTCTCCTTTAATTAGGAATCCATTAGAATAAATTGGAAACGGAGGATAACCTCAGTTGTATACTCTTATTTTATTCAGTAAAATACACTTAGAGGCAAATTCAAGGATAATAGATATAAAACCCCAAAATAATCCCTCATAAAGCTAGGTATTCCAACATTTTAAATCTTTGATTAAAAGGAAAGGTAAGAAAACTAAATCAACTAGGCAGTCAATAGCCAGGGGTAGAAAAAAGTTGGCGCCCAAAAAGGCAGTCGCTGGGGTTGGGCTTATTAAACCGGAAGAAAATCCTATAATTTCACCGGTTTTGGAGAATGGTTGGGAAGCATGGCAGACATTTAACCCTGGGGTTATCTTGCTCGAAGATTCTAATGGCTCCCCTGCTAAAACAAGCAAGATATATTTCCTTTATCGAGCTATTGGCGAAGATGGTATCTCGCGGCTAGGATATGCTGCCTCTGATGATGGATTTATCATTAATGAGCGATTATCTTCTCCAGTTTATGAACACAAGCTAATAAAAACCCTAAAAGAATCTTCTAATTTTCTCCAGAGCAGAACATCATTTATTTATTATTCTTTTGCCTCAGGTGGAAGTTTAGGGGGCAGCGAAGACCCACGTCCTGTTAGAGTAAATGGAGAAGATACAATATACATGACTTACACCGCTTGCGACGAAGGATTGCGAGTAGCTCTAACCTCCATAAAAGTCCGAGATTTTTTACAAAAGAAATGGAGATGGAGTGCTCCCAAACTTATCTCGCCCCCTAACGAAGTCCATAAAAATTGGGTTCTTTTCCCTGAAAAAATAAAAGGAAAATATGCTCTGTTAACAAGCATAAACCCCGAAGTATTAATAGAGTACTTAGACAGTTTAGAATTTAAGGAGGGGGAATTTATAAAAAGTACCTACGGCGGGGCTTGTCGGAAAAATTGTTGGGATACTTATGTGCGCGGTGCAGGACCACCACCAATAAAAACAAAATATGGCTGGCTTCTGTTTTATCATGCTACTGATAAAAGCGATCCTGGGAAATACAAAGTCGGTGCGATGCTTCTTGATTTAAATAATCCAACAAAGGTGCTTCATCGTTCGCCCGAACCAATTCTGGAACCAACCGAAGTTTATGAAAATAATGGCTTTAAAGGTGGAGTTGTCTATGCTTCGGGGGCTGTTGTAAAGGACGATAAACTCCTTGTATACTATGGGGCAGCCGACAGTTACATTGGTGTAGCCTACGCCGATTTTAATAGATTTATCGAAGAATTTATAAAAGGGGCAAAAATAAAACTAGAAAGAAAGCCTCTAAAAAAGAAAAAGGGTTAGCTCTTTTTAGATATTTTTTAATCTCACCGTCAAAAGTTTTATAAAGAAAGCTTTATAGAGCTAGGTTTCAATCAAAGCGTTAAACTTGTTAAACGGGTTTTTGATAATGGTTGAAAGTATACATTTTCCTATCAAGAATTAACCTTATTCAAAATCACATCGTGATTGTCGAACGTTATAGTAAAAATCCAATACTTACACCTGATAAAAATCATGCCTGGGAAGCAGAAGCGGTTTTTAACGGCTGTCCAATTGAAAAAGACAATAAGATTTTTTTACTTTACCGAGCAGTTTCTTTGCCACATTATCATACCTTGGCCCAAACAAAGCTGATGGTTTCGGATATTGGTATTGCCGAAAGTAAAGACGGGATAAATTTTTTCAACCGGAGAAGATTTATCATACCTGAACACGAATGGGAAAGGTTTGGCTGTGAAGATCCGAGAGTTACCAAATTAAACAACAAATATTATATTTTCTACACCGCTCTTTCTGAATATCCTTTTAGGGCTGAAGGAATTAAAGTTGGGCTAGCGATAAGTAAAGACTTAGAACATATCCAGGAAAAACACCTTATCACCCCCTTTAATGCTAAGGCAATGGCTCTCTTTCCTGAACGTATTGGTGGCAAAATATGGGCAATTTTAACTGTTCATACCGACAAGCCACCAGCAAAAATATGTTTAGCCTCTTTCGATAAAGAAGAAGATCTTTGGCAAGAAGTTAATTGGCAAAAATGGTACCAAAATTTTGAAAAATACTCTTTACCGCTTCAACGCCAGCCTCAAGATCATCTTGAAGTTGGACCACCACCAATAAAAACAAAATATGGCTGGCTTATTTTGTATTCCTATATAAAAAATTATTTCTCTTCTAATCGAATTTTTGGTATTGAAGCGGTGTTATTAGACTTAAAAAATCCGATGAAAATCATTGCAAGAACCGATTATCCTATTCTTACGCCCGATGAGTATTACGAACGAATTGGCCTTGCGCCAAATATTGTTTTTCCCTCAGGTGCTTTGATGAGAAAAAATTGTCTTTATCTTTATTATAGTGCGGCTGATACCACCTGCTCTCTGGCCTTTATAGATGTGATTGGACTTATTGATAAAATGCTGAAAAAAGAAACAGAGCTTATTAAGTTTACAAGAGCAAAAGAAAATCCCATCATCTCCCCCATAAAAGATCATCCTTGGGAAGCAAAAGCAACTTTTAACCCAGCGGCAATATATCTAGAAAATAAAGTGCACATCCTTTACCGAGCAATGTCGGAAGATAATACTTCAACTATTGGTTATGCCCAAAGCAAAGATGGTATTCATATAGATTATCGTTCTCCCAACCCAATATACACCCCTCGCGAACCATTCGAGCAAAAACTTATCCCTGGCGGAAATTCTGGAACCGAAGATCCAAGGCTTACTCAAATAGGTGACAAAATTTATATGCTCTATACAGCTTTTGATGGTAAAAATCCGCCACGGGTAGCATTAACTTGGATTAAAGTAAAAGATTTCTTGGCTCAAAAATGGAATTGGTCTAAAGCTACCACGGTATCGCCTCATGATTTTGACGACAAAGATTCGGCTCTTTTCCCAGAAAAATTCAAAGGAAAATATTTGATTATTCACCGCATCGGTGATGACGTGGATTTAGCTTTTGTTTCGGATTTAGAACTTAAAACAGAAAAAGAATTAGAGGAATATCGCTGGCTACCAACTAGAAAAGGTATGTGGGACTCCAAAAAAGTTGGAGTTGCTGCCCCGCCAATAAAAACTCAAGAAGGGTGGCTCGTGCTATATCACGGCGTTTCTGAAGACAACGTCTACAGATTAGGAGCGGTTCTTTGTGATATCAAGGATCCAACAAAAATCACTGCCCGTACCGACGAACCAATTTTTGAACCGGAAACCACCTATGAAAAAAAAGGTGAAGCCCCTAACGTCGTTTTCCCTTGCGGCGCAGTTTTGATTGGAAACAAAATATTTATTTATTATGGAGGAGCCGATAAGGTAGTAGGTGTAGCCACGGCCCCGTTGGCAACACTTTTAAGAACTTTAAAACTGTATCGATATTAAACAAATATTTAAAACATGCTAACTAGAAAAAGAAATCTTGAAAATCAAGTTAAGAAAATAGCTACAAAAAAATTAGTTATATTTGATTTGGACGGAACGCTTACCGAAAGCAAAAGCAATCTTGATGAGGAAATGGCTAATATTCTTTGCGACTTGCTTGAAAAATGGAAAGTTGCGGTGATGGGTGGAGGTACTTACAAACAATTCCAAAAACAATTCCTCGCATATTTGCGTTGCCCTAAAATACGCTTAGAAAATTTATTTATTCTCCCCACTTCAGGAACTAGCTTTTTCAGATTTCAAAAAAACGATTGGAAAAGAGTATATCAGCACCATTTAAGCCAAGGAGAAAAAACAAAAATTTATACCGCCTTCAAAAAGGCCTTTAAAGAAATAGGTTACGCCAAACCTAAGAAAATTTATGGCAAAATTATCGAAGACCGAGAAAGTCAAATCACTTTCTCCGCCCTAGGGCAAAAGGCTTCTCTTGCCAAAAAAGAAGAATGGAACAAAAAAAATGATGTAAGACGTCAACTCAAAAAGACACTCGAAAAATATCTTCCGGAGTTTGAAGTACGACTGGGAGGACTTACTTCAGTCGATATAACCAAAAAGGGCTTAAACAAAGCCTTTGGGGTGAAAGAAATTATGAAATGGCTTTCTTTATCTAAAAAAGACGTTGTTTATATCGGCGATGCTCTTTATAAGGGCGGGAACGATGCCGCGGTTTTAAAAGTTGGCATTGATACCATTCAAGTTTCAGGGCCAAAAGAAGTAAAGCAAATCATCCTTAAACTTTTGTCTCAAGAAGTCGGGCTTCGAGATTTAAATAGTTAAAACGCAACTTCTGAAAGTTTCCTTAACTGCATATAGGAAATTCCCAAAAAGTCGAATCTAAGTGGGCGAGGTGGGACTCGAACCCACACTCCCTTGCGGGAACAGCGTCCTAAGCGCTGCGCCTATACCAATTCGGCTACTCGCCCGAATAGTTAAGTCTAAATTTTTTGGTAGAGATACGTATTTATTTTACCTACTTTTCCACTTTTTAGCAACCTAAATTCTGGGTGTCTGGTGATATCAATCGGGAAGCTAGGGCATAGGACTTTGGTTCCTGGTTGACACTCATTGGCAATTTTAAAAGCCAACTTGTCAACCAATTTGGGAAAAAGGTACATATAAATAAAACTGGCAGCAGATAAATCTCCCTCGAAAAAATCCTTCCGATAAATATGCACGCGGTTATTAAGGTGCAAGCGTTTGGTTAAAAAATTAGACTTCAAATAAGGCCATAATGCAATTTCGTAACCAATTGCTTTCTTAATTTGGAAATCTCTTGCTGCCGTTATTAATACGCGGCCGTCACCCGAACCAAGGTCGTAGAAAATATCACTTGGGGATAGCTCGCCAAAAACAAGCAATGCTTTTGTCAGTTTTTTCTTGATGGGTACATAGGGGGCACCATGAGTATGGGAGACAAAGCCAGAAATAAAGATTAAAATCAAAATAATAAAAACAACAACTTCAGCAACAAGTAAAATAATTAACGAAATAAAAAAGAGTATTTGGCCAATAGTAAACATTTTATTACCCTATACCTTTTACTCTATACCCTGTGGCATCTCATGGGAAGTCCTATCACCTCTTTCTCTTCTTAATCTTTCTTTTTTCTTATTGGCCTTCTTTTTATTATTGTTCTTTTATTCTTTTTATTCTTTTTGTTCTTTTTGTTCTCCTCTTATTCTCTTTACTTTTCTTTGTTTTTGTTACCCTTCTTGTTGCTCCTCCACCTGTCCCATCTTTTCGGCAATTGCCGAAAAGATGGGACAGGGCTTGCAGGGTTTAAAACCAACCTTAAAACCGACTGCCTAAAACCATAGAATCTTCTATAGAACTTCTAACGAGATTATCCTCTAATGAAATTATCCTCCCCTCAGACATCCTCAGAAACAGAGAGCGAGGTTCCTAAGAGCAAGGATTCTAACGGAATAAAATTTAAGCATCGGTGAATAAAGAAACAACCACAAACCCCGCCGAGAGGCGGGGTTTGTGGTTTCTAACTCTGAAAGGTTACTGGCCAGCGCCAAAGAACGTTCTTAATACTATCGCCGCAATGGTTCTTATAATCACGCCGACGCCCAATACAATTGCCGCACCGTAAATTCCGTGTTTAATAGCCTCTTTAGCCTCCTTCGCTTTGGTTTGATCACCCCTGGCAGTCATCCACTTAATTCCGCCCCAAATTATAAATATAACCGCAATTACAACACCAATAACAATTAACCAATTAGCAATTCTCTCGATTATTTCTTGAATTTTATCCAACGTTATCTCGCTACCCCCAGGCAAATTAACTGCTGCTAGAGTCATTAACGGCAGAGCCGCCAAGGCTAAAGGAATTATCCATTTTTTTATTTTATTCATAAACACCTCCTTTCATATTAGTTTTTTAATTTTAAACTTTTATCTTTTTAACTCCTAGCAAGATCGCTTCAAAAATAGTCTAACATACCAAAGGAATTAGCGAAAAATCTGTTCTCCCAACGGCGTAAGCTACTGTAGCTATTATAACATAAACTGCCATTATTACCAGAATACCTATCAACACGTGCTGGAAATTCTCCTTGGCGCTTTTCCATTTACCTGCGTCGCCGCGAGCATTCATAAACCTCAAACCAGCTAAAACCAAAAATATCACCATAATGGCCGTAGCAATGCGAGTTAGCCAACAGGCAATACCTTCAATAATGTTAGCAACATCTTCAATCGTAATATCAACGCCCATCCAATCCCAACCCCCTTCTTCAGATCCCCCACTTGCTGACCTGGAAACGGCCACACATATATTGCCATCACTACATTTTCCAGAAGCGCATTGAGCATCCTTGGTACACCAACTTCCATCTGTCTTTCCTTTAGGAACTGAACATACGCCTTGATCGCAAAGAGCAGCAGGATCTCCAAACAGATTTATACAATCTTGACTATCATCGCATTCAACACAACGGCCAATAGAACTACAAAAAAGTCCATTGGCACAATCTCTTGTATCTCTACATGATAAGTTAAAAGCTCTTTTAAATCCCCCCACCTCTTCACATACTTTTCTTGGGCCGCATCTTGTTCCACTCTTGCAATTACTATCGTCAGCGCAAGGATCTCCAACATTGTTGCCACCGGAAAGAGTACAAACATGGTTAATACAAACCTCATTGCTACCACAATCGGAATTATCATCACATTGAACACAAACTCCTCCGGAGCAAAAAAATTTTTCTTGGCAAGGAGTTTCTGAATCACAGGCCTCGCCCAGTCCCGCTTCCACCGGCAACTCGGCCTTGGCTATTTTAAAACCAAAGCCAAAACCGAGAACTCCCACGATTACAGCTAAGATTATAAATTTCATTGTTCTATTCGCGTCATTTGTATGTGTTCGCATATTCGTGTCGCGTCATCGGTTTCGCAGATTAAGAATACTCTGGATTAACGTCACGAATCCTTTTCCAATAAGAACAATAGCAAGACCAATAACTGCATACCAAAGAGTCGTATAACCCTTTTTAAACCTGCCCGCGTTACCGCCCGATGTCAGCATTACCACTCCCGACCAAATAATTACAATCACGGCAATAGGAATTGAGAGATTAAAAATCCATCTGCCAATAATATTAATAAGGTCTTGAAAAGTCGTTACGCCAATAGGGTTCGGCAGATTAAAAACATAGGTTTGGGTGCTTGAAGGAGGAGGGGTAAAGGCACCGCCTTCGCAAACGCTTAAACAAGATTCAATACCGCTATACCTCCCATTTTCATCAGGTTGGCACCTATTGTTGACACAACTGTATTTTCTTACGGGGGCAGGCGTTTGGTTAACGCCTAGGTTCACTGTACTTGAAGTAACATCAAATTTATATCTTGCCGGATCGTAAATAATAGCATCGGTTTTTTGAGTTTCACCCGCTTTTAGACCGTAACCTTGAATGCGAGCATAAAAAGATATCGAAGATTGAGTAGTGGTAAAACCTAAATCGACTAATCTCGTCGTTATCGAGCCACTTTTTGTAAAAGTGGAACTACCGCTAAGATTAAGAACGCTCCAACCGCTGCTAATCAAGGTGCTATGCCCAGAAGTCCAATAAAATTGAAAATCAGCACCGATACTATTAAAGCCAGCCTGGCAGGCCTGAGGATTAGTAATAGTTAAAGTCGCGGTTAAAGTAATTGAATCGTTAACCGAAGTTACTATTTTAGGGTTGATATCAAAATTAACCGAAGCATTGCAATTTTCAGCCCTTGCTCTTGGCACAAAAATCAAGGCGTATAAAAGACCAGTGTAGATTAATCCAATTACCAAAGTAAGATTTTTTCTAATCATGATAAAGGTTGAGCAGGTGGTAAATCCTGATTTGGGCTTATTCCTTTTCTCTTTTTAATTATAACCCAAATTATCAAAACGGCAATTACAATTATAGCCGCAGCTATAATTATAAAAACCAAAGGCGATGGTTTACCTCCCGCTACAGGTGCCTGGCTAACAGATGGCAAAGGTGAAGGCAGTAGTTCTTTGCAGTCGTTTGGACAATTTTTATAGTTTTCTCCCACGTCTCTATCGCAAATCTCGTCATCATTGCAAAAGGAGCTTTCTTTAACATCAATGGTTAATAGTAACTGATTACGGTTGTCATAGAAGTTAACTTTAGAAGCATCAGCAAAGTACGGTCCTTTAACAGAAATCTTGCCAGTCTTAAAGCCAGCGTTTCCTCGTTTAGGATCGAAACTAAAAGTAGCCAAGACAGCACCCTTAACACTAACTACTTCTCCCTTATATGGACTATCTGTAGTAATTGCCTCTGGTGTAAATTCCTCAGCTATTAAATCATATTTAAATTCAAAATCCCTATCGGCAAACAACTTTCCGTTGTCATAGTAAAGATGGAAGAGATAAACAAATGGATAAGCGTCTGTTGTCTTATCGGCTTGAGAATAGGATGGAAAAATAAACAAGCCAAAAGCCATAAAGTAAATAATAATTAGGGTTTTGATGCAAGCCCTCATACTAAAATCCTAAATTATTTAAACAATAATTAACATAGGTAGCTCCTTGTTTAGTTTCGTACATTCCGGTATTACAGACCGTGTGTTGCGGATTGTCATAGGGGCATTCCCAT
>Ga0123519_10013044_pt1 | contig 11995 bp, 13 predicted proteins | sample YelNatPaOPRAMG02_FD_87396 | JGI IMG/M metagenome (GOLD analysis project Ga0123519, IMG submission 87396) | Hot spring microbial communities from Yellowstone National Park - Yellowstone National Park OP-RAMG-02 (version 2) | ecosystem: Environmental > Aquatic > Thermal springs > Hot (42-90C) ... | reverse complement strand
TGGTAGTTATCTCTATATCTTTTAGACTTTCATCGTTAGTTTTCAATTCTAATTCTCCATTCTTTCTCAAAGGAAAATTTTTAATACATTATACTATACCTGCGGAATGTAGGTTTAAATCTAGCATAGTTCTGAATTTATATATCACAAAAGGCTTACCTTTTAAACCCGGACGAACCTGCTTAAAAAATATCGGTCTTCCCATAGTAAAGTAAATTATTAAGGAGAGAATGATTATAAGAGGACTGCTTAATGTCAGTCCTATAAGAGAACCAACTATATCTATGAGGCGCTTAAGTTTTTGACTTCTCATCTTTCCTCTTTCTCTAATAAATTATTATACACCCTCATGTATTCTCCTACAACCTTCTTGATTGCACGATTACGATCTTAAATCTTTTAGTTATTTTCTTCTTAGGAGTATTTACCAAACCTTTTCTTAGTATACTCAATTATTGATTAATACCTCTTAACAGGTCCCACATTCTGCGAATTATAGCTACAGGTACCAAAAAATCAGATTTGATATTATATCTCTTTACTAGCCAGTCTTTTGAGGGAAATAAATCTTTCCATATACCAAATAACAATCCTTCATCATGCAACATACCTTCTAGCATTATTGATTCAACTTTTTTAAGCTTCTGGTTATTAGAAGTTAGAAAAGAGTGTTTTGCCAGAAATTGGTAAATAGACCTAACGTAAAATGACTCAAACCCTAAAGATTCTTTAACTTTGTTTGGGATTGGAGTTCCCCAAAAATCCATAGCAAACATAAGACTCAAAGCTGTTCTTCTCTTTACTTGGTATACTTTAGCTAAATTAATATACTTATCCCAGTTTATTAAGGGATGCCTAGACATTCTATCTATATCAATATATAACCTCATTCCCGGAGATCGTATATAACCATGGATAGATGAATGCAATGAACAAAGGAATAGTAAATCTGTTGGTTCAGGCACCATAATATTAGAATTTAGAACATTAATGGCACCTTTAAGAAACTGTCTTCCATCAATGTCAGGAAAGGCTGGTATAAACTTACGAGCTAATGGCACCCACATAATATTAATCCAAATTCCCTCATCTGGATTAGTATTATTATAAAATTCTAGTCGAATATCAGGTACATCCCATCGCCTTATTTGGGGCTCATATCCAATCTGTTTTAGTATATTGATAATTTCTTGTCTTTGTTCTATTGGGGCAAAAAGATCTACATCATTGGAAGAAAAACAACCGATACAACTTTTGGTTGAGAGTAGTACACCAAAATTTTCATACAAAAATGCGTTTATTTTGTGAGATTTGAATCTTAGGAAAATATTATCTAATACCTCTATAATCCTTTTATTTCTATTTTCATAATAGGCATGTATTTTCTTCCAAAAATCGTAATCCTCATTAACTTTTATCAGCACATGAGCAACAAAAGGTAGTATTCCTTCTCGCTTTCCAAAATTGTAAATAAATTCTAACCCATATTTATTATAAATTTTTTTGAGAATATCATAGTCATATCTCGAGCAAGATTCAGCTAGTCTAAGAGACAATAATAAAAAAGTCTCAAGCTCTGATCTTCTATATATGTTAACTCGCCTCATTATTAATCACCATCCTCACCCAAATTCTTTTCTCCAAAAGTATTAAATTGTTTTTGGAACATCTTATAAATCTCCTCAAGTTGAAAATATTTAATAACAGATTCTCTAGAATTTCTTTTATAAAGGGATAAAATTTCTGGATTATTCTTCAGAAAGATAATGTCTTCAACCAAATTTTCCCAATCCCCCGAAGGTTCATTAATTCCAATATTATATCTTTCGATAGTATCTCTAAGATCATTCTCCCCCTCACTGATTCCTATTATTGCAAGCCCTGCTGCCATCATATCATACAATTTACTTGGCATCATCAAATTTTCCATACCTTTCTGTATTGATACTATCCCTATATCTCCTACAGCTATTGAAAATGGAAAAACTTCCTCTGGCTGTAATGGCAATAATAAAATATTTGGAAGATTTTCTCTCTTCATAAATTCTTGAACAAGATTATAACCAGGACCTTGTCCAATGAAAAGGAAAATAATATCCTCATATGAAGCTAAAAGTTTAGCAGCCTTAAGGATTGTCTCTATATCGTGGCCTAAGCCCATTTTCCCAGAGTATAACACCACAAATTTATCTGTGAGATTATATCTTTGAGCGAACCAATTCTCCTCTTTAGGAATAGGTTTAATACGTATAGGGTCAGAATAGTTGGGAATAATTTTAATATCGAATTGAAGCCTTGGGACCTGCCTTCTTATAGTTAATGCCATCTTTTCCCCAAGTGTAATAACAACACTAGCATTTTTATAAACTCTTCCATTTATCCATCTCCAAAGAATAAATAAAGGCTTAAAAACTTTAAAACGATTTGATCTTTCGACAATATCGGGGTATATATCCCAAATAAGAAGAATATACGGCCAGTCTTTGATCTTTTTAAAAAATAATGCTAAAAATGGAGCAATAGGAGGATTAGTGGTAACAAAGACAAGATCAAAGGAGAGTCTGTTTTTCCTAACCCAGTTTAATACAAATAGAATGAACTGTATCCAGCTTTTAAATCGTGAAACTATACTAGTGGGATTATGAGGTGGAGCATGCACGATCCTTAATTGTCCCCTTGCACTATCCAGATAAGACCCAGTTATCAATATACAATCTCCAAAGTCAGAAGCAAGTTTTTCCATAATTTTAAGAAAAGATAAATTTAATGCTTGATTTATTATTAATAATCTTCTATTCATAAAATATCCCTCACCCTGTTTTGAGTGTTTGGGTTAATATAAAATTTAAATCCAAAACCCATTATACCCTCCGGAAAATTTTCTGTTTCTTCAATTTGCCATAAAATATCTTCAAGTAAGAAAATCCTACTAATTTGCTGCCTTTCAGTAATGCTATTTCCCAAAAGTATTTTATCATTATTTAATTTATAAAATATATTCAAATTCGTATCACCTGATATATAACATTTTAAATTATCAAAGAAGGTCTTTTCTCGTCTAAGTCTATAGATTAAAACCAATGGATCATACCATATACTTCGAGTCCCCCAAGTTTCCCAGTCTATAATATAAATTCTACTAGTTCCATTTTCCATAATTATATTCCCCTCTTGCAAATCTCCATGGCTTAAAACTATTGGAATGTCAAATGACATTTTAAACCCCTCAACTAAATAATGGATAAAACTACCTATATCTCTCTCAAAATTAAAATTCTTAATTTTCTTCTCTAATATCTTAGCCTTATCGTATATTTTTTCAAGTAAGGTTTCTACATACTCAATAGTCTTTTTATAAAGAATAAACTTCTCTTGAAGAAGCTCTAAGTATAGAAAGATTTTAGAAAAAATATATTCACGAAGTTTCTTGTTTGAAATTCTAGCCAGCGAAACCCCGTTAATAATTGGTTCTCTAAACCATATAGTATTATGTTTTACAATCGGTAAAATAAAGGGGAAATTCAGATATTTCTTACGAAATTCAATCTCCTTTTCAAAAAAATAAGGAGGAAAACCATCCTTAAGAATAACATCTACAAATCCCTTATCAAAGTGGAAAACTCTTACTCTTCTATTACCAGGATAAATTAGAAGCGAACCTAATCCTTCGATTTTGGGCGTAATAGCTATACTCTTGCTACTCAACAATCCCTTGGTATTTAACAATAATGCCACATAAAACGAAACTAACTTTTTCAATAAAATATTATTAGAATATATACTAAATTCCTTATAGAGAAAACTTTTGACTTCTTGGCTTGGGTTAGCTGTTACAATAGCATTTATCGTAGGATAAATAAAAAGTTGAGTCTCCTGAGAATTTCTTGAAGTCGTATTAAATCTAATCTCCTTTTGAAAAACTGTAGAAAAATAGTTAGTCAAAGTAGCATCATTTATTAGATAAAAATTCTCTCGCTTCAACATCTGACTAATTTTCATCTTTCATCAATATCTCCCTTACATCGTGCCAAATTTCTTCTATAGTTCTTTCTCCATTTATTACATATTGCCACTTATCTTCATTTACAAGTTCCATATAAAATGTATACCTTTTCTTTCTTCTTTCCATACTTTCACTAAAAGGTTCATTTTTCAACTTAGAGCGTCTCATAGACTCTTCTGGAGATATTGTGAATAAGATTGAAATGTCCGGTTTTGGAGCTAACATAACCAGTAACTTCCATAGTAACCATTTTTCGAACTCAATATGTGGAAAGTTCATCTTAAAATCAATAAAAGTGTCCCATAAATAACGATCACAAACGATATTATAACCTATCAAGCGATAAAATCTTAAGGTTATTGAATACAATCTTATAAGGTCTAATATTGCAGCAGAAAGCCACAAACGCTGTATCTTTGTGTTTCTAAAAACCTGCTCCCTTTCCTCACTTAATCCGGGGGGAGGTAAGGAAGATGGATTAACTTTTCTTACAGTATTCTTTATCCATTGAAACCAGCTAGTATATCCACCACGACTCCAAACAACTTTATATCTAATTCCCAAGCTTCTAAAATATTTTTCAATATTTTTTATTTGAGTAGACTTTCCAGATGAATCGATACCACTAACAACAATGATGTGACTCATCCAGGACCTCCTTATATATGGAAATCAACTTTTCAAGTACTTTTTCCTCAGTGAAATTTCTACTGAAATCAATGGCATTTTTAGATAGAGCCCAATAAAGATCATCTTCAATATTATAAGATTTTAGAATTACAGATTTTAAAGATTCTTGTGTTGGGCTGAATAAGAAGCCATTATACCAATCTTTTACCCATTCTTTCATATGCCCAATATTTGCTACTAATACTGGTGTTCCAACACTCATAGCCTCAATAACTGTCAGGCCAAACGTTTCATACCACAATGAAGGCATAATCAAAAAGGAAGTGCTAGCCATCCAATTAAAGACTTCTTCTCTACTCACTTTGCCATGGAAAAAGATATTTTTATGTTGACTGCAAACTTGTCTTACGTAATCATCAAGAGGTCCTGCCCCTACAATATGAAGTTCTAAATTATCTGGAAGTTGTTTCCATGTTTCAAGCAGAAGAACAATACCTTTTATATAATCGACCCTACCTACAAAGAGATACTTATTTCTCTGGTGAGATATCTGTGTAGGTACCAATACTGACACAAAATTAGGTTTAATAGCTACTTTCTTTTCTGGAACACTGAAACTTATTACTTTCTGTTTGGCAAATTCCGTCATAACAATAAATCTATCTATAAATTGCTGAAATCTCTTAAAATTATAAAATCCATTTGCAAATGCTATAAGCGATGTTGCTAAATAACTATTATAATCACACTTAAACAAAATAGCTGGAAGAGGAATTTTTTTATTTACACAATTTTCGCATATTTTCTTCAACTTTTGATTATATAAAACGCCATTTGGACACCACCACCGGTAATTATGTAGGGTCTGTATAACTTTCGCTCCAGCAACATGAGCAGCTTCAAAGATAGAAGGTGTTAAGTCTAAAAAAGTATTATGCACATGAACAATATCTATCTTATATTCTTTTACCATTTTGTAAACATTTTGGAAATGTTTCTTTGAGTACCAAATACTAAAGGGAATCTTAGATATACTTATTGAATCATTTGAAGATGTATATATGAATACATTGTCCTCTCCAAGCCTCTCTTTTAAGGCTTTGGCTTCATTTTGAAAGACAATATCCTCTCCTCCAATAAATCGTCGTCTATAAAAATTATGGACTAACAATACTTTCATAATCATTTCTCCTTAAAAAATCTTATTGTATTTAATAAAAGCCAGAATAAAAAGGTAGGTATTAATTGAGTCAATCGCATATGTCTTTTAATCAAATTCCAAGAAACTCTTAAAAACTCCCCATTTTTTCTTTTTGTCAGAAACTGGTAATAGTTTTTTAATTTTACAAGAAAACATCCTCCTACTTTCTTACCGGTACTTCTGTAATCTAGCATTACCCTTGCTTTAGGTTCAATATATAAATCGATATTATTTTTGATACATCTCCAAGAAAAATCAATGTCTGCTCCATAATGTGGAAATACCTTACTATCATATAAACCTATCTTTTTAAATATTTGAGCAGGAATAAGAACCCCTCTTCCATGAACTTCTGATGTCTTATAAGCTTCGCTAGGAAGCAAAGAAATATCTCCTTTTTTAAATAAGTACCGTGTTACTACAATTAGAGGGAACCATGAAGGAAAGTGTTCTAATCTAGTTCCAGCCCACCATATTTTATTGGGCTCATCTTGCTTTATCACCACAGAAGCAACTATAGCATTGCCTTTTTCAGTGGCAGTTTTCAAAAGATAAGAAAGAGAATTCCTTTCCATTATAGTATCAGGATTTAATAGCAAGATATAGTCAGCACCTCTTTTTAAACACTCTTCTATAGCTCTATTTGTACCCCCAGCCCACCAACTATTACCATCACCTTCTATTAAAATTACGTCCGGGAATTTTTGAGATAATACTTCTTTTACGTTTTGAGGCGAATTATCATCGTACACTACAACACTTACAGCATACCCTTGGTTATAAACTGATTCAATACATTTAAGTAAATGTTCTAATAAGTTGAAATGAGCAATAGCAATATATATTAAAGGTTCTTTGACAATTTCAGAGTTCCCTTTATATCCCACTATAACCTCCGTTAAATAAATTTGCTCCAACTGATAGCATTAAGTGCCAACGGGAGTAGGACTATATTTATAGGATTCCCTAAGGAAGGGATTATAAAATCAAATACTCCATTAAGTAAAATTACAAAAATTACCGCCTTTGCCCAAATAAGACTCCTTTTCTTTCTTTCCTCTACATATTTAATTCGATTATTTATTGAAAATAGAATATCACAAAATGCACAGATTAGTAATACAAACCCCACTATTCCATATCTCAAAAGGATTTCCAAATAAAGATTGTCATAGTGTGCAGTCCTCTCCTGGCTAGATAGTTCCATCCCCCATACATTAGTGCCACTGCCTAGTAAAAAGTTTATAGTAACATTATCCTTATACGTTTTTCTTACTGCGTCACTCCAAGCATCAATTCTACCAGATGTAAAAGCATCAATTCTACTATAATCTGCGCTCATTATATTTAAGAAAAAACCTAATAAAATGATAAATAAAGATATTAATCCCAAAATCCTCTCTATCTTTCTTACTTTTTTAATATTCAACATATAGAACACAATCCCAAATATTGAGGCGTATATTTGAGCTCTTACATCTGTAATTAACAAAATAATTCCTGCAAGCATAAGAATCAATAAATAGAATTTTGATCTGAAAAGAATATAAGCGAGTAAGGAAATCCATATCAAAACTGAGACTAATTTTGAATAATAGACTGGATTTACTAAACCACTAGTAAACCTTGGCCTCAGTGAGTTACTAATAGGATTCCAGTCTATTCTATATAACGGTATATTATTGTAATAAGAATAAGCAGCTAATAAGAGCAGAAATAGAACTAAATAAATTACCAAACTTTTAGTCATCAACTCGATTGTTTCTTTTTTATCTCTACAAAATAAAGGAAATATTATTACTATATAAAGAGCCCAAAGTAAGAACATAAAAGCATATGAAATGTCTAAGTTTTTTCTCATGCACAAATTCAGAAAACAATAAATAGAGAAAACAATAAATATGAAATGATGCTTATTAATTTTAATCACACTAATTCGAGTTATAAAGAGAAACAATATTAACATAGTCATATAGTAATACGCAAAATTATAAAATTGTAAGGCTACTAATTTATTATTAAAATTTAAAGTAGAGAAAGTATGGAAAATTACAATAGATAAAATAAAAATTGCATTTATAGAGCCTTTAAAATTGGGGTTATCAAGTTTTCTATATAAACTTTCTATTACCATACTATAATTTCTAGTTGAATATATTCTCTCATTCATTTAGAGCCTCCTTAATTACATCTTCCCACTGTTTAGCATAATTCTCCAGTGTTAGATCTTTTATTCTATTATATCCCTTCTGAACAAGTTCTGCTCTTAGATTCTCATCTATCCATAGATTATAAATCTTTTCAGCTATGTCTTCAATATTAAATGGATCGAAAATAAGCCCAGCATCACCAACCTGTTCTGGTAATGCACAGACATTTGAGGATACCACAGGACATCCTAAACTAAATGCTTTCCAAAAATTATTTCTTGTTTAAAACTTCTTTATATAATTCAATATATTTCTTTGCTACAACCCTGCTATCAAATTCTTTTAAGACCTTTTCTCTGGCATTTTGACATATTTCATCATAATTGGGTGCACTTAAGACCCATTCAATTCCGTTTGCTAAATCTAATGGATCAAATGGCTTAGCTAAATAACCATTTCGCTTATGTTCAACCATATCTCCATTACCGCCTATATCAAAAGCCACAGCCGGCGTTCCACATGAAAGACTTTCCATAATTGTATTTGATAGATTTTCTTGCAAACTTGGGACAACTGTTACATCAGAAGCATTGTATAGTATTACCAAGCTTATATCATCATACAAGTGTCCTAAATAATGTGCAGGAAATCCAAAGTTTTGAACCTCTTTTGGTTTGCTGCTTCCCAATATTACAATTTCAATATTTTTAAGTTTTAAATTCTGCAACGCATTTACTAACTGACTAAACCCTTTGTTTATGTCATTTATTGCGTTAATAGCACTAAAAAGTATTAATTTTTTATCTTTTAGTAAATTTAATATTTTCCTTGCAAATTCTTTATCTATAGGTTTAAATATTTCTGTAAAAATAGGATTCGGTAGTACCTTAACATATTTATCCTTAAGCAAACTACTTTTACTAACCAAATCGGCTAACCAATTACTTGGGGATACTATATATAATTGCTTCAGCTTTGAATACACTCTTTCCTTCCTTAACGAGCCCAACCTACTTAGGTCGAATTCTTTACTACTTTTCAGCAACGGGCATTTCCCACATTTTTCAAAGTAATTTTCACAATCCCACTTTATATGACATCCACCAGTCAATGCCCAGTTATCGTGCAAAGTCCATATTATTGGCTTTCTTATTTTTTCTAAATCTTCTATTCTCAACATTCCTCCAGCTATCCAATGTAAGTGAACTATGTCTGGATCTATATTATTAACTTTTTTTACTACATTCGAAAAAGGAAGCCAAGCTGGTGAAAATGGAGTTTTTATCCTATGTTTATAAACTTTTAACGGCATCTGATCAAGTACTGGTCTAATTTTAGAGATTACTTTTTCTAATTTTGTACCAGGACCTAGTACAGTATAATCATCACTTTTCTTATCTTGAACTAACATTAAACTATCAATCCCTTCGGTTAATAGAGAACGATGCAATCTATATGTGGCCCTTGCTGCACCACCTGAAATATCCGAAGTATTTACTATTAAGACTTTCATACTATAACTATTCTCCTCCTCCTTATTTTCCCAATATTTTTAATGTCAAAGTTTTCTGTCAACATAATTCTTGGTAGGCATCTCAAATAATTTTTATGCTCAAGATATATGTTTCCTGCTATAGCTATGACAGCCGTCTTCATACTTAAATCTTTTACTATGTTGTACTCCCTTTTAGTTACTTCATCTCTCCCACCAAATGGATATGCAAAATGCTCAACTTTCTTATCTATTTTTCTTTCTATCAATCTATTCCCTTCTACAATTTCTTCCACTACTTCTTCATCATCTAGCTTACTTAACACGAAGTGATTTAAGGTGTGTCCTCCAATTGTTACTAACGGATCCTCGCTGAGCTTTTTTATTTGCTCCCAATTTAAAGACAATTCTTGACACTTTCTAAACCAATCGATTTTGTAATTCGAAAATAAACTATTTAATCCCCCAAAAACTTCTCTATTAAAAGACATTATCAAATTTCTTAGCTCCATAAATGCTTTTATTTTATTCTCTCTTGTATCGGTTAAATATTCTATACCGCTTGATAATACTATTTTTCTATTCTGGATTATCAAATCTTCTAATATGTACCACCATAAAATCCCTTTCTCTTCAGGAAAAGAAGCTGTAATATAAACAGTAAAAGGAATGTTATAACTCTTAAAAATTGGATATGCAAATTCATAGTTATCAAAATATCCATCATCCAATGTAAATACTATTTGTTTCTTGATTTTTATTCTATTTATCAAAATTTCATATAAATCATCTAAACTTATAAATTTATAACCTTCTTTTCTTAATTCTACAATAAATTTCTCCAAAAATTCCGGACTTACTTTCATATTTTCATTTGGGGGTAATTTATCTTTTTCAAATGGGCAGACTCTGTGTAGCATAAAAATGGTTGCAATTCCTGAATAATACTGATTTATAAATTTAAATCTACTTAACCATTCTTTAACATGCATCTTAAGGGGATTTTTCATACTCTATAACCCCAAATATTTATTTGTAAATCCATACTTTGATCTTCCTCTTTGTTTATAAAGGGCCACTTTCTATCGTTAACAGTTTTTAGATAATATCTAAAAATATTTTCCTCCAATACTTTTAAGATCTCACCTAATTTCTGTTCTTTATTATTCCAGGAGTGATACTCGACGAAAATATTCCTTACATTTCTTAAACTATCTCTGCAATCCATCAAAACTTCATATTCAGCACCTTCTATATCAATTTTCAGTAAATCAATCTCTTTTTCCTTTTCTAGCAATTCCTTTAATCTAACACTTTTAACTTTTTTAATATTTCCTTTACCATAAATGGAGCCACCATCAGCACCTTCTGAATTAAATTCTACTTCGTCATTATTTATCCAAACTGCTCCTTCAATAACATCCACATTATTTATACCATTCTTTTTAAGATTTTCTCTTAAATATTTACATATCTTTGGATCCGCCTCGAATGCTATTATTTTTGCGTTTGGAAACATAGTCTTAAAGTATAATACACTCATTCCTATATTTGCTCCACAATCATAAATCAAAGGGGTTATCCTAGAGTTAGAAGCATCAAATTTATAAATTTCGTCCACGAATATTTCTTTAAATTGCCATATGAAACTTGGAAGATCTGGAACATCAATTTTATAATTTAAAAACCTAAGATTGTTTACAGAAATAAACCTTTCGTAACTGCCATATTTATCCAAAAGCCTATAGAATTCTCTAAGATTTTTATTCTTTAAAAAATAGTAAAGAGGTCTCATTATCTCTTTTAGTAAACTTACCATGACTTCTTAGCCTTTACTGTAATAATTATTGGATAATCGGCATCTTTATAGAAAATCTCTTCTTTACTCAATTCTTCTGCACTAATTCCTTCTAAAAATGCAATAGAAGACAAAACATTTCCATAAGAATTTACTTCAACATTATCTTTACCAAAGATTTCTATGAAAGCTTTTTCAATTGAAAGTGGAGTGAATCTCCAATAATCACTCCATCGTTTCATATCATATCTTGATATTTGAGAAATGCCAGCTATTGTTGCCAATAAAATTCTATTTGGTTTTAAAACATAATAAATTCCTTTTATGTCAGACTTAAAATCATATATAAAACTGAGAGTTTGAGTACATATTTCACATATAACACCCCTAATCAAGTGCCTGTTATTATTAAGAAAATGCTCTATATAGATTCTATCAATAGGAGTTCCTCTACCAAAACCAAAAACTCTTGAAATAGGTTCTATGGATCGCAAATTGTACCAATTTGGTCTCTTTATAAATTGTTTGATAAGTTTTTTCACGCTATACCTCCTATCTAACCCATTATATATTATGTTTTTCATAAAGTGTTCAATATTCATCTTATATTCCTTTAAATTGTTGTTTCCATTTTTCAATCCCACATTCCGCACGTGTCACCCTCAATTATAATATTTTTCACACTCCTTCCCCATCAATGAAAGAATCTTCCTAGGTACTT
>Ga0123519_10013040_pt1 | contig 11996 bp, 15 predicted proteins | sample YelNatPaOPRAMG02_FD_87396 | JGI IMG/M metagenome (GOLD analysis project Ga0123519, IMG submission 87396) | Hot spring microbial communities from Yellowstone National Park - Yellowstone National Park OP-RAMG-02 (version 2) | ecosystem: Environmental > Aquatic > Thermal springs > Hot (42-90C) ... | reverse complement strand
AGATAATTTTATTGTAGCAATTGAGTTTGTTGACAAGCTAATATCGCTTGCGGAAACATTATTAGATAATCCGGACAAAGGTAGAATTGTTCCAGAGTTATCATTGGAGAATATCCGAGAGTTGTTACATAAAAATTATCGCTTCGTTTATTTGGTAAGGAAAAACTCAGTAGATATTCTTACAGTATTCGAAGGGCATCAACTATTAAAGAAAGAATAAATATTAAAAAGTAAAAACTGAGAAACGCATATAACCCGCAACTCGTGTGCCTTGAAGTGCCTATATTCCAGTTGGTGCTTTCAAGTGTGAGCTTTGGAAAATCCAATCCGTCAAATTTGTAATTCGGGCGGAAGAAAAGCAGACAACATGATTGGTGACGGTTGTGTTGAAGCTTTGCAAATAAGTAAGTAAGTCCCGCATTGTGGGATGAACAGGAAGTTGCTTTGTTAGGTTAGATAAATACAGTCGATGAGCCTTTGTTTGTAGAATCATTATAATAAGAAATCACAAAAGGTAAGTAAGCTGTACTGTCGATATGGCTTTGATGGGATGGTCAAGAAGTATGTACTAATAAACCCAGCAAAATATATTTACTAACATCAGCTCGTGAAAGCTTGAGATGAAGTCTGTCGGTAAGCCGTATGAAGGAAAACTTCGGTGGAATCTAAAACCATTATGGTTCATTCTTTACTCTACAAGCGGACACCCCTGCAGAGTGGGCAGGCTGTATTTGTAGTTGGCATTATCGCGGCGGACTGTTAAATAAATGTTTATAAAATTATTGGCAATAGTTTTTTAATCGACATCCTTTTTCTGGGGCGACTGCTTATTTGCGATGCTGTTATTGCACAAAAATCAAATTATAAATTCAGACAAAAATTAAGTATTTTTGATGCAGAAAAATCATAAAGGTAAAAAAGTGAATTCAAAGCACTTGATAATAAAGGGCGATTCTAGATATATGGGAGAACTAAATGATGAATCTGTCCATTTAGTTATAACATCTCCACCATATTGGCAATTAAAAGACTATGGAACTGACGATCAAATCGGTTTTAATGATAGCTATGAGAGTTATATTAATAATCTTAATCTTGTCTGGAAAGAATCTTATCGTGTTCTTCATAATGGATGCCGATTGTGTAATAATATTGGCGACCAATTTGCCCGTTCCGTTTATTATGGACGATACAAAGTAATCCCTATACGAACCGAAATCATAAAGTTTTGTGAGATAATCGGTTTTGATTATATGGGTGCTATTATTTGGCAAAAGGTTACAACCACAAATACTACTGGTGGTGCAACTGTTATGGGATCCTTCCCATATCCACGGAATGGTATTCTAAAGTTGGATTATGAATTCATTCTTCATTTCAAAAAAATAGGAGTGTCCCCAATGGTCTCCAAAGAAAACAAGGAACTTTCCAAGTTAACTACTGAAGAATGGAACACATATTTTCAAGGTCATTGGAATTTTGGAGGCGCAAGACAAGATAGTCATATTGCCATGTTTCCCGAAGAACTTCCAAAACGACTTATTAAAATGTTTTCCTTTGTCGGAGATGTATTCCTTGAACCATTTTTTGGGCATGGAACTACTTCTTTAGCAGCATAAATTCTAAAAAATAATTTGAGTGAAAAATGCAAGAATCACTAGTTCAATGGACTTTGCTTAACAACTTAAGCGACCTTTCTAAATACTTGAATTTCAAAATTGCATCCAAAAAAGCGCAAGAGCTATCAACAGATTTTGGGAGAATTGATTTTATTCTTGAAGGATATCAGAATAATCATCTTTTAGTTGAATTGGAAACAACATTAAATGAAAAAAGTAAATTAAATTATTGTTTTGATCAAATTGTAAATTACAAAAACGTAAAGTTCGTTGACGATACCGAATATTGCATTTTATATGCTTCTGAGACTAGCGAAAAAGTAAAACCAATAATTCATTCTTTTGCAAAAGAAAATGATATTTTGGTTCGGACATATTCATTAAATAAAATCAAATCACTTTATTCTGCAACGGTTGAAAAATTAAGTTCCAGCTTTGGACTAGCATTACCAAAACCAGCAAATTATACTATTTGTTATCTAAGGTGGTTAAACAAAATATTAAAGCCATACTATGATTCGAAAAAAAGGGTTTTACAAAAAGGGCAACTTGCTTCTTATTTTACTTCCCCAAATACTACTAATTTTCGCTGTTACTTGAGACTTGCCTTAGATTTTGAAATGATCGTTATTGATAATAATCAATTCTTACTTACTCAATATGGTGAAGACTATATTAATAATTTCAACTTGGATATTAACCAATCTTCAAATTTGTCTTCAAGCGATCTCACTAATGAACAGAAAAAAGTGTTGTTGAAAGTTTTGACTAATTCAAATTGGACTCCACATAAAGTTAATATTTATTGGTTCTTAAGATTTATTGAAGTTACTGGGGGTGAATGGTTACCCAATATTAAAGAATTTGACGAGAGCAAACTTGAAGTTATTAATTGCTTATTTAGAGTTAATTATAAAAGTAGAACAATGTATGAATTTCTCAATTTTGCTTGTAATTGGTGTGTTGAATTAGGTTTAGTTGACAAAATAAAGACTGGTTCTAAATATGACCGTATTTTTCTTACACCACTCGGTATTGAAGTTAATAATATTTTCAGTATGGATTTACAAATTAAGAAAAGTAGAATGAATTTAAATTTTAAATTTATTGACTGATGCCTATCATAAAAAATATACAAAAACAATTACCGCATATAAAGTTAGATCCTTTCGTACCGGAACTCGATCCCTATTTATGTGGTGATATAGATTACCTCGGCTGGGTGGGCGACAAAGCATTTGGGATCCAAATAAAGCCGATTACTGCAAAAGCTAATTTTGGTAATTATTCTGTTAGCGAAAGAATGAAAGCAAGCTTTAATGATTTCACCGAACGCTTCGGAGGAAAAGTTTTTATCGTTTTTTGTCTTGATGGTGAAATAGGCAATTACGAAGTGCTAAATCAAATCAAAACAGAAATTACTCGACTAAAATCAGAATAAAATTATATTTAAATTTATCTCCCGAAAATTATTAAATAGCGAGCTATTCAAGAAGAAACCCACCTTAAATTCACAGAAGTATTAGGCGGAAAAGCGTTTTATGTTTTCTCAACAAAAATAAATGGCAAAAAAGGAATTGTTAATAAAGAAATTATTGACGAAATCAAAAATGAAGTTGAAAAACTAAATAAACTATAAAGTTCATATAATCTATTTAATAAGTTAAAAATCAAGAAGATATATTATCCGAAAACATAAATGTTTAAAAAAAACAATTCTTTGAGCTACTTATATTCAAACATTAACAACTGCTCAAACCGTTAATATCTAAAAGGTAAATGGCAAACCAAACCTTCGCGAATCAAGTTCGGGACTTGCATTTTGGGTTTTGCTAACAGAAGTCTGAAAGCTGTCGCGATTAAATCGTATAGGTGTCAATTTAATAACCATGTTTTTAATTAATAACTGGTTCGATTCTTTTGATTTCAGATCCATATAATGGCTTTTTATGCCATCCCTTCGGGATTTTATTTGATTATTTTTTTTGTATTCTACAATAATATCATCCCTCACGGGATTTATTTTCTTTAATCCCAAAGGTCTGCTGGTAGTCAGTGATGACATTATTGTAAAATATAATCAAAAAAAACCAACCCCGATAGTTCCCATACCACTGAAATATATACACACGTCTTAAAAAAGGCTAATGATAGAATCAGGGATCCTATTGATGATTTATTTTGAACAAAATTAGTATAATTGTAAAAGAAAAATATAAACAATAGTGCTTTTACCGCCAATTTGGATGGATAAGAGCAACGGAATCTATACAAACGTTAGCTGTAATACAAAACTGACAAATATTAAAAATTAAAACAGTGAAATCATTTTATGGAAAATAAGATAGTAATATATGGCGCTTATGGACACACAGGAAAATTTATAGTTGCTCAACTTTACGAACAAGGTTACAAACCGATACTTAGTGGACGAGATGCAGACAAGTTGAATACTTTAAGTCAGGGCTATCCAGATTTAATAACAAAGGTGGCGGACATCAATTATCCTGGAACCTTGGACGAAGCTTTCACGGATGCAAAAATAATTGTTAACTGTGCGGGTCCATTTTTGGACACAGCAGAACCTATCGTTCAATCTGCAATAAGGTTAGGGAAACATTATCTTGATATTAGTGCTGAACAGAAAGCTGTATTGGATATATTTGACCAATTTTCTGAACAAGCAAAACTTGCTGAAATAATAATAATCCCTGCGGCTGCATTTTATGGTGGCTTGGGAGATTTATTAAGCACAACACTTACTCAAGGTTGGAATAAAGTTGACGAGATATCAATTTATATAGGCTTAGATTCTTGGCACCCAACAAAAGGAACACGATTGACAGGAAAGAGAAATCATTATGAAAGATTAATATTTGCCGACAACCGTTTTCAACCACTTCAAGAAACCAAAACGCTTATTTGGAACTTTCCATATCCCATAGAAACTAAGGAAGTCGTGACAGTACCTCTTTCGGAAATAATTACCTTATCTAGACATATTAATGTAAATACAATCAACACATACCTTAGTCAAAACTCTTTAGCCGACATTAGAAGTGAAGAAACTCCTGAACCTAAACCTGCTGATGAAAAGAATAGATCATCCCAACATTTTTGTATGGAAGTAGTCGCTACTAATGGAAACAAGAAAAGAACGATTACGGCTCAGGGAATAGATATTTATGCTGTGACAGCTCCCTTAATTGTAGAAGCTGTAAAAAGAATATTGACAGGTAAAATAAAAAAGCAAGGAGTTACAACATTAGGAGAAACTTTTGACGCAACAGATTTTTTAAGTTCTCTAAATATTGATGATATATTAATTTCGGACATCAAAGAAACTGACATTAACTAAACCAAACGAATATTTACTACAGCTAACAATGGTTTGGCAAAAGTAGGGTTCAGTGCTTCGTATGACTGTTTTTTGTAAATTTGAAGTGTTGTGCTTTGTATGAAGTTCAGCTGTAAAATCGCCACATAGGCCAAGCCGCAAAATGGACTTCGAAATATGGTAGTTTGACTTTTAATCTGGTTGGGAGAGAATATGCCTGGTGTGGAATAAATGAAGCGGGTCTAGTAATCAGCACTATGTTTTTAGATGCTTCAATTCTTCGTAGGGTCCCTAACCAGCCAATTGGGTGCCTTGATGTGCCTATATTCCAGTTGGTGCTTCCAAGAATTAACTTGGGAAAATCCAATCCGTCTAATTTGTCATTATTCAGTTATGGGAAGTTTATGCTGATACAAAAATACCATACGACATTATAGACAAAGCTAATAAACAATAACTATTATTTAATTATGTTATCTCGCGGCAGATTTTTTATTGGAAAAATTAGAAAATGAAAATCCTATTACTGCAACTACTACAAATTTGATAAAATCAATATTAATGGAGCAATAATGAATACATCTTATAAACCTGAGAATTACTCAACTGTCTCGCCTTATTTAATTGTGGAAGGAGCGACCAGCACGATTGAATTCCTTGTGAATGTTTTTGATGCAATCAACCTTCGTCAGATACCCGACTCAAACGGTAAGATTATGCACGCTGAGGTGCAAATTGACGATACCGTTATAATGATGGCAGATGGTACGGAAGGTTGGCCACCCATACATTCTCACGTGCATATTTATGTTAAAAATGTTGACGATACATACAATCGCGCACTCAAAGCGGGCGCTACTTCGGTGCAAGAACCTATTAAGAGGGAAGACGAAAACAAAAGAGGCGCTGTCAAAGATGTTGGTGGTACTACCTGGTGGATCTCTACGAAAGTAGAATAGAGTACATTAAAAGAAATGGAAGAACCTGACCAGAAATGGTACTCGTGGATCGTTAAATTATCTAAAGACGGAATTTTCCTTGGCGGAGAACCTTCACCTAAAGAAAGCAAAAGAATATCCGGGAAAAGATCGGTCCTTAGTCAACCAAAAGATTAATAACCTGTTCAGGCGGGAAGCCGGAAGAATAACTTCCGTACTTACTCGCGTCTTCGGGTAAAATAATCTTGAAATAATTTAATATTTAATATCGGAGGATTATTTATGACGGTAATAACAGATGAATTCATGCAGTTGAGTCTGGCAAAGACTAAAAGCTATTGTATTGCTATTTTAAAAGCTGGACCTAAAAGGCAAGAGCCCGGAGTTAATAAAATAATTTGGGAACACGGCAGACGGAATTTTGTCCTTCGGGAAGAAGGATTGCTTTCAATTGTTTGTCCCATTACCGATGATAGCGAACTAGCAGGTGTTGGGATATTCAATTTGAATGTAGAGGAAACTAAAAAAATTATGGATGATGACCCGGCTGTGCAGGCTGGTGTTCTTATATATGAGTTACATCCATGCCGTGGCTTTCCGGGAGACAGCTTAGCAAAGTAATAAAAAAAAGAGATAGTATCTTAAAAAAATGTAATCTCTCCGAAGTTTAGTAAAATGATTTCTCATAATGTATTTTATAGAAAACAATGATTAATGAAGGACAAAACAAATCAAGAAAAGAATTGCCTATTCTCGCGTTCGAATCCGTGGCTAAGCTGCGGGTATGGCTTGCGAAAAATCACGAGGAATCAAACGGGCTATGGCTTCGTATTTTCAAAAAGGACTCCTGGCAAAAAACAGTGACGTATAATGAGGCGCTTGACGTTGCACTCTGTTATGGATGGATTGATGGACTGAAAAATAAATATGATGATGAGTCATGGCTTCAGAAATTTAGCCCCCGCAGGCCAAAAAGCATATGGTCAAAGCGTAATACCTAACATGCTGAACGACTGATAAAATCCGGGGAAATGAAACCTGCTGGATTGAGTGAGATCGAGGCAGCAAAAAAAGACGGCAGATGGGAACAGGCATACGATTCGCCAGGCAAGATGACTGTGCCGGAAGATTTTCTCAAGGTTCTCGCAAAGAATAGGAAGGCAAAAGAATTTTTTGATACACTCAACAAAGTAAACATATATTCAATCACCTGGAGATTACAAACGGCTAAGAAACCGGAGACGAGAGAGAAACGGATAAAAGTCATACTTGAAATGCTTGAGCAACAGAAAAAATTCCATGAATAAATTTGCAAAATATATTGCATTTCCGCGCGGAATAAATGTCGGTGGAAATTACAATAGCCTATTTTCAAAGTAATTTTTAATATTCTTGCAGGTTAAAGACTAATTATTTAAGTTGGTTTAAGAATTTATTGGGATAATGTATTTGACTTAATGATGGATACAAAAAATAAATTTCAGATGGATATGCATGGGGAGATGCAAAGATGCACACGCAAATAAATATACCCGCAAAGTGTGAGAGCGGCGTAATTCCGCAGCAGGGAATCTCAAATACATTTCAAAAAGATAAATCTAATGAAAAAAAATTAGAACATTGCTGGGTAAAGACTATGATGATTTCCCCCGTGAGATATTATGTATGTGTTTTACAGAGATATGATTAAGGAATTTTATCTCACTTGTTGAATACTCATGTTGCAAATTTAATAGCTGGTGTAAGAAGTCGATTTGATGGATGAAGATTACAGATTATTAGGCGGAGGGATTTTTTCGGTTTAGGGATTTTAATAGATATAAAGAATAGCTAATAAGTTAAAATAATAAACAAGTTATGGAGATTAAGCTTATATCTAAGCGGAATTTTAGGCAGAAATTAAATCGGGCTAACACGCTGTATGGATATACGGTTTAATCTTCTCAATTAATAGTTAGGCGCTTAAAAAGGAATAAATTATGTTAAATAAAAAATTCGAATTATCGACGAAGTGGAAAGTCTCTCAAATAATTGAAAAAATAGAAAGTGTCACCACTAGTAAATCTTTAAATTGGAAAAAGAAAATTTTCCAATATTATTATTTCGATGAATATGATAATTCTGGTTTTACATTAATAAGAGTTGGATATCGTTTAGGTGTTTACCTTATTAGTTCTAAATTTATTGAGCAAGAATCAAAAACAGATATAATCGTTTCAACTAAACCAAGTTTTGGAACCTTAACTACATTTATATTTATTATTGGGCTAATGTTTATAGTTCTATTTGAGTATAATATTGAGTTTGATCTAAAAAAATTAATAACTGTGGTGATATTATTCTTAATTCCAACATTGACAGTATATGTAGTATTTTTATCTGATGTCAAAAAAGCAAAATTATTTTTAGCAGATTTTTTTGAAATTGATGACCTTTCGTTATTTAGAGAAATTAAATAATAATAATAATAATAATATTAATATCAATATCAATAACACATCATGCTAATTATATAAGTATGTGAATAATTCAAATAAAAATATAAATTCTATCTAACTCAATATTAAAAACAAAATAAAAATTAAGAGAGCACATAACAATGCGTTTCTACCCGACCGCAATCTCGCGTTCGGCGGAGTCGGGACTTTTAAAATTCACGTTCCGTTTTGGCGTTCTTGTTAAACGTTGCAGTGCTAAGAAAGAAAATAAATTACTAATTATCGGCAGTGTAGTTCTACTAAGCCTTTTGATATGAGCGGCGGTCTAGCCATTAGTCGTTAGCCAGTAAAATAAGGAGTTGAAATGAAGATATCAATTAAATACTCGATAATATTGTGTATCGTATTTTGCGTAGCTCAAAAAACATTTTCACAATCTGCAATAAATATTTTGTCTGTTGTTCAACAAAGGATTGATTCAACTAAATATCTGCATTATAAATCAACATATTTATCGATTAATCCTTCCGTGGATGATTCAATCTTCAAATCAAGTGCGGAAGTGTGGTTGCAAAAATTACCGGCTGATTCGATTTTCGGGGCTCGGTTTCATGTAAAAGGCGTAGATAATGATGGAACATTTGAATATTTCTATGATAGACAGAACAGCTATGAAGTTAGAGACTTTGACACAAGTATGACTATCTTTAACCCCTATAAATATCCAAATAACAATCATAATCCGGCAAAGGCAAGGACAGCATTATTGCCTTTCGTCAATTTATTAATTGATAGTGAAATCAAATCTACACTTCTAAAGGATAACCCAAAAATATTATTAGACTCCAGTGATAATAATTGGTTAGTAAGTTTTTCTTATCCAAAAAATATATATGGTACGATTATTTTTACAAAATTATATATCGACAAGACTAATTATTTAATTACACGAATTCTAAATAAAATATTTGGGGAGGGAATTACCTATACAACTGAAATAACAATAGGTGATTACACCATTAATGATTCGTTAATTGAGAACAATATTTTTTTAACAAAGAGCAACGCAAGATATAAACGAAAATATGTCATTGGGAAAGGGAAAAATGTAAGTAGAATAAAATCAGAATTAATTGGAAAGAAAGCTCCAGGATTTTCCTTTCCCTCATATAGTGGTCTACAAATATCGTTAAATCAATTTAAAGGCAAAATAGTAGTATTGGATTTTTGGGAGACTTGGTGTGGATATTGTATAGCTGCATTCCCGGAGATGAACAAGTTTCAAGTGAAATATAGAAACGAGGGGATAAAAGTAATTGGTATTTCAACTAAGAATAGAGCTGAAATTAAGAAACTTATAAAGTATAATAAATTGAATTATATTAATATATTTGGAGATATTACTATTATAAAAGCGTATAAAATAAATGCTAGGCCTACATATGTTATCATTAATAAAAAAGGTAAAATAGTTCTTGTTAGCGTCGGTGATTTAGAAAAAGTTGAAAAGAAGATTAATCAACTAATTAAAAGTTAACTGGCTAACATTGCATCAACCCTACAGCAAATTTGCATTTGGAAATTTACAAATTTAAACGTTTGCCATTTCCGTTTCGACAAACTTATTCGAGGCTGTAGTAAAAGAAAAAATTTTAATTATTGGCGCTGTTGTTTTAAGCGGCATGCTAGTTTTGTTTGTTCCTTAGTCGAAGCCAATATATAATAGTAGAAATACTCATGAATAATAAAAGAATTAAGTTATCTAAAGACCGTGAAGCAGAAATCCTTGTAGCCAGTCATAGGAGATGCTGTCTATGTTATTTCCTAGATAATGAGAAAAAGCCACAGGGGGGACAAATTGCTCATATAAATCACAATCCAAGAAATAACCATATAGAAAATTTAGTATTTCTTTGTCTTAACCATCATGATGAATATGATAGTAAAACTAGTCAGTCTAAAGGGTTTACTGAAAAGGAAGTGACTAATTATAGGGACGAACTTTATAAACTATTTCCTTCCCTAAATTTAGATTATAACGTTGACATTAAGGAACAAAAACAAATTGCAGTAAACCATTTAAATAGAGATAGATCAAAAAAATTACAATTTCTTGATAATCCATGGAAGTTAAAAACACTAGACAAAAATTCACCTTTACTTTATGCTTTTAAGAGTCAAAGAGGATTTGATGGTATATGTAGGATTGAACGTATAGACCTGGAAGATGGAAGGGTATTGTTTATTTGTGAAGATATTGATGAGAACCCTGGTGTTAGTTCGGAAAATAGTATCGAATGTATCGCACTGCAATTTTGTGAAAACTTCCAGATATATCCTAATGATTTATTACTTGTCCAGCATTTCAGTATAACAAATTTAAGTGATAACAAATGGTATTATGTTGAGTTCAAAAAACAAGATATGAAAGAAGGATTTCTTGACCCCAGTTGGAAAACTATAACAACAGAAGACTGGGAAGAAATAGGCTATCGGCCAAGATCAAGACCAAAATTTGGTTATCGTAAAACATCATTGCTAATGAAAATAAAAAAATAGGCATTACTGGCTAAACCGTATTGTTAGGTTGAAATAAATAGTGCAAACCTAAAGACAAGTAAGAATAAGAAGATAGAAATATTTAGTAATGTTTCTGCCGAATCCAGAAAGCCGAGACAAGGATGGAAGCGAGTATCACTGAGGACCCCGGTGCGATAATACCTCACGCCGGGATCTGTGTGGGGGATGTCTGGCATCAGGCATTCCTACCATAACTATTCTAAACCAATATTTGCAAAGGAGTTCATATATGAAAAATATTCTACTAATATTGTTATTTTTGAGTAAATCAAATGTATTTGCTCAGGCTATATTTTATGATGGGCCATATGGAGAAGCATTACAGTATGCGCACTCTCAAAAGAAAGAGGTAATTCTATTATTCGGAAATAAATCTTGCGGTCCCTGCATCAAATTGAAGAAAGATTTCTTTGGTAATAAAGAGATAGGCGCTTTCTTAAATAAATATTTCGTGATTAAGGAAATAAATGCTATTGTAAAAATTGAAAATAATAAATATGTGTATGAAAATACTTTTGATGGTGAATTATCTAAGAAGTATGATGTAACAGGTTTTCCTCACATTGAGATTTTAAATGTCGATGATGTTTCTAATCCAAAAGCAATTGCTGCATTTATTGGATTAGATTTTAGTAAAATAGATAAGTCAAAAGAATATAATCAAAACCATTTTCCAATACAATTAAATGAAACTGAATTAAATAAGAATGATGGTAAAGATAAATATGAATTCAGACTCGATATAATAAAAAGAATGTTTGAAAAGTATACTAAGAAATAATCAAATTAGTCTAAAAATAAATTGTCGCATATAACCCGCAACTCGTGTGCCTTGAAGTGCCTATATTCCAGTTGGTGCTTCCAAGTGTGAGCTTGGGAAAATCCAATCCGTCAAATTTGTCATTCGGGCGGAAGAAAAGCAGACAGCATAAACGGCGACGAATATGCTGAAGCTCTGCAAATCAGTAAGTAAGCCGTAACAACAGTGAACGGGAAGTAGCTTCGTTAGGTTAGAAAAATACAATCGATGTTTAAGCTTAACCTATTTTGGACTCAATGTAAGTACGTATTTTGTCCATTATTT